>Ga0164241_10001072_pt1 | contig 37554 bp, 36 predicted proteins | sample OricomyardsoilBY_FD_108780 | JGI IMG/M metagenome (GOLD analysis project Ga0164241, IMG submission 108780) | Backyard soil microbial communities from Emeryville, California, USA - Original compost - Back yard soil (BY) | ecosystem: Environmental > Terrestrial > Soil > Unclassified | place: USA... | reverse complement strand
GAGTTGACGTTCTTGATCTCGCAGCGCGTGCCCAGGTGGCTGAAGCTGCCGGTCTCGCGGAACTTCTCGTAGTCGCCGGGGCGGCAGACCGAGACGTTGACGTCGGCGCGCAGGTTGCCCTTCTCCATGTCACCGTCGCAGGTGCCCAGGTAGACGAGGATCGTGCGCAGCTTCTTGACGTAAGCGGCGGCCTCTTCCGAGGTGCGCATGTCGGGCTTGGAGACGATCTCCATCAGCGCCGTGCCCGCCCGGTTCAGGTCGACATAGGTCGCGTTCGGATCCTGATCGTGCAGCGACTTGCCCGCGTCCTGTTCCAGGTGCAGGCGCTCGATACGGACGTCGAAGGTCGTGCCGTCGTCGCGCTCGACGACCACGACGCCCTCGCCGACGATCGGCTGGTCGAACTGGCTGATCTGATAGCCCTGCGGCAGATCGGGATAGAAGTAGTTCTTCCGGTCGAAGCGGCTCTTCAGATTGATCTGCGCCTTCAGGCCCAGGCCCGTCTTCACCGCCTGCTCGACGCAGAACTTGTTCAGCACCGGCAGCATGCCCGGCATGGCGGCGTCGACGAGGCTGACCTGCTCGTTCGGACCCGCGCCGAAACCGACGGCGGCGCCGGAGAACAGCTTGGACTTGCTGGCCACCTGAGCGTGGACCTCGAGGCCGAGGACGATTTCCCAGGGGCCGGTGCGGCCTTGGATCGTTTTGGAATCTTGCGTCATGGCCGTTTCTCTACATCAAGCAGGCGGGGCCGGAAAAGCTTTCGGACGCCTGCGGACGGCATCTTCTGCATCCAGGCCTCGCAAGGCCTTGAAGTCGCTCCAAGCAAGCGGAGCCGTTCTTTTTCCGACTTATCTGAATAAGGCCGGATTGAGTCAAATCCGGCGCCATTGCGGGGCAAGGGAACCGCTGAGTTATCGCGCCGTTCATTTTCTCGAACAGCTCACTCACGGAGGTAGAAATGCCCACCGCTCGCACCGCCCGCCCTGCTCTGAACTTCGACGCTCCGGAACCGGTCGTCGCGACTGACTCGAATGCTTCGGCATTGTTTCCGAGCCAGCCGATCTATGCTCGCACGCCGAAGAAGAGGGCGTCCGGCAACCTGCCGCTTCTGGTCGGCGTCCCGGTCCTGGCCGTCGCCGCCGGCGCCCTGATCTGGGGTATGAGCGCCAATCGCACCGAAGCGCCTACCGATCCGCAGTCGCTGAAGGTCGCCGCGGCTGAAAGCCCGGCCCCGGCCAACACGACACCGGTCCCGGCTAGCACCTCGGCCACGCCGTCGCCGATCCCGCAGCCGACCGAACTGGCCGCCGCCGAGACCCCGGCGCCCGCCCCGGTCGCCCGCTCGGCTCCGGCGCCCCGCGCCACGCCGGCTCGCACGGCTGCTCGTCGCGCCGCTCCGGTTGAAGACACCGCTCCGGACGTCTCGACCGCTTCGGCTAACGTCAGCGCCACGGTCCCGGCCGCCCCGCCGGCCGTCAGCGCCCCGATCGCCGAGCCGGCTCCGCTGGTGATCCCGGCCCCGGCGGCCCCGGCGGCTCCGGCCCCGACGCCGCAGCCCCAGGCGACGATCCCGCAATAACGGGACCCCACACCCCGAACGAAGAAGGGCGGCTCCCACCGGAGCCGCCCTTTTCATTTTACCACCACTTCTCGGCCTTGGCCGTAAAGCCTGCTGCCTTCTCGACCGCCCCTGCGACCGAGAACACCGTGGCCTCGTCCAGAGGCTTGCCGATGATCTGCAGACCCAGCGGCAGGCCGTTGGCGTCGAGGCCGGCCGGCAGGGACAGACCCGGCAGACCCGCCAGGTTCGTCGTCACCGTGAAGACGTCGTTCAGGTACATGGCGATCGGGTCGTTGCTGTTCTCACCCAGGCCGAACGCCGCCGAGGGCGCGGTCGGGGTCAGGATCGCGTCGCACTTCTGCCAGGCGTTGTCGAAGTCCTCGGCGATGCGGCGACGCACCTTCAGGGCCTTCAGGTAGTAGGCGTCGTAGTAGCCGGCCGACAGCACATAGGTGCCGATCAGGATGCGGCGCTTGACCTCATCGCCGAAGCCCGACGCACGGGTGTGCTCGTAGATCTCGGTCAGGTTGGCGCCGTCCTCGCGCAGGCCGTAGCGCATGCCGTCATAGCGGGCGAGGTTCGAGGAGGCCTCGGCCGGGGCCACGATGTAGTAGGCCGGCAGGGCGTATTTGGTGTGCGGCAGGCTGATGTCGACGATCTCGCAACCGGCCTCTTTCAGCCAGGCGATGCCGTCTTGCCAGAGCTTCTCGATCTCGGCCGGCATGTTGTCGACGCGGTATTCCTTGGGGATACCGATGCGCAGGCCCTTCACCGACTTGCCGACGAACTGGGTGAAGTCCGGCACGGCAATGTCGAGGCTGGTCGAGTCCTTGGAGTCGTGGCCCGACATCGAGGTCAGCAGCAGGGCCGCGTCCTCGACGGTCTTGGCGATGGGCCCAGCCTGGTCCAGCGAGCTGGCGAAGGCGACGACGCCCCAGCGCGAGCAGCGGCCATACGTCGGCTTGATGCCGACGGTGCCGGTGAAGGCGGCCGGCTGGCGGATCGAGCCGCCGGTGTCGGTGGCGGTGGCGCCCAGGCACAGGTCGGCGGCGACGGCCGCGGCCGAGCCACCCGACGAACCACCGGGGGTCAGGGCCTTGTTCGAGCCCTGGGCGCGCCAGGGGTTGGTCACAGGACCGAAGTAGCTGGTCTCGTTCGACGAGCCCATGGCGAACTGGTCGAGGTTCAGCTTGCCCAGCATCACCGCGCCGTCGCGCCACAGCTGGCTGGTGACGGTCGACTCGTAGGTCGGGATGAAGTTCTCGAGGATCTTCGAGCAGGCCGTGGTCCGCACGCCGTCGGTGCAGAACAGGTCCTTGATCCCCAGCGGCGCGCCTTCCAGCGGGCCGGCCTCGCCCAGCGCCCGGCGGGCGTCGGACTTGGCGGCCATGTCGAGAGCCTTTTCCGGGGTCTCCAGGATGTAGGCGTTCAGGCCGCGCGCGGCCTCGACGGCCTCGATGTGGGCCTTGGTCAGTTCGACCGAGGTGAATTCACGCTTGGCCAGGCCATCGAGGGCGCTGGCCAGGGTCAGCTTCGTCAGGGCGCTCATTATTCGACCACCTTCGGCACGACGAAGAAGTTGTTCACGGACTTGGGCGCATTGCTGGTCACGCGGGCCGGATCGCCGCCCATGGTGACGGCGTCTTCGCGCAGCGGCAGGCCGGCGGCCACGACGCTGGTCAGCGGCTCGCAGCCGTCAGTGTCGACCTCGGCCAGCTGTTCGATCCAGGTCATGATCCCGTTGAGTTCCTGGGCCAGGGGCTCCAGGCGCTCTTCTGGCGTGGCGATGCGAGCTAGGCGCGCAACCTTCCGCACGGTGGCGGCGTCGATGGCCATGGGGATCTCCTGAAATTCGAGCGTGTGGGTTAGCCGTGCGAGGGGCGCTTTGACAAGCGCTTCCACTCCCCTGCGGCACGCGGCGCCGCCGAAAAGTCCGGCGAGGCGGGAATTTTCGACAAGCTTGGCCCGAGAGGCTGTTCCGTCGATCAACGTCATGCGACCGTCCGGAAAACCGGGAGAACGTCGCTTGAAAACCCTGCTTCTCGCCACGGTGGCCGCCGCGCTGACCCTGTCCTCCGTCCACGCCGAAACCCGCGAGGAAGCCGGCAAGGCCTGGTGGTCGCATATCGAGTTCCTGGCCGGCGACGCGCTGCAAGGCCGCCTGACCGGCAGCCCGGGCGAGAAAGCCGGCCTCGACTATGTCGCCGCCCGGTTCAAGGCCCTGGGCCTGGAGCCCGCCGGAACCGACGGCTATTTCCAGCCCGTGGCCTTCAAGGCCCAGCGCGTGCTGGCCGACCAGTCCAGCGCCGCCCTGGTCGTGGACGGGGTCGCTACGCCTCTCACCATCGGCCCGGACCTATTGCTGTCGGCCCGCCTGCCGCAGCCGGCCAGCGTCGAGGCGCCGCTGGTGTTCATCGGCTACGGCCTGAAGATCCCCGAGTATGGTCATGACGACTTCGCGGGCCTGGACCTGCGCGGCAAGATCGCGGTCGTGATCAATGGCGGCCCCGCCGAGCTGTCGGCCCCTGTGAAGTCCCACACCCGCAGCGCCCGCACTTGGAAAGCCCTGGAAGCGGCGGGCGCCCTGGGCCTGATCACCATCCCGACGCCTAAGGGCATGGACATCCCCTGGGCACGGCAGATGCTGCTGGCCTCGCAGCCCGGCATGTACCTGGCCGATCCGACGCTGGGCGACGTCAGCGCGCCGCGCTTCACGGCCAGCTTCAATCCGGCCCAGGCCGCCAAGCTGTTCGCCAAGTCCGGTCACGACTTCGGCCAGCTGCTGACCGCCGCCGAGGCCGGCCAGAAGCTGGAGCGGTTCGACCTGAACCAGTCGATCCGCGCGAGCGTGAAGGCCGAGGTCACCGACGCCGTCTCGGCCAATGTCGTCGCCAAGCTGCCGGGCTCGGACCCGAAGCTGGCCGCCGAGCACGTCGTGGTCTCGGCCCATATCGACCACCTGGGCGTCGGTGTGCCGATCGACGGCGACCCGATCTATCACGGGGCCATGGACGACGCTTCGGGCGTGGCCTCGGTGATCGAGATCGCCAAGGCGATGAAGGCCCAGAAGGCCAAGCCCAAGCGCTCGATCCTGTTCGTGATCGTCACGGCCGAGGAGAAGGGCCTGCTGGGTTCGCGCTATTTCGCCCTGAAGCCGACCGTGCCCAAGGCCTCGCTGGTCGCCGACGTCAATATGGACATGCCCCTGCCCCTCTGGCCGCTCAAATACCTGCTGATCCAGGGGGCGGCGGAAAGCTCGCTGGGCGGCGAGGCCCAGAGCGTGGCGGCGGCTAAGGGCTATGAGCTGACCAGCGATCCCTATCCGGACCGCAACGCCTTCGTCCGCACCGACCAGTACAGTTTCGTGAAGGCCGGCGTGCCGTCGCTGGCCCTGAAGTTCGGCTATCCGGTCGGCACGCCCGCGTATCAGATCGAGAAGGACTGGCGCACGAACCGCTACCACTCGCCGGCTGACAATCTGAGCCAGCCCGTCGACCTGCCGGCCGCCGCCGACTTCAACGCCTATGTCACGGCCCTGACGCTCAAGATCGCCGACAACCCGATCAAGCCCAGCTGGAACACCGACAGCATCTTCAGAGACTCCGCGCCGGCGAAGCCCTAAGAAGCCGCCATGCCCGTTCTCGATATCGCAGACTTCGCCGCCGCCCTGCCCCAGTACGCCGCCATCGTCGGCCTCGACCCTGGCGAGAAGACCATCGGCGTGGCCGTCTCGGACGTCACCCGCACGGTCGCCACGCCCATGGCGCTGATCGAGAAGACCAAGTTCAGCAAGGACGCCGAGACGCTGTTCAAGCTGATGGACAGCCGGGGCGCGGTCGGCATCGTCATCGGCCTGCCGATGAACATGGACGGCACCGAGGGCGTGCGCTGCCAGTCCAACCGGGCCCTGGGCCGCAACCTGCTGCGCCTGAAGCCCGACCTGCCGATCACCTTCTGGGACGAGCGCCTGTCGACGGCGGCCGTGACCCGGGTGCTGATCGACGAGCACGACGTCAGCCGCAAGCGCCGCGACGAGGTCGTCGACAAGATGGCCGCCGGCTGGATCCTGCAGGGCGCGCTGGAGCGACTGCGCGGCCTCTAGCCGTCCCCATTTTCGCCTATCGCCAGAAATTCCGGGCTTTTCGGAATCCGCCCCGTATGGATAGGCTTGGTTAATTCGCGGGCGGGGACAGGCATGAAGGCCAAGCGGTTTGCAGCGGCGGGCGTCGTCCTGTTCGTCGGCCTGATGGCCAGCTCGACCCTGGCCGGCACGGGCGACGACTGCCCGCCCAATCCCGAACCCGGCAAGTGCTACGAGAAGGTCTATCGGCCCGCTCAGTACGAGAACTATGTCGACCAGCAAGCCGGCGATCGAATCGTCACCCGCCAGCGGAAGATTCGCGAAGCCAGCTTCGTCTGGCAGGTGATCCCCTGCGACGGCCGCATGCCGCCTAGGCGATCTTACTAAGGTCCATTCAGCTCAGGCCTGCAAAAACCAGGTCAAGTGGGTGTAGTCGCACGTTCTACACTCAATCTGGGGAGCGGAATTTTCCCCTTCGGGGGGAAACTCCAAGACAACATTGTTCTGTCTTTGAATATGGTTAAGTTCGGGTAATGGATCGAACGTCAGGTCCGCCCCAGGTCGGTGTGCACCTGGGTTGAGGGCAACGAGGGGCTCGGATGACTAAGAAGGTCTTGATGGGGCTGATGGCGTTCGCCGTCGCCGGTTTGTCGGTCAGCTCGGCCATGGCCGACGGACGCAACTATGCGCCGCGCCCCGCGCCGCGTTACGCACCGGCCCAGGGCTCGACCCTCGCCGATCAGCGTGGCTACGCGCCGCCGGCTCCCCGCTATGCGCCGGCTCCGCCGCCGCAAGGTTATCCGCCGCCCCCGCCGCCGCCCTCGGGTCCGGCCGGCATCGACTGCCTGTGCACCCGCGCCGTGGCCTTCTACGGCCCGACCTCGGGCTATGGCGACATCACCGTCGCCGCCCCGGGCGTCCGCGTCATCGGCGAGCCGGTGGTCGTGCCGTCGGGCCGCATCGATATCCAAGGCCCGCCGGTCTATGTCGACGCCCCGCCGGTCCGCGTCGCCGCGCCGCAGATTTATCTGCACCGTCCGGAAGTGTTCGTCCGTCCGTCGGCCGTCACGGTCGAGGCCCCGGAAATCCACTTCACGGGCTGCGCCGACGGCGTGCGCTGCGAACCGGCCCCGCCGCGCCACTAAGGCTCGGAACCAGCCGAAAGAATTCGAGGCGGGAGGCGCAAGCTTCCCGCCTCTTTTCGTTTTGCGGTGAGCCGAAAACCTCGTCCTTCGACGGGCTCAGGATAAGGTTTTCTACTGAGCCGCCGTAGTCCTCATCCTGAGCTTGTCGAAGGACGAGGACGGGGACTCTACTGCTTCTGCGGCGCGCAGAACTCGCGGGCTTCGCGCGCGAGCCCCAGGTCGCCGCCCTCCAGCGCGGTCTTCACCGCGTCGTCGCAGCGCTTCTCGCTGAGCAGGGTCGTGACATTGCCCCGCAACGTCGCGGCGTTGAGCGCGGCTTCACGCAGGATCTGGGCTTCCTTGCGCTCGCCAGGCAGGCACGGCGAGTACCACTTGGCGTCGGCGCAACGGGCGATCAGGCGCGTCTGGCGGCCGGCCTCGGCGCGGTCGTCCTTCGGCGCGACGACGGGCGCCGGCGGCAGGGACTGAGGCTGAGGCGGCGCGGGATCGGCCACCGTCGCGGACGGCGGCGCGACCATCATGCTGGGCGCCGGATCCAGCGGCCGCACGATCGTCGCCTGCGGGATCTGATAGTGGCAGACCCAGCCCTTGTCGGTCGTCTCGCACGACTGCAGCGTCGCCTTCGTCTCCTGGGACGACGGCTCGGCAGTCTGCAGCAAGGCGATCAAGAGCAAGAGCATGGCCACCCCCGCGGAGCCTGTGCGAAACGCATGAAGCACAGTACCCACCTTCGCCCCCTGGCAACAAGCACAAGCGGCCCCGGAAGGGCGTCCCAGATGTCAAACTTCGTGAATATTCCTGAGGACAGTCTGCGCCGCGCCGCCCCCTACGCTTCCCTTCCCCTCCAAAGCCGCCTATGAGGCGAGCTCATGACGGCACCAGCCCATGACCCCGCCCGCGCGGCCATCGATGCGATCCGCGCCCGCGTCTTTGAATTCCCCAAACGCCACTTCCTGTCCGCCGGCGATCTGAACGCGCCCCAGGCGACGGACCTGCTGGACCTGGCCGACGCCTTCGTCGCCTTCAACCGGCAGACGTCCAAGAGCCTGGACCTGCTGCACGGCCGGACGCTGATGAACCTGTTCTTCGAGAACAGCACCCGCACCCAGAGCTCGTTCGAGCTGGCGGGCAAGCGCTTGGGCGCCGACGTCGTCAACATGAACCCCAAGACCTCGTCGGTGGCCAAGGGCGAGACCCTGATCGACACCGCGGTCACCCTGAACGCCATGCGGCCCGACCTGCTGGTCGTGCGCCACGCCTCGTCGGGGGCGGCCTCGCTGCTCTCGCAGAAGGTCAGCGGCCACGTGGTCAACGCCGGCGACGGCCAGCACGAGCACCCGACCCAGGCCCTGCTGGACGCCCTGTCGATCCGCCGCGCCTTCGGCCGCGTCTCGGGCCTGACCGTGGCGATCTGCGGCGACGTACTGCACAGCCGCGTGGCGCGCTCGAACGTTTCCCTGCTGCACACCCTGGGCGCCAGCGTGCGCCTGGTCGGTCCGCCCACCCTGATGCCGGCCCAGGCCGAGCGCTGGGGCGTCACCGTCCACCACGACATGAAGTCGGGCCTGGCCGGCGCCGACGTGGTCATGATGCTGCGCCTGCAGCTGGAGCGGATGCAGGGCGCCTTCGTGCCGTCGACCCGCGAATATTTCCGCTTCTACGGCCTGGACCGCGAGAAGCTGTCGCGCGCCGCGCCGGGGGCCAAGGTCATGCACCCGGGCCCGATGAACCGAGGCGTCGAGATCGACTCCGACGTCGCCGACGATCCGGCCGTCAGCCTGATCCAGGATCAGGTCGAGATGGGCGTCGCCGCCCGGATGGCGGTGCTGACCAGCCTGGCCGCCCGTATCGAAAAGGCCGGCCAATGACCGCCCCTACGCCCCTCGCCCTCGTCAACGCCCGCCTGGTCGATCCGGAAAGCGGCTATGACGGCCCCGGCGGCGTCATCGTCTCCGAAGGCGTCATCGCCGACGTCGCCAAGGGCCGCGAATTCGGCAAGCTGTCCAAGGCCGTCCGCGTCATCGACTGCGGCGGGGCCCTGCTGGCCCCCGGCCTGATCGACCTGCGCGTCCGCACCGGCGAGCCCGGGGCCGAGACCAAGGAGACCCTGGCTTCGGCGGCCAAGGCCGCGGCGGCCGGCGGCGTCACCTCGATGGTCGTCCAGCCCGACACGGCCCCGGCCATCGACGATCCCAGCGTCGTCGACTTCATCCTGCGCCGGGCTCGCGACATCGACAGCGCCCGCATCCTCGTCGCTGGCGCGGCGACCAAGGGCCTGGCCGGCGAGCAGATGGCCGAGATCGGCCTGATGCGCGAGGCCGGCTGCGTCTACATCACCGACGCCGGCAAGCCGATCGTCGACAGCAAGGTCATGCAGCGCGTCCTGACCTACGCCAAGGGCTTCGACGCCCTGCTGGCCCACCGTCCGATGGACCCGTGGCTGGCCAAGGGCGGCGCGGCGACCGGCGGCGAGTTCGCCGGCCGCATGGGCCTGCCCTCGATCTCGCCGATGGCCGAGCGGATCATGCTGGAGCGCGACGTCGCCCTGCTGGAAGCCACCGGCGGCAAGCTGCTGGTCGACCAGATCACCTCGGCCCAAGCGTTGGAGACGCTTGCCCGCGCCAAGAAGAAGGGCCTGCGGATCAGCGCCTCGGTGTCGATCAACCACCTGTCCTTCAACGAGCTGGACATCGGCGACTACCGCACCTTCGCCAAGCTGAACCCGCCCCTGCGCGGCGAGGACGACCGCCAGGCGCTGATCGAGGCGCTGGCCGACGGCCTGATCGACATCGTCGTCTCGGCCCACAACCCGGCCCCGGCCGAGGACAAACGCCTGCCGTTCGACGAGGCCGCGCCCGGCGCCGTGGGTCTGGAAACCCTGCTGCCGGCTTTGCTGTCGCTTTATCACGACGAACGCATCGCCCTCGTCGACCTGATCCGCGCGGTCACCCTGGCCCCGGCCGAACTGCTGGGCCTGCGCGGCGGCCGCATCGCCCCAGGCGCGCCAGCCGATCTTGTCCTGTGCGACATCGACGCCCCGATCATCGTGGATGCGGCGCGCCTGCTGTCGAAATCCAAGAACTCGCCATTCGACGGACGCAGGCTGCAAGGCCAGGTGCTGATGACCGTGGTCGACGGCCGGGTGGTCCACCGGGCGGAGGGGTAGAAGTCTTCCTTCTCCCGCAAAGGGAGAAGGAAACTCGCGCAGCTTCCGACTCTGCACTACACCTAAGGCACAACTCTCGCTTGCGCAGCGGTTGAACTCGCGCGCAACTCGCCCTAAGGTCGAAACGTGCAAGATCTCGCCGCCGCCACCTATCTGACGCTCGCCATCACCATCGTCGGCGGCTACCTGCTCGGGTCGATCCCGTTCGGGCTGATCGCCACGCGGCTGGGCGGGGCCGGCGACATCCGGCAGATCGGCTCGGGCAATATCGGCGCGACCAACGTGCTGCGCTCGGGGCGCAAGGACCTGGCGGCGATCACCCTGCTGGGCGACGCCGGCAAGGGTGTGGTGGCCGTGCTGCTGGCCCGCTACCTGACCCACGGCAACGCGGCAGTGATCGCCCTGGCCGGCGGCGCAGCGTTCTTGGGCCACCTGTTCCCCGTCTGGCTGAAGTTCAAGGGCGGCAAGGGCGTGGCCACCTTCTACGGCGTGCTGCTGTCGGCCGCCTGGCCGGTGGGCCTCGCCGCCGGCGCGACGTGGCTGGCCGTGGCCTTCCTGCTGCGCATCAGCTCGCTGGCCGCCCTGGTCGCCGCCGTCCTGGCCGCGCCGTTCGCCCTGGCCTTCGACCAACCCTATCCGATCATGGCGCTGTGCCTGTTCATGGCCGTGCTGATCTTCATCCGCCACCGCGAGAACATCGCCCGCCTGCTCAAGGGCCAGGAGCCCAGAATCGGCAAGAAGAAGGACGAGGCGGCAGCGCCGCCCGTCATCGACGCCCCGTGATCCCAGGCCGGCTCTCGGACATCCAGCGCTTCGCCTGGCTGCGCCTGGCGCGCACCGAGACTGTCGGCCCCGTCGCCTTCGAACACCTGATCACCCGCTATGGCACGCCCGAGCGGGCGCTGTCGGCCCTGCCCGACCTGTCCCGACGTGGCGGCCGCGCCGTGCCGCTGTCCCTGCCGCCGCGCGAGGCGATCGAGCGGGAGCTTGAGGCCGGCGTTAAGATGGGCGCGCGACTGATCTGCGGCGGCGAGCCGGACTTCCCGCCCCGCCTGGCGGCTCTCGATCCGCCGCCGCCCGTGATCTGGGCCCTGGGGCGGGCCGAGCTGCTCTCCGAACCCAGCCTGGCCATCGTCGGCGCGCGCATCGCCTCGGCCGCCGGCCAGCGCTTCGCCCGGCAGCTGGCGACGGACCTGGGAACCGCCGGCTACGTCGTGGTCTCGGGCATGGCGCGCGGCATCGACGGGGCGGCGCACGAAGGGTCGCTGGCCACCGGCGCTGTGGCCGTGTTGGGCGGCGGGGTCGGCGATGTCTATCCGCCCGAGCACGACAAGCTGCACGCCCGCCTGGCCGCCGAGGGCTGCGTCGTCTCCGAGAGCGCTCCCGACCGCCGCGCCCAGGCCAAGGATTTCCCGCGCCGTAACCGCATCATCTCGGGCCTGTCCTGCGGCGTCGTGGTGGTCGAGGCCGAGCTGAAGTCCGGCTCGCTGATTACCGCGCGCCTCGCCGCCGAGCAGGGCCGCGACGTCTTCGCCGTGCCCGGCTCGCCGCTGGACCCGCGCTCCAAGGGCACCAACGACCTGATCCGCCAGGGCGCGATCCTGTGCGAAGGGGCCGAAGACGTGCTGCGTTCGCTGTCAGGTCAGATCCATCTGCGGGAGCGCGAACGTCCCTATGAGGCCGAGCCGCCGGCCGACATCGACCACGACGCCCTGCGCGAGCGGGTCGCCGCCCTGCTCTCGCCCACGCCCGTCTCGCGCAACGACCTCGTCCGCGCCGCAGCGGCGCCCGCCTCGGCGGTCATGGCGGCGCTGGTGGAATTGAGCCTCGCCGACCGTGCGGAGTTGCTGGACGGCGGGCTGGTCGCTGGCGTTTAAATCCCCTTAGTCGAGTCTCCCGCGAGTCGCCGACTTGAAGGGAACCACCATGGACACCCAGGCCATAGAAGACATGCTCGCCGTCGCCGTGGCGGCCGGCGCCGAAGGTCGGCTGGACGAGGCCGAGACGGCGTTCCGCGCCGTGCTGGTCATGAAGCCCGACCACGACGAGGCCTTGTTCGGCCTGGGCCTGAACCTGCTGATCGCAAGGCGCTTTCAGGAGGCCGTCGAACCGCTGACCTGGGCCGCGCACGCGCCGAACGCCGAGCCGGTGCGCCGGCAGTGCCTGGCCCATGCCCTGTTCCTGACCGGCGACTTCTCCCGCGCCGCCGACACCTTCGCCGCCACGCACGGGGTGGAGCCCCTGCCCGAGGGCGCGCGGGTGACCTGGGCCCGCGCCGCCGCCTACAACGCCCTGGATCGCGTCCCGGCCCAGGCGGCGCTGGACCTCTACGTCCAGGTCGCCGGTCCGCTGGCTGAGAATCTGGAGACCGTGGCGCGCGAGGGCTTCGGCATCCTGGTGGCCTTCCAGCGGCTCGACGCGGCCCGCGCGCTCGGCGCCTGGCTAGAGACGCGGAACCCTGGGGACGTGGTCAAGACGCACGAACTGCGGGTCCTGCTGGACCCGACCATCGATCGATCGCCGCCGACCTATGTCGAGGCGTTGTTCGACGAGTTCGCCGAGCGGTTCGACCGCCAGCTGGTCGAGATGCTGGACTACCGCGCCCCCGCCCTGCTGGCCGACCTGGTGGCGGACCGGCGCACGCGGTTCGAGCGGATCCTGGACCTGGGCTGCGGCACGGGCCTGGCCGCGCCGTCGCTGGAACGGTTCGGGGCCGAGCTGACCGGGGTCGACCTGTCGTCCGCCATGCTGGCCAAGGCCGCCGAGCGCGGCGGCTACGACCATCTGGTCCGGGCCGAGGCGGTCGAGTTCCTTGCAGGCCATCCGGGGAACTTCGACCTGATCATCGCCGCCGACGTGCTGATCTATTTCGGCGACCTGACCGCGCTGTTCGCCGCCGCCGCCGAAGCGCTCGTCCCCGGCGGTCTGCTGGCCGTCAGCACCGAGCTGGGCGAGACCGGCTGGAAGCTGACGCCCACGGCCCGCTACGCCCACGGCGACGACTATATCCAGGCCTCCAGCGCCGCCGGCTTCAAGATCGTCGAGCGCCAGGAGATCGCCCTGCGCCGGGAGACGACCAGCGTCACGACCGGCTGCCTCTACGTGCTGGAGCGGCTCTAGCCGCCGCTTCTGCGCGCGCCCTTGGCGAACAGCAGGTCCGACCACCGCCAGTGGCCGCCGCCCAGGGCGAAGCGAGCGCTGCCGGGGCCGTCGTTCAGCGAGATCAGCACGAGGCCCCGCATCGGCTCGGCGCGACAAGCGGCGGGGGCGAAGGCGACCTCCATCATGATCATCTCGCGCAGGCCGGCCAGGCCGTCGCCCTCCTCGCCGGTCACCCGCGCCCAGTCGCCGCTCCAGACCAGGGGCGCGCGGCCGGCGCCGACCGTCGCGCCGTGAGCCCGCAACAGAGAGGCGCGAGCGCGAGGGTTCTTGCGCAGGCCTTCCTGCAGCAGCCGGACCATGTCGCAGCCGGCTCCGCCCCCACCGCCACCCGCCCCCGAACCGGCGGTCGCCGCGCCCATCAACTCTGCCTCGCCCAGGCCCATGACAGGGCTAGGACCTGGATTGCGGCTGGCCGGCAACGGGACGACGTCCTTGGGCGGCGGCAGTTTCGACACCTTCAGCGGTGAGCGCGGCGCGGCTTTGGGCGCCGCCTTCGGCTTCTCGGGCGACGGCGGCTTGGCCGGGGCCTTCACCGGCGACTTGGGCGCGTCGTGCGGCGCGGGCGGCGGCGGGGGGGGTGGCGGCGGAGGCGGAGGCGGAGGATCGACCAACGGGACCATCACCGACGGCGGCTCGGGCGGCTGCGGCGTGATGTGCGTGGCGAACAGGACCGCCAGAGCCCCGACGTGCGCGCCGATGCTCACGACCAGGGCGACGCCCTTGCCCCCCCGTCGTTTCCACCGCGCCATCAGTCCGCCGAGCCACGGGCCGAAGCGCCGGCCCAGGCCCGTGGCAAATCACGTCCCCGCGTCAGGAACGTGGCGATTGGTCAAGCTTGCCAGCCGCAAACGGACAACCCAAGATCGAGCTTTGGCAGGAGCGTGATCATGGACCCCGTCACCTTGGTCTGGGCGCTGCTGCTGGGTGCCCCCATCGCCGCCCTGCTGCTGCAAACCCTGGCCCGGAGCCTGGCGCCGCGTTCCTACAAGGCGACAGCCATCGCGACCGCCGCGTTCCTCTGCGCCGTGGTCGCGGCCGGAATGACGGGAATCCGTTTCGTGCCCGTCCTGGCCAATGTCTGGACCCTGGCGGCGGCCTATGCCGCCTACGCTTTCCTGGTCTTCTCCATCGGCCGACTGCCCTGGCCCAGGACGGCGCGGCATGCCGCCATCGTCTTGGGCGCGCTACCGATCGCCTATGGCTACTTTCTCGGCAGCGTCGGCCTGCTGGGCCTGATGTTCACGGCTGGCGAATATGTCGATCCGCCCAAGCAGACCTTGCGGCTGAGCCAGAACATCACCTGCGTCATGACCGAAGGAGGCGGCCTGGACAGCGTGTACAGCCTGCGCCTGCATCAGGAATGGCCGCTGGCGCCGCTGCTGCATCTGCAGACCAAGGTGATTTCGGTGGAGGAAGGCCGGCTGAACCAGGCGGCCGCTGATTGCGCCGAATTGCGCGATCGACCGCTCTAGACGCTGAGATCGACCAGCAGGCCGGTACCCGCCGCCGGCGTCGCGCGCACGGCTTCCTTCAGCCGATCGGCGATCTCCGCGCGTTCGGCGTTCGAGGTCACGGGCTTGATCGGTCGGATCGGCGAGACATAGGCCTCGGTGGCGATCCGATTGACGGTGAGGTCCATCGGGCTCAATGCAGTCGTGGAACTAGCCATCGCATTGTCGTGCAATGGCCTTAACAAGCGCCTACCAGACGCCCAAGCCTCACTGTTTGTAGGTCCTTCCGTTGACAGACCCCAGGTGAAGCCCCCACTTTCCCGGCGCTCGCCTCAGGGGCGATCCCAATTTCCTGAACAAGAGTCAGAATGAACGTCGTCGTCGTCGAGAGCCCGGCCAAGGCCAAGACCATCAACAAGTACCTCGGGTCCGACTACACGGTTCTCGCCTCGTACGGTCACATCCGTGACCTCCCTTCGAAGGACGGTTCGGTCGAGCCGGACAACGACTTCGCCATGAGCTGGGAGGTCGACGCCAAGGCCTCCAAGCGGGTGAGCGACATCGTCGACGCCCTGAAGAAGGCTGACCGCCTGATTCTGGCCACTGACCCGGATCGCGAAGGGGAAGCGATCAGCTGGCACGTGTTGGAAGTGCTGAACAAGAAGAAGGCGCTGAAGGACAAGGCCGTCCAGCGCGTCACCTTCAACGCCATCACCAAGACGTCCGTGCTGGAGGCCATGGCCAATCCGCGCGACGTCGACATGGAGCTGGTCGAGGCCTATCTGGCCCGCCGCGCCCTGGACTATCTGGTCGGCTTCACCCTTTCGCCGGTGCTGTGGCGCAAGCTGCCGGGCAGCCGCTCGGCCGGCCGCGTGCAATCGGTCTGCCTGCGTCTGATCGTCGACCGCGAGATCGAGATCGAGCGCTTCAAGACCCAGGAATACTGGACCGTCGACGCCGACGTCTCGGCCGGCGCCGATCCGTTCCTGGCCCGCCTGGTCAAGCACGAAGGCAAGAAGCTCACCAAGTTCGACCTCAACAACGAGACCTCGGCCCTGGCCGCCAAGGCCGCCGTGGGCGCGGCCGTGTTCAAGGTGGCCGCCGTCGAGAAGAAGCCCGGCAAGCGCTCGCCCGCCCCGCCCTTCACCACTTCGACGCTTCAACAGGAAGCCGCCCGCAAGCTGGGCTTCAGCGCCCAGCGCACCATGCAGGCCGCACAGAAGCTGTACGAAGGCATCGACATCGGCGGCGAGACCGTCGGTCTGATCACCTACATGCGTACGGACGGCGTGTCGGTCGAGCCGGAAGGCATCGCCGAGGCGCGCAGCGTGATCGGCAATGTCTACGGCGCGACCTACGTCCCCGAGACCCCGCGCTACTACAAGGCCAAGGCCAAGAACGCGCAGGAGGCCCACGAAGCCATCCGCCCGACCAGCCTGAATCGCAACCCGGGCTCGCTGCGCCTGGAGTCGGATCTCGGCCGCCTGTACGAGCTGATCTGGAAGCGGATGATCGCCTCCCAGATGGAAAGCGCCCGCATCGAGCGCACCACGGTCGACCTGGAAAGCAGCGACGGCCAGACCGGCATGCGCGCCACGGGCCAAGTCGTGCTCTTCCCCGGCTACCTGGCCGTCTATGAGGAAGGCCGCGACGACGAGGGCGACGAGGACAGCGCCCGCCTGCCGATGATCGAGGAAGGCGCCGCCGCCAAGGTCATCGAGGCTCGCGCCGACCAGCACTTCACCGAACCGCCGCCGCGCTATTCGGAAGCCAGCCTGGTCAAGAAGATGGAAGAGCTGGGCATCGGCCGTCCGTCGACCTACGCCTCGGTCCTGACCGTGCTGCGCGACCGCGAATACGTGAAGATGGACAAGCAGCGCTTCGTCCCCGAGGACAAGGGCCGCCTGGTCACCGCGTTCCTGGAGCAGTTCTTCAAGCGCTACGTCGAATACGACTTCACGGCCGCGCTCGAAGAGCAGCTGGACCTGGTGTCGGACGGCAAGCTGGACTGGAAGCAGTTCCTCCGCGACTTCTGGAAGGACTTCCACGCCGCCGTCGGCGAGATCGCCGAGCTGCGCACCACCAATGTCCTCGACGCGCTGAACGAGGCCCTGGGCCCGCACATCTTCCCCGACAAGGGCGATGGCTCTAATCCGCGCCTGTGCCCGACCTGCAATGTCGGCCAACTCTCGCTGAAGACCGGCAAGTTCGGGGCCTTCATCGGCTGCTCGAACTATCCGGAGTGCCGCTACACCCGCCAGCTGGGCGTTTCGGAAGGCGAAGGCGAGGCCGAGAGCGCCGACAAGGAACTGGGTCTCAACCCCGCGACGGGCTTGGCCGTGTGGCTGAAGAACGGCCGCTTTGGTCCTTATGTCGAGGAGCTGGCGGCCGCCGACAGCGGCGACAAGCCCAAGCGCTCGTCCCTGCCCAAGGGTTGGATCGCCTCGGCCATGGACCTGGAGAAGGCGCTGCGCCTGCTCTCGCTGCCGCGTGAAGTCGGCAAGCACCCGGACGACGGCAAGGTCATCACGGCGGGCCTGGGGCGCTTTGGGCCGTTCGTGCTGCACGACGGCACCTACGCCAACCTGGAGAACGCCGACGAGGTGTTCGATGTCGGCCTGAACCGCGCCGTCGCTATCCTGGCCGACAAGCGCGCCGGCGGCGGACGTCCGCAGCGCGGCGCGGCCTCGGCCCTGGCCGAGCTGGGCAACCACCCCGAGGACGGCAAGCCGGTGCGCGTGCTGTCGGGACGCTTTGGCCCCTACATCAAGCACGGCGACACCAACGCCAACGTGCCCAAGGGCAAGGACCCGGCCTCGATCACCATGGACGAGGCCGTGGCCCTGATCGCCGAACGCGCCGCCAAGGGTGGCGGCAAGAAGCCGGCGAAGAAGGCTGCTGCGCCCAAGAAGACCGCCGCCAAGACCAAGGCGGAAGGCGACGTTCCGGCCAAGAAGACGGCCGCGAAGAAGCCCGCCGCCAAGAAGCCGGCGGCGAAGAAAGCCGCGCCCAAGGCCAAGGTCGAGGCCTCCTCTGACGACGGCGCTACGCCGTGGGACGACGAAGCCTAGTCTGTTCAGAGCATCGGGAGGGGAGTAGGTTTCGAGCATGACGACGCTGGAACGTCCCCTGCCGCTGCATGTCGTGGTGTCCGCGCTGATCCTGTGCTGCGTTGGCGGCTTCGCCATGGGCGTCACCAACGCCATGAAGATCGACCGGGGCGGGCTGGAGGTCTCCAAGCAGCCGCTGGCCGAGGTCTCGGGCGTGCCGGTCAAGGACGCCGCCCCCGCCCTCGCCTACGAGCCGCCGCCCGTCGAAAAGCCCAAGCCCAAGGCCGTCGAGGTCGAAACCGCCGAGCAGGAAGCCCCGCCGGTGATCGAAGCTCCACCAGTCGCCGCCCCGACGCCTGCGGCCCCGACCGCGGTGAAGCCGGCTGAGCCGCCGCCGCCAAGGTCGATCGAAGACTTGTACTAGGGCCCGTACTGGCCATCCGCCCCGGAAGCGCGGTAAGGCAGGACATGGCCAAACTCCGCCCGACCAAGACCTTCAAGCCCAAGCCGCCGGCCGGCCTGCCCGATCGCGACACGCTGATCGCGTTCCTGCGCGACGCCGGCGAGAGCGGCAAGGCCGACATCGCCCGCCACTTCGGCCTGAAGGGCGCCGATCGCCGGGCGCTGCGCGAGATGATCCGCGAGCTGGAAGCCCAAGGCGCGCTGGCCAAGCGCGGCCGCAAGGGCTTTGCCGAGGCCGGCTCCCTGCCCCCCGTCGGCGTGGCCGATGTGGTCGAGCGCGATGGCGACGGCGAACTCTACGTCAAACTGACCAAGTCCGACGACGACGTGCCGAACGTCCGCCTGGCCCCGACCAAGGGCGAGGCCGCGGCCGGCGCGCCGGGCCTGGGCGACCGCCTGCTGGTCCGCTTCGAGCGTCTGGAGACCGGCGAGTTCGAGGCCAAGCTGATCAAGAAGCTGGGCCAGAGCGCTCACAAGGTGCTGGGTGTCATCCGCAAGCACCGCAAGGAGATCCGCGTCGAGCCAGTCGACCGCAAGTCCAAGGACGTCCTGGTCCTGGATCCCAGCGTCGCCCACGACTTCAAGGACGGCGACCTGGTCCTCGCCCAGGTCGGCACGCACGGCGGCCGCTACGGTCCCAAGCCCGGCAAGGTGCTGGAGGTGGTCGGGACCGAGAACGATCCCCGCGCCGCCTCGCTGATCGCCATCCATAGCCACGGCATCCCGACGGGCTTCTCCGAAGAGGCCGAACGCGAGGCCAAGACCGCCGTCGAACCGACCCTGACGGGTCGCGAAGACCTGCGGCATCTGCCGTTCGTGACCATCGACCCTGTCGACGCCCGCGACCACGACGACGCCGTCTTCGCCCACCTCGACGAGGACGCGACCAACGTCGGCGGCTGGGTGGTCTGGGTGGCCATCGCCGACGTCGCGGCCTATGTGCGCCCCGGCTCGGCCCTGGACCGCGACGCCCGCGAGAAGGGCAACAGCGTCTACTTCCCCGACCGGGTCGAGCCTATGCTGCCCGAGACCCTGTCGAACGGCCTCTGCTCCCTGCGCGAAAGCGAGAACCGCGCGACCCTGGCGGTGCGGATGGTGTTCGACAAGTCGGGCCGCAAGAAGGGCCACAAGTTCGTGCGCGGCTTGATGCGCTCGGCCGCCAAGCTCAGCTACGAGCAGGCCCAGTCGGCGATCGACGGCCAGCCGGACGACAAGAGCGGCCCGCTGCTGGAACCGATCCTCCAGCCCCTGTGGGACGCCTATCGGACGATGAAGATCGGCCGCGACGCCCGCTCGCCCCTGGCCATCGAGAGCGACGAGCGCCGGATCATCATCCGCGACGGCGAGATCACCTCGATCACCAAGCGCGCCAGTCTGGAAGCCCACAAGCTGATCGAGGAGATGATGGTGCAGGCCAATGTCTGCGCCGCCGAGAGCCTGGAAGCCAAGCGCTCGCCCCTGATCTACCGGGTGCACGACACGCCCAGCCTGGAGAAGGTGCAGAACCTCGCCGACTTCCTGCAGACCATGGAGATCCGCTGGGACAAGGGCCAGGCCCCGCAGACCGCGCGGTTCAACAAACTGCTGGACGAGACGCGCGAGAGCCCCAATGCGGCGATCATCAACGAGGTGGTCTTGCGCACCCAGATGCAGGCCCACTACAGCGCCGACAACATCGGCCACTTCGGCCTGAACCTGGCCAAGTACGCCCACTTCACCAGCCCGATCCGCCGCTATGCCGACCTGATCGTGCACCGAGGCCTGATCCGGGCCCTGGGCCTGGGCGACGACGGCCTGACCGACCAGGACATCGCCCAGATCAAGGACACGGCCGAGGTCATCACCCACGCCGAGCGCCGGGCCATGGCCGCCGAGCGCGACGCCACCGACCGCTACATCGCCGCCTTCCTGGCCGACCGGGTGGGCGCGACCTTCGAGGGCCGGATCACCGGCGTCACCCGCTTTGGCCTGTTCATCAAGCTGACCGACACCGGCGCCGACGGCCTGGTGCCGGTCTCGACCCTGGGCGCGGAGTTCTTCGTCCACGACGAGAAGATGCACGCCCTGGTCGGCGAGCGCACCGGCAAGCGCTGGCCGCTGGGCATGGGCGTCGAGGTCAAGCTGGTCGAGGCCACCCCGGTCACCGGCGGCCTGCTGTTCGAGATGCTGAGCGAACCGCTGGCCCACGATCCGAAGATGCCGCGACCTCGCCTCGGCGCCCGCCGTCAGGCGGCGGTGAAGCCGCGCGGTGGCCTGCCGAAGGGTGTTCGGCGCGGGAAGCGGCGGTAACGCCGACTAGATGCTCCCCCCCGCGTGGGGGAGCGTCTAGTTCGCCACGATCGCCGCCTCGAGCTTGTCGGCCATCATCTTCTGGTCCGCCACCGACGGGTGTCCGTGGCACGCGCCGCTATCCATCCCGGTGATCCGCACGGCCTTGGCGCCGGTGCGGTCCGCCACCTCGGCGACGTCGTCGGCGAAAGTGTCGCCGGCGACCAGGAACACCCGCGCGCCGGGACGGCTGGCCTTCAAGCCCTGGACGAAGGCCACATAGGTCTCGCGGTAGTCGTGATGCAGCGCCGCCTCGTCGGCCCAGGCCTCGCCTGGGTGTAGCGGCGTGGAGAAGTCGTTGGTGCCCAGGCCGATCACCACGATGTCCGGCGTCCACGGGTCATCCGCCGCCACGCGCGGCTCGGCCTGTCCTGGGATCACGCGCGGAAACAGCACCGGCAGCGGCTCGCCGGCCACCGTGCCGTTGTAGTTCCTCACCACGCCCCGGCCCGAGAAGGCCTCGATGCGGTAGTCGGCGTCCAGTCGCCCGGCCAGGATCGGTCCGAACGCCAGGCTGGTGTCGGTCAGGTCGTGGACCTGCTGCTCCGTGCAGTCGCGGCTGGCCGAGCGGACGCCGTAGCCGACCGTGTGCGAGTCGCCGATGAACTCGATCCGGCGCGGACGGCTCGGCGCGGGCAGCGCCCCGTCCTGCGGCCCGACGAAGAAGCCCTCGAACCGCGCCGAGCCCGTCTGGCTTTCGGTCAGCTTGTCCAGGCGCACGACGTGCTCGCCAGGACCCAGCCGGTCGAGCAGCAGATGCAGTTCGCCGGCCTGGGTCAGTTCGGCCTTGCGCGCGCCGTCGATGCTGATGGCCAGGTGCTCGGCGCCGGTATCGACCACCACCTCGACCGACGGTCCCTTGAAACGTCCCTCGAAATAGACGCCGGGCCAGCCGAAGTCGTAGGCCCCGTCCGGCGCCGGCGCGACCCGGCCGCCAATGTTCAGCGGCAAGGCCGTCTGGGCGAAGGCGGGGGTGGCCAGGCCCAGGATGGCGGCGAGAGTCAGCAAGCGCATGACCCTCTTCTCAAGCGGGATGCGCGCTGCGTCAAACCCCGCTAAGCAAAGCCATGCGCGCGCAGATCGAACCCTTCCACGCCATCGCCATCAGCCGCCTGGCTCACCAGTTGAAGACCGAGGGCGCCTCGATCATCCACATGGAGTTCGGCCAGCCCTCGACCGGCGCGCCGAGCAAGGCGCTGGCCAAGGCCCACGAGATTCTCGACGCAGAGGCCATGGGCTATTGGGAGAGCCCGGCCCTGCGCCAGCGGATCGCCGAGCGCTACCAGACCCTCTACGGCGTCACGGTCGAGCCCGAGCGGATCGTGCTGACCTGCGGGGCCTCGCCGGCCCTTGTCCTGGCGCTGTCCAGCGTGTTCACGCCCGGCGATCGCATCGCCCTGGCTCGCCCTGGCTATGTCGCCTACCGCAACAGCCTCAAGGCGCTGCACCTCGAACCCGTCGAGATCGCCTGCGGGCCGGAGGATCGCTTCCAGCTGACCGCCAAGCACCTGGCGGAGCTGAACCCCGCCCCGGCCGGCGTCATCGTCGCCAGCCCGGCCAATCCGACCGGCACGATCATCGCGCCCGAGGAACTGGAGGCCATCGCCAAGGTCTGCGCCGAGCGCGGCATCCGCATCATCAGCGACGAGATCTATCACGGCCTCAGCTACACGGGCCGCACGCCCTCGATGCTGGAGTTCGCGCCCGACGCCCTGATCGTCAATAGCTTCAGCAAGTACTTCAGCATGGCCGGCTGGCGGCTGGGCTGGCTGCTGACGCCCAAGGGCGAGGACCTGGACCGCGCCCGCGCCTATGTCGGCAACCTGTTCCTGACCGCCCCGTCGCTGAGCCAGCACGCGGGCCTGGCGGCCATGGACTGCATCGACGAGCTCGAGGCGCACATCGACGTCTACCGCGCCAACCGCCAGCTGATGCTGGACGCCCTGCCGGCGCTCGGCTTGCGCAAGATCGCCCCGCCGGACGGGGCCTTCTACATCTGGGCCGACATCGGCCACCTGACCGACGACTCGCTAGGCTTCTGCCAGCAGCTTTTGAAGGACACCGGCGTGGCCACCGCGCCGGGCGTGGATTTCGATCCTGTCGAGGGCAAGCACTTCATCCGCTTCAGCTTCGCGGTCTCGACGCCGGAGGTCGAGGAGGCGCTGAAGCGGATGACGCCGTGGTTCGAGGCGCGGACGGCCGGTTCAGCACAGGCCCCCACCTGACCTGCTGACGCAGGTCTGTCCGCCCCCAAACGGGGCGGAGAGCTAAGCTCAGCCCTCACGGGACGCCTCTCCTCCCCCTCTTGGGGGAGGGGGACCGCCGAACGGCGGTGGAGGGGGCCGGCGCCGCCCCCTACTTCCTCTCCAGATAATCCAGCGCCATGAAGACCTCGGCCTTCACGCCGGTCTCGAACACCGCCTCGTCCACGTCAAAGTAAGGCGAGTGGTTGGCCGGAGCCGTGGCCGCCGGCACGTCGGCCTTGCGGCCGCCCAGCTGCACGAACACCGCCGGGACCTTCTCGGCGTACATCGAGAAGTCCTCGGCCCCGGTCACCAGCGCGGCCTTGTCGTCGATCTTGCCCGGCGAGGCCTTCTCCAGGCTGGCCTTGACCCAGGCCGACAGCGCCGGGTCGTTGTAGGTCACCGGATAGGGCTGGCTGAACACCGCCTCGGCCTTGGCGCCGTAGCGGTCGCCGATGGCGGCGACGGCCTTCTGCATCTTGGCGACCAGGTCGTCGTGGCGGGCGGTGGAGAAGGTCCGCATGGTCCCCTCCATCTTCAGGTCCTCGGGGATGATGTTCTGGCGCATGCCCATGTTGATGACGGCGATCGTCACCACCGAGGGCGAGGCGCCGACATCGACCTGGCGGGCGGCGATCTGGTTGGTGGCCTGGATGATGTCGGCCGCGATGCTGGCCATGTCGATGCCGGCCCAGGGCCGCGCGCCGTGGGTCTGCTTGCCCTTCACGGTGATCGTCAGGCGGTCTGACGAGGCGTAGAAGCCCTCGGGCCGGTAGTTCAGCTGGTTGGGGTCACCGGGGCCGATGTGCAGGCCGAAGATCGCGTCGACCTTGGGCTTGTCCAGCGCCCCGTCGCGGATCATCAGCTTGGCGCCGCCCTCCTCGCCAGCCTGCGGGCCTTCCTCGGCGGGCTGGAAGATCAGGACGACCGTGCCCTTGATGTCGGCCTTCATGCCGGCCAGCACCGTGGCGGTCCCCAGCAGCATGGCCACGTGGGTGTCGTGGCCGCAGGCGTGCATCACCGGCACGGTCTTGCCTTCCCAGGTCGCCGTGACCTTCGAGGCGAACGGCAGGCCGGTCTTCTCCTCGACAGGCAGGGCGTCCATGTCGGCGCGCAGGGCCACGACCTTGCCGGGCTTGCCGCCCTTCAGAATGCCCACGACGCCGGTCTTGCCGACGTTCTCGCGGACCTCGAAGCCCAGGGCCTTCAGTTCCTTGGCGATCAGGGCGCTGGTGCGGACTTCCTGGTTGCCCAGTTCAGGACGCTCGTGGATGTCGCGCCGCCAGGCGATGACCTTGGGCTGCACGGCCTTGGCCGCGGCCTCGATCTTGGCGGTGGAGGGCGCGGCGAAAGCCGGCGCGCCGAGCGACAAACCAGCGACCAGCGCCAGGGTGGAAATCCGTACAATCATAACGCCCCCTCGAAAAACAGGCCTGACGTTACGTCGGTCTTTCCAGGCGGCGCAATCGGTCTAACGTGATGGCATGAGCCTGCCGCCGATCGACGCGCAATTCGACACGATCCACGACGCCGCCGTGCGCGAGACGGGCGCAGCGCTGACGCCCAAGCACGCAGCTACCGTCATCATCGTCCGCACCGACGGCCCACAGCCGCGCCTGCTGATGGGCCGCCGCAACGGCGGCGTGGCCTTCATGCCCGACAAGTGGGTGTTCCCCGGCGGCCGGGTCGACCGCGCCGACTTCGACGCCCCCAGCGCGACCGAACTCGCCCCCGAGGTCGCCGCACGGCTGGAACTGGAGCCCCGCCACCGCAGTCCCGCCCGTCTGGCCCGCGCCCTGGCCCTGGCGGCCGTGCGGGAGACCTTCGAGGAGACGGGGCTGCTGCTGGCCAAGCAAGCCCCTGAGCGCCCCGGCGCGGGGCCCTGGCGGCCGTTCCTGGCCCAGGGCGCCCTGCCCGACCTGGCGCCGCTCAGCTTCGTGGCCCGAGCCATCACCCCGCCCTACCGTCCGCGCCGCTTCGACGCCCGCTTCTTCATGGCCCCGGCCGAGGCGCTGCTGTCCCTGGACCGCCGTCCCGACTGCGGCGAACTGGACGAGATCGCCTGGGTCGACTTCCAGGAGGCCATGGCGCTGGACCTGCCCAACATCACCCGCTTCGTGGTCCACGAGATCGGCCAGCGGCTGGCCGAGACTGGACGGCCCGCGCCGTTCATGCGCTTCCTGAACGGCAAGCGTCACCTGACGCACCTCTAGGGAGGTTCCCGTGATCGCTTCGGTCCTGGCCCTGACGCTGCTGGCCGCACCCACCGACATCGACCGCTTGAGCTTCATCGCCGGCTGCTGGACCTTGATCCGCCCGAACGGCACGAAGATCGAGGAGCAGTGGCTGGCTCCCGCTGGCGGCGCAATGATCGGCATGAGCCGTAGCGTCCGCGACGGCAAGCTGCGCGAATACGAGTTCATGCGCATCGTCCCCGCCGCCGACGGCAAACTGCAGTACGTGGCGATTCCCTCCGGTCAGGCCGAGGCCGCCTTCCCGCTGAAGGCGATCGCCGAGAACACCGTCACTTTCGAGGCCCCGGAGCACGATTTCCCGCAGCGGATCCTCTACAGACTGGTCGACAAGGACACCCTGGTGGCCCGGATCGAGGGTTCCGTCGGCGGTCAGGCGCGTTCGGCGGACTTTCCTTACAAGCGGTGTACCGCCGCCAATTGACTTTGAGCTGCCGATCAGTATGTTCCGCGCCTCTTATTTCCAACGCGCGGGAACCTGCGCGACCACCGCAGGGATTCGACTATGGCCAAACCGGCTTCCATCAAGATCCGCCTGAACTCGACGGCGGACACCGGCTTCTTCTACGTCACCAAGAAGAACGCCCGCACCAAGACCGAGAAGATGGTGCTGAAGAAGTACGACCCGGTCATCCGTAAGCACGTCGAATTCCGCGAAGGCAAGATCAAGTAAGATCGCTTTACGCGCTACGACATCAAGACGCCCGGCTAGCGATAGCCGGGCGTTTTTGATTCTAGTCGAACGCTCCGCGGCAGAGCCAGCGGAAGAAGGCGAAGCTTCCCCACAGGATCGTCACGGCCAGCAAGGCCGGCCCTACCCATACGGCTACGAACGCGCCGAGCAGCGCCAAGGTCGAGAAGCCGTCTCCGGGGGCCTGCCAGGCGTCGTCGCCCAACCAGAACAGGAAAGCGCAAGTCAACAGACCCAGCGCCAGCCAGGTACGGTGGTGCGAACGCTTCCGGATGCTAAATCTTCCCTTCACCTCAACGCCTCCCGCATAAGATGTATCAAGCAGGATGCGTGACAGGCGTGTTCGGAAACTTAACAATGCGCCCTAACTGCCGTTAGCGATACCTGAGCCTCTTCAGGCCGCTACCGCAGCCCGTTCGGCGCGCCTGGCCAGCAGGGTCTCGGCCACGCCAAAGGTCCGCTCATTGTCGACGTCGATGGCGTGGGCGCCGTCGGCCAGGACCACCGGCTCGACCTTCAGCTTGAAGCGACGACCCAGGCGGTTGAGCGCCCCGCGCAGCGACAGGCGGCCCATCAGCAGCAGGGCCAGGTTGATCGGCCCCAGGGCCATGATCATCCGCATCGGCTTCTTGGCGAACTGCCCGCCGCTGCGGAAGCTCTCAGCCACGCTGGTCGCGGCCGGACCGGCGAAGGCGTAGAGATTGCAGTTCGAATAGGCGTCGTCCCAGAACTTGTAGAACCGACGCTGGCCTTCGGGGTGCGCCGCCATCACCGAGCGCTGAGTCGCCATGGCCAGGGACACGTCGGCGACCTTCAGGGCCCCCAGCACCTCGGTCACCGCGCCCGGCGTCAGCAGGACGTTGTCGCCCGTGGTCACCAGCAGCGGCATGTCGCCCACGCCCTCGGCCGCGGCATAGACGCTGTCGGCCAGATTGTTGGCGGCCGGCACATACTCGATCAGGAACCGGCTGGCGGGCAGCGCCGCGTCGATCAGCGGCGCGGTCTCCGGCTCGACGACGATGCGCAGGCGCGTCAGGCCCGGCGTCGCGATCAGGGCCTCGACCACGTGGCGCACCAGGGCCGCGCCCTGGATCGGGACGAGGTTCTTGTTCACGACCCCGGCCGCCTCGGCCAGGGGATCGACGCGACCGGGACGCTGGCCGGCCAGGATCACGCCGACAAAAGGCTCAAGCTGCGACGACATCATACGCCCTTTGCAGCAGGCCCTGGCGGTCCAGGCTCTCGGTCAGGATGGTCTCGATCAGCTCGGCATGGGTCCAGCCGATCTGCTGAGCGGCCATCGAGATGGTCTTCCGGGACCACAGATTGCAGTTCAGATTCACTTCCAGGAACTGGACCTCGCCGGTGGCGACGTCGAGGCGGAACTCGAAGCGGCCGTAGTCGAACGGCATGAACTCGCGCATCATCTCGCGGGCGCGGGCTTCGGCGATCTGGCGCTGCGGACCGTCTTCCAGCGGGCGGATTTCATAGGCTTGGCCGCCGACCAGGTTGCGCTTCTCTTGATAGGTGCGCAGCTGGGCCGGGTTGATCTGCTCGACGATCTGGGTCGGCAGGATGACCGGCTCGCCATCGACCGTGATGGCCGAGATCTCGATGTCGTGGCCTTGGATGAACGGCTCGACGATGACGTCGTGGCCTTCCTCCTGGAGGCGCTCGACGGCCTCGCGCACGCCGGCCCAATCGAAGGCGTCGCTGACGCCCCAGCTGGCCGAGGAGGCGTTTGGCTTGATCACGAAGTGCTCGCCCGGCGGCAGCAGGGCGGCGTCCAGCGGCGCGCCCCGGCGATAGACGGCCCACGGCGCGGTCGACACGCCGCGCGCCACGGCGGCGCGCTTGGTCAGGTGCTTGTCGTCCGACAGGCCGCGCAGGATCGGGCTGGCGCCGAGGTACGGCAGGGCCAGACGGTTGCAGAGCAGCGGGACCAGCATTTCCGAGTTCAGGAAGCCGGCGCGGTTCAGCAGCGGGAAGACGAAATCGACGTCCGGGCGCTCGAACAGCACACTGTATTCGTCGGCGACCATCAGGTTGACGCCGATGTCCTCCAGCGTCTCGCGCATCTCGCAGTGATAGACAGCGTGGGTGCCGTCTTCGGGATGCAGCTCGCCCCGCCCCTTGGCGTGCTTGGCGATCAGCATGATGCGAAGAGCGCGCTTGGCCTCGAGCGGAAGGCGTCGCGGAGCAGCGAAGCGGGTCATCGGCATGCCTCCGGGCTCGACGGCTGTCGGAAGCCCCCTTCCGCAGGTCCGTCGTGTCGATGTCGATCTTCCGAGGCTAGGCTCCGCGCGTGACGGACGCGCTACGGTTTCATGGCAAGATGATATGCGAGTAGAGCGCCGTAGCGGCCGACGCCCAGCCCCTGGCGGGCGGCGCGCTGGGGCATAAGCACGCCCGGCTTGCCGTTGCCCTCGATCAGAACCGGGCCGTTGGGCGTGAGCGCCACGTCCCAGCCGATCAGGGCGTAGTCGGGGAAGACCTCGGCATGGGCTCGGCGCACCAGGCCCTTGGCCGCGGCCCAGTCGGGCAGCATGCGGCCGGCGATCGCCGCGCCGGTGACCGGGTGGACGGCGTGGTCGCCGCCGCCATAGCCCTTGCAGGCCACGCCCAGCGATCCGACCGGCAGGTCCACCGCCGCGATCAGTCCGCCGGCCTTCATGTTGTCGACCTTGGCCCCGCGCACCGAGGCGAAGCGGAAGGTGGCGCTGACCACCTCGGGCGCGCCGACCTCGTCGACCATGGTGACGATGCGAACGGTCGGCAGGGCGTCCAGCGCCAGGTCCCGCAGGGCCGGATGGGTCGCCACCCGGTCCTGGACCAGCCAGACGCCCCGACCGCGCGGCAGACGGGCGGATAGATCGGCAGCGTCGGCCACGCGCTCCAGGATAACGACGCCGTCGCCGCCCTCCCCGTCCGCCGGCTTCAGCACCAGGTCGCGGCCGGCCGGGTCGGTCTTGATCTCAACGCGGCCATCGACGACCACCGCCACGGTGCGCGGAGACGGCAGATGGGCGGAGGCGCAGCGGGCCTCGAACCGGACCTTGTCGGCCAGCACGCATTCGCGGGTCCAGCCCAGCGGATTGATCCGCTTGTTCAGCGCTGCGTCCTCGAAGCGGCGGATGTAGCCGTCCAACTGGGCCGGGTCCTCGATGCGGAACAGGGCCAGGTCGTTGGGATCGACGAAGCGCGCGTGGGCGATCTCGACCGCCCGGCGGCGCCAGGCCTCGCCAAGGTCGAACTTGCGAGCCACCTTGGCCGCGCGGCCGGGGATCCAGGCCTGGAAGGCCAGGCCGACCACCGCGTCCAGCGCCGCCCGCGCGGGCCCGCGCCGAGCCTGGCGCTGGGCATAGTGCGCCTGCAGGCAGCGCGCCGACACCGGTGCCACGACGCCCGGATAGATCCCGTACGCCTTCTTGAGGAAATAGAAGCTGTCGTAGCCCATGCGCCGCCCCCGGACGGTCAGGTCTAACGCCGCCATGTAACGGTTTTGGGACGGCCTATTAGTTCGGCTTGCCGCTGGTTATGCCCAGCTTGTACGGCGGCTGCGTCGCCACGACATCGGCCGGGCGCACGGTCGGGCTCAGCGCCGCAGCGCCCTCCAGGCCCTTGCCGATGACGTTGTTGATCGCCAGCTTCGGCCCCTCCGCGATCGTGACGGCGACGTTTTTCAGCGTGACGTTCTTGATGTTGGCCAGGGTGATGCCCTTGCCCGCCGTGCCGGTGATGTCTTTCAGCACAAGGCCGTCCAGCGGCTTGTCGGGATGGATGTTGACCGCCTCGACCAGCACCGGGACATCGGTGACCTTGATCCGCTCGAAGGTGAAGTTGCGCACCGTGGGGATGCCGTCGAAGCCGGCGACCGGGAACTGGTCCTGCTTGCCGCTGTCCAGGAAGTTCAGGCGCAGGAAGCCGTTGCCGGTTCCGGAGACCTCGAGGTCGCGCATGACGATGTCCTCGATGAACGCGCCCCGCCCCGGCCGGCTCTTGATGTAGACGGCGAAGGTGTGGGCCGCGAGCATCTTGCAGCGCTCGACCCGCACCCTGCGGATGCCCGCCGAGGTCTCGCTGCCGATGCCGATACAGGCCCAGCGATGGTCCTTGAAACTGCAGTCGGTGATGACGACGTCCTCGGTCGGACGGGCGATCAGGTTGCCCTCCATCCCCCGGCCGGACTTCAGCGAGATGCAGTCGTCGACCGTGTCGAAGTCGCAGTGGTCGATGGTCACCCGGCGGCAGGAATCGACATCAATGCCGTCAGCGCGGCCGTTGACCATCACGTTGCGGAACACGACGTCGTCGCAATAGACCGGGTGGATCGACCACATGTCGTTCTGCTGGGTCTTGAGATCAGTGACCGACAGGTCCTGGACGTCGACGAACTCCAGCAGCGCCGGATGGCGCAGGCCGGTCTCCTTCTGGACGCGGCCCTTGATGGCGTCGGAGGCGACGATCGCGCCCTTGCCGGACAGCGCGATGCTCCGCGCGCCCTGCCCCCAGATTAGGCCGATATAGCCGGGCCCCCAGCGGCCCTCCCAGCGCACCTGCACGATCGGATAGTCGGCCAGATCGGGCGAGCCCTGCAGGGTCGCGCCCTCCTCGATCCGCAGCGTGGTGTTCGAACCGATCCGGATCGCGCCGGTCAGGAAGGTCCCGCCAGTCAGCACCACCTCGCCGCCGCCGAACACGGCGCAGCGGTCGAGGGCCAGCTGTAGCGCGTGGGTGTCCTTGGCGACGCCGTCGCCCACCGCCCCGAGCTCGCGCGGGTCGATCCGCAGCTTCGGCTGAGCCGGTGCAGAGGCCTTGGACGCGGCGGCCCCCGCCGGAGTCGCGGCGATCAGGGTCGAGAGACCGGCGAGCGCCAGCACGGCGCGGCGATTGGCGGACATGGACGTGACGCTCCCTGGGATCGGCTTATGACACCGGTTTCTTCGGGGCAGCATGCGACGGACGCAGCGCGCCCGCCAATCCATAAATGTCGAGACGTAAAAGGCCTAAGCGGCCTTGCCGACCACCGCGTTACGGCCCGAGGCCTTGGCCTGGTAGACGCCCTGGTCGGCCCGCTTCAGCAGGGCTTCGGGGGTGTCACCTTCGCCGCTCGTCGCCGAGACGCCGATCGAGATGGTCACGGTCAGCTCTTCCTTGGTGGGTCCCACCTTGAAGGGCGAGCCGGCGACGTGGTTGCGAATCCGCTCGGCGATGCGCAGAGCGTCGGCCAGGGCCGTGTCAGGCATGACCACCACGAACTCCTCGCCGCCGAAGCGGCACGGCAGGTCGATGGCGCGGACGTTCGAGGCCAGGCGCAGGGCGAACTCGCGCAGCACCTCGTCGCCAATGTCATGGCCGAAGGTGTCGTTGATCTTCTTGAAGAAATCGATGTCGATCAGCAGGGCCGAGACCGGCTCGCCGCCCATCACCGCGCGCTTGACCAGCGAGTCCAGCTGCCCCGTCATGTAGCGACGGTTGTGCAGGCCGGTGAGCTGGTCGGTGACGGCCAGTTCCAGGCTGTGGTCGAGGTTGTTGCGCAGGTAGTCGGTATAGCGCTTGCGCTGGATCTGCGTCTTGACGCGGGCCGACAGCTCCTGCGGGTCCACCGGACGCGGCAGGATGTCGTTCACGCCGATTTCCAGCGCCTTGACCATGCGGCCGCGATCGTCGGGATCGACCATGGCCAGCACGGGCAGCTGGCGCGAGCGCTCTTCCGACCGCAGGGCGGCGGTGAAGCGCAGGCCGTCGAAGCTCTTGGCTGCGGCGTTGACGATGACCAGGTCGACCGGACCGCCGGCGCTGATCTTGGCCTTTTCCGGATCGCTCTCGATGACCGGGCGATGCTCGACGCCCAGCTCGGCGGCGATGCGCTGGGCCTGGCGTTCGTTGTCGTCGACGATCAGCACCCGGCCGCCCAGGCCGTCCAGGCGGGCGGCGGCGCCGGCGATCACGCCCATGCGGCGGCCCGAGGCCTCGCGCTGGCGCAGTTCGTCGATCACGAGCTTGAAGCGGGTCAGGCTGCGCACGCGGGCGAACAGCATGACGTCGTCGATGGGCTTGGTCAGGAAGTCCGAAGCACCCGATTCCAGGCCCTGGATGCGATCGACGCGACCGTCGAGGGCCGTGATCAGCACCACCGGGATGTGGCGGGTGGTCGGGTCTTCCTTGAGTTTGCGGCAGACGGTGAAGCCGTCCATGCCGGGCATCATCACGTCCAGCAAGATGATGTCGGGCAGGTCGCGGGACGCCATGGCCAGGGCGGTCGGGCCGTCCATGGCGCTGGAGACTTCGTAATATTCAGCCGTCAGCTTGGCCTCGAGCAGACGGACATTGGCTTCGATGTCGTCGACGACGAGGATCCGCGCGCTCATGCGACCGGGACCTTGTCCAGCAGGCGCTTGATGGTGTCGAGGAAGTGGACCACCGAGATGGGCTTGGAGATATAGGCCTCGCAGCCGCCTTCGCGGATACGCTCCTCGTCGCCCTTCATGGCGAAGGCGGTGACGGCCACGACCGGGATATGCGCCAGGTCGTCGTCTTCCTTCAGCCACTTGGTGACTTCCAGACCGGAGATCTCCGGCAGCTGGATGTCCATCAGAATCAGGTCGGGCTTGTTGTCGCGGGCAATAGACAGCGCCGACAGACCCTCGCGGGTCTGCAGGGTCTCGTAACCCTGGGCCTCGAGCAGATCATGAAAGAGCTTCATGTTCAGCTCGTTATCCTCCACGATGAGGACCTTCTTCGTCATCCTTACCCCGACCTAACGGTCACGTGGCGACGCCTAGGGATTCGCGTCGTCTTCCAGAACCAGTTGCCACGAATATCCTTAAGCCCGCGCTAATCGCGTTAAGACCCCCGAGCCATGGAACAACGCTACTCCGACCTTCAGGCCTGCGCCATCACGCCGACCGCGCCGCTGGTCATCGTCGATGTCGACGAAGTGCTGGCGCAATTCATGCGCGGCTTCGGCGTCTTCGTCGCGCGTCACGGCTTCGAATTGCGGGTCGATCGCTTCGCCCTGTTCCAGAACCTCTATCGCCCTGGCGAGACGGAACACCTCGATCTGATCGCGGGCAAGGCCCTGTTCGACGATTTCTTCCGTGACGGGGCCGACGACCTGATTCCGGCGATCGGCGCGGCCGACGCCCTGGCCGATCTGTCGACCCGGGCCGAGGTGGTGATCCTGACCAATGCGCCGGAACACGGCCGCCTGGCGCGAGCCAAGTGGCTGAAGACCCACGGCTTCGACTACCCCCTGATCATCAACAGCGGCCCCAAGGGTCCACCAGCCGCCCAACTGGCCGCGCGCACCTCGGGCCGCGCCGTCTTCATCGACGACCTTTTGCCGCAGCTGGAATCGGTGGCGGAGAAGGCGCCCGACGTCGGGCGGTTCCAGATGGTCAGCGACGAGCGCCTGCGCCCGTTCGCCCCCTCAGCCCCCGACCGTCATGTCCGTATTGACGAGTGGCCCCGCCTGAAGGCCGCCATCGAGGAGCGTCTGTTCGCATGACCCGGTTCGGAGTCGATTTCGGCGGCACCAAGATCGAGGTCGCCGCCCTCAACGAAGCCGGCGAGTTCGTCGCGCGGGTGCGCAAGCCCAATCCCGGCGAATATGAAGCCGCGCTCGACGTGGTGTCGGGCCTGCTGGCCGACGCCGAGTGCATGGCCGGCGCGACCTGCGCGCGCCTGGGCTTGGGGATTCCCGGCTCGATCTCGCCGCGCACCGGTCTGATCCGCAACGCCAACAGCGTCTATCTGAATGGCCGCCCGTTCGGTCAGGACCTGGAGCAACGCCTGGCCCGCCCGGTGCGCCTAGCCAATGACGCCAACTGCCTGGCCCTGTCGGAAGCCGCCGACGGCGCTGGAACCGGCGCGCGGGTGGTGTTCGCGGTCATCATCGGCACCGGCTGCGGCGGCGGGGTCGTGGTCGACGGCAAGATCATCGAGGGCCACAACGGCTTCGGCGGCGAATGGGGCCACATGCCCCTGCCCTGGCCCAAGCCGGAGGAATATCCCGGCCCCGAATGCTGGTGCGGTCGCAAGGGGTGCATGGAGAAGTGGGTCGCCGGCCCGGCCTTCTCCAAGGACGCGGGCTTTCCTACGGGCCAGGCGACCATCGACGCGATCAACAGCGGCGACGCCTCGGCCGCCGCGGCCCTGGACCGCTATATCGACCGCCTGGGCCGAGGCCTGGCGGCGATCTGCGACATCATCGATCCGGACGTCATCGTGCTGGGCGGCGGTATGTCGAACGTCGACGCGCTCTATGACCGCCTGCCCGCCGCTATCGCGCCGCACGTGTTCTCGGACGTGTTCGAGACCCCAGTGAAGAAGGCCGTCCACGGCGACAGCTCCGGCGTGCGCGGCGCGGTCTGGCTGTGGCCGCCAGAGGCGTAAGAGCGCTCCTATGAAGTCCCTGTGCCGCGATTGCGGATGGACGGGCGAGGCCAAGGCCGCGCGCTGTCCGTCCTGCGCCTCGCCGCGCACGGTCTTCCACGAGGAGCTGGGCGCGCTGTCGATCGCCCACCTGGACTGCGACGCCTTCTACGCCTCGGTGGAGAAGCGCGACGATCCGTCCTTGCGCGACAAGGCGGTGATCGTCGGCGGGGGCAAGCGCGGGGTGGTGACCACCGCCTGCTACATCGCCCGCATGAGCGGCGCCCGCTCGGCCATGCCGATGTACAAGGCCTTGAAGCTGTGCCCGCAGGCCGTGGTCATCAAGCCGGACTTCACCAAGTACCGGGAAGCCAGCCGGCGCATCCACGAGAAGCTCGACAAGCTGACACCGCTGATCCAGCCGCTGTCGCTGGACGAGGCCTGGATCGACCTGACCGGCACCGAGCGCCTGCACGGCGCGACGCCGGCGGCGATGCTGGCCAAGCTGCAGGCCGAGATCGAGCGCGACATCGGCCTGACCGTCTCGATCGGCCTGGCCCCCAACAAGTTCCTGGCCAAGATCGCCTCGGAGCTGGACAAGCCGCGCGGCTTCTCGGCGATCGGCGCGGCGGAGGCCCAGAGCTTCCTGGCCGGCAAGCCGGTCAGCATCCTGCCGGGCGTCGGGCCGGCCACGGTGTCGTCCCTGGCCGAGATCGGCCTGAAGACCGTCGGCGACATCGCCGCCGCCGACTTGAAGCAACTGGCCAATCGTCTGGGCTCTGGCGGCCTGCGCCTGCACCGCCTGGCTCACGGGCAGGACAGCCGGATGGTCGACCCCGACCAGGCCCGCAAGACGATCAGCGCCGAGACCACCTTCAACGACGACCTGCACAAGCGCGACGAGCTGGAGGACGAGCTGTGGCCGCTCTGCGAGAAGGTCGCCAAGCAGGCCCGCAAGGAAGGCGTGGCCGGCCGCGTGGCGACGCTGAAGCTGCGCACGCCCGACTTCAAGATCCACACCCGCCGCCGCACCCTGGCCGTGCCGACCCAGACGGCCCGCACCCTGTTCCAGGTGGCCCGCGAGCTGCTGGCGGCCGAGAAACCCGGCCTCTCCTACCGCCTGATCGGCGCAGGCCTGACCGAGTTCGTCGACGCCGAGACCGCCAGCGCCGACATGTTCGCCGACGAGGAGCGCCGCACGCTGAAGAACGAGACCGCCATCGACGCCCTGCGCGGCAAGTTCGGGGCTGCGGCAGTCGTCAGTGGACGGGCGCTCAAAGGCCGGTAGCTGAGTCGCGCCGAGTCGCCGCTTTCCCCCTCTTGCGCGACAGGATGTCGCTAACCATTTGGGCCTCTCACCCACGGAACCGTTCGCGCTCGGCCTTCGCTCTCCCAATCGTGAAGCCGATTTCCGAGGCGCCCCTGTGCTAAAGCGGCGCAGCGGCGTGTCGGCCTCTTCCAAAGCCGTCGCGTTTCCATATCTAATTCAGACAGGCGGGTGATTTGCCCGCCGGGAGAGAACAAGTCGATGGCCGAGCGGAAGCAAGGCGGACAAAGCAACGGCGCTGGGTCGTCGGTCGTCACGGAAGTGAAGCCGAAGACGCAGAAGCCCTCGCTTTATCGAGTTCTGATTCTCAACGACGACTACACTCCGATGGAGTTCGTCGTGTACGTGCTGGAACGGTTCTTCAACAAGTCGCGTGAAGACGCCACGCGCATCATGCTCCACGTCCATCAGAACGGCGTGGGCGTGTGTGGTGTCTACACTTACGAAGTCGCAGAGACCAAGGTCGCGCAAGTCATCGACTCGGCGCGACGTCATCAGCACCCCCTGCAGTGCACCATGGAAAAGGACTGAGGAGCCCCCCATTGCCCTCTTTTTCGCGCCCCCTGGAAGAGTCCCTGCATCGCGCCGTCGCGTACGCCAATCAGCGTAAGCACGAGTACGCGACGCTGGAGCATCTCCTGCTTTCCCTGACCGACGACGAGGACGCCGCCGGAGTTATGCGCGCGTGCGACGTCGATCTCGCCGCGCTGAAGAAGAGCCTCTCGAACTATCTCGACGTCGAACTGGCCTCGCTGGTCGTCGATGACGACGAAGACGCCAAGCCGACCGCCGGCTTCCAGCGCGTGATCCAGCGCGCGGTGATCCACGTCCAGTCGTCGGGCCGCGAAGAGGTCACCGGCGCCAATGTTCTGGTCGCCATCTTCTCCGAACGCGAAAGCCACGCCGCCTACTTCCTGCAAGAGCAGGACATGACGCGGTACGACGCGGTCAACTTCATCGCCCACGGCATCGCCAAGAAGGCCGGCGCTTCCGAGACCAAGAACGTCAAGGGCGCCAGCGCCGGTTCGAATGCTGCCGAGGAAGACGGCGAGAAGCCGAACACCAAGACGGGTGGCGAGGCTCTGGAAGCCTATTGCGTCGACCTCAACGAAAAGGCCCGCCAGGGCAAGGTCGACCCGCTGATCGGCCGCGCGAACGAAGTCGAACGCGCGATCCAGATCCTGTGCCGCCGCACCAAGAACAACCCGCTGCTCGTGGGTGATCCGGGCGTCGGCAAGACCGCCATCGCCGAGGGCCTGGCCCGCAAGATCGTCACGCACCAGGTCCCCGAGGTCCTGGAAGGCGCCACCATCTACTCGCTCGACATGGGCGCGCTGCTGGCCGGCACCCGCTATCGCGGCGATTTCGAAGAGCGCGTGAAGCAGGTCGTGAAGGAACTCGAGAACCACCCGAACGCGGTGCTGTTCATCGACGAAATCCACACCGTGATCGGCGCCGGCGCGACCAGCGGCGGGGCGATGGACGCTTCGAACCTGCTGAAGCCGGCCCTGGCCTCGGGCAGCCTGCGCTGCATGGGTTCGACCACCTACAAGGAGTTCCGCCAGCACTTCGAGAAGGATCGGGCCCTGGTCCGTCGCTTCCAGAAGATCGACGTGAACGAACCGACGGTGGAAGACACCATCAAGATCCTCAAGGGCCTGAAGACCTACTACGAGGACTTCCACAAGCTGAAATACACCGCCGAGGCCCTGAAGGTCGCGGTGGAACTGTCGGCCAAGTACATCACCGACCGCAAGCTGCCGGACAAGGCGATCGACGTGATCGACGAAGCCGGCGCGGGCCAGATGCTGCTGCCGGAAAGCCGTCGCAAGAAGGTCCTGGGCGTCAAGGAGATCGAGGCCGTCGTGGCCAAGATCGCCCGTATCCCGCCCAAGTCCGTCTCCAAGTCGGACACCGAGGCCCTGAAGGAACTGGAAGCGGACCTGAAGCGCGCCGTGTTCGGTCAGGACGAGGCTCTGCTGCAGTTGTCCTCGGCCATGAAGCTGGCTCGGGCCGGCCTGCGCGACGCGGACAAGCCGATCGGCTCGTTCCTGTTCAGCGGCCCCACCGGCGTCGGCAAAACCGAAGCCGCCAAGCAGCTGGCCTCGACGCTGGGCATCGAGATGATCCGCTTCGACATGTCGGAGTACATGGAGCGCCATACCGTGAGCCGCCTGATCGGCGCCCCTCCCGGCTATGTCGGCTATGATCAAGGCGGCCAGCTGACCGACGCTGTCGATCAGCACCCGCACGCGG
>Ga0164241_10001071_pt1 | contig 37578 bp, 64 predicted proteins | sample OricomyardsoilBY_FD_108780 | JGI IMG/M metagenome (GOLD analysis project Ga0164241, IMG submission 108780) | Backyard soil microbial communities from Emeryville, California, USA - Original compost - Back yard soil (BY) | ecosystem: Environmental > Terrestrial > Soil > Unclassified | place: USA... | reverse complement strand
GATTGCCCGAATACTTTGAATTGTTCTTTTTATATGCAGTTGCCAAATATACCTCTAAGTTTAAAGGGCGTGGCACGGCATGGACTGATGACCTAGAGGCTGAATACCGTGAGCTTAAGGCTGATATGGAAGCAGCCAGTGAGGTTAATTTATCCATTAAGGGTGATGAGCAAAGTTTATTAAATGGCGCATGGCGCGTTAGGGCGGGTATCTAATGGCGCGCCCCTTTGATGCTCAAATAGAGCAACTACCTATATTTTGTTATTACGATGTACAGCGTTTTACGCAGTTTGGTGCTATGGATTGCGCGAACTGGTATGGCATACAAGTTGAATCAGGAAAGAAAACTCAAGCCTTATACCCTGCTATGGGGCGACAGCATGTGCGTTTTCTTAACCAAAATCGATTGGTGTTTAACAGCGAGCCACGGGCTGAATACAAATCCATTAATTACCTGTATGTGGTAGAGGGTACAAGCGTCTATCAATACGACCGATTTTATAACAGAAAGACCCTTGGAATTAGTGTGGCTTTAGGTACGCCGATTTGGTTTGCTACCTTGGCCGCGGGTTCTACTGTGTACAATATGATGACGGATGGCAATACCATTTTCTTAATTACTGAAAGTGGGGCGTCCGTTACCGCCGTGCCGATTACCGATCCCAATGCCCCTGGTGGAAGCACTACGGGCGGCAAACCCCTCTATGTTGCGGCGTTCGGTAATCGCTTTGTTGTAAGTAAAGCTGATACACCTGAGTTTTACTTAAGCACCATTAACGTGACGGGTGGGGCGTCTGCGTGCTTTAGTTTTGGAAGTCCAGCCCAAGCCTTATTTGCTCAAGCGTCTGGGGTTATTGGTCAATTTGCAGTATTGCACAACCAGCTTTACATTATGTGCGACTTTGTGACTGATGTATGGGCGAACATTATTACCCAAATTACGGTGGGTAGTGTGACTCGTGAGTTTCCGTGGAAGCTTAATAGTTCGTATAACTTTGATTTTGGGATTGCCGATCCCCACAGTTTAAGTGTTGATTTTGGCATGATGGTGTGGCTTGCTAAAAATGCGAATGGTCTTGTGTCCTTTATGATGAGTAACGGCCAAGCACCTCAAGATATATCATCCCAGGCCATTAACGTATTGCTTGAGAATTCACGCAACCCCGATACCACAAGCCCGTTTTTAGATACTGAGGTTTCAGGGTTTTTGTATCAATATGAGAACACGGTTTTTTATCGGGTGAGTGCGGGTGTGTATGAGGGAAGTGGTGATTTAGATATTGATGATAATGCGAGTTGTGTTGAATACAACTTTGAAGCACAGAATTGGGCGCGATGTATTGAGCTTAATGGCGAGCGTAACCGAATAAGAAAGCATGTGTATTTTAATAATCAGCATTTGGTGACGGTGATTGGCGATCCGGCTATTTATGCGATGGCGGGAAACATTTATCACAATGAGCTTAGAAACGAGAACCAGGCCGACCCACAAGCCACTGATGCGTTTAACAAATACCCTATGCGCTATGAATTGGTTACGAAACAGTTGTTTTTACCCGATTACAGTGAGTTTGTTGATGAATATGTCGAGATTGATTTTGTATTTGGTAATAAGACGTTTTATAAGAGCAATGCTCCTTATCTTAATGCCGTTTATATTGTTGATGAAGATAGTACGCCAGAGTCGCCCATATACTTGGTTACAGAGGATGATAAATTCATTATTGCCGAGGGATCAAATACCCCATCCTTTGATGACAACCATTACAACGCGCTTTTTAAGCCTCATGTTGAGCTTTATTATTCTGATGACGGTGGCGAAACTTATTTACCAGCGGATGTAAGGGAATTTAGCCCTCTTGGTCAATACCGATGGCGTATGCGCTGGTATGAGCTAGGGATAAGTCGCAATCGCTGTTATAAAGTAGTGTGTGTAAGTTCTGCGCCTATTGTAATATTAGGTGGTGTTAGAAATACGAAACGAGTTAGCGGAGGGGCTAACTAATGAGTGTGTTTTTAGATAGGATTGATTCTGCACCTGTTTTAAATGGCGATTTTGAGCAGCCTTTTTTACAGTGGTTATGGGTGTTAGTGGACACGCTAAACGAAAATTATACGGATATACAAGGTTCTTTTAACCTTTTAACAGCCATGAGCTACACCGCGGCAGAGATTACAGCCATGAATGTGGCTGGAACGCTAACGAATGGCGTTTTATTGTACGACACAACAAATAACGTTTATGTAGGGATGCAAAACGGGGCTTTAGTGAAGTTTACAACGACCGCTTGGCCATAAAAAGGAGTTTTACCTATGAGCTGGTTTTCAAGTTTTTTACACCCACAAAAGGGCTATCAAGCAGGCCAAGAGCAGTTGGATAAGTACTATCAACAAGGCCAAGGCGCACTACAACCCTATAACCAACAAGGTCAAGACCAATACAAGAATTTGCAGCAATACATTGATGCATTAATGAATCCTGGAAAATTGCGTGATGAATGGTCAAAAGGTTATACCGAATCAGAAAGCGCTAAACAAGCCGAGAACATGGCGCAAGAGCATGGGCTATCGGCTGCAAGCGGCTTAGGTCTTATGGGTTCATCGCCTGCACTTAATGCCATTCAGGCAGGAACCACGCAAATTGGACTAGATGACAAGAAGAATTACCTTGATGACTTAATGCAAAAGTACATGGCTGGCGCGGGATTGTCTCAAGGAATTTATGGTCAAGGGGCTAATTCTGCTGGTCAGATGGCTAATAATGCCAATCAAATGGGGCAAAATTCGGCGCAAATGGCATTTGGCCAACAAAATGCGGGCGGTAGCACGTTTGGTAATTTGTTAGGGCTTGGCGGCGGTATTCTTGGAAGTTACCTAGGCGGCCAAGGCGGTAAAGGCTGGAATTTCTTCGGGGGTAAATAATGGCTATGAATATTCCCATGCCGTCATTGCCTGGTGATGCGCTGTTAAAGGGTGTAGATACAGGCTCTAACATGTTCGCAAAGATTATGAACGCCAAATACAATAATTCGTTGCATCCTTCGGGTGATGTGGCGAATGCCATGTATGTGGAGCAATTAAAAAACCAGTACGGCGAAGATGATCCACGTTATTTACAAGCTAAAGCCGCGCATGATATGGCGATGTCTGGGCATCAATCACTTATTGATTATCGGGATATTCTAAACCAAACAGCGGGCTTGCGAAGTTCAACAACACTGGGTAAATCGCTGGCAGAAGGAAAAGGCCAAGGCGGTACGGATATTGTTAATGCCAATAGACAAGGCAAAGTACCGCAAGGCGCAGTCACCAAGGTTGGAGAGCAATATTATAACGCTCAAGGGCAGCCAATTTACCCCGATGAAGGCGGTGGACGTACACCCGAAGAGCAAGAGGCCTATGAGCGCTCCATTAATAAACAGACAGGCGATGCGGACGCCCGTAATACTTATTTGCGGGCGCAAAACTTGGATAAAACGCGTCAATCCATTAATCCACAGGATTTAACGCGCTATTCTGGCAAGCCAATGGATTTGTTTAAAGAGTTTACGAATATGGCTTTAGGTGGGCAGCCGTCTGAGGATTATATTAACTATTCTAAGGCGGTTAATTCTGCGTCTTTGATGGCCGATCAAATGCGACAATTCTATAAAGACTCAATTCAACCATCGGCTATGGATAGATTGCGTGAATTATCCAATCCTTCTAAGTGGTATAAAAACCAAGATGTAGCGATTGCCCAATGGCAACAGTTAAATGATATTTTAGATAAAGAGACGGCTACCTATAAAAAAGCGGGTACTTCTCCGGTTAAGTTTAAGATTGATTACGATCCTAAAACCCAAAGTTTCTTTACTGAAAAAGGCAAACAAGAAACCAAAGAGGGCAAGCAAAGTGCTTTAACACAATCCGAAGATGCAGGCCTTTTGGCCGAATGGGGTCCTCAATTAATTCAAATAAATCCCCAATGGACACCCGAAGCCATTAAAAGTACGGCTAAAGAAACTGGATTAAATATAGGCCAGGTAATTGAAAAATTAATGGCTAAGGGGAAATAATGGGCATTAATTTGTTAGCTGATGATGCGCCTATCAATTTACTGGCCGATGATACCCCAGAAGCCAGCGCGCAATCATTTTATGATTTAGGCGAGGACGAGCAAAAAAAGGTAATGGATTTAGCTAAAAAGCAAATCATGCAACAACATCCTAACACGCCTGAATGGATGGTTGATATGATGCTTAAAGTGACTCCTAAAGACGAACATCCCTGGTTTAACAAAGAAGCTGAACGATTTAGTAATGCGGCAAACTATATTCCTTCGGCTGCTGGTGGATTACTACAGGGTGCATCTATTCCTATTCGGGGAGTAGCTGGCTTAATACCAACTGAATTCACCCAGAGCTTAGCGAATAGCCCCGATTTAACCGGTCTATTTCCTCAACCTCAATCAAGTGGCCAAAAGGGCGTACAACTAGCCGGTGAACTTGCTGGTGGCGGTGGTTTATTCGGCAAGCTTATGCAAGGACTTAAGGGGGGCGCGGCGCTTGCCAAAGTTCCTGGTGCGCTGCAAAATCCTTTAGCTATTGCCGGAGCGGGTGCAATTGGTACGCCTGGCGATGCTGCGAATCGAGGATTAGGCGCTGCTGGTGGCTTGGCTTTAGGTGGTGCGGGTAAAGTGGCGGGGAAAGTATTGCAAAAGGCTGAGGACAAAATACCTGCGTTTTTGCGCGGTTTAACCTCTAAGTCAACTGCTGAGGATTTAGTTCAATCCGTGCAAAAACCTCATGATAGATTGCAATCAACGGCCGATGAATTGTATGGACAGGTTCGCGGAGCAATTAAAAATCGTGATATTAAAATCCCTGTTAAAGATGAATACATGGATAAGATAGCAGAAATATTGCCTAAGACTCGTGCCAGTCGCCAATTAATAGCCAAGGCAAAAAGCGGGGATTACAACGCGGTTCATGACTTACAAAGCCATTTATATAAAAAAGGCACTAAAGGGCTAACTTCGGATGATATTGCTTTAGAAAACCAAGGCGAAGAAATCCTTGAACTGCGTGATAAAATCAATGAGGATTTGGAACGGCATTTATTAAAAGAAGGTCATATTGATATTGCGCACGTATTAAAACAAGGCAAAAAGACTGTAAAACAGCTTAAAGATACTTACTTTGCCCCTAATTTGCGCAAAGGGGTGGGCAAGATGGTTCAAAGTGATTTGCGCCTGGTTCCTGAAAATCCAGAGAATTTGTTTAATGAAAATTCAGTGCCTATGAAAAACTTTCTTGCAAAGCATCCTGAAACGGCTAAGCATCATCAAGGCATTAAGGAAAAAGAGTTGTCAAAAGAGCAAATGAAAAAAATGCTAGTGAAGGCTGGGCTAGGTGGTGGAACTATAGCAGGACTCAAAAGCATTTATGATTTAATCAAATAATGAATCAACTACAGGGCCTAGCATCCAGTAAACAACGAAAAATAAGAAAACCCAAATCATAATAACCTCACAGCTAAAAGAGGGATTATAACGGATTGTTTGGACAAAAAACAAGCATTATATCACAAGGAGTGGAATAAATGGCTTTAGGGATAAGGGGAAGTAACCCGATTTGGGCTGAGTTTGATTTAACCGGCAAGATTTTTGATGATAACTATTATATGTGGGTGCTTGAAAACGTATTGCCTTATATTCCTGCGACTGTTTATCGCGATCCTGATCTGAATGTTGCATGGACTAATCCAATCCAGTTTTTAGCCAATGGCACGTTGCCCGTTGATATTTTCTTTGAACCTGGCGTGACTTACAGGCTTGAGTTTAGACTCAATAATGGGGTAGACACACCATCGCAAAGTGACCCATTAATGTATGAGGTCAATAATTATGTTGCGGGCTCTACGGGTTCAACGCCCCCAGGTCAAGTTTCAGACGCTACAACCAACCAAATAACCAACCCACAGTTTGCTTTAACAAGATTTACTTCGCCTTTATCCGTGAGCGGAACAAACCCCGCATCGGTACAAATTGGGCCAGGTTGGTTTTTAGATTTAACAGGTACAGGCAATGCCACAATAACGAAAGTAGCATTGACCAGCACCACACCAACCCCAACGAACGCACCTTATGCGCTAGAGCTTAACTTAAGCGGATGGGATAGCGCCACACTGCGACAACGATTTGAACAAAACGGTGTATTGTGGGCAAATAAAACGGTTTCTGCTGCGGTTACTGCACGAGTTAGTGGAGCATTTCAGCCGTTATCGTCTGTGTTAGTCGATTCACAAGGAGCCACTTTAACTACTAATATCCTTGATGTGGCTACAGTAAACGGCACATTTAATGAATATACAGGGCATGCCACATTAAGCGCGTCAAGCAATACCAATACGCCGCCAGCCGCTTACATTGATTATAAGATTGTGTTGCCCACGACAACCGATATTTATTTAACGAGCTTGCAACTTATTGCCCAAGACAATGAGGATTTATCAGAACCGACCTTTGAGCAAGATTCGATTAATAGACAAATCGATCACACCTACCATGATGCCTACCCTATTATGCCAGTCGGTACTGTTATTGTGCGTGCAGGATTTGCAACCCCAGCACACTTTTTATTGTGTAATGGTCAAGCGGTAAGCCGTCAAACCTACAATCAATTATTTCTGGCTATGACCAAGGTCGATGTGGCTACATGGACGGGAACAACAACGTTTACCGTGCCATCGGTTGCCGATTATTGGATTGGTATGGCGGTTGAGGGTGATAGCATCCCCGCTGGAACAACCGTTTCCAATATTGTGGGCACAACTATCACTATATCGCAAAACAGAACGGGAACATTGCCCGCAGTTCGGTTCTTTAGTGATCCGGCAGGTAATGGCACAACTACCTTTAACGTACCTGATTTGCGCGATTACGTCATTGCTATGTCGGGCGGTACATTATTTGGAGCAACAAATAATGGCCCTGGAAAATTTGGGGGAAGCCAAGGAAGTACAATCAGCGCCAGCACCAACATGCCTGCACATAATCACCCTGGAAGTTCGGGAACTTATTTTACTGGAACAGGTGGAGGAGGCACGTTGCCAACGCCAGCTAATGCCGTGAATTCTGTTACTAATCCCGTAACGGTTACGGTTGCATCACAAGGGGGTGCGACCGCGCTACCTATTGTACAACAAACACAACTCTATAAAATGTTTATACGCTACGAATAACTTTATAAGGATATAAAATGACTATTCAATACAATGCTAACTACATAGAAACAATGCCCTTTAGTGATACAGCGATACAGGTTAATTGCGGTTCAAACGTAGAACAAACTTATACAGTACTCGGCCCCGTAACGGCTCAATTCCAGGCTTATTTTGAGTACACGCAAGATTCTAACGTATTTGTGTGCATTAATGGAACGCCTGTTATTCCGTCTAGTGGAAGCGTTGGAACACAGCCCTATAATGAGTTTAGGCCTAAAAAGCGGTATGTTCGAGGGGGTGACGTGATACACTTTATTACACCTGATAGTACAGCCTATGTCGGAGTTTCATTGAGGAAACTACAAGGCTAATAATCACAATCACAAGGATGCGTGACCATGGTTGATACTATAAAATTTAGCCAAATGAGTAATGCCGGCGATTTATCTCCTAATCAGGAAACAGCGGGCTTATTCGGTGGTGATAACGTTATTTTTAATAACCCATTCCCTTTGTTATCTCCTGGTTCGACTGGGGATAGACCGCCTGTAGATCCAGGAATGTATTATCGCTTACGGTTTAATACAACATTGCAAAGCTATGAGTATTATTCACCGCTGCAAGGGTGGGTTGTAATGATAGATATCATAAATATTGGTATTGAATCAGTAACTGGAACTATTGATCAAATTGATATTGATAGCACCGATCCACAAAATCCAATACTTTCATTATCCGCGACGCTAAATGCACCTGGTACACTTACCATCCAAGGAACAACCGCAGTTAGTGCCATTATTAATGACAATACAATGGCCACGGCCTTGGCGACTAACATTGCAACGGCTCTAAGCATTAAAACCTATGTGGATTCATTCGCAAGTCAACTAGCCAACTATTTATTATTATCCGGTGGAACAATGACCGGTGATATTGATATGGGGTTGAACTTTATTCATAATCTTGCCACACCTATTGCCGATGAAGACGCCGCGACTAAAGCCTATGTTGATGATGCGATTGGATCAAACGCAGGGGGTGTTAGTGGAAACATTCAATACAATAATGCGGGCGCATTTGGTGGCGATCCCAACTTTAACAGTGATGGTTCAGGAAATATTTCGATTGATGGAAGCCTTGCTATAGATAATCTGTTGATTGATGGCAATAGGATTGGCGCAACAACTGGAGTTGTAGAGTTAGCAGATGCTCAACTATTCAATGCCCTAGATGCTAACTCAAAGCTAATTAATAACCTTGCAACATGTCTTGTAAGCACTGATGCGGCAAATAAAGGATATGTTGATGCAACAGCCGCAGGTCGGTACTTTGTTGCACCTGTGCGCGTATCAGCAACCGCTAACTTTTCAGCAACATACAACAATGGCGCGAGTGGAATAGGCGCAACCCTAACAGCGAGTGTTAATGGAGCAGCAACACAAGATGGCGTAACACTTGCTCTTAATGACCGTGTTCTTTTCCCTTTTCAAAGTTCAAGCTTTCAAAATGGAATCTACATTGTGACCGACTTAGGAAGCGTCGGAACACCTGCTGTTTACACAAGAGCAACCGACTATGACGAGCCAACAGATATTGACCCAGGTGATACAGTGGGGGTTACACAAGGAACAGTTTATGCGGGCGCATTTTGGATGGAAACTGCTATTGTAGTAACCATTGGAACAGATCCTATTACTTTTATTTTGTCGGTCAATCCAAACGTAGTGACATTAAACACTAACCAAACGATCACCGGAAACAAAACATTCACTGGAATAAACCAGATTGGAAATTTCATATTTACCGCCAACCAAATGCAGCACGCAAGCGATACAGATAATTATTTTGAATTTGACACAGACATTCAAAACTTTGTTACTGGTAATAGCTCACGCATGGACATAACAAACAGCGGTGTTCGGTTAGGTGGTGCTAACGCACGAGTTACAACAATTTTAAATGATGCAACGCTCGCGGCTAATAGCGCAACATCATTGCCTACACAACAAGCCGTTAAAGGTTATGTAAACTCGCTTGCTGGAACTTCTGGTAATTTCACCAAGAACTTAATTATAGGCGGTGATTTTAGTTTAAATCCTTGGCAGAGAGGAACTAGTTTCCCTGCTCTTGCAACAGCCGTTTATTGCGCAGATAGATGGCGATTGAATTTTAATACTTCTTCTGTTGTTACTGTTTCCAGGTCAACTGATTCCCCTACAGTTACTCAAGCTGGAATATTTACTACTAATAGCATCCTTGTTTCAGTTACAACTGCAGATCCTTCAATTGGGACTGGGGATTTATTTACAATATTACAAGCCATTGAGGGATTTAATTTTACTAGAATTGCACAAAGACCTTTCACTCTATCTTTTTGGGTTAAAGCTTCGGTTACAGGTACTTATTGCGTTAGTTTTTCCAACTCAGGGGGTGATAGATCTTATATTGCTGAATATGTGGTCAATGCTTCCAGTACTTGGGAATATAAAACAATCACAGTAAGCTCCTCTCCTGCATCTGGAACATGGGATTATACGAATGGATTAGGTGTATCTGTTCAGTTTGCACTTGCATGTGGGTCTACATTTCAAACCACACCTAATATTTGGCAAACAGGAAATTTTAGAGCAACAGCAAATCAAGTGAACGCTTTGGCTACCATAGGAAATGCATTCCAGATTGCCTTAGTTCAATTAGAGCCTGGAGATTTTGCGACGCCTTTTGAAATAAGGACATTTCAACAGGAATTGTTTCTTTGCCAGCGCTATTATAGCAAATCATTTGATACTTCAACCGCTCCAGTCCAAAATGGAGGAACTGCTAATAGTATAGCTTATTCCGCAGTATTGGCGGCTGCTTTAAGATATACTCCTATTATCCGTTTTCCTATCACTATGCGTACCGCACCTACCGCAACCTATTATAATCCTTTAGCATTGAATGCTAACTGGAGGAATGTTACTGGTGCTGCTGATAGCGGTGCTGCCGCTACATTATTGTCGGGTCCAAATTTTATATCGATTTTAAATCCACAAGCGGCAACTGATGCAGTAGGGAACACTCTAGCTGTTAATTATTCTTTGTCATCGGAACTTTAAGGATATAAATATGCAATATTATAAATTATATGGCGAAGTACAAAATTTCATTATAAAAATGCCTGAAGGCATGTGGATTCCGTGGGATCTGAATAATAGTGATTACCAAGCATTTCTGCAATACTTAGTTGATAACAATTTAACAATAGATGATATCCCGGTATGGGAATAACAAGGAGAGCAACAAATGAGTTTAGACGAGATGCAGAAAAGACTACAATCTTTATTTGCAGATAAGAATAATTTTGATCAATGAGCTGATAAATTAATACATCAACAAAGAGGACTTACAAAATGTATAGATTAACAATTATACCTAGTGATGGTGCTGTTTATATAGATGTTGACGTATACCTAAACCTAGATTTATCCTTTATCGACCCTACTGTACATGCATTACAGTGGCGTGATGGTGCTGGCTGGATTGAATACGAAAATTCCAATAACGTGCAAATCACTGAATTGCCGGATTGGGCTATTGAAGCAATGAATTTAGCCGTTGAACCTGAGCAAAAATTACCATAATGTTTAAACAAAGGAGTGTAGTAAATGTCTTTAACGATTGAAAGTTTGTCAGCACATGCGAATCAACTACAAAAACAATTTGAAGCAGCAAGTAACATGATGCAACAAACTGCGGGGGCTTTAGCTCTAGTGCGTAGTCAAATCGGTGGACTGGCTAAAGCAAAAGAAGAAGAACTACGTAATGAGCAGTTAGCCAAGGAGGCGCAAGAACATGAGCAAGCTCACAACGAAGCAGAGGAACAAGCTACCGAAGTCTGATTTTGGCTTGCCAGGACGTGAAGTCTATCCTATGCCGGACAAAGCCCACGCCGCCAATGCTAAAGCGCGCGCCACACAGATGGAAAACAAAGGGAAGCTTTCAGCCTCATCGAAAGCTAAAATTGATGCCAAAGCCAATAGGATATTGGATAAAGGCGACCGCGGAGGTAAAGGATAATGAGTTTACTATCATCATTTATTCAAAATCAGTTATTAAAAGCGTTGGAAGCTGAATTTGTAGCGCATGTTCCTGAAATGCAACAAGTGATTGTTGGTGAGGTAGAGGCGTTTGCTAACCAGGCTTTAGAGTGGGTTAAGGACAAAGTACAAGATAAGGAAGCATCATGAAAAAAGATAAAAAAGAATCAAAGAAAATGGACAAAAAGAAAATGCCCATGAAGAAGGATTGTAAATAATCAAGGAGTGAGTCATGGCTTACGATGAGACACCACGGAAACCAATCGAAGTTAGAGAGGGGAAAGGAGCTGGCCGCGCGGGCCATGATGAACTTATTGATCGCGCCAAAGCTTCTGGTAAATACGGGGTTCGCAGTGATGCAGCCGCGGAAGGCGTCGGGTACTTAGGTGTTGATGATATAGACCGCTTAAGACGTAGAAAAACAAAATGAAGTAAATGATTTACTTTTATTAATTATAAGGAGATTCCACAGATGATAACTTCACTATTGCGTAACTTTAACGGTGATCCAAACATCGTCACTATAGTTACCACAAGCAACCTAGCAGCCATTACCACTAATGGATTCTGGACCCTTCCTGCAACAATTCAAGAAGTAGCTGATATTCAACACAGCGTTTTTGAATTTGCTGCGACTGACCTAATATTAATCAGCTATTCTGGCGGTATTGGTTTCTTTACCTTCAATGATGCTACTAATGCATTTGTTGCATTAACTGCTAACGGTGGATTAAGTTCTACTTTATCCAGCGGAAATATATTTGTAGGTAGCGCGGGTAACGTTGCAACAGGTGTTGCCATGTCCGGTGATGCCACAATGGCTAATACAGGTGCATTAACCATTGCTAGTAATGCTATTACAACAGCCAAGATTGCTGCGGCTCAAGTAACGTTAGCAAAATTAGCTGCGGGTATTGCTCCGGCTGCTGTGATTAAGTTTGCTGGTCAAGTAACTACTGCGGGCGGTTCAGCTACCGAAGTTATTACTGTGACTGGTGCTGTAGCTGCTACTGATAGAGCATTTGTACAGGTTGTTGACAACGGCACAAACAATGTTACATTGTTACAAGCTGTAGTAACAACCAATACATTAACACTAACATTTAGTGGTGATCCGGCTGCGAACACCATTGTGAATTATCAATTAGTACGCGCTGCGAGCTAATCTGATGATAAGGTGCAAAGGACTTGCCCTGCTGTGCTGCTTCACCGTGACCGGATGCGCTCATGAAGAGCGTATCCAAACACGGGTTTTAACCAATACATGCATTAAGCCCTTAGTGGACTACCACTATCAAACATGTAATGCCATTAAATTTAAAATCAATAAAACCACTTTTGTTATACCCGCCAATTTTGAAACAGACCTAGCGAGCATCCCTAAAATTGCATGGCCCATCATGGCCCCACACCACGCAACCTTAGTACGACCCGCTATCATTCACGATTGGTTTTATCGCAAAACTTGTGACTTTGATCGAAAACAAACGGATTTAATCTTCTATCACATGCTTAAAAATGATGGCGTTTCTACATTTACCGCTTCATTAATGTATTACGCAGTACGGGCATGGGGATGGAATTACTACAATGAGGACTATTGTGACTGATTTTATAAATGACCCAGAATTGCGCCAATGGATAAAAACGGACGAAGGATATAAAGACAGTCTCTATAAAGACAGCGTGGGCAAATGGACTATAGGATATGGCCGCAACATCGAGGACAACGGCATATTACCCGATGAGGGTGAGCTGATGTTTACCAATGACCTAAAACGCGCCATTAAAGATGTTGAGGGTTTTACCTGGTATCTAAACTCCCCCGACGGCGTTAAAAAAGCCTTAATTAATATGTCGTTCAACATGGGATTGCCACGATTACTAGGCTTTAGAAAAATGATTGCTGCTTTAATCGTCAAAGACTATACCAAAGCATCTATAGAAGCCCTTGATAGTGTATGGTCAAAACAAGTAGGTAGTCGCGCTAAAGAAATAGCCGTTATGATTCGCGAGGGCAAATGAGTCTTAAGCCTGAGCAAATAGATCACATTAATCTAATCAATTGGTTTAATCACCAATTCCAAGAATTAAAAGACGACTTACACCATTTTGCCAATGAGCGTAAATGTTCGGTACAAACCGGACGAACCTTAAAACGCATGGGCGTAAAAAAAGGCGTTCTCGATTTTTTTCTAGCACTACCACAAAATGGATGCCACGGATTTTGGTTAGAGCTAAAAGTTGGCAATAACAAACTCACGCCCGAACAAGTACAGTTTATGAACAGAAAAACACAAAGAGGGTATCTGTGTGCTGCGTGCTGGGGGTGGGAAGCCGGAAAAGAACTATTGTTAACCTATTTGAGAGATTATGATAAAAATAGCTCACAGGATATACCAAAAAACCTGCTCAAAGGTAAACCAATTTGTTGAGCTTAATCTGTACAGCACAATAAGAGTACTATTAGTGATAATGTAATGCTAAATGGTATTATAAACATACAGATTTGGCCTTAAGTCTGATTATTGTAATAACCGGTTGCAAGTGGTATTATATAATTTTATAAGACTTTGAGATGTTATGAATGAAAAAATATGCTGTGACTTGATTTGTAATAAGCACAATATTTCGGCTCACTATTTAAGTGGAATTAAAAGACCGCGCTGGAAATGTAAATTATGTGACAGGGATTATCAAATTATTTTTTTAAAAAATTTGAAAAAAAAATGCTTGGATTATAAAGGTGGTAAGTGTGAGCGTTGCAAATATGATAAATGTGTGCGTTCTATGCATTTTCATCATGTCGATCCCTCATTAAAAGAATTTTCAATTAGTGATAGAAACCCTAACACTAATAAAAATGGCACTAAAAAATGGGATTCTGTTAAAAAAGAATTAGATAAATGTATTTTACTATGTAGTAATTGTCATTATGAAGTTCATGAAGAATTAGACAAGCAAGCCGAAAAAAATAATCTTGGCTTGCATCGTCAGCGATTGCATTTACTTAATCAGCATATACTGAAAGGTAGAAAAACTGCGCAAGATGTGTTTGATTCAATTTAATCATCATTCATTTTCATACCTTTGATTTAAATCGCCCATGTCCTTTTCGCATTTATGGCAGTAAATTTTATCCAAGGTACATTGGCAGCAAATGTTTTCCCATTCATGCTCACAATAGTTATCAATCAGGGATTTTATTTTCAAATGCAATTCATCCCCTTCGCAACCGTGACAAATAATTGCGCCGTTTAGTGTCTCAAGCTCCTCTTTCGTGAAGTCATTCATATTGATAGGGCCTTAAGTTAAATGGCTTTGATTCCAAATATTCCATATGCGCTATGTATCCTTGTGAGAAAAACCAAAGAGCTATTTCGTTAAGCCTTATTTGCCCACTTGGGGGTATTTGACTTTCACAAATGGATAGGGCGCTTAAAAATTCTGGATTGGTGGCTAATCCGCTGATTATTTCTTTTTTTTGGTCTTCGTTCATATGTCAGCCTATGGCGTTATAAATGTCGCGTGTTTCAACCTCAATATTCTCAAGGCTAGTTACTGTCTTTTCCAGTAGCTCTATAATCCTATCATTTTGTTCTATTAACTTTTTCATATAAGTTCCAAGACCTGGCATGCGTGTGCTATCCATTGAGCTTTTTTGATAATCGCTCATCAAATTATCGAAATTTCTAACATCAACCCAACTCATATTTTTTACCTTATGCTATAATTAAAGTGTCCATACTAGACACGGAGGCTATCATGTGGGCATCACAATTCAAACCAGCTAACGAACCTAAACGTAACCTATTAACCGATATTTTGCGATTACTCAAAGATGTGTTGATTGTGGCTAATGATTTTCTCAATCTAAAGATTTTAGGTCTGTGTATCGACCTACTAGATAGGGTGTTGGATGATAAGCAAATCAAAAGTAATTCTCCTAAACTTTAATCACAAGGGCGGGAATCGAACCCGCCTATTTTAATCGCCTAACCACTAGGATACCTTGTGATGACTTTGAGGGGGCATCCGTGGATATCATATGCGCAAGACACACGCCAAAGTCATGCCTATTATGTCAAATTAGGTGATAACTCGACAACCTTATTTTCTAATAGTTCAATGCGTTCAGTAAGTGATTTGTCGCGTGACTTGGATTGTTTTTGAAAGGCATCAATTAAATCGAGTCGCTTTATAATCTCTTGTATGCTTTTGGTAAGTCCTTTTATTTTATCTTCTTTGATGGTATCAATGCGTTTTTCTAATAGGTTGCATTGTTTGAATATAAGCGAAACCTGATCGTCAATAATCCCTTCGACCGCATCATAACGATTCATTTTAATAGCAAAGAGCGTATCAGCATTAATTCCGAATTGTTCCATTATCTCAATATCAGATTGTCTGTTTTTAAGGTAGGCACGAATTTTTTTAATTTCATCAAGCCCAGGATTCATATAACCCAAACCTTCTGAAATTTGTTTTTGTCTCCATTCGCTTTTGGTTCTAAAGTTATTATTTCTTATTGTGGGTTTCCAGGTATCAAGCGTTACTTCCTCATCATCTTGACTACCATCTACAGTACATGGATCAAACTCATAACTTCCCTTTGCGCTCATAAATCATCCTTTAGTTTATGTGAAAAATCTTTTTCTTAATCTTAATTTGCTCTTGTTCCTTAGTAAGTAATAATGAAATAGGGGTGTTAATGGTATGCAACATTTGTTCCACTTTAAAGCGGTTGGTTAAATGCGGATACCACTTGGATGCATCATCCCCACAATGCTTCTTAACGAATTGCCCATAAAATACCCGTGCAGCCTTTTCGCTTACCGGTGAAAAATGCTCATACACAGAACCAACACGCCCGTTACTGTCCTGGCATTTGTACGCGCAATTAAGCCTAAATCCTTTCTGCGTGCCAGTGACATTATAGCGTGCTGTTAATACATTAACCTCTATTAACTTCTTTTGTACCTGGCTCATAGAGAGTTTTGCGTTTGGATCGATAAGTTCGCATTTACATTTATGGCAAAATCTGGCTGCAATATCATTTTTTGCCCCGCAAACCTCATCCTTTACTTTATTTTCGCATTCTTTAAATTCAAAGTAATAAGCGCAGCGTTCCTCTTTTTCAAGCTCGTTACCGTCTGTGTCCTTTTTAGGTACTTTACCCACGCACCGCCTTGCAAATTCGGTATTAAATTCCATGCATTCAGGGCAACAAATAACAAGGGGCTTGTCTTTATCAATCGTTTGCTTCACCGCTTCAAGTAACAAAGGATTATCCCAATCTTTGTGGCGGTCAATATTGCCGGCAAAATCTAACACCAACGCGTCTTTTTTGTCGGTTTGTGGCGATAAGCGCAGTACACGCCCCATAGTTTGCACCATAAGCACCAGGCTTTCTGTAGGGCGTAAATAAGCAATCGTGTCAAAACCAGGTACGTCAACACCAACGCTAATAATGGCAATATTAACCAAATAGCGAATCGTTCCGGTTCGTGCCTCATCTAAAATCCTTGTTCGTTCGTCTTGTGGTGTATCTCCTAAGATAAGGGCTGATTGCCCCATCGGTAAATGAGAAAGGATTTCTTCGGCGTGCTTTCGAGTGGTTGCAAAGAAAAATACACCGCGCCGATTCTGGGTTTCCATGATGTGAACGACCTGATCGCAGATAAGCTCTGTTAAGCGTGCGCTGCGTTCAATAACTGATTCTAATTGCTTTTGGTCAAACTGGCCGTTTTGTTTAATCTTAACGCGTGAAAAGTCTAAGACTAAATTTGGATCAACCTCAAAGGTCGGGTTGATTAAATAATCTTGCTCAATTAATTGTTCGGTTGTGATATTACCCACTTGGGATTGAAACAAACAATCATCCCCGACAATAGAGGCTCCTTTGAATCTAAAATTTGTGCCTGTAGCACCCAGCACGCGCATGTCGGGGTATTCTTGTTTGTAGTGGCGTAAAATACGCATAAAAGCACTACGGTGATTAAGGTAATTAATAGCATGGGCTTCGTCCACTACAATAATATTAAATTTAATGTCCGCTATCGTGTCTTTCTTATTAATGCCGTTTAGAACCGATTGAGGCGTTCCAAAGACGATTGGTGCTGAACTATCCTTAGAATGCAACGCCGCGCAATAGATAGACGCTTTGCCTCCCTCATCAATGAGGGTAGCACAATTGTTACGCACTAATTCCGCATTGTTTACTAAACACAATGCACGCTTTCCTACTTTTTGCATGGTAAGCAGTATATTTGCCAGCATAAGGCTTTTGCCTGCGCCTACGCTTGCCATCAATAGTACCGGCTCATCATTGAGCTTTAATGCATTCCAGCATTCATTTACCGCGTCCTTTTGATACGGCCTTAATTCTTTCATGGGTAATGCTAATCCTCTTCTTTGCAGCCGTTTAATACCCATTGAACCGCTTTTTTATGGCCCTCAACGGCTTGTTCCCACGTTGTATAACGCCTCATATAAATATCTTGCCCTCTGGCTTTAAAAACCATGGTTTCAAATAGTAGGGGCCTACCGCCAAAATGATTATGATCAAGCCCAAGCCAAACGGTTGATACATGATGACCATCAATCATATCGTCGCCCACGTGCCGAACCATTGTTTCAAATTGACCGCCCCATTCCTCAACATCACATTGGCGATACGTTTTATCTTCATTCAAGTAATACATCATTTGTTTTATTTCCAGTCGCAACTATTCTTGTTTTTAGGTGTTTCAAGCAATCTGTTTTAGGTGACCAGCGCATACTTGCCGTGAAACTTCCCTCACTGGCTATATGTGAACATCGTTCCATTTCAAGCCTTATTTGCGCGTAATCAGTATCTTTAATCGGCGCATTATCAGAAAACGGATTGTCACCGCACCCCGTTAATAGGAAACACAGGGCGGCTATCTTTATTAATGGATTCATCTAAAATTCACCCTGTCCATGCCCTCTAAATTGCGTTTAATGCCATCCAAAACCTTTTGATATGAATCTGCTACAATAACCATTATTTCTTTCGCGTTAACCTCTTTATGTCCTGTTTGTAGATAGCTATCAATATTTTTAATAGCAGAATTGACCATATTAAATAGAGCTATTTCCATGAAGTCATGAATACCGCCTCTTTGTGCTGCATCAAAACGATTTAGGAAGGCCACAAGAAACTCGTGAGCGTCCATGATGTGCTTGGTAGGGGCAACCGGAACGTTTCCCCTATGGTGTGTTAAATCATGCATTTCTTAATACCTCTAACCTTCTTATGGCTTCATCTATGGCTTCGTCTTTTGTTCGGAACAATTCATTCAATTCTATGTCGTAATCATCATAACTTTGATATTGTTCATCCCTTACCATGCGGATTAAATGCCCAATACCGGCTAACACGCGTGGTTTTTCTTTAAAACTTCTAATGCCTAACCGTCGATCTGTTAGTGAAAAAATAAGCCCCTTTTTAATGGAAATTTCATTGCACTTCAAAGAAATATAAAACACGGTATCACCGATATTGAACACATCCATATTCATTCCTTATTTGTTTTTTTTCCTAGATTTTCAACCAAATCCTTAAGAACGGCCACACCTAGTACTTTCATCAATAAATCTTCTTTTTTGTCGTCGTGGTCGTGATTGCATTCTTTATTTACAAAGAACGGATGATGTTCAGGCTCGAAGCGATCCCAACCGCCCTCACTGTGTTTTTCGCCTTTAAAGAACTCATGATTAATTAAATGCCCATGAACAAGCATCTTTCTGCCGTTTTCAAATAATTTGGGCAAAATATCATGAATCATTTGTAAGCGACAAAAACTCATGTACCGCTCAAAAACAGGCTGATTTTTATCTGTTAATTTTTCCGCGCTTTCAACCAGGTTGGCCGCCAAGCTCACCATGTTATTAGCAAGCTTGGATAAATATTTTTCATCTATCTGTAATTCACTCATTATTTTTCCTTTTGTTTTTTAATAATTTCCAGAAATACCTTTAATCTTTACCCAGGCAATACCAATTGATTCACAAGAGCGCACAAACCCATATATTTTATTTTCATCCAAATGTGTAACTGTTTTACTACAGCAAGGACAATGAAAAATTTCCCATTCAATATTCATGGATTCCATTATTTCGCAAAGGTGATCAATCCCCGCGCCCGTTCGTTCAACACCAGGAATTGCACTTAACCATTCAGTAACTTGCTCTTGACTCAATACAGCACTAGAACTAAAAGGGCGATACGATTTATAGTGACCGTTATTTTGCTCTTCAAATAAATAATTAAATTTCATTGATGACACACCTTATTAAACTTACACATTTTGCATTGATACCATAGCGCATTACTTCCAACCCTTGGGGGCGGTATATTGGCCCCGTGTATCATGCGGGCTTTTTCTAGCAACTGTTCGTAAAAATTAGCGTCAAACGTCACTAATTCATCGGAAAGATCACTATTATCCTTATTTAGTACAAGTATATATGCACTATCTATGCCACTCATGCCCATATACGATTGAATCTGAGCATAATATTGTGGGTTCCAAACCCTCAAACCCTTCTTAGCAAATATCTTAAAACTCGCGTCTTTTGCCGTTTTAATCTCTAAAATGGCACGTTTCTTGCGTATTAAAATAATTCCATCAAAATGACCCTGAAAATAGGGCATATCGGTGGCAAAATACGTTTGTTTGTTGTTTTCTACGCAAACTCCGGCATTAACGAGCCATTCAACCACTAAATTTTCAAGAGTTTTACCAATTGCCCACGTTCTTTTGAACTTAGTAGGCACTTTTTCTGCTTTCATCCCCTTAAATTGATACCATATTTGGCGTAAACAATCGGAGCCTATGGAACTAGCCCCGATATAATCGCGCGGTGCGTCGTCGTCCCGCGCCTGATATTTATCAATTAACTTCGTTAACCTATCTTTCATTGTTTAAAACTTATTCAAAATGGTATATCATCTTCCATATCCTGAGGAACAGCATTGTTTTGACGGTCAAATGCGCTGTCTCTTGGGGCTTGATTGGTATGGGTAACAGGTGGGTTTGTATGGGTAATTACAAGGCTTGTTCCTGTTTCCGACTTAAAGCCTACTGAGCTATGGATTTCGCCCACGTAGTTAAATTGATTTCCGTTGGCGTTTGGCTCTGTTTCTTTTATTTTTATGCCAGCGACTTTGTTGGCGAATGAAGCTAAATCCTGGTCGGTTGGTGGTCCGGCATGACCTGGCTTAATCTTAAATAGCTGGTACATAAGCTTAAGCATGTTAAGAGCGCGGTGACGTGTTTTAGCCGGATCTTTATCATACTGAGGCTCACCCCCAAACACTTTGATTTTTTGCTTGACCTTTTGGCCCTTAAAATCCCCATCCGTTAGCAACCAGTTAACCAGCAAGCACTTAAAGCCTGTTTCTTTGTTTTCGTCATTAACAAACGATTCAATCTTAGCCAATGCCATAGTGTCGTTTGGTATTTGTTTAAACGATTTGGCAAACGCATCGTCTGCGTTGCCAGTAACGTCACCTAGTTCAGATTCCCAAAAACTCATGATTATTCCTCTTCATTAAAATATAGTTCGATTGCTTTTTTAACTTCCAGCAAGTCATTAGGTATAAGAAATTCCTCAAACATACCCATAGGCGACTTTGCCAAAAATTCCCCGTCGTACTGCGTTTGAAACAAATAGTTACCGTCAACAACCCGTGAATGCAATACCGTAGTAAATAAGCCCTCAATGGTTATCTTTTCATCCAGCATCTTGCCTATTGTTTTGCACTTTGAACGGCCTGTGGCATCTACGTCACTATGGGCTAAGATAAAGCTGGTTAAGTTAGCGCGCGTACCTAAACAGGCGTTAATGGTGGACCATCCGTGATTGGCAAGCTCTGAAAACTTATCAAAGCCTTTCTCGCCTACGCGTCGCATAAATTCATAGGCCAAGATGTATTGCCAATCGTCAATCACAAGTGTTGTTATTTCTGGACGTTCTTTATTCACCATTTCAATACAGCGGACTACGTGGGACCAGTCGTTTGTGGTGTAGTAGTTACCCGTTTTATTTTCTTTAGTGTAGGGTTGAAAGTTCTTTTTAAACGCCCTAAAAGGTAGGGGTTTATCCAAAACGTTAATTATGAAGGTTGTTTTTGGATCTAGGTTTCGCAAAGAAGTGGATTTACCACTTCCCGATTGACCGATTACTAATACAGTATTGCTCATTTACACTCGCTCCTTGATCGTGATTCCTGCTTTCCCTGGCTTTTTATCAATTAATTCTGCCAAAGCATCACGTACTTTCTTAGGCGCGTCCATCATATATTGATCACATAGTCTCTTGTCAATCGAATACGATACAGACTGCTTAACAGGGTTAAATTTCTCCGGTAACTTAATATCCCCTGATTCATAAAGCTTCTTGTTTAATGAATAAACAAAAGGCGTTTTAACTTCTATTTTCCACACGCCATACTCATAGGTCTTTTGCCCTTCGTGTTCATGCTCTAATGCACCTATAATACCTTGCGTTAACTCTTCTTTTTTCAACAACAATTTAGCTATTTGCTTATTTACCTTCTCAAGCTCTTTAACGCTTTCAACAAAAAAACATTCTTGCTCATTAAATGAATCACCAACCGTATCATTATCAAACATTTCATACCTCTTTACTTTATGTAGTCTGCGTCGGTATTGACGTGTAGCCATGATACGAAAACTCTTGCTGTACGTCAATACTTTTGTTAAACTATTTTTACTTTTTAAATGATTGGGGGCAATGTGTGAAACCAGAAGATATTTTGAAGCATTACGGTACTAAATATAGATTTAATAAAGAAACGGGGATATCGGCTGCGAGTTTAGGAAACTGGATTAAGTGGGGACGAATTCCAGAGGATGCGCAATATAAGTTAGAGCGTATTACAAAAGGGCTTTTTAAAACTGAGTGGACTAAAAATGAATGAAAAAGAAATTAAATTATCAATGTTTACGATAGGAAGAAACTCTTTGATTAAGGCTATATTGGCTTTGCAAGATGATTACATTGTATATGAATTAGAGGATTTAAGAGATTCAGTGAATAGGGCTATAAAAAAACTAAAGGAAGAAATAGAAAATGAATGAAGTGGATTTAAAGAAGTTAGTTGAACAGGGGCAAAAAGCAGCTTTTTGTTTGGGTACGATTATTGGAAGCATTTCAACAATTCTAAATAATATTACCATTGGCATAGCCAGTAAACAGGAAATATACCAGCAATTACATGACGTTCATAAACAAGCCGGAATGCAAGTGCATGAAATTTATTACAAGCATTTGGAAAAGGAAAGCAGCCATGACGCCTAAAACTCGCATTGACTTTCAAATTGCAGCGTTCAAACGACGATTACCCACATGGAATATACGCCAGTGTTCTATTTGCAATTACCCGTTAGCGTATGTCTTTTGTAACAATCATGAAAAACTTGGCTATGATTCGGGGTGTTATTGTACTGGAGGCGAAAACATTCGTGAGGTATCTTGGGACCAATTAGCCGATTATTACAACATGCAAACGAATGAGCAGTACATAAAAGAAATGAACGACTTTTGGGGGTTTGATGAATGAATCTATATACGAACTGTATGTTCGTACTCGCATGTTAATCAAAGAGGCTGAGGAACACGGCGATTTTTCAGATAAAGAATATTCCGATTTAGTCCAAGGATGGCGCGATTCTAATGAAGTCATAGAAACAACATACCCACAGGCAAAAATTAGATATGAGCGCATTGCAGCTATGCATCAATCATTTACTTATGAACAAATAGATTTTATTTGCGCCACGATTGGTGACTGGTATTGGAAGTGGAAACACCAAATGGCTACGGGCGAAGGTACGCAACATCGTTTAGGTTATGCCAAAGAAGAGCTTAAGCATATGCTATGTGGAGATGGTAATGGGGGATGATACAAAATGGTTTGCGCTAATTATTTGTGTATTTTTATTATCAATGACCGCGGTTCAAATTTGGGGTAAATAGTGAGTAAATATCTGTGTACCTGTGGGGTTGACTTCAAAAAATATAATAAAGCCGTGGAACATGCGGCTTTATATAAAGATATTGATCACATTTTTCCTCACCGAATTATGAAGCGTAAATTGTCAGCGCGATTGTTTGATGTGCTTTTGGCTGGCCCTTGGAAAGTATGGCTAAGAACAACCGGTGTTTGGATTATGTGGCAAGTATCAATGCACCATTTCGGTGTAACATTTAACTGTTGGGAATCATTGTTAACAGGTGTGGCTATAGGACTTATTTGTATTGACTAAAAAAGGAGTGTTTTAAGTGAAGTTATCGAAAGTAGCAACAATAGCAGCAATAGCAGTAGCATTAACAGGCTGTGGCGATAGAGTTCCAGCGGGTTACAAAGGGGTTATTGTTAATCTCTATGGTTCTGAAAAAGGAGTTAGCGAGCAACCCGTGGGCGTTGGTAGGTATTGGCTTAGCTGGAATAAAGAGCTTTATTTGTTCCCTATCTTCTTACAAAACTACACTTGGACGGATGAACAGGGCATCACCATGCAAACGTCCGAAGGGCTTTCAATTAGCACGAATGCCGGAATAACTTATAAAATCGAGCCTGATAATGTGGTGAAGGTGTTCCAAAAGTACCGCCTGGGTATTGATGAAATCACGAATACGTTCTTACATAACCAGGTACGTGATGCTATGAATGAGGTAGCCAGCACCATGACCGTAGAACAAATTTACGGTTCGGGAAAAGAAAAATTTATCACTAAAGTAAATCAGTTGGTTAAAAAAGAGGCTCGCGATAATGGCATTGAAGTTGAAAAAATTTACCTGGTTGGCTCCTTTAAACTTCCTGAAAACGTGGTTAATTCGATTAATGCGAAAATTCAAGCTACACAAAACGCAATGCGCGTTGAAAATGAGGTGGCTACTGCTAGAGCGGAGGCTCAAAAAACTGTTGTTGACGCAGAAGCAAACGCAAAACAAATTATGATCCGCGCAGAATCACAAGCCCGCGCTAATAAAATCCTGGCCGAAAGCATAACGCCTGAGTTTGTCCAGTATCAAGCAATCCTCAAATGGAACGGTGAGCTACCTAAAACCAACGCTACGGGGGCAATTCCCTTTCTTAACCTGGGTGAACAAGGATGAAACTAAGAACCGTTCATTATGTAAGTCTTATAGGCTTATTCCTATTTTCCACGGGCGTTATTGTCCCGTGGATTATTAACAGCAATGATTTACCCATAGGGTTTATTATTGCTGGCATGGTGTGCGTTGTTTTAATGTGGATTGCATTGCTTGAAAACATCATTAAGCGATTAATGCGTAAGTATAAACGTTATGTGAAGCGGATTCGATGAATTATAACCTACCTAAAGACCTTCGCAGAAAGCAGCAAGACGCCAAGAAATCATTAGCGGGTGCGCGCAGAATCCTTGACTATATGGAGAAATGCTTAAAAAGCAATGGTGAGGCGCATATTGAAGTCGCTAGCGCATTCTTTCAAGCCTTTAAGCACCACTTAGAAGAGGGCGATTTAAAACCGGAAAATCTAAATCTTGCAACACTGTTGCGTCGTATGAATAAGGATTGTTAATGAAAGTAGAAGATATTGAAGATCACTTTAGCCTATCCCCTGGATGGTGGGGGAGTTTTGATTGCCCTAATTGTGGTGAAGCATGGGGGCCAAGTGATTATGGCGATCCCCCACGGGATGAGGAAGCTTTAGTAAAATGCACGTGCGGACAAATAATGCGTGTAAGTGGGGAATGGGTGAGTAATTATGTAATTGATATGGAGGCGGTAGAAGATGAGTAGAGAGGATGCTAGTATTGTCGAAGCAAAAAAGTCTTTAAAACATCACATTAAGTTTTTAGAGGCTATGAAATTTCATTTGGGCGGTACTGATTTAAAAATGAAACACAATGCTGCTTGGGTTGCTTGGTGTCTTAATAATTACATGCAAGGCCAATTAATGCGTGATGTCGAGCAGGCTATTAAGCAACGACAAGAAACACCAAGCAATTAACAAAGGGAGCCATTAATGCAAATAGATTTGTATGCGAAATCACAACAACTACTAGAAACGTTAGCTAATTCCATTCATGATAGGGATAATAAAAACCCTACTCCATTCACGTTTAATATTTCTGATATTCATGTGACTGAAAAATGGTTAAATGAATTTATTGAAGAAATAAAGAAAGATTGCGTGTGTGTATAAAAAAAGGCCGGAAGTGGAGACACAACCGGCCTTTTTCTTGAGCCATTATACAAAAGGAAATTAAATGAAATCATCAACAGGATTACTATAACATGACAGAATCGAATATCAACAAAGAATTACTACAAATAATAAATACACCCGATTTAATGGTAATGATGAATAATTATCGTAAAATGGTAGATTCATGGGTGAGTGAGGTTAATTTAAAACTTAATTCTTTTAATTCAGAATGCCCCATATCATTAATGAATGAAGTAGGTTTGATTTTTGATAGGATAAAAATAATTCAAGAATATAAAAACTATATTGATTTCGTTTCAATTTTACAAGGTCATATAGAACAATAAAAATTTGATTTGGGGTCCTTCCCCAACCTCACTTGTTAGAGCAAGTGGGATATCCATACAACATACCGTTCTCAAGCGGTTACAATCGAGGGTAATTATACCATGAAAAGCGATCATGTAAAATTTAAACGCCAAAAAGATGAAGATTTTTTAATCGTTGATCAACTTGTTTTCGACAACGTCTCACCGTATGCCCTAAAAGTCTATGGGCAATTAAGAAAATTAACGAGCTACACCTCACAAGACGATGAGACAGAAATCACAGTTAAAAACCTTGCCAAAGCATCCGGCATATCCGAACGCAAAACCTACGATTGCCTTAACGAACTCGAATACACCCACTACATAATTCAACGTATCAACGTCTATCATATTCGATGGGGTCAAATAAACACCTTCAACGTAAGCCAAACCTATGGACGCTACCGACCAGCAGTACCCTCCGTGCCCCCTGCACCAAAAACGCAACCTGTGGATAACTTTGATCAAAAATTAACACCCCCTGCACAATATGCAGAGGGTACTGCACAATATGCAGAGGGTACTGCACAATATGCAGACTTAAATAAACAAGAGTCTTTCCAAGAGGTTTTCAAGAAAAAACAAAACAAGGAGACTGTTAAAAAAACCCCTGTTTCTGTTTTTTCTGACAAACAGACTGTTAAAAACCATATAGAACTAACGATTGCCAGCCGACAAACTTTTGTTGAGGATGAAACAATTGAGCAAGGCATTTACTACGCATATGAAACCAACAAAGATAAAAGCTTCGACTCAGTAAACAAACGCATTAATATATTTCTTAAGAAAGTTCGCGAAGGAAATTGGCTTATTCCACAAAATTACAAAGGAATATCCAGCCACTCAATACGTGAAAAAGAGGAAAAAGAACTCGAATCAAAAAGAATGCAATGGCAAGAGGAAGCTCATGCAGCAAAAAATATATTTGCAGCAGTAACCCAAGGACAGGGATTTAAATCATTTGGTGAAATGTTTCAAAAACTCAAGGATGATGTACATGGCAAAGACATTAACAATCGAGGAATGCAAAAAGAAGCTGTTTAACTTAGGGATTAAATACGGCGTATCACCACGCTTAATTTCTGAAAGACTATTGAGCAAAGAGGATAAAAACGATATGTTAAACGGGTTGATTCCCGATGACGCCTTAGATTGTCATGTAAAAGTATGGAAGCAATACGGCATGTGTAATTATGCAGATGGAACAGGAACACAGTACACGCCCCCAGAAGAGAAACCCATGTCAAGGTATAGGGGATATGGTAAACGTTGAAAATTCGCGTGATTTGGTGGCTAGAATTTAATATTTTCAATTAGGATGAAGAAATGCAAACTGGTTTAGTGAAATGGTTTAGTGATGAAAAAGGATTTGGATTTGTAGAAAGCAACGGGAAAGATTATTTTTTGCATTACAAAGAAATTCAAAAAGACGGATTTAAAACAGTAAAACCAGGTGACAAAGTGCAGTTTGAAGCCGCCATGTCACCTAAAGGCGCAGTTGCTAAGAATGTAAGCCTTTTGTAAAAAGCATTCTAGGGCGCTTACAGCATTTACAAATATCGTTGCTAGACTGATGATAGCAACGATAACTTGCATGGTAATTCATTAAGAATTGATGACCCTTTAACCAGCATTTGATTTTATTTAACATGTTATCCCTCTCCATTTTCAAGTAAATCAATATGTCCTATTGCTGCAAAACGTGCTTCTTGTTCTGTATCAAACCATTCTTCTGATTCTATTTTCCCATCATCATAAGGAAAGCATCCCGAACCATAAATAATATAATCAAATCTATCATTCCATTCATTTACTTCAACTTTTTTAATCTCAAATTCATAACAACTGTACTTTTCCATCATCTACCCCTTATTAATGCGGTCATAGTTACTTAAAAATTGACGGCAAAAATCAGCAAAGCTATCAATCGCATACTCATGAACACCATTCGTCTCAACAACCATTTCACCCTCTTCGTTCTCAATCTCTAAGTCATACCCAAACTTTGCATTCTTTCTCATATACACACTAAAATCTTCACCCATCAAATCACTTAAGCTCACGTTATTCATTTTGTTTCCTCATTCACAGTTGATGAAGAGAGTATATCAACACTTGACGTATACGTCAACACTTGATGTATAAATAAGTAAAAATAATTCAGCGGGGTTTTCCCTTGGTTGCTAGGGGGTTTAGGGGTTTATCAACAGAGTTACGCACGGATTTTGTGGATAACTTTTATTTTTTGGAAATGGTTGGTGTTTGTGCTACATTTAGCGTGTGGGGATGTAACGGCTATCGGTAGTCCTTCTAGGTTCGTGTCACTTGTAGACAAGACGGGTAGCAGCAGCAATCGGATGATTAGCCCGGTTGGCTTAATAGAAAGGGTGATCTCCACATTATTAATCGATTAATAATTTATTTCACAGGAGTGATAAAATGAGTGAAGTTAAAGACTATACTAGCGATGATTCTGCTAGTGGCAATACGCATTACAACGGCGTTCCTAGTTCTTATGGCAAGCGAGTTGAAGAACAAAATAGAATGCAACCTAAATATTGTGAGCCTGGTGAAGCCGGTGGTGAGATGCGTGGCGAGAAGCGCAACGAGCAAGCGGGGCCATAATCTATGACTAAGCGTAAGGAACCGACCGCTAAGAAAAAAACGGGACGTCCCACGGATTATACGCCAGAGTTAGCCGCCCTTATTTGTCAAAGGGTGGCTACAACTACTCTTGGGCTTGAGCGCATGTGTGCCATGCATGAAGATTTGCCCGTAAAGTCTACCGTTAATTTATGGCGATACAAATACCCTGAGTTTTCGGCCTTGTACGCACAAGCCAAGCTAGCGCAGGCTGATTTATTGGCCGAAGAAATACTTGAAATTGCTGACGACACAAGCCACGATACCAAGGTTAATCCTGAAACAGGTGAAGAATATTTGAACAGCGAATTTGTCGCTCGTTCGCGTTTGCGCATTGACTCAAGAAAGTGGTTAGCATCAAAGCTATTGCCTAGGCAATACGGTAAAGATGCTGATGAGCAGAAAGGTAATAGCGAAAAGATAATTGATAAATTGATTGACCGGTTGACCGAATAAAGTAGCAATACTGAAACGGCAAACCTGGTCGTCCGCCAGTTAGGCTATGAGATTGGGGTATAACCTGCGGAATGTGGTGCAACTCCACTCCATTCGCCAAATAACAGAGGGTTATAAATGAGCTTTATATCAACAATGGGGAAAGTAATGGAAGTCGTCAAAACAAATGTACTTGATAAACTAAAGAGTGAAGCCGCTAAAGAGATCCAAGCCGAATTTGAAGAACGTGCCAAGGGCCGTATCAAGGCCAAGCTTAAGGAATTAGAGCTTGCAAAGCGTGTGGTCGGAAACCTTGAAAGGGAATTAGAGGATTTATACGTTGAGCTTTCACAATAACTATTTTTTGCAATCTACCCCGTTTGAGATTCATTTCGCGGGGTTTCGCAGTGACACGCTTACATTGCAAAATAATGGATGGAGCTTGGCGGTAGAAGATGTATGTCATCATGCATTCGATACGCATGAACTACGCTTTATCCTAAAGCACGAAATGCTTAATTTGTATGCTATAACTAACATGAATCGTTTTGAGTTTGGGCAAATACAGGCCTCATCTATGATGGATTCAAGACGTTTACGCTTTAGCATTCAAGTAATGGCTAAGCAAATTATTTACACAAGCTTGCCGGCATTTAGCATGGCCCATATTCATGAGATTGATTGCCGCCCCGAAATGGTAGACTTAACCAGGCAAAGCATTGATGACTTGAATATCTTTAGAACATTGGTAAAACCTGATGATGCGCTGATAGTTGAACCTCATAAGATAGCGGATTTATTACAACAGATTGTCGAGGCGCAAGCCCCCAATCAACAAGAAATTAGAGAACGATTAAGAAAACACGATGCAAGGAATGCATTAAAGCAGACGCTACACGCGCAGATATTGACCGTAGCCGCATAAGGATTTGGTGTTGATGAATGAAGAAAAGCTAATTCGCGTTTTAAAGTCGTTACCTCTATTTGCTCAAAACTTTCTTGTTATTCATGACAAGAGTGGTAACGAACAGCTTTTTAAATTTAATCGCGCCCAGCAATATATTCATGAGCGCCTTGAGGAACAGCTTAAGGCCACTGGTAAAGTTCGTGCCCTGGTACTTAAAGGGCGTCAACAAGGCGTTAGCACGTTAATTCAAGCACGATTCTTTCAAAAAACCGTCACTAAGCGCGGTAAAAAGTCATTCATCCTCACCCATCATGCCGACTCAACGCGCGCGCTGTTTGAAATGACTAAGCGCTATAGTGAGAAGTTAGATCCGACCATATTCCCCCAGCCCGATAAAAAGAATGATAACACCCTCATGTATGATGGTATTGGCTCAGGGTATCGCGTAGGTACAGCCGGAAGCGTTGAAGTCGGACGCGGCATGACCAACCAGTATTTGCACTTATCTGAGTATGCATTCTATAAGGATGCGGCAAAAATTGGCATGGGCCTCATGAACACGGTAGCCGAGATTGACGATACCGAAATCATTAAGGAATCCACAGCTAACGGGCAGGCCAATGATTTTTACAGTGACTGGAAGGAAGCAAAGAACGGCAAGAGTCGTTATCAAGCAATATTCGTTCCATGGTATTGGCAAGATGAGTACTGTATTGATGATGAGCAATTTGAACCCACAGACGAGGAACAAGAATGGCTTGACCTTTATTCAGCCAATGGTTTAAAGCCTGGGCATTTAAATTGGCGGCGAATTAAGATACAAGATATTAAAGGCGACTACGAACAAAAGTGCCGCAAGTTTCGCCAAGAGTACCCATTTACAGACGATGAGGCGTTTTTATCATCTATTACCGATACATTTATTCAGTCCGATCACGTTATTCGTGCGCGTAATACGAAGGTTGACAGTGAATCTAATCTTATTATAGGTGTTGATCCCGCACGCAAAGGCGATGACCGCACGGCAATCATTAGACGGCGCGGAAGACGTGCGTACAAACTTGAAACACATTACAATATTGATTTGATGCAATTAGCGGGCATTGTTCGCCGTATCATTGACGCAGAAAAGCCAAAGCGTGTGTGCGTTGACTCAATTGGTATAGGTGCTGGGGTTGTTGACCGATTACATGAGTTAGGCTATGAAGATATTGTATCTGGGGTGAATGTTGCACGGCGTGCCGAAGAATCAGACAAATACAAAAATACGAGGGCTGAATTATGGGATGCCATGCGCGAATGGCTAATACAAGATATGCCCGTTGAAATACCTGATAGTGATGAGTTACAGACGGACTTAACCGTACTAGGGTACAAATACGATTCTAGTGATAAGCTGCAAATTGAGAGTAAAGAAGACGCCAAGAAGCGGGGTGTATTATCGCCGGATACCGCAGAGGCTTTATTATTAACGTTTTATGGTGGGGAATATGTAAACGAGGGCGGTTATCAGCCTAATCGTTTACCTGAGCGGCTTGCAGGTTCGCTCATTTAGTTGACAGGGTGTTGACGTAAACAAACAAAGGACTGAACATGGCCAAACAGAACGAGAAAATAGCTCGCCAAGCCCGTATTGCGTGCGAAAAATGGCGCGAGTACTTTAAACAAAACATCGATTTATACCACATTATGCACACCTTCGTTTTAGGTCAACAATGGACTGATGACGAAGAGGACGATATGATTAAAACTTATCGTAAAGTGCCTTTGACGTCCAACAAGCTTGGTACTATGTCAAACTCGTTGTTAGGTGAGCAACAACAAAATACCCCTCAATTGCAAGTAGTGCCAATGAGTAATTGCACGCAAGAGGTGGCTCAACTTCGTGAGTTGATAATCAAAGATATTATGTTTTCAACGGATGCAACTACTTCTTATCAAGTGGCTGCTGGGCAAGCGGCTATAGGTAGTTTTGGGGCTTTTTGTGTAGGAACGGATTACATTCATGAAAAATCGTTTGATCAGGATATTGTTTATTACCACTTTAAAGATGCAACCCGCTGTTATTGGGATGTGGGCGCAGAAACAATTAATAAAACAGACGGCACACTATGCGGTTATCTATCGCGCATGACCCGCGTCAAATTCCGTGAAGTGTACGGAAAAGACGTAGAAGAGAACATCCTAAAAACAACCAGCATCACCCAAACCCAAGAGGAAATAGCGCTTGCAGTTCAACCGGACGAGGCTAACGATCCGTTTAACTGGGCTGATGATGAAGCCATTACCATTATTGACCATTTCGTGCGTAAGTATGAAAAAGACACGCTTTATAAAATGTCAAATGGCAACATTCTAAACCAAGAGGAAATGGACGACCTTATTGACCATTCACGCGAAATGAACGAACGCAATCGCATGATGGACTTTGAAAGTCAATTGATGATTGAGGATGGTCAAGGGATGATGGACGAAGGCCCAGGGATGGGCCAAACGATGCCAGTCATGGACAATCAAGACCAATCGATGCCAATGCCTGCTGATGGATTTGGTATCGAAGGTGCTCATGACATATTGCCTCAAGAAAATGGTATGGACGTTAACCGCTTTAAAAATTCCCAATCAAGCCAACCTGAAATGGAGAGCGAGCCATTAAACACAATGACTTTGTGGGATGGCGAGGAAATGGTTCGCATTGAAGATAAGCGCGACTCTAAGAAACACAAGATTATACATTATCGTATTGCTGGTAATTACATTTTGGATAAGACCGAATTTCCTAGCCAGCAATTGCCCTTGGTGTTCGTGGACAATAACAGTTATTACGATAAGACGGGTAAGCAAATATGCCGGTCATTCTTCGGTGATTGCCGTGATACGCAACGTTACATTAACTATTTGCGTACTCAATCAGCCTACATTTTAAAATGCTCACGGTACGATCAATGGATTGGCCCAAAGACCGTAGTTAAAGGGTTAGATACACAGCGTAACTGGGCAGACCCTACCGCTATTCAAGGACTATTAGCCTATGATAAAGACCCTGATGGACTTAAGCCCGAACAAATCAGACCGCCCGAGCTGTCACAATCTTTGTTCCAACAATACCAGCTTGCTATTGAGGATTTATATACGTCCACTGGTCTGTATCCTGCTCGCATGGGGAATAATGGAGATGAAGCAAGCGGTAAGGCCATTGATGCTAGAACGCGCCAGGGTAGTTATTCCACGTATGTATTTTTCAACTCGATAAACCGTGCGATAGCCACAGGGGGCGAAATCGTTAATGAAATGATTCCCCGCGTGTATGATACCGAACGCGTACTAACCTTGATGATGCCTGATGAGGGCATGAAGAACATTACTATTAACCGCCAGGGTGATGAGTACGGTGAGCAGATTGAAAACGATATTAGGAAGGGTACATACCAGGTTAGGCTTAAGCCTGGTCCAAGCTACGAAGGTCAAAAAGAGGAAGCATTACAGTCATTACGTGAAGTACTGCAAGCCGATCCAACCGCGTTTAATCTTATTGCCGACCTCTACGCTGAAAACTTACCTCTTGCTAATACTATTGAAATTAAAAATAGACTTAAGACGCGCGTATCCCCTGCAATTATCGAAGCGGGCAAGACTGGTCAAATGCCTAAAGAGCAAGGGCCTACACCTGAGCAGCAATCCGTTCAAATCCAAGCCCAAGCAGCACAAGCAGATGCCCAATTCAAACAAGCGCAAATACAAGTAAAAGCGCAAGAGTTACAGCTTAAACAAAAAGAAATGGAAGCCGAAATTGAAATTGAGCGCATGAAGCTTGAGATTGCTCAAATGGAGCTTGCCGGAAGCATTGAAGAACAACGAATGAGATACATGGCTGAAACACAGCGCACGGAAAGCGACAACGCTATAGCGCACGCCGACAACTTAGTAAAGATTTTGACACACCAAGTTTCTACAAACTAAGAGGGGTTTTATATGGATATAAGTAACATTGATGATTTGTTGATGGGCGGTAAAACGTCCGCTCAACCCGAAGCACCGGAACACAGGTATTCGCAAGAGCCTGAACCCATTGAAGAAATGGAACAGGATGTACCCGACAGTGACGGCCAGTTTGATTACGATACAGGTGATGAGCCGCAAGACGATCACACGAGCGAGCCAGAACACGCACAGGATGATGACGAAAAGCCGAAAGAAGAGCATGCAGACTTTGACGAATACGGCAACGAAAAACCAAAGCCACGCATGTATTCTCAAGAGGAAGTAAACGAGATGTTCCGTAGACGGCTTAAAAACAAGCCAGAAGCCGAACAACAAGCCATCATGCAACAAGCGCAACAAGCAACGAACGCCGGATTTGAGTTCGATCCCAATTCAGAACAAAGCCTACCCCAACAGCTGCAACGATTCGTTGAACAAACTGTTGAAACCATGACCTCACGCAAGGAAAATGCAGCAAGACAGGCACAAGAGCAGCAAGACCAGCAAGCGTTTCAAGACAAATTCAGTAGCGGTATGGATAGATTTAATGACTTCCTAGAAGTAGCGGGAAGCATGCCAATTGATACACCCATGACGCTTGCCTTGCGTGGCATGAGTGACCCCGCGGCGTTTATCTATGCCGCCGCAAAACGTCACCCTCAAGAACTGGAACGTATCTCAAAAATACGCGACCCATACGCTAAAATCACAGAAATGGGCAAGCTTGAGGAACGCATGCGCCGTAACAAGCCAACCACGCAAGCACCACGACCCCTAGGACGTGCGAAAGAAGATACGCATACCCCAGCACCAAAAAAGGCAAAGGAATCAACTATTGAGGATTTAATAGCCCGTTCTGATGCCCGTAAATTACAACAACTAAAAGCCCGAAGAGGACGATAACAGATGAAATACTTAAATGCGGAAGCGGTATTTTGGCGCATAGCCTACACGATGCCAAATCCGCATTTAAGTATCTTGCCCTTTCTACACAAGAAATACGTCAAAGATTCATTACTATTGACAAACTTTAAACCACAAGCTTAAACTTCCAATTGACGCGTAAGGGAACCCGTCACCCAAGCTACACACATAGACGAGTATTTTATTGTCGACCGTCGGACAAATGAGAGTAATAGGCGCACATTTCGTGCATTTATAAAACCATTTGTTCAGGGAGAACATAAAATGGCTAACGTCTTTCGCGAGACGCAGTACGTCCTAGATGACGTCTTCGTCCGTTTCTGGAACTCATTATCTTTTGCAAGAACTGCTAACCGAAACCTTGAGGGTGACTTCAAAAACCTACGCTTTGCCACTGGTCAAACGCTTGATTATCGCTTAGAAGAGCGTTATTTGGCGGGTGAGGGTGCGAGTGCGACCGCTGAGGCGCGCGTTCAGATTATCAGGCCGTTATCAATCACTAAGCAATTCCGTACCATGATTGAGTACACCGGTTTCAACTTGACTTTTGACCGTGCACGCGATGAGCCTTATTTAGAAATGGCGAACGCTCCACGTGCCAAGAGACTTGCAAACTTAGTTGAAAACTTCATTGCTCGTGAACAATTCTGGCCTGCGACTTATCAAGCCGTTGGTACTCCAGGTGTTCCCGTAGACTTCAATACTATTTTATCTGCTGATGCGTACATGACTGAATTGGCAATACCCGAAGACGGTAAGCGTTTTTGCGGTGTGATGCCACGCGTTGCGGCTAACCTATCGAATGACTTGTACACCACATTCAATAACACTGTGAACACTGGTGCGTTGATTGATGGGTTCGTTGGTCATCTATCAGGTTTTGACTTCTTTAAAACGAACTTCTTAGGCCGTCAAATTGCCGGTGCTGGTCAAGCTGGTGGTACGCCGCCTGCTGGGTTCTTGCTTGGTGGTATCGTTACTAACGGCCCTATTGTTAGTGGTAATACTATTGAGGTAGGAAGTTTAGGCCAAGCGCCTGGCACTGTAGTATTCCAAAAAGGTGACATTATCGAAGTTGATGATGATGCCGGCGTCTTTATGGTTAACCCTTTGACCTATCAAGCTCTAGAGCAGCGTGCGCAGTTTGTTGTTACTGCTCAAGTTATATCTGCTGATGGTGCTACGGCGGTTATTCCTGTTAACCCAACGATTGTTATTGATGGTGCGCGTCAAAATATTTCTGCTGCTATTCCTAATGGTGCGCAGTTATTACTTCGTGCGTCTCATAACGTGTCTATTGCCTACCATACTCAAGCGGTTGTATTCGCCGCACCCCCAATCAAAGAATTGCGTGGTGGTGTTGAAGCGGTTACTCGTTACTCCGACTTGTACAAATTAGCAATGACGTACTCATTGGGTGCGGATATCCGTAACTACGAGCAGTTAGACCGTATTGACGTTATATGCGGTGTGGCTATCAACCCAGAGTTTGCGGTTCGTATTTGTTCATAAGTTTAACAAAATTGAGATGGTGCTTTTTATGGCTGTCTCAATTTTATGCTTGACGAGGGTAAAAGATGAAAGGTGTTAATGCGGTTTATAGAGGGCGTATTGTTTCAAAAGACAACTTTAGAGCGTTTATATACAGCCCACAGGGTGAGCGAAAGCTTGTTGAGTCGTGGGATGTTTTTGAGAGTCACATGGCTAGCGGGTGTTGGTTTGATGCTCCTTTTGATATTCAAGCGCGTGTTGAGCCTGAAATTGTTGAAGAAAAGCCGAAGCGTAAGAAGCGCGAAGCAAAGCCTAAGCCTGTAGCTATTGAGCAAGACAGTGACGAGGTTGCATTTGATGAGGCATTGTTTCCGGTTGCTGAAAGTGCGTTAGGTCATGAAGTAAAAAAGGACGAATTTTTATCTAATTTCTAAGGATGGAACATGGCCACAACGGTTCGTGAATTTGTGTATCAGATGTACCGATTGATAACGGCGTCCAATCCTGTAGTGCCTTTGCATGGTGATGATGAGAAGCTTGCCATTAAGGTAATGAACCAAATTCTTAAGAATTACGCCAGTTCTGGGTTGTTGCTCACGATTGCAAAGACGGTGAGTGTGCCTATTAACTTGCCTCAAAAAGAGATTTTCTTTACCTCCGAAGATTACCCCACTACGGCCACGCAGACTGAACAAGTGACGCTTACGATTACCGATCCGACCTTTACCGTGGTTAATGGGGCATTGTATGCGGTGGGCGACCAATTAAGCGGTTCTGGAATTCCACTAGGCACGTCTATTTTATCCATTCTTGGTAATGTCATTACGATGACTGCTGATGCGACCTTAACGGGGCCGGTAGTGGTTACGTTCACCCAAGATATTAGCGATCCAAATGTCGCCTACATTAAAGAAGGACGATTGGCCAATCTTGACAGTGCATGGCTTTTATTAAGCGGGGTAACTTATCCTTTAATCGACAAAAGCCGTGATGAGTTTTTGGCGGCCTGGAAGTATGAGCCGTTGCAAGGATTACCCCGTTTTATTATTACTTTCCCAGAAACAAGCATTGTACGGGCGCAACTTTATCCTGCACCAAGTCAATTTTATCAGTTCTTTGCGCGTGGTAAGTTCCAGAAAATGAGTCTTACAGCTAATGACACCCTGGAAGGATTGCCCGAATACTTTGAATTGTTCTTTTTATATGCAGTTGCCAAATATACCTCTAAGTTTAAAGGGCGTGGCACGGCATGGACTGATGACCTAGAGGCTGAATACCGTGAGCTTAAGGCTG
>Ga0164241_10001070_pt1 | contig 37632 bp, 35 predicted proteins | sample OricomyardsoilBY_FD_108780 | JGI IMG/M metagenome (GOLD analysis project Ga0164241, IMG submission 108780) | Backyard soil microbial communities from Emeryville, California, USA - Original compost - Back yard soil (BY) | ecosystem: Environmental > Terrestrial > Soil > Unclassified | place: USA... | reverse complement strand
CGGATCTGCACCTCGAGCGGCTTGCCCTCGGGACCGATCACCGTGGTGTGCAACGACTGGTACACCCCGTACCGGGGCTGGGCGATGTAGTCCTTGAACCGGCCCGGCATCGGCGCCCACAGCGCGTGCACCACACCCATCGCGCCGTAGCACTCGCGGACGCTGCCGACCAGGATGCGCACCGCCACCAGGTCGTGGATCTCGTCGAACTCCCGGCCGCGGGCCTTCATCTTCAGGTAGATCGAGTAGTAGTGCTTGCCGCGGCCGACCACCTGACCGGGGATCTTGGCGGCGGTGAGCTCGGCCTCCAGCTGCTGGGTGACGGCGGCGAGATAGGTGTCGCGGGACGGGGCGCGGTCGGCGACCAGCCGGACGATCTCGTCGTATCGCTTGGAGTGCAGGATCGAGAAGGCCAGGTCCTCCAGCTCCCACTTGATGGTGGCCATGCCCAGCCGGTGGGCCAGCGGGGCCAGCACCTCCAGGGTCTCCCGAGCCTTGCGGGCCTGCTTGTCCGGCGGCAGGAACCGCATGGTGCGCATGTTGTGCAGCCGGTCGGCCAGCTTGATGACCAGCACCCGCGGATCCTGGGCCATCGCGATGATCATCTTGCGGATGGTCTCGGCCTCGGTGGCGTCACCGAACTTGACCTTATCCAGCTTGGTCACGCCATCCACCAGGTGTGCCACTTCGTCGCCGAAGTCCGCGGTCACCTTGTCCAGGGTGTATTCGGTGTCCTCCACCGTGTCGTGCAGCAGGGCCGCGACCAGCGTCGTCGTGTCCATCCCCAGGTCGGCCAGGATGGTGGCGACGGCCAGTGGATGGGTGATGTAGGGGTCGCCGGAGCGGCGGAACTGCCCGGCGTGGGCGGCCTCGGCCACCTCGTAGGCGCGCTGCAACTCCTTCAGGTCGGCCTTCGGGTGCAGGCCACGGTGGACCCCGAACAGTGGCTCGAGCACTGTCCGGGTCGGCGGCACGGCCGACCGCTGGCCACTCATCCGACGCGCGATCCGAGCCCGCACCCGCTTGGTGGCCGACGGCGCCGGCACGTCGACCACCGGTTCGGGTTCGACCGGGGCGGTCCCGACGGCTGCGGACCCGACCGGCGGACGCGCCGGCGTGGGGGGGTCGGTCAAGGTGGCCAGGTGCCGCGGCCCATCGGCACCGGGACGTGGTCCGGGTCTGGGGGCCGCAGCGGCCGGAACCGCGACGTGCACTGCACGGCTGTCCGCATCCGAACTCATGACACCCCCCTGGCGGCGGCGAAGGTCCGATGGACCCGATCACTGAGCATAACGCCGGAGCCGTCGCCGGCCTTCCGTCTCCGATCGGCCACCGCCGGCCTTACCATCGCACTTCGGCCGTCGCCGACGACGGCCTGGTTCGATCAGGTTCAATCAGGAGGCAACAATGAGCTCGAACGTGTATGGCGTGACGGAGATTGTCGGAACCTCGACCAACGGTATCGAGGATGCCATCGAGACCGGTATCGCCCGGGCGTCGACCACCCTGCGCGGGCTCAACTGGTTCGAGGTGACCGAGGTGCGCGGGCACATCCACGACGGTCGGGTCGCGCACTACCAGGTCGGCCTGAAGGTCGGTTTCCGCATGGACGCCTGACCGAGGGTCGTCGAGATTCAGCGGGCCCGCGACCCGGACAAGCCCTACCGGTGGAAGCAGTACCTCGCCGAGGTGGGCGCGACCTGCTCACCGTCCTTCAGGGACGCGAGGTCGCGGTTCCCGACGACCTGCGCCAACGAATCCTCGGGTGCGCCGACCAGGACCAGTTGCGCCGCTGGCTGCTGCGCGCCGTCACGGCAACCACCATCGACGACGTCACAACCGAGTAACGTGCTCGCAGAAGCTCCCGGTCGTGCAGTGAACCGTGTTTGCGCACCAGGGGCACAGATGCGCACCCCAGGTTCACTCGGCAGCTCCGATGAGCATCAACCGTCGCGTCCCGGCCATGTCGGACCTACACCGGCCGATCCGGGCGGCACGAGTTCTGCGTGCTGGACGCCGGCTCCGCGACCGGGCACCGGTCCGGCGTCAGCCGATCAGCCGGGCCCGGATCGCGTCCTGCGCGTCCGGGCCGACCCCGATGGCCGTCAGATAACCGTCGAACGAGCCGAAGTTGGCCTCGACCGAGTGCCACGCGGTGTGCAAGTAGCTCTCGTCGACGCCGAGCAGTGCGCTGTCCGCGTCGAAGTTGTCGCCGTACTTCTCCTGCAGCCAGTCCCGCAGGCTGCCCATCGCCGCGTTGCTCAGCAGGTACTCCTGCAGGATCGTGTCGTGGTCGGCGCCCAGGATGGTCAGCAGGGTGGCGATGGTCCAGCCGGTACGGTCCTTGCCGGCGGCGCAGTGCACCAGCACGCTGCCCTCGGTGGTCCCGATCGCCTGCATGATCGTCGCGACGGACCGCTGGGCCGGGCCGAACACCGGGATCGCCGCGTAGTAGCGACGGGTCCGGTCGATCGGGGTGGCCGGGTCGGCGTGGTCGGCCGCGGCCGCGTGCACGGGCATGGTGCCGTCCTCGGGATGGAACGGCGCCACCGTGACGGTCACCGACCCCGGCACCCGGTCCGGTCCCTCGCGATCGATTTCCAGTTCGCCGCGCAGGTCGAAAACGTCGGTGACGCCCAGCTTCTCGAGGGCCTCCTGGCCGGCCTGGTCGAGCCCGGAGAGCACCGCGGACCGGTATACCAGGCCGCGTCGCACCGGCCCGTCGGGGGTCGGCGTACCGCCGATGTCACGGAAGTTCCAGGTGCCGGAAAGCACGTCGGCGTGGGTCGGGATCACAGTCTCGTCCTCTCGGTGGTCGGCCTGGGCCCACGACGATGATGCCGCACGCCACGGGCCCGGCTCACGCGTCCCGGCGCACCAGCGCGATCGTCGCGCCCACCACGGCCAGGGCCACCCACCCCGTGAACACGGCGACGCCCTGCCAGCTGGTGAGCACATCGCCGGTCGGGTTGAGCGTGGTGAACGCGCCGCCCGCGTTGGACGGCAGGTACTTGAGCACCGCGCTCCAGTCCGACGGCAGCAGGGCGGTGGCCAGCGCCGGCAGGAAGAGCACCGCGCCCAGCGTGGTGCCGATCGCGGCGGCGGTGCTGCGCAGCAGCACGCCGAGTGACAACCCGATCAGGCCCAGCCCGACGATGTAGTAGGCGTGACCCAGCACGGCCCGCGCCACCCCGTCGTCGGACCAGGACAGGCTGTCCGCCCCGGCGTTGCCCAGCACGGCCATGCCGGCGAAGAAGGCCACCAGCAACCCGACAACCACGGTCGGCAGCACCACGGCCACGAAGGTGACGAGCTTGCCCCAGAGCACCGGCAGCCGCCGGGGCACCGCGGCGAAGGTCGCCCGGATCATCCCGGACGCGAATTCCCGTGCGCCGACCACCGAGCCGAGCACGGCGACCACCAGCACCGCCAGGTTGGCGCCGGCGAGCACGGTGGTGAGCGGGCCGCCCCGGCCGGCGAGAGGGGGGCCACCCCCGTTCGGGCCGCTGATGTCACCGCCGGCCGCCATCGCGGAGAGCACCCCGAACGCGACGATCACCAGCAGGATCGCCGCCGCGGTGAGCCAGGTGGAGCGCAGCGACCGGATCTTGATCCATTCCGACCGCAGCACCCGGGCCGACGTCGCCGGCGACGGAGCCGTCCGCGCCGGTGCGGTGACGCCGGTGTCCTCGGTGGTGACCATCAGGCAGCCGTCCTCTCGGGCCGGGCGACCGAGCCGTGGTAGGCCACGGTGTCGCGGGTGAGTTCCATGAACGCCTCCTCGAGCGAGGGCGCGACGTCGACGAGCTGATGCAGCACGAACCCGTGCTCGGCCGCGGCCACCCCGACGTCCCGGGCCGTCACGCCCTCGATGTCCAACCGCTCCGGCGCGTCGGAGGTGACCGCGACGCCCGGCCCGACCAGCACATCGCGGAGCCGCACGGCGTCCGGCGACACCACCCGCACCCGGTGCTGCGAGGACTGCCGGATGAACTCGGTCATCGGCATGTCGGCCATGATCCGGCCGCCCCCGATCACGATGAGATGCTCCGCGGTGAGCTCCATCTCGCTCATCAGGTGCGACGAGACGAACACCGTCCGGCCCTGCCCGGCCAGGTCCTTGAGCAATGTGCGGATCCACAGGATGCCGTCCGGGTCGAGCCCGTTCACCGGCTCGTCGAGCATGACGGTCTGCGGGTCGCCCAGCAACGCCGCGGCGATGCCGAGCCGTTGACCCATGCCCAAGGAGAAGCCGCCGGCCCGTTTCCGCGCGACGTCGGTCAGCCCGACCAGCTCGAGCACCTCGTCCACCCGGTGCGGGCCCACCCCGATGGTGGCGCCGAGCGCGAGCAGGTGGTTGCGTGCCGACCGGCCCTTGTCGATCGCCTTGGCCTCCAGCAGGGCGCCCAGCTCGGACAGCGGTGCCCGCGCGTCCCGGAAGTCATGACCGTTGACGGTCGCGGTGCCGGAGGTCGGCTTGTCCAGGCCGAGGACGGTCCGCATCGTGGTCGACTTGCCGGCCCCGTTGGGCCCGAGGAACCCGGTGACCACCCCCGGCCGGACGGTGAAGGTCACGTGGTCGACAGCGGTGACCGCCTTGTCGCCCGATCCGTACTTCTTGGTCAGTTCCCGAACGTCGATCATGATCCCAGCGTCCCCGAGCGGACCGGGCCCGCGCATCGTCCCGCCGCAGGCTCCGGTCGTACTACGGCGGCGGTATCCGGGTCAGCCCGGGTGGACCAGGCCCGACCGGTAGGCCAGCACGACCAACTGGGCCCGGTCGCGGGCGCCGAGTTTGGTCATCGACCGGTTGACATGCGTCTTCGCGGTCAGCGGCGAGACGAACAGCCGCGTCGCGATCTCGTCGTTGGACAGGCCGGTGGCCACCAGCGCGACGATCTCCCGCTCCCGGTCGGTCAGCACCGACAGGTCGGGCCCGTCGCTCGGCGGCCGGGCCGCGAGCGCCCGCTCGATGACCACCCTGGTGGCCCGCGGCGAGAGCAGGGAGTCCCCGCGGGCCACCACCCTGATCGCATCGAGCAACTCCGTCGGGGACGCGCCCTTGCCCAGGAAGCCGCTCGCGCCGGCCTGCAGGGCGGCCAGGATGTAGTCGTCGTGCTCGAAGGTGGTCAGCACCAGCACTTTCACCTCGGCCAACGCGGGGTCGGAGGTGATCTGCTCGCAGGCGGTCAGCCCGTCGACGCCTGGCATCCGGACGTCCATCAGCACCACGTCCGGGCGGAGCCCGCGGGCCTGCCGCACGGCGTCCGCGCCGTCGAGCGCCTCACCCACCACCTCCAGGTCGTCGGCGCTGTCGATCAGCGCGGCGAACCCGCCGCGGATCAGGGCCTGGTCGTCGGCCAGCAGGACCCGGGTAGTCATGCCGGGACCCGGGCGTTCGCGACGCGATCCGGCGCGGTCCGGTGGCCGGCCGGCAGTTCGGCGTGCACCACGAAGCGCGACTGCGGGGCCGGCCCGACATGCAGCGAGCCGCCCACCGCGGTGACCCGCTCACGCATCCCGATCAGCCCCTGGCCGGCCCCGGCAGCCGGCGCCGGGTCGGCGCGGACGTCGTTGCGGACCTCGATGGTCGTGCTCGACGGGCCGTGGGTGATGACCAGCTGCGCCGACCCGGCACCGTGCTTGTGGGCGTTGGTGAGCGCCTCCTCGATTACCCGGTACGCGGTGACGTCCACCAGCGGTTCGAGCGTCTCGGAATGCCCCTCGTGCCGGACCACCACCTGCAGGCCGGTGCGCCGCAGGGAGGCCACCAGGTCATCCAGGTCCGCGAGTCCGCGGGCGGGTTCTCGTTCCCCGGAATCGGCGTCGCCGCCGTCGCGGAGCACACCCAGCAAGGCGGACATCTCGGTGAGCACCTGGCTGCTGGATTCCCGCACGAGGCGCATCGCCTCCCCGGCCGCCGCCGGATTGCTGGCCTGCAGGTGCTCGGCCACCCCGGACTGCACGTTGATCACCGCGATGTGGTGCGCGACGACGTCGTGCAGTTCGCGGGCGATCCGCAGCCGTTCCTCGGTGACCCGCCGCTGCGCCTCCTCCTCCCGGGATTCCTCGGCCACCCTGGCCCGCTCCCGCGCCTCGACCAGCGCCCGGCGTTGCAGTCGTACCGAGATGCCGACCACGGCCGCCAGCACGCACCAGGTCGCCACCACGTACGTGGTCGCCCGGTCCCAGGGGTCCGCCGTCGCGACGCCCTGAGCGGCCAGCAACAGTCCGGCCGAGCCGACGGTCGCGGCCAGCGTGCGGCGCACCGGCCACCTCGACGCCAGTGTGTACAGCGCCACGAGCTGCGGAAGGACCGCGGGCGAGGGTCCTCGCGCAAGCACGATGACGGCGGCCGCCGCGGCCAGCGTGAGCATCCAGACAGTCGCCGGGCGCCGGCGCCGGAACACGACGGCGACGCAGGAGGCGACGACCAGCACCTGCGAGAGCCCGGTCGGCGCGATCGGCGGCCCTGGCAACGCGTTCACCCGGCCCATCGCCGCCGGGCCCAGGATCAGCACCGCCAGCAGTGCGTCCGCCGCGGTGGGGTGCGCCCGCAACCACGCCCGCACCCGCCGCGCGGTCCTCACCAGACTCAGCGGCTGCGCTTGCCGGACGGGCGCTGAGCCGGTCCGGACTTGCCGCGAGATCCCGACTGACCGGTCGGCCGAACAGGTTTGACCCCGGGCTTGGGTGCTGCACCGGGCTTGAGGTCGGGCCGCGGTGCGGTGACGGCGGACGCCGCGGCTGGGGCGGGCTCGGTCGCCTTGGTCAGTCTGATTGGAGCCGCGGCCACCCCGCCGGCACGGGCGATCGGATCGCCGTCGGCGTCGACGATCAGGCCCTCCGCCTTCCGCTTGGCCAGTACCCGCGTCGTGTGCGCCTTGATCGCCGGGTCGAGCAACTTGAGGTCGACGGCGAACGGCACCGCGATGAACACCGACGAGTAGGCCCCGATCAGCATGCCGATGAGCATCACCAGCGACAGGTCCTTGAGCGTGCCGGACCCGAGGATGACAACGCCGGCCACCAGCAGGCCGGCCACCGGCAGCAGCGCGATCAGCGAGGTGTTGATGGACCGCATCAGCGTCTGGTTGATGGCCAGGTTCGCGGCCTCGGGATAGGTCCGGCGGTTCAGCGAGGTCAGGCCCTTGGTGTTCTCCTGCACCTTGTCGTAGACGACGACCGTGTCGTACAGCGAGAAGCCGAGGATGGTCAGCAGGCCGATGACGGTCGCCGGGGTGACCTCGAACCCGACCAGCGAGTAGATGCCGGCCGTGATGATCAGGTCGTGCAGGACCGAGACCACTGCCCCGGCGGCCATCCGTTTCTCGTACCGGATCCACAGGAAGGCGGCCACCGCGATGAGGAAGACGACGACGGCCAGCAGCGCCCGCTGGGAGATCTCCGACCCCCAGGTCTCGGACACAGCGGAGTCCGATACACCACCCGGCGGGTTGAAGGCCTCCCCGATCGCGGCCTTGGCAGCGACGACCTGCTCGACGCTCAGCGACGAGGATGTCACCTGGATCTGGCTGCCCACGGTCTGCACGGATTCGGTCTCCACGCCGGTCGCCGACCTGAACGTCTCGGCGACCTGGCTCGTCGACACCGATGACGCGCCGGCCGCCGGCTGGAAGGTCAGCGTGGTGCCACCGGCGAAGTCGATCCCGTAGTGGAAGCCGCGGAACACGATCAGCAGGATCGAGCCGACCACCAGCACGGTCGAGACGATGTAGTAGATCCGGCGCCGACCCAGGATGTTGAAGGCGCCGGTTCCGGTGGACAGCCGAGAGAGGAAGCTCGCCTGCCGCCCGTACTGCTTGTCCCCCGTCGCGGCCGCGCTCGTCGCGGCCGGCGTCGCCGTGCCCTCGTTCGTCATACCGAGACCTCCTTGGCGCCGAGCCGGGCGGCGGCCGCTCGTTGCTGTGCCCCGGCCTTGGCCACCCCACCCAGCCCCGACCACGTCGGGGACTGGAACAGTCTGGAACCGGCCGCCAGGTGGACCAGCGGATGCGTGACCAGGAACACCACGACCAGGTCGAGCACGGTGGACAGGCCGAGGGTGAACGCGAAGCCCTTCACCTCGCCGACGGCCAGGAGGTACAGGATGAACGCGGACAGGAACGACACCGCATCGGCCGACAGGATCGTCCGCTTGGCCCGGGACCAGCCCCGGGGAACGGCCGACCGGAAGGTGCGGCCCTCACGGACCTCGTCCTTGATGCGTTCGAAGTAGATGACGAACGAGTCGGCGGTGATGCCGATCGCGATGATCAGACCGGCGACGCCGGCCATGTCCAGGCTGTAGCCCATCCAGCGGCCCAGCAGGACCAGCACCGGGTACACCAACCCGAATGACAGGACCAGCGACAGGATGGTGATCAGGCCGAGCAACCGGTAGTAGACCAGGCAGTAGATGACCACGAGCAGCAGCCCGATGCCGCCGGCGATGAGGCCGGCGATCAGGTATTGAGAGCCGAGTTCGGCGCTGACGTTCACCGATTCCGCCCGATCGAACGCCAGCGGGAGGGCGCCGAACTTCAGTGAGTTCGCCAGCGCGAGCGCCGATGCTTGGGTGAACGATCCGGAGATCTCGGTGCCCGGAGTGGTGATCGCCTGGTTGATCCGCGGGGCGGAGATCACCTGCCCGTCCAGGGTCATCGCGGTCAGCGTGCCGGTGTGCGAGGCGGTGTAGGACGACCAGGTCGAGTACCCCTCCGACTTGAACGTCATGTTGACCACCCAGCCGGCGCCCTGGCTGCTCTGGCCGGAGGTGGCCGTGGCGATCTGGGTGCCGGCGATCAGGGTCTTGTCCAGCAAGTAGATCGCGTCGCCGGTGGCCGAGCAGGCGATGAGCGGCTTGTTCGGGTCGTCCAGGCCGCGGTACGGCTCGAGGTCGGCACAGCTGATCGTCGGCATCACCGTCTGCGCGGAGGTCTGCCAGGCGTCGAACGCCGCCTGGTCGGTGCCCAGCGGCTGGGTCGGGTTCTCCGGATTGCTGCCGGTCGGCCAGGTCACGGCGGCGGCCGGGGTGGTCGCCGCCGCGGTGTCGGTCGCCGCCGCGGTGTCGGTCGCCGCCGCGGTGTCGGTCGCCGCGGGGGTATCGGTGGCCGCGGCTGTCGGTTCGTCGGTCGCGGCGTCCAGCGCGGGCGCCTGCGCCCGCAGGCCGGCCGGTGACGTGGCGGCCGGGGTCGCGGTGTCGCCGATGGCCGGCACGGTGGTCGGGGCGGTGGTCGCGCCGGTCGTCTCCGGCGCGGCCGTGTCGCCGATGGCCGGCACGGTCGTGGGGGCGGAGGTCGCGGCCGATTCGGTGGCACCGGTCTCGGTGCCGCTGGTGGCGGGGGCGCTGGTGGCGGTGCTCGCCCCCGGCGGGACGTACCCGGCCGGATACATGACGATCGGGTTACTGCTGGCGTCGGTGAGCACCGGCCGGATGTTCAGCTGCGCGCTGCGGGTCAGGCCGGACAGGTCCTCGTTGCCCGGAACGGTCACGACGAGCTGATTGGCGCCGTCGATCTGGACCTGCGCGCCGACCACGCCGGAGCCGTTGACCCGGCCCTCCATGATGGTGCGGGCCTGCTGCATCTGATCGCGGGTCGGATCGGAGCCGTCGATCGTCCGGGCGGTCAGCGTGATCCGGGTGCCGCCCTGCAGGTCGATCCCCAGCTTGGGGGTATTGCTGCCGGGAGTCAGGAACACCAGTCCATACAGCACGACCACGATGCCGATGAAGGTCCAGATCAGTCTCCAGGGCCGCAATTGCCCGGGGGATGTTGCCACGTCGCGCCAATCCTCGTCCGTGCGGCGGCCCGGACCTTTGACCCGGCACAGTCGGGCACAGTCACGGGCGGGCCGTCAGCGATGGCGGGCGATCCTCACGCCCACACGATGATGCCCCGTCCCACGCGGGGCCGGGGCATCGCGAGCCTAGTTCTCGTTCGACTTACGGATGTTGATCCCGCCGTTGGTGCTGCCGGTGTCCGGGTCGGCGTCGACGATCTCGGGCGAGGAATCGTCCTCGTACGAGCCCTCATCGACGGGGCCGGGGACGACGACCTCGCGGACAGCGGCCCGCACCCAGGTGGTGCGCATGCCCGGTGCCACCTCAAGTTCGATGGTGTCGTCCGCGACCGCGGTGACCGTGCCGTGCAGGCCCGACGTGGTCATCACCCGGGTGCCGGGGACCAGCGCGCTCTGCATCTGCTTGACCTGGGCGGCCTGCCGCCGCTGCTTCTTCATGCTGAAGTACATGAGCGCGCCGAGAGCCGCGAACATCAGGATCGGTAACAGCATGCTTTCCATGGCTCTGGCTTCTCCTCGGTCCCGGTCTTCCCGGGACACATCTCGTCGGCGCGGCCCGTTGATGCCGATCATCCGCGCCGGCCGGGCCGCAGCCTGACGCGTTCAGTAACCCGCCCGCCTCGCACTTTCCGCGTGGTCAACGAGGCGCGGCGTCCGGTAGTTCCCGGCCGCGGACCGAACGAAAAGCATGCCCGGTCGATACCGGCCACGATACCGGACCCGGCAAGCCCGTCCGGGGCACGAACACACGGCGCCGTCACGGCTGCTCGTCGGCACCGCCGGCCCGATCGGGAGGCTCGCGGGCGAACACGGCGGCCCGGGAAACGTGATCGGCGCCGGTCATCGCCGCCCGCCGCCAGGGCGCCATGCCCTCGATCTCGATCTCCAGCGAGAAGCTGAGCACCGTTCGGATGATCACGATCAGGCCGAGCACGCCGACATTCGCCAGGGTGGGCTCGACAGCGACCGTGTGCACCAGGTCGGCGGCCACGAGCACCTCAAGGCCGAGCAGAAGCACGGCCCCGATCGATCGGCGCAGCGTGCGGTACGCGTGGTCCCCGTCGCCGGTGCGTCGCCAGGTGCGTGCGGACAGCACCGCACACCAGAGCAGGCCGACGACCAGCACCGCGGCGCCCACTACCTCGAACCCGCGGGCCACGTGCTCCATCACCTCGGAAAATTGCACCTGGCGATCCTCGCGCACCAGCCGGGTCGGCCTGCTCATCCGTTCCGGGCGAGTACGCCGGGTGTGTCAGGCCGGTCCGCCGTCCAGCAGGAACAGATTCGGCCGGTCCGCGCCCTTCTGGTCGAGGTCGACCGCGACCAGCCATCCGTGCCCGGGCCAGCGCACCAGGCCCTCCGCCTTGCCCTTCGTGACGGTGTCCGGAAGGTCCCACACATCGAACGACCCGGCCGGCCGGCCGGGTACCAGATCGTCAGGCAGGCGGGCGAGGCACCCCGAGGCCGAACTGGTCACGCACAGGTGACCCGATTCGCTCAGGGCCAGATCGTTGAGGCTCGCGATCCGCGGGTCGGTCACGCGCCATTTGGCCAGGACCTCGTAGCGGGCGTCGGTTTGGGGAGGATCGAAGGATCCGTCCGGCGGCACCGTCGTCTTCTTCGCCCGGACCCCGATCGCCTGGTGACCGGCGGGTCCGAATTCGATCAGCCACGGATCGCTGCGCTGCTTGGCCACCAGGATGTGACCGTGCTGGAGCAGCAGCAGGCCCTCGCCGCGCGAGTTGCTGTTGTCCTCGCCGAGCCACTGGGGTGCCAGTTCGACGTCACCCGGGTCGACGTGCAGGTCGATGACCCGGTCCACTCCGGCGAAGTCCGGTGCGAGCACGGTGACGCGCTGGTCGTTCTCCTGGAGGAGGAAGACGCGTCGGCTCGCGTCCGCCGCGATGCCCTCGAAGTTGGACTTCTCCGTCGGCAGCATGCGATCGGCGAAGGCCTTCTTGACCTTGTCGGCCTGCGCCCGTGGCTCCAGGCCATTGCCGGCGATGGCGACGCGGGCCACTCGGAACTTCGCATCATCCACGCACAGGATCTCCGGATCACCGTCCGACGAACGACGCACGCACAGCGCCGACGCCTCATCCAACGGAAGGGTCCACCGATCGATGATGCCGAGCGGCGAATTCGGGTGTGGCATCTCGGACCCCCGGTCGGTCGACGGCGCTCGACAATCCACTGTCCCGCAGCCAAATCCGACAATCAACCAAGTTTCGGACTTACGAGGGGAGTCCGTCGAACAAGGTCGCCTCGGCCGAGCGGGCGCTCTCCCGAAGCTGGGCGAGCCCGAGGTGGTCCCAGGCGGCCGGGGTGGCCACCCGCCCGCGCGAGGTGCGGGCCAGCATGCCGACCCGGACCAGGAACGGCTCGCACACCTCCTCCACGGTGGTCGGCTCCTCCCCGACCGCAACAGCGAGCGTGGCCAGGCCGACCGGGCCCCCGCCGAACGACCGGCAGAGCGCCGCGAGCACCGACCGGTCCAGCCGGTCCAGACCCAGCTCGTCCACGTCGTACACGGCCAGCGCGGCCCGGGCGACGGCGCGATCGACGTACCCGTCCGCGCGGACCTGGGCGTAGTCGCGGACCCGGCGCAGCAACCGGTTCGCGATGCGGGGCGTTCCGCGGGACCGGCGAGCGATCTCGGCGGCCCCGTCGGGCCGCAGGTCGATCCCGAGGATCAGGGCGCTGCGGCCGATCACCGTGGTCAGCTCGTCGGCCGAGTAGAACTCCATGTGCGCGGTGAACCCGAACCGGTCCCGCAGCGGCCCGGTCAGCTGCCCGGACCGGGTGGTCGCGCCGACCAGAGTGAACGGGGCGATGTCCAGCGGGATCGAGGTGGCCCCCGGACCCTTGCCGACGATCACGTCGATCCGGAAGTCCTCCATCGCCAGGTACAGCATCTCCTCGGCGGGCCGGGCGATCCGGTGGATCTCGTCGATGAACAGCACGTCGCCCTCGACCAGGTTGGACAGGATCGCGGCCAGGTCGCCGGCCCGCTCCAACGCCGGCCCGGAAGTCAGCCGCAGCGCCGCGCCCAACTCGGCGGCGATGATCATGGACAGGGAGGTCTTGCCCAGCCCGGGCGGGCCGGCCAGCAGCACATGGTCGGGCGGAGTGCCCCGGAGCTTGGCCCCGGCCAGGACCAGTTCGAGTTGCTCGCGGACCTTTTCCTGCCCGACGAACTCGTGCATCGAGCGCGGCCGCAGGGACGCCTCGAGGTCGGAGTCGCCGGGGACCTGGTTCGGGGTCACCACCCCCTCGACGGTGTCGTCGGGTTCGTCGGCGCTCATCGGTTGCGTCCGAGCAGGGTCAGCGAGCGGCGGAGCAGCACGCCGACATCACCGGCCTCGGTCGCCGGGTCGTCGGTCGCGGCGACCGCGGTCACCGCGTCGTCGGCCTGCCTGGCGGTGAAGCCAAGGCCGACCAGCGCGTCGGTGACCTGCGACCGCCAGGCCGTCACGCCGGCGGAGCCGTTGACCGTCCCGACACCACCCGACGCGGCATTCGGCGGTCCGGCGGTACCCACCTTGTCCTTGAGCTCGAGCACCAGCCGCTCCGCGCTCTTCTTCCCGATGCCTGGAGCCCGGCACAGGGCGGCGGTGTCGCCGGTGGACAGGGCCCGGCGAAGATCGTCCGGGTCGAGCACGGCGAGCAGGGCCAACGCGATCTTCGGCCCGACCCCGGTCACCGACTGGACGAGTTCGAACAGCTCCTTGCCGGCCGCGGTGGTGAACCCGAACAGGGTGAGCGAGTCCTCCCGAACCACCAGGGTGGTCCACAGCCGGGCGGGCTCCCCTCTGCGGAGCTCGGCCAGCGTGGCCGGGGTGGTGCGGACCGCCAGACCGACGCCGCCGACCTCGATGACGGCGTGGTCCAGGTGGACCGCGAGCACCTCGCCGCGAACGGAACTGATCACCGGGTCATCCTCGCGCGGGACCCTGACAGTTCGGGTGCCGCCCGGGCCGCGGCCGCCAACCGGGACTGCATCGGCGAGCGCCACAGGTGGCACAGGGCCAGGGCCAGCGCGTCGGCGGCGTCGGCCGGCTTCGGCGCCTCCGGCAGCTTGAGCAGCCGGGTGATCATGGCGGTGACCTGCGCCTTGTCGGCATTGCCGTGTCCGGACACGGCAGCCTTCACCTCGCTCGGGGTGTGCCATGCGACGGGGATGCCGCGGCGGGCGGCGGCCAGCGCGACCACTCCGGACGCCTGCGCCGTGCCCATCACGGTGCGCACGTTGTGCTGGCTGAACACCCGCTCGATCGCGACGGTGTCGGGTTTGTGGCGATCCATCATCGCCTCGACGCGGTCGGCGATCTGCAGCAGCCGCTCGGCCAGCTCGGCGTCCGACGGGGTGCGCACGACCACCACGTCGACCGCCCGCGGCGCCTGACCCGGACCGCCGTCGATGACGCCGATGCCGCACCGGGTGAGCCCGGGGTCCACGCCCAGCACCCGCACCCGGAACCTCCCCAGCCTCGACCGACGAACACGTGTCCAGGGATGGACGCTACCCGGTCGCGACGCGAGCCCGTCCTGGGCGCGCCGATCGTCCCGTCACGCGGGCGAACCGGGGTGACGCGGGCGCCACCCCCGGCTCGGCGATCAGTTGGCGGCGCGCTCCAGCGTCGGCCCCCACAGGTCCGGCCCGAAGACCTCGTATCTGATGTTCTCCGCGGGCACGCCTCGGGCCAGCAGCGCCGAGCGGACCAGACGCATGAACGGCAGCGGCCCACAGGTGAAGACCTGGACATCAGCAGGCAGATCGATCCCTGACAGGTCCATATAGCCCTCTGCGTGCGTCGGCAACGTGTCCTTCGGATCGAGCCTCTCGTACCAGGCGTAGGTGCTCAGGTTGTCGATGTGCCGAGCCACGTGCAGCACGGTGTCGCGCAGCGCGTGGTCCTCGGCGGTGCGGTCGGCGTGCGCGAGAATCAGCGGACGCTCCGGCTGGGTGCGGGCCAGGTACTCGACGATCGGCAGCACTGTGGTGATGCCGGCCCCCGCACTGGCCAACAGCAGCGGCGACTTCACGTCCTCGATGACGAAATCACCGGCCGGGGCGCTGATGTCGAATACGTCACCGACCTTGGCCTTGTTGACAAGGTAGCTGGAGACCTGGCCGTCGGGCGCTCCGTGCACACCCTTGACCAGGCTCACCGTGATCTGCAAGCGGGTGCCGGAAGCAGTGGAAGAGACGGTGTACTGACGGGGCTGGCGGCTGCCGTCCGGGAGGTCGACGAACACCGACACGTACTGTCCGGGCCGCATCGCCTGCAGCTCGGACCCGTCGGTCGGCTCCAACACCAGGGACACCACGTCATGGGTCTCCTCGATCCGGCGCACGACCCGGTACGGCCGCAGCGGCCGGTTCGGGTCGATACCGGCCTGCTGGTACAGCCGCGCCTCCTCAGCGATCAGGGTGACCGCGAACAGCCAGTACACCTCGGTCCAGGCCGCGGCGATCTCCGGGGTGACCGCGTCGCCGAGCACCTCGGCGACCGCGCCGATCAGGTACTTGCCGACGATCAGGTACTGGTCGGGGGTGATGCCCAGGGAGACGTGCTTGTAGGCGATGCGCGTCTGGACGTGGTCGAACGACGGCGCGTCCGGGTCGATCAGACTGACCGCGAACGCCACGACCGACGCGGCCAGCGCCTTGCTCTGTTCACCCGAGGCCTGGTTGCCCATGTTGAACACGCGCAGCAGCTCCGGGTGCGCGGCGAACATATTCGGGTAGAACACGTTGGTGATCGCCTCGGCGTTCGCGGCGACGACGGCGGCGGTGGCCTTGACGACGGCCTCCGACTCGGGTGAGAGCAGCGACTGGGCAGTGACGGGCGCGGACAACATTGGCCTCCTGTGGGCGAGCGGGCGAGCCACCAAGCGGTGGGGCGGTGACTCGTCGGCGGCGGGCACAAACCCCGTGACTCTGCTCGGCGCACGCTACCGGACGCCAGGGTCGAAAGACCCTATCGGGTTGTCAGTGCGCCCTGCGGGGCACGGCTGCCCACCGATCGGAGCAACCGGAACCCTGACCAGAGTGCGCAGCGTCGACCAATGCCCGCGTGTCACTCGTTGTCGAGCTGCTCGGCGACCTCGTCAGAGATGTCGGCGTTCGTGTAGACGTTCTGTACGTCGTCCAGGTCCTCGATCGCGTCGACCAGCTTGATCACCTTGCGCGCGCCCTCGATGTCCAGCGGCACGTCCACGGACGCGATGAACGTCGCGTCGGCCGAGTCGTACTCCAGCCCGGCGTCGGTGACGGCGGTCCGCACGGCCACGAGGTCGCTCGCCTCGGACACGACCTCGAAGGTCTCGCCAAGGTCGTTGATCTCCTCGGCCCCGGCGTCCAGCACGGCCAACATCAGGTCGTCCTCGCTGACCGTCGACCCGTTCGACTTCTGTGGGACCAGGACGACGCCCTTGCGGCTGAACAGGTAGGCCACGCTGCCCGGGTCGGCCATGGTGCCGCCGTTGCGGGTGACCGCGACGCGCACGTCGGAGGCGGCCCGGTTCCGGTTGTCCGTCAGGCACTCGATCATGATCGCGACACCGTTCGGGCCGTAGCCCTCGTAGGTGATGGACTGGTAGTCCACCCCGCCGGCCTCGGCGCCCGAACCCCGCTTGACCGCGCGGTCGATGTTCTCGTTCGGGACGGACGACTTCTTGGCCTTCTGGATGGCGTCGTACAAGGTGGGGTTGCCGTCCGGGTCACCGCCGCCGGTGCGGGCGGCCACCTCGACGTTCTTGATCAGCTTGGCGAACAGCTTGCCGCGCTTGGCGTCCTTGGCCGCCTTCTGATGCTTGGTCGTCGCCCATTTGGAGTGGCCACTCATCGCTTGCCCAGAACCCCTCGATACGTCGTCATGTCCCGGCTCGACCCCGGTTGCGGCCCGCGCCGACTGACGATCCTACGTCGCGGTGCCCGTCAGCATGTCAAGGAACAACCGGTGCAACCGGTCGTCGCCGCCGACCTCCGGGTGGAAGGAGGTGGCCAGCACGCCGCCCTGCCGGACCGCGACCGGATGCTCCCCCACCCTGGCCAGCACCTGCACCGCCGGCCCGGTCCGCTCCACCCAGGGCGCCCGGATGAACACCGCGCGCACCGGGCCGCCGTCGACCCCGTCGACGGTCAGGTCGGTCTCGAACGAGTCGACCTGCCGGCCGAAGGCGTTGCGCCGCACCACGATGTCGATGGCGCCCAGCGGCACCTGGTCGGCCCGGCCGTCCAGGATCGAGCCGGCCAGCACGATCATCCCGGCACACGAACCGAACGCCGGCAGCCCGTCGGCCAGCCGCCGGGCGAGCGGTTCCCGCAGGTCGAAGACGTCGAGCAGCCGGCAGATCGTGGTGGATTCCCCGCCCGGGATGACGATGCCGTCGATATCGGCCAGCTCGGCCGGGCGGCGGATCGGACGGGCGGTCACGCCGAGCCCGGCCAGGGCGATCAGGTGCTCGCGGACGTCGCCCTGCAGGGCGAGCACGCCGACCACCGGGTCCTGATGGCTCATACCGACGCGCCCGCCCGGCGCCGCTTCGCGCCGGGAATGCTCACGACGCGCCGACAATTGCCGGCGCGCGCCGCGTAAAGGTGGCGCGAACCGCCGGGCTGACTCATGGTTTCCAGGTCATCAGCACGACGATGACCACCAGCAGCAACGAGGCGATGCCGGAGAGCATGGCGACCCGGCCGTAGGCGCTCTTCGTGTCGGGGGCCGGTCCACCGGCGGGCGCGGCCGTCAGGACCCCGGCGGCCGACCGCATGGCCGGCACCACCCCGAACAGGCTCAGCGCGAGCGCGACGACGTACAGGATCAGCGAGATCAGCACCCAGGACGTGGTGACCTTGGTGCCGTGCTCGCTGAACGGCAGGATGCCGAAGCCGAAGACCACCACGACCAGCGACAGCAGGCTGAAGACGAAAGTGGATCGGGCCAGCACGTCCACCTGCCGGCCCTGCCCGGCCCGGATCGCCCGCATCGCGGTCATCGGCAAGATGGCCATCGGCCCGACGATGAACACCGCGGCGACGACGTGCAGGGTGGCGAACAGCGTTTCCATGGGTCCGAGACTATCGGCGCGCCGGGTGCTCTCTCAGCGACCTTCGGCGTCGGCGAACGGACCTTCGGCGGCCGGCTCGGGCTCGCCGACCACGATTCCCTCGATCGCCTCTGTACGGGCCGTGACCTGCAGTTTCGGCAGCAGGATGTGCAGCAGCGGCCCGATCGCCAGGGCATAGACAACCGTGCCGACACCGACGACACCGCCGAGCAGAGCGCCGATCGCCAGCACGGTGAGTTCGATCACCGTGCGGACCAGCCGGATCGACCCGATGCCGCGGGCGACCAGACCGGTCATCAGGCCGTCCCGCGGCCCCGGGCCCAGGCCGGCGCCGATGTAGAGGGCGCCGGCCAGCGCGTTGCCGACGACCGCCGCGACCAGCAGGCCGATCCGGACGGTCACGCTGTCCACCGGCGGGACGAGTCGCAGTGTGGCGTCGGTGGCGAACCCGATGATCGCCGCATTGGCGATCGTGCCGACGCCCGGACGCTGCCGCAGCGGGATCCACAGCAGCAGGACCAGCACGGACACGATGGTGATCACGGTCCCGTAGGACAGCGGCACCCACCGGTTGACCAGCTCGGTCAGGCCCAGATGGAACACGTCCCAGGGATCCAGGCCCAACACCGCCCGCACCATCAGGCCCATGGTGAAGCCGTAGAGGAGCAGCCCGACCAGCAGCTGGGTGAACCGCCGCGGACGGCGGTCGGGCGGGATCGGAGTGAGCAAGCGGCGCATACCGACCACTATTCGGGCAAGTGGTCTGGTAATCCAGGGCCAGTTGCGACAAACTGGTCTGATGAGCGAGGCTTGCCGAGCGAGCAATCAGCACTCTCAGCGCGACGTCCGGTCCGGGGCGGCCGAGCTCGCGAGGCGCCCCGGACGGGCGGCGTGATGAGCGAGGCTTGCCGAGCGAGCAATCAGCACTCTCAGCGCGACGTCCGGTCCGGGGCGGCCGAGCTGCGATGAGCCAGACCACTCGGGTGTCCGCCTCGACCCTGGCCAGGCGCCTCGGGCCGGCCCCGGCCGGCCGGGAGCAGCCCACCTACCGGACACTGGCCGACCGGATCCGGGCGGCGGTCCTGGACGGCCGGCTGGCCGTCGGAGTCGGGCTGCCTTCGGAGCGGGAGCTCTCGTCCGGCCTGGGCATCTCACGGACAACCGTGAACGCCGCCTACGCGCTGCTGCGTGAGCAGGGCTGGCTCCTCTCGCGTCGTGGGTCGGGTAGCACGGTGCGGCTGCCGGCCGATCCCGCCCGACCCGGTGCCCCGGCCGCAATGGCCGGCACCTCCTATGCGGTCGGCGGCATCTTCGGCTGGCGCGACGGCGTCGGCTGGCACGACGATGCCGAGCAGGCGGCCGGCGTCATCGACCTGACCACGGCCTGCCTGCCCGCACCGGGCGCGCTGACCGGCGCCGTCGCGCGGGCGGCCGATCTGCTCCCCCGCCACCTGGCCTCCGACGGCTATCTGCCGTTCGGTCTGCCCGAGCTACGCGACGTGATCGCCGCCCGCTACACGGCGGCCGGGGTGCCGACGACGGCCGAGCAGGTCCTGGTCACCTCCGGCGCCCAGCATGCGTTCACCCTGGTCCTGGACACGCTGTCCGGGCCGGGCGACCGCGTGGTCATCGAGTGCCCCACCTACCCGGTCGCGCTGGATGCGGTCCGCAACCGGCGACGCACAGCGGTGCCGATCGGCCTGGGCGAACCGGGCGAGACCGCCTGGGACACCGAGCTGGTCGCGGCAACGCTGCGCCAGTCCGCGGCCCGACTCGCCTTTCTCATCCCGGACTTCCAGAACCCGACCGGTTCGCTGATGGACGCGGCCACCCGGGAGGCGGTGGTCATGGCCGCCCGCCCGGCGAAGACCCTGGTGCTGGCCGACGAGTCGTTCCGGGACGTGCCGTTCCCCGATCACGCCGAGCTGCCTCCACCGATGGCCGCCTTCGACGGCGAGAACGCCACCCGCGTGCTGTCCCTGGGCTCGGTGTCCAAGTCGTTCTGGGGCGGGCTGCGGGTCGGCTGGGTGCGGGCCGCCCCCGCGTTGATCCAACGGCTGGCCGCCACTCGGGCCCTGGGCGACATGGCCGGGCCGGTGCTGGACCAGTTGGTGGTGGCCACCCTGCTGGCCGACCCGGCCGCCGCACTGGCCGAGCAGCGCGCCCGGCTGGCCACCGGCTTTTCCGCCCTGCAGGCGGCGCTGACCGAGCTGCTGCCGGACTGGCTGCCGTCGCAGCCGTCGGGCGGGACGTCGCTGTGGGTGCGGCTGCCCGGCCCGTTCGCCACCGACCTGGCCCTGCTCGCGCCGTCGGTCGGCGTGCGGATCGCCCCGGGGCCGCGCTTCGGTCCGGACGGAACGATGGAGTCGTTCCTGCGGCTGCCGTTCACCCTGCCCCCGACCCAGCTGGTCGCGGCCGTGCGTCGGCTGGCCGCGGTGACGGATCGGGCAGCCGCGGGCTCGCGGACCGGGTTGCCGGGCTGGGTCGCCTGACGGTGGCCGGGCCTGCGGCGGTGATCGGGTCCACGGGCCGGCGTCGACCGGTCGGGCAGGGTGCCGTTCAGTGGGTCAGACGATGCCCAGCCGCTCGTCGGTGGCCGGGTCGGGCCGGCTCCCGTAGAACCGGTCGAGCACCTGACCGAAGGCCGGTTCGTCCGGGTCGGCCCGGGTGAACAGCGTCATGCTCGACCGGAGCTTGATCGCATCGATCGACCCGAAGATGTCGACGGCGCGCGCCGCATCGGACCGCAGGGTCGCGTGCGCGCAGTCCACCAAACGTGGGCCGAGCACCGGGTGCCCCAGGTAGGCGCGTGCTTCCTCCAGCGAGGCGATCGAGTACCGCTGGGCCATCGGGCTGGCGCCCAACCCGGCGATCTGCGGGAAGACGAACCACATCCAGTGCGAGGTCTTCCGTCCACGACGAAGTTCCTCGAGCGCGCGGTCATACGTGGCGCCCGCGTCCTGGGCCTGGACGAACCGCTCCAGGTCGAACGGGTCCTGCGCTGTGGTCATCGACGCCTCCCGGCCCCTGGTGCTCAACGATAGGCCGGTCAGAACCAGCCAAGGTGCTCGGCCAGGATGTTCAGACCGATCAGGATCAGGATGATGCCGCCGGCGATCTCCGCCGGCCTTCCGAAGCGGCGGCCCACCCGGTGCCCGATCAGCACGCCGGCGAAGCTGATCACGAACGTCGTGATGCCGATCAGCAGCACGATCCAGCCGATGGAAATATTCGGCAGGAACGCGAAGGAGATGCCGACGGCGAGCGCGTCCAGGCTGGTGGCGACGGCGAGCACGAACAGTTCGCGGTAGTTGATGGTGTCGACGTCGACGTCGCGGTCTTCGTCGTCGTGGTACGCCTCCCACAGCATCTTGCCACCGACAAGCGCCAACAGGGCGAACGCGACCCAGTGGTCGAAGGCCTCGATGGAGGAGGCGAACGCCGAACCGACGAGGTAGCCGATGAGCGGCATCACCGCCTGGAACAGGCCGAACGCGAACGCGATGATGGCCGCGTTGACCAGGTTGAAACGGCGCAGGTGCAGGCCCTTGCCCAGGGCGACGGCGAACGCGTCCGCGGACACGCCGATGGCGACGAGCAGCGCGGGCCAGAAGGTCACGGCGCGACCGTCCGGCGCGGCAGTGCGGAAAGGGAGATATCCATGCGGTCGGTTCCTCTCGATCGGGCCGACCGAGATGGCTGGGGAAATCAGCGACCTCGGCCAGCGTGCACAGCACTGGCCGAAGGTCTCGCTCGCCGGCAGGAGGCCGGTGGATGACCGGGCGCCGCAGCGCCAGTATGTCGATCATCCGCACCCGGCTCATTCGCAGAGCGACCGGGCGGAACTACTCCCCTTCAGTTCGGTGATCATCCCAACCGACGGGCCCCGGGGTCAACTCCGGGTCGACGTGAGGCTGCTGACAGCGGGGCCGAACTGCGAGCGGGGGCCGAGTCGCCCGGGCCCACAGGGCAGACCCGTGGGCCAGGCGAGATCCACCGGGGCAGCCTTCTTCGGCTGCTGGAGTGGATGTGGGGCGTGGTCGCGTTGAGACCCATCCGATCCACGGATGCTGCCCCGCCGGCTCGGTCGGCGAGATCCACAGGTGCAGCTCTCTTTGGCTGCTCTTGTGGATCCCGTCCGACACCTATCGCCTCGCCGGCCCGACGAGGCGCCTCGGTCGCGGCTAACAGCCGCGTTCGGCCAACCGTTGCGGCACCGGGATGTCGTCGACGTTGATGCCGTGGTCCAGCCTTGGCGAACATGTCAGGACGTCATAGGTCCAGTACCCGCCGGAAACCTGCCTCGATTGCGTCCATCAGGCTGTCAGGCAGTTCCAAGCCCGTGTCATCGAGGTCGGAGCGGTCGACGGTCATCGGCTGGGAGACGTTGACGATCGAGTCCTTCGACAGGCCTGACGTCAACTCTGGGACGAACACGTTGCCCGGGTGCCGTGCAAGCGCCGTGTTGGACGTGATCGGCAGAACGACCACCGTGGAGATTCGCGATGAGTTGTAGCGGTCGGACTGCACGATCACGGCGGGTCGGCGTTTGGCGCGAGCGCTGCCCTTTGGTTCGCCGAAGTCGACCCAGCACACCTCTCCGCGCCGGATCACCATTCGTTCGACTCGTCCAGCAGACGGGCGTTCGCGGTGCGACGCAGCACGGAGGACTCTTCGCCAGGCTGCCCGACCGCGTCGATCGCGTCATCGATCTGCGCCGTCAGATCCGCATCGGCCAGCTCGTCCGCGTAGTGCTCGGCAGCGCGCCGGAAGAACTCCGAGCGCGTCATCCCATGCCTCTGTGCGATGCGGTCGAAGCGCTCTGCCGCGTGGTCAGGGAGGCTGATCGCTGTTTTCACGTGGCCATGGTATAACTTTTCATACCGCACCACCAAAGCGGCTCTTCCTACCTGAGGTGGGGGTGAGCGAGTCCCACCTCAGCGTCTTGCCCGGCCTCGTTTACCAGCCGCGTTCGGCGAGCCGATGCGGCTGCGCGATCTCCTCGACGTTAATGCCGACCATGGCCTCGCCCAGGCCCCGGGACACCTTGGCGATGACGTCGGGGTCGTCGTAGAACGTGGTGGCCTTGACGATCGCCTCGGCCCGCGCCGAGGGGTTGCCGGACTTGAAGATGCCCGACCCGACGAACACGCCCTCCGCGCCGAGCTGCATCATCATCGCCGCGTCCGCCGGAGTGGCGATGCCGCCCGCGGTGAACAGCACGACCGGCAGCTTGCCCGCCGCCGCCACCTCGGCGACCAGCTCGTACGGCGCCTGCAGCTCCTTGGCCTCGGTGTACAGCTCGTCCGGCGACAGCGACGTGAGGCGGCGGATGTGACCGCCGATCGTGCGCATGTGCGTCACCGCGTTGGACACGTCGCCGGTGCCGGCCTCACCCTTGGACCGGATCATCGCGGCGCCCTCGGTGATCCGCCGCAGCGCCTCGCCGAGGTTCGTCGCCCCGCAGACGAACGGCACGGTGAACGCCCACTTGTCGATGTGATGCTTGTAGTCGGCCGGGGTCAGCACCTCGGACTCGTCGATGTAGTCGACACCGAGGGACTGCAGCACCTGGGCCTCGACGAAGTGCCCGATGCGCGCCTTGGCCATCACCGGGATTGAAACGGCGGCGATGATGCCGTCGATCATGTCCGGGTCGCTCATCCGGGAGACCCCGCCCTGCGCGCGGATGTCGGCGGGCACCCGCTCCAGCGCCATCACCGCGACCGCACCGGCGTCCTCCGCGATCTTGGCCTGCTCGGGGGTGACCACGTCCATGATCACGCCGCCCTTGAGCATCTCGGCCATCCCCCGCTTGACCCGGGCGGTGCCGGTGGCGGTCAACGACTCGGGGAGCGACGATTCGGGGGCAAACTCGGTGGACACGGCGAAACTCCTACCTGATGGGACGGTCGCGCCCGATCCTACTCAGCCGCGCCCCTTGATCAGGACTGCTCCACCGACGCCGACCCCGGCACCAGCGCCACCCAGGTCTTGCCCGGCTTGAACGGCACCGGTTGCCCGCCGGCGTCCAGAAACTGGAACGGCTGGTCGGCGGTCGGCCGGCTCCAGTTCCCGGTGAGCACCTTCCCGTCCCGGTACAGCTCGAACGACCCGGACCCGACGGTGTGCGAGATGTATGAAGGTGATCCGACCGAGTCGACCTCACCGTCCGGCTCGAAGTCGACGTGCTGGATGAGCACGTTGTCCGCCACCACGGAGGTGCCGTTCGCATCATGGAGCGGGCTGCCCTCCCGGTTGACCTGGTAGTTCGAGCCGGTCCAGTCGAATCCTGCGCGGGCCGCCTGGAACCTGACCCTCACCCCGGCCGCGCCGGCCGCGGCATCCACCCGGGGATCGGTGGCGGCGAACACCATGCCGATGCTGCGGGCCGGGGTCAGCCCGGTGGTGTTGGCGGCGACCTGGGTCAGGTCGGAGTGCAGGTTGTAGGGGGCGTTGCCGCCGACCCGCGAGAAGCCGCCGGCTCCCTGTTCCTCCGCCACCTGGATCACCGGCGTGTTCGCGATCGCCGCGAGCGGGATCCCCCCGCCGCCGGAGAACACCAGGGCGGGCACGCCGAAGGCGGGCAGCAGTTCGGCGTCGGTGGTGCGGACGCTGCGGACCGGGCCGACGTCGGTCGGCAGCACGGTGTGGAAGACCGGCATCAGCCTGGTCAGGCCACCCTCGACCTGCTCGATGTAGGTGATGTCGGCGTCCGCGATGCCGTACTGGGGCAGACCCGCGGACGTGTTGTCGATCTTGGCGGCGATCACCGGGCCCTGGTTGAGCGGGCCGCCGGTCAGCGCATCGACCGCCGGCGGCGGCTCCGGGGTCGGCGTCGGCGTCGGTGTCGGGGTGGGCGCCGGCGATGGGCTCGGCGTCGGCCGGGCCGAGGGCGTGGGCGACGAACTCGCCGGGGCCAGCGAGCCGCTGGAGCAGCCGACCAGCGTCAGGATGCCGGCGAGCAGCGCCGACACCAGGGCGATGATCCGCGATGATCGGCCCACAATTACCTCCCGGTCCCATGACCGCCGGGGCGAGATCGGACGGCGCCGTCGGCCCGCCCACGGTAGACCTGAGGCTTTCGAACGGCGGCCGGACCCGCCGACGGAGTGAAAACTCCGGAACGGCGGAAAAGAAGTCGGTCGATGTCAGTCGATGTCTGGGATCGGCTCGGGGACCGAACGCGACCGCAGGACGGCGACCACCTCGGGCAGCCTGGCGGCCAACTGGCGGGGATAGACCGCCTCGTCCGTGGTGGACAGCGCGTCGGGCGTCCACCAGCGGTGACCGGTCAGGGTGAGCCGCTCGTCACCGGTGTGTCCGGACGCGTCGACCGGTTCGGTTTGAGCACCACCGGCGGCCGCCGCGACGAAGTAGAACTCCGTCTGTTCGTAGTCGACGCCGGTGAAGTGGAATCGGGCGACCCGGCGCCAGACCGGCCCGATCAACTCGTCCGGCCGGAGCCGCAACCCTGTCTCCTCGGCCAGCTCGCGGACCGCGGTCTGGGCGAGCGGCTCGTCCTTCTCCGCTCCCCCACCCGGGGTGATCCACCATCGTGAACCCACCTGCGGGTCGGTACCGGAAAGCAGCAGCACCCGCTGCTCGTCGTCGACCAGCAGCACCCGCGCGGCCGTGCGCCGCAGCGGCTCGACGGGGCCAGCCGGTTCGACCTTCGCGCTGCGCTCGGCGATCTCGAAGTAGTCCGGCAGCGCTGCCCGGCCGGCCAGCCCGAACAGCCGGGTGAACCAGACGGCCCGCAGGGCCCGGGTGTCGCGCACGGCGTCGTTGTAGAAGCGCCGGGCCAGCAGCACCCGCTCGTTCGCGTCCGCGAGTTCGGCGGCCAGGTACTCCTCGGCCGGCGGCGGCAGCAGGGTGAGCGCCCGGGCCAGGTCGTTCTCGGCGTCGGCCCGGTGCGGGCGGTCGGACCGGTCGGCGGCGTCGGCCACCCGGCGCAGCTCGGTCGCCTGGGCCGGGGGTAGTCCACCGGCCGCGGCAACCGCGCGAGCCGCGACCACTCGCCTGGACAGTGCGCCCTCCAGCGCGGACCAAGCGGCCTCGGTGCGCACATGCAGCCGGTCGAGCCGGTTGGCGGTGATCCACAGCCGGAGTGCGGCGAACAGCAGCAGCACCACGAGCAGCACCACGGTCGTGGTCGTCACCGCGCCTCCTCCCCTGGGTCGACCGAACGCAGCAGACCGGATCCAGAATCCCATGGCCGGCCGGTGCTCCCGCCCGGTCGACCGGTGCGGAACTGTGAGATCAGTCGGCCTCGACGACGGCTCGCGGGTCGGCCGCGATGACGGTCTCGTACACCTTGATGACGGTGGCGGCCACGACCGGCCAGTCGTAGGAGGCGACGACCCGCCGACCCTGGGCGGCGAGCACCGCCCGGCGGCCGGCGTCGTCGAGCACCGCGGACAGGGCCGCGGCCAGCGCAGGCGAGTCGCCGACCGGCGTCAGCACCCCGGCGATGCCGCCGTCCAGCACCCGCCGGAACGCGTCCAGGTCGCTGGCCACCACCGGAGTGCCCGCGCTCATCGCCTCGGTCAGGATGATGCCGAAACTCTCCCCGCCGACGTTGGGCGCGCAGTAGATGTCCAGCGACCGCAGCATCGCGGCCTTGTCGTCGTCGCTCACCCGGCCGAGCAGCCGCAGGTGGTTGGCCAGCTCGGTCCCGGCGTCCGCGCGCAACTGCTTCTCGTCGCCCCCGCCGGCCACCAACAGCTGCAGTCCCGGCCGGGTCGGCACCATCACCCGGAGCGCGTCCAGCAGCACCGCCATCCCCTTGCGCGGCTCGTCGTACCGGCCGACGAAGCCGATCGTGCCGCCCGCCCTTGGGTAGCCCGGTAGCCGGTCAGACTGGGCGAAGAACTGTACGTCGACGCCGTTGGGGATGATCACCGCGTCCCCGCCAAGGTGCTCGACCTGCACCTGCCGGGCCGGCTCGCTGACCGCGATCCGTCCGGTGATCTTCTCCAGGAACGGCTGCAGCACCCCCTGAAACGCCACCAGCATCCGGGAGCGGGGGTTGGCGGTGTGGAAGGTGGCCACGATCGGACCGTCGGCCACCATCAGGGCCAGCATGGACAGGCTGGGCGCGACGGGTTCGTGCACGTGCAGCACGTCGAAGCGGCCGGCCCGGATCCAGCGGCGCACCCGGGTGTAGGACATCGGTCCGAACGAGAGCCGGGCGACCGAGCCGTTGTACTTGATCGGCATGCTCCGCCCGGCGGGCACCAGGAACTCGGGCAGTTCGGTCGGCGCGTCGTCGTCGCCGGGGGCCAGCACGCTGACGACGTGACCCAGGCCGATCAGGGTCCGGGCCAGATCCACGACGTGTGCCTGCACCCCGCCGGGGATGTCGAAGGAGTACGGGCAGACCAGGCCCACCCTCATCGGGACGCCGCTCTAGACCCGGTCGGCCTGATCGGCGCCCCAGCCGGGTGGCCGGGCGGGAAGTCGGCCGGCCAGAACGGCTGCAGCATGTGCCAGTCGGTCGGGTGCGCGGCGATCCCTCGTTCGAAGGTGTCGGCGACCTGCTGAGCGCCGGATCGCACCTGTTCGGCCAACCGGACGCCGGACAGCGTCAGCGGCGGGTGGATGCGATGGAGCCAGCCGCCGTCGATGAAACTCAGGTCGGTCGGGCACAGAAAGGAGCCGGTGAGCGCGGCAAGCATCGCCGGGCCGGCCGGGAACCGTGCCGGCTCGCCGAAGAACGTGACCGGGATGCCGTTGGCCGACAGGTCCCTGTCCCCTACCAGAGCGATGATGCCGCCCGCGGTGAGCCGCTCCCGCAGCGCCTGGGACGGGGGTGCACCCCCGGTCAGCGGCAGGATCTCCATGCCCAGAGACTCCCGGTACGCGACGAACTTTTCGAACAGCGATTCAGGCTGCAGGCGCTCCACCACGGTGGTCAACGGCCCGAAGTTCCGGGTGACCCAGAGGCCGGCGATGTCCCAGTTGCCGGCGTGCGGCACGGTCAGCACGATGCCGCGACCCTCTCGTTGGGCGCGCTCGATGTGTTCGCCGCCGACGGTGGTGGCGTCCACCTGCTCGACCACGGCGTCCAGGTCCATCGCCGGCAGCCGGAACGTCTCCTTCCAATACCGGGCGTAGGAGCGCATCCCCGCCTGCACGGTGGTGGCCAGCAGCTCGGGGTTCGAACGCGGGCCCAACACCCGGTGCAGATTCTTGGCCAGTTGGATCACGGCGGGTCCACGACGCCGGAAGGCAGCGTCGGCAGCGACCCGGAAGGCCCCGTCCGCGGCCCGTTCCGGTAGCGCCCGGACCAGTGACCACCCGGCGGCAAAGCCCAGGTCGGTCATCCGGTCCAGCGCAGTGCTCACCGCTGGCGCTCATTCATAGCGTCGCGTCCCCTCACGGCGCCGATGGTTCGCTCGGCAAGCCTCGCTCACAGCGCCGCCGCCTTGCGCGACGGCCTCGCAAGCTCGGCCATTCCGCATCGGCGCCGCCGCTGGCGTCGATGGTTCGCTCGGCAAGCCTCGCTCACAGCGCCGGCCGGCCGGTGCTGCGGTGGCCGGGGTCGGCGGCCGCTTTGACCGCGGCCCGGCGGACCTGGACCAGCCGCTGCACCACGGTGATCAAACCGGCCGCGGCGAGCAGCCACAGGCAGATGTCCAGCGCGTACGGCACCCCGAGCCCCGCCAGGCCGGCGCCGACCAGGCCGAGCACGTTGCGTTCGGCACGTTCGGCCAGCGCGCCACCGATCGACAGCTCGACGCTGTCCGCCCTGGCCTTGACGTAGGAGATGACCTGACCGGAGACCAGGCAGACCAGCGCGGCGACACCCAGGAGCCGCTGATCGGTGGTGAAGGCGTAGTAGGTCAATGCGCCGAACAGGGCGCCGTCGGCAATGCGGTCGCAGGATGCGTCGAGCACCACCCCGAAGTCCGTGCCGTGACCACGCGCCCGCGCCATCGCGCCGTCCACGAGGTCGCACAGGACGAAGAACGTCACCACCATGGTGCCCGCGAACAGGTATCCGGTGGCCAGCAGCGCCACCGACCCGGCGACGACGCCGATCGTGCCGACGATGGTCACGATGTCGGGGCTCAGCCCCGCCCTGAGCAAGCCCCGCCCGATCGGGTCCATCACCTTGGACACCGAGGACCGGGCCAGGGAGTTCAGCATGAAGGTCCGTTTCAGCAGCGGGGCGGTTTGGGTTGGGTGGTCGGGAGGCATCCACGATAGCCGGACGGGGCGATCGCGCGACCCACGACGTGGCCGGGCGATCGGGTCGGACTGCGCCACCTTCGTCTTCGGCCGGCTTTGTGTTCAACCTGCGGGGCGCACCCGCGTCCTGTGGTCGGCGCCTTCGGATCAGGCGCCGGTGTGGGAATTCGCTTCCCTGTGCACCACCGCGGCGTCAATGGCAGGAGAATGAGGGCGTGGCCGTGCCAGCGCTTCCCTACGCGGGCGATCCGGACGTCGGGCCGTCCGGATCGGCGCGAGAGTCCAACCCGGATCCGGTGGTCGGGTCGAACCGACCGCCGATCGCCGGCCGGTACACGCTTGACACGATGATCGGGCACGGCGCGACCGGGAGCATCTGGGCGGCGACCGACCTGCTGCTGCGCCGCCGGGTCGCGCTGAAGAAGATCGACATTCCGCGGGGGATGCCGCCGGCGGACGCCGAGGAACTGCGGGAACGCACCCTGCGGGAGGCTCGGGCGGTCGCGGCCCTGTCCAACCCGCACATCGTCACCGTGTACGACATCGTGGCCGGCACCGACACCGGCCCGGTGATCGTGATGGAGCTGCTGGAGGGGCAATCCCTGGCGCGGCTCCTGGCCGCGGCCGGCCGGATGCGGCCCGACCAGGCCGCGACGATCGGCGTCGCGGTGGCCTCGGCGCTGGCCGCGGCGCATACCCGCGGCATCGTGCACCGCGACGTCAAACCGGCGAACATCCTGATCTGCCGGGACGGCATGGTGAAGCTGACCGACTTCGGCACCGCGCGCGGGCGCCTGGACGACACGCTGACCGGGATCGGGCTGGTGGTCGGTTCGCCCGCGTACATCGCCCCGGAGCTGGCCACGGGATCGCCGGCCGGTCCGGCTGCCGATGCGTGGAGCCTGGGCTGCACTCTTTACGCCTGTGTGGAGGGCCACCCCCCGTTCCACGCCGACAACGCGCTGGACACGGTCGCCGCGGCCGTTCGCGATCCGGTGCCCCCGCACCCGCACGCCGGCGAGCTGTCGATCGCGATCGCGGCGCTGCTGGAGAAGTCACCGGAGGAGCGGGCGCCGGTCGAGGCGATGCTGCCGGTGCTGCGGGAGATTGCCGGGGACCCGTCCGGAATCCGGCTGGACCTGTCCCGGACGTCCGTCGCCGAGGAGCCGGCACCGTCGGGCGCCGACGACCCCGATCCGACGGTGACCACGCCGAGCGCGGTGACGCAGACGATGCCGTCGCCGTTGTCCGCATGGCGCCGGCGGCTGCGGCTGCGCCGCAGCCATACCTCGTCCCCGGCCACCGACACCGGTCCGGCGATCGGCGAGTTCACCGACTGACCCGGTGGTCGGTGTTGTGCTCACCCACCCCAGGGACCGCCCCTGCCGCGGGCGCCCAGGCCCGCGCCAGCAGCCGCCGGGTGTCGGCCAGCAGCTGCGGCAGCACCTTGGTCTGGCCGATCACCGGCATGAAGTTCGAGTCGCCACCCCACCGGGGCACGACGTGCTGGTGCAGGTGCGGCGCGATGCCGGCGCCGGCCGCCGAGCCCGCGTTGATGCCGATGTTGAACCCGTGTGGTGCGCTGACCGACCGGACCACGCCCAGCGCGTACCGGGTGAACTCGCTGAACTCGGTCAGCTCGTCGGCCGTCAGGTCGGTGTAGTCCGGGATATGCCGGAACGGCACCACCATCAGGTGACCCGGGTTGTACGGATACAGGTTCAGCACGGCGTACACCCGCTCGCCGCGGGCGATGATCAGCCCGTCCTCGTCGGACAGGGTCGGGATGTGGCAGAACGGGCAGTCGGTATCGGCCTTCTGTGGCGCATTTGCCGCGCCGCTGATGTAGGCCATCCGGTACGGCGTCCACAGCCGGTCCAGGTGGTCGGGCACGCCGATGCCGGCCTGCTCGACCACCTCGGCAGGCCCGCCGCCGTCAACCACGCGGGTCGCCCGTCGGATCGCCCACCGCGCGCAGATGCGCGAACGCCTCCGCGGTCGGTGGGTCGTTGCGCCGATCCCGGACCCATCTCTGGACGGCATCGATCGCGGCGTCCGCCGGCACCCCGTTGACCTGGGTGCCGTCGCGGAACCGGAAGCTGACAGCTGCCGCGACCACGTCCTTCTCCCCGGCCAGCAGCAGGAACGGCACCTTGGCGGTGGTGTGGTTGCGGATCTTCTTCTGCATCCGGTCGCCGGAGTGGTCGGCCTCGGCGCGGATCCCGCCGGCGACGAGCCGGTCGACGACGGCCTGCAGGTAGTCGCCGAAGGCGTCGGCCACCGGGATGCCGACCACCTGCACCGGCGACAGCCAGGCCGGGAACGCCCCGGCATAGTGCTCGGTGAGCACCGCGAAGAACCGTTCCACCGAGCCGAACAGCGCCCGGTGGATCATCACCGGCCGCTGTTTGCTGCCGTCGGGAGCGGTGTACTCCAGCTCGAACCGATCCGGCAGTTGGAAGTCCAGCTGGATGGTGGACATCTGCCAGGTCCGGCCGAGCGCGTCGCGGGCCTGCACCGAGATCTTCGGCCCGTAGAAGGCGGCGCCGCCCGGGTCGTCCACCAACTCCAGGCCGGATTCCCGACCCACCTGCGCCAGGGTCTGGGTGGCCACCGCCCAGTCTTCGTCGCCGCCGACGTACTTGTCCTCGTTGCGGGTCGACAGCTCCAGGTAGTAGTCGTCCAGCCCGTAGTCCGCCAGCAGTTCCAGCACGAACCGCAGCAGGCCGGCCAGCTCGTCGCGCATCTGGTCGCGGGTGCAGAAGATGTGCGCGTCGTCCTGAGTCATCCCCCGCACCCGGGTGAGACCGTGGATGACGCCCGACTTCTCGTACCGGTAGACGGCGCCGAACTCGAACATCCGCAGCGGCAGCTCGCGGTAGGAGCGCCCGCGTGACCGGAAGATCAGGTCGTGCATCGGGCAGTTCATCGGCTTGAGGTAGTAGTTCTGTCCGGGCTTGCGCACGTTGCCGTTCTCGTCCAGCTCGGCGTCCAGGTGCATGGCCGGGAACATGCCGTCGGCGTACCAGTCCAGATGGCCGGAGATCTCGTACAACTTGGACTTGGTGATGTGCGGGGTGTTCACGAACGAGTACCCGGCGGCGACGTGCTTGGCCCGCGAGTAGTCCTCCAGCTCCTTGCGGACGATGCCGCCCTTGGGATGGAAAACGGCCAGCCCGGAACCCAACTCATCCGGGAAGGAGAACAGGTCCAACTCGACACCGAGCTTGCGGTGATCGCGCCGTTCGGCCTCGGCGTGCCATTCCTGGTACGACTGCAGGGCTTCCGGCGATTCCCAGGCGGTGCCGTAGATCCGCTGCAGCTGCGGGTTTTGCTCGCTCCCCCGCCAGTACGCGGCCGCCGACCGGGTGAGTTCGAACGCCGGGATGAACCGGGTGGTCGGCACGTGCGGGCCGCGGCACAGGTCGCTCCACACTCGCTCGCCGGTATGCGCGTGCAGATTGTCGTAGATGGTCAGCTCGCCCGCGCCGACCTCCACCGATTCGTCTCCGGCAGCATCGGATTTCAGGTCGATCAGCTCGAGCTTGTATGGCTCGAAGGCCAGTTCGGCGCGGGCCACCTCGGGCGAGTCGAAGACGCGACGCGCGAAACGCTGCCCCGACTTGACGATCCGCCGCATCCGCTTCTCGAGGTCGGCCAGGTCGTCCGGGGTGAACGGCCGGTCGACGTCGAAGTCGTAGTAGAAGCCGTCCTTGATCGGCGGGCCGATGCCCAGCTTGGCGTCCGGAAACTTGTCCTGGACGGCCTGGGCCAGTACATGCGCGGCCGAATGACGGATGACCGAACGACCGTCCTCGGTGTCGGTGGCGACCGGTTCGACGTCGGCGTCCAGCACGGGGGCCCAGCCGAGGTCGCGCAGCCGCCCGCCGGCGTCGCGGACCACCACCACAGCCTGCGGGCCGCTGCTCGGCCAGCCCGCCTCGCGCACCGCGGCACCCGCGGTCGTGCCCGCCGGGACCCTCACGCGCGCGGGGGGCGGGGCGATGGGGGCGCTGGACACGGGTGGCTCCTGGGGTGCGGGCGGCGACGTCCGGAAGATGCCGCCGACGTGAACAAAGGGCACCGCGATGCTAGCCCGCGCCGTGGTCAGGACTCGCCCGGATATGCCCCGGCCCCGGCGACCGGGCCGCTATTCCCGGCCCAGGGCAAGTCCCGCCAACCGCTTCCAGTCGATCGGCTCGGGTGCCAGCGGCACCCCGGGCCGGTCCCGCGGGAGTCGGACCCGCAGCGCCCGCGGGCGGACCGAGCAGCGGACCGGGGCGGGCACCGTCAGTGCCTCGCCGTCGACCCCGACCGCGATCTCGGCCTGCCCGGACCCCGCGTCCGACCGGTCGACATCGATCACCACATCGCCGTCGCCGACCAGGGTGGTGATCGTGCGGAACTGGGCGCGCCGCAGCAGAGCGGCGGCATCCGCGGCGCTGGCGATGTGCCCGGCGATCACTCCGAGCTCGCCCTGGTCGATGCGTTCCCGACGGCCCAGGTCGCGCAGCCGCCCGGAGCCGTAGGGATTGTTGCTGACCAGAATGGCCTGCTGATCGGTCAGGGTCCGAGCACCGGTGCGCACCGTCAGCCGGCTGCCCTGGTCGGGATCGAGCAGGTCCGGCAGCATGGCCAGAATCGTGCGGTTCTTGTTGTCCCGGTACTCCGGGCTCTGCACGATCTCGGCGTACGCGCCGAACGACGCGTTGTTGACGAACGGGCGGTCCGCGATCAGGCCGAGGTCGACCCGGACCTCCTCGCCGTCGGTCAGCGCGGCCAGGCAGGTGGCGGGATCATCCCGGTCCAGGCCGAGATCCAGGGCGAAGTGGTTGCGGGTGCCCGCGCTGATCACCAGCAGCGGGATGTCGTGCTCGGCGCAGATTCCCGCCACGAGTGCCTGGGTGCCGTCGCCGCCCGCGACGCCGAGCAGGTCGGCTCCCCGATCGACCGCCGACCGCACGATCGCGGCGACATCCACGTGACCGGGCCCGTCCAGCAGGGCGACCTCCGCCCCCATTTCCTCCGCCTTGCGCTGCAGATCGAACTTGACGACCTTGCCGCCACCGGAGCGGGGATTCATCACGATGAACGGTCGCCGCGGCGGCGGCGTCCGCACGGTCGGCATCCACTGCGGGATCCGGGCCCGCATCGCCTGATGGGCCGCCGCCGCACCCAGGGCCAGCAGCCCCAACACGACGAGCGCGACCACGAGCGCGTTCTGCCGGAGGAAGAAGACCAGCACGACGACGACCGCGGCCATGGCCACGAACATTCCCAGACCCCGTTGAACGCCCCGTTTGGCCAGGAACCAGTAGCCGCCGACCAGCGCAACCGCGGCGCCCAGCACACCCACGATCAGCATGGTGAGCCCGATCGCGCCCTCGGCCGCGACGAGGACGACGATCGCGGCCAACCAGGCCACGAACGCACCCCGGGCCAACCATCGCCGGGTCACGGTGGATGGCGTGGACAACTGGTCTGGCATCTGGGTCTCCGGCGCTGCGAGATCAAGTTCAGGATCGCCGGCGTCGGCCGCGCCGGTGACGTTCATCATGCTGCCGCACCCGGTCGGGCCGACATCACCCGGCCCGAATGAAGGGACCCGGCCATCCGATCCGGACGATACGGGCCGGACCGGGGTGTGACAGGCTCCCCCGGCAAGGATCCATGAGGAGGTCCGTTGAGCGCCGTCGGAGCAATCGAGCGCGTGGTGCCCGGCGTCGGCATGCTGCGCTCCTATCGGCCGGCGTGGCTGGGCAAGGACGTCACCGCAGGACTCGTGCTCACCGCACTGCTGGTTCCGCAGGGTATGGCGTACGCGGAACTGGCCGGGCTGCCGCCGATCACCGGTCTGTACACGACCGTGCTGTGCCTGCTCGGGTATGCGGCATTCGGCCCGTCCAAGGTGCTGGTGCTCGGACCTGATTCGTCGCTGGGTCCGATGATTGCGGCCACCGTCATCCCGCTGGTCACCGCCAACGGCGATCCGGGACGGGCGGTCGCCTACGCCTCGATGTTGGCGTTGATGGTCGGCGCAATCACCATCGCGGCGGGCGCCTTCCGGCTCGGCTTCATCGCCGACCTGCTGTCCAAGCCGACCCAGATCGGCTATATGAACGGCCTGGCGCTGACCATCGTCATCGGCCAGCTGCCGAAACTGTTCGGGTTCTCCGTGGATGGCGACGGATTGGTGGCCGAGGCGACCGAATTCGCGCGCGGTGTCGCCGACGGGCGCACGGTGCCGGCCGCGTTGGCCGTCGGCGTGGGGTGCCTGGCCGTGATCCTGTTGCTCAACCGGTTCGTGCCCCGCATCCCCGGTGTGCTGGTCGCGGTGGTGCTGGCGATCGGTGCCGTCGCTCTGTTCGACCTGGCCGATCGCGGGGTGAAGCTCGTCGGCGCGCTGCCCGAGGGCTTCCCGCCGTTCACCATCCCGACGGTGCCGCTGACCGACCTCGGCCTGCTGTTCGCGGGCGCCCTGGGCATCGCCCTGGTCTCGCTGACCGACACCATCTCCACCGCCAGCGCATTCGCCGGGCGGCGCGGCGAGGATGTCGACGGCAACCGGGAGATGATCGGAATCGGCGCCGCCAACGTGGCCGCCGGCCTGTTCCAGGGCTTCCCGGTTTCCACCAGCGGATCCCGCACGGCGGTCGCCGAGCAGAACGGCGCCCGATCCCAGGTGACCGGCCTGGTCGGTGCCGGGGCGGTGACCCTGATGCTGGTCTTCCTCCCCGGGTTGCTGCGGAACCTGCCGCAGCCGACGCTGGCCGCCATCGTCATCGCCGCGTCCATCTCGCTGGCCGACCTGTCCGGCCTGCGCCGGCTGTGGCGGCAGCGGCGGTCCGACTTCGCACTGGCCATGGCCGCGTTCCTCGGCGTGGCGTTGCTGGGCGTGCTGCCGGGCATCGGGATCGCGGTGGCTCTCTCCGTGCTGAACGTGTTCAACCGGGTCTGGCGGCCCTACCGGGCGGTGCTCGGTCGGGCCGAAGGCCTCAAGGGCTACCACGACATGACGCGGTACCCCGACGCCGAACGGCTGCCGGGGCTGGTTCTCTACCGGTTCAGCGGGCCGTTGATCTTCGCCAACGCCACCACCTTCCGCGACGACGTGCGCCGGTTCGCGGAAACGTCCCCGCCACCGACCTGGATCGTGGTGACCGCCGAGCCGATCACCGACATCGACACCACCGCGGCCGACATGCTGCTGGACCTGGACCTATGGCTGAACGCGCGCGGGATCAACCTGATCTTCGCCGAGCTGAAGGACCCGGTGAAGGCGAAGATCATCCGCTACGAGCTGACCGACGAGATCGCCCCTGAGCACTTCTTCCCCACCATCGGTTCCGCGGTGCACGCCTACCGGGAGTTGACCGGGTTGCGATGGCCCGATGACGGCGACGATCCTGCGCCCTGATCCTTCCCACCCGAGCTGTCGAAGGTCGCGAGCATTCGGGCGGTCAACCGTTTCGTCATCGGCACCGGGTTCCGCCGACGAGAGGTGCCCGCAGCTTGCGTCGTCAACTCGCGCGGGGGCGCGGGCGGGCGGGGTACCCGGCCGCTTCCGGCGCACCATCCAGCGCTGAGCTGTTCGTCGGCGACCTGGCGTCGCGCGGGGGGTAGCGGCCCGCGCCACCTCCGACACACCCTGACCAGCGCCGATCGGGATGATTCCGTGGAGGCATCGGCCCCTTCCGGTCGATCATCCGCCACCACCACCCCCACTACCGTCCCGGCGCGGGACGCCCCGCATCGGCGGCGGTCCGCGGGCGCTGGCGTCGGATCACGGGCCGTCCGACCGCGGGCGGGGTGCCGCGGAGCTTCCGCCCGCCCCAGACCGGCCGATCATCCGCATCAGCCCCCTGCTGCCCCCGGCGCGGATCCGCCCGGGGCGTCGGATCCGCCCGGGGCGTCGGATCCGCCCGGGGCGTCGGATCCGCCCGGGTGGCGCGGAGCTTCCGCCCGCCCCAGACCGGGGAAGCCGATCATCCGCACCGTTGGCGTCGCGCCAGCCTGGAATCCCGAGTCTGCGCACGTGCGCTCGCCCCCTGCTGCTCGCTCGGCATCCGCAGCTGCTGGGTCCGGGCCGGCGTCGGTTCGGGTGCGTCCGGCTGATCCCCGACCGGCTGACCATCCGAGACACCCCGGGGACGACGCGGAGGAGGCTCCGCCGAACTCGCATGCGGCCCGCGACCAAGGGATCGCGGGCCATTCCCCCCGGGAGGAGCGGCGCTGCCTGAGCGGCCCCCTTGGGTTCCCGTCGGGGCGGAACCTCATTGTCGTACGTGTGCGCTTCGATGACATGACGAGTCGACCCGGGTCGACCCGAACAAGTGTCATGCGAGTCTTGAATAGCAGCACACCAGACGATAGAATTCATACACACGTACACGGAAGGGGATGGTCGAGATGGCAGCCGACCACCCCGCCGCCGCGCCCATCCCCTGGGCCGAGCTGGCCGCCGGTCCCGCCTGCCCGGTGTCGCTGACCGCGCTCGCCGGGGTGGACGCCACCGGCCTGTCCGGCGCCGAACTGGTCGATGCGGTGGTGTGCGCG
>Ga0164241_10001069_pt1 | contig 37642 bp, 31 predicted proteins | sample OricomyardsoilBY_FD_108780 | JGI IMG/M metagenome (GOLD analysis project Ga0164241, IMG submission 108780) | Backyard soil microbial communities from Emeryville, California, USA - Original compost - Back yard soil (BY) | ecosystem: Environmental > Terrestrial > Soil > Unclassified | place: USA... | reverse complement strand
GCGGCGGGGGCGGCGCGGATCTTGGCGCCGTTGGTGCCGCTCGACGCGGCGGCGAGCTTTTCCTTGCCCTCGTCGCTCAGCAGCCAGACGAAGCGGCCCGATTGCTGGTTGGCCGAAGTCGGCCCCATCTTCACCAGATCGTAGATGGCGCGGATGTCGGCCTCGGTGACCGGGTCGCTGTTATAGCCATTGGCGGTGCGCGCGGTGCGGAACAGCGCGTCGAGTGCGTGGTCGTTGATCGGGGCACGCATTTATACAGCTCTCACTTCAGTGACTTCGGGGACATAATGCTTGAGCAACTGCTCGATCCCATTCTTCAGCGTCGCGCTGGACGAGGGGCACCCCGAACAGGCGCCCTGCATCTGGAGATAGACCTTGCCCTGCTGGAAGCCGCGATAGACGATGTCGCCGCCATCATTGGCGACCGCAGGCCGGACGCGGGTGTCGATCAGTTCCTTGATCTGCGCGACGATGTCGGCATCTGCCGGGTCGTCGCCATAATCTTCGTCCGGAGCCGGGACGGAAAAGCCGGCTGAAGGCGCGCGGAACAGCGGCATGCTCGCGCTGAAATGGTCGAGCAATATGCCCAGCACATCGGGCTTCAGGTCGCGCCACTCCACACCGGGGCCCGCGGTCACCGAAATGAAGTCGCGTCCGAAGAACACCCCGGTCACGTCGCCGAGGTTGAACAGGGCTTCGGCCAACGGCGAGGCCTCGGCCTCTTCGGGCGTCGCGAAATCGCGGGTGCCGGCGTCCATCACGGTGCGGCCGGGCAGGAATTTGAGCGTCGCCGGGTTGGGCGTCGGTTCGGTCTCGATCAGCATGGGCGTCATGTGGGCGCGTGGGCGCGCGGGATCAAGCGGGGTTTGGGAAACGGTGGGTTGCGCGTGCCGCGAACCGGATGTTCACTCGCCTTTAAAGTCACGGGACTTTCGTCATTCGTGATCTTTGCCCGAGGGGATTTGCGTCTTTGGGCGGGCGCAAGGAGCGCATGGGCAACGGGGTTCGACGGTTCAAAGAACAACCACGACTCAACCATTCGAAATCCAACATTACAATCGGCGAGGCGCGCTAGGCCCGCGTCCCCGCCAGCCTCTCGGCGAGCCAGCGCGCGGGCTGGCGCAGCGGGCGGCGGAACTGGAGGTGGAGGACGGTGCGGGGGCTTTCCGCCTCGTTCCAGCATTCGTGGCGGTAGCTGTCGTCGAAGACGAGCGTCTCGCCTTCCGCCCAGCGCAGCACCCGATCGTCGAGCGCCATGCGGACATCGCCGTCTCGCGGCACCGCGAGGCCGAGATGGCAAGTGATCAGGCCCTTGGTCGCGCCGCGATGCGGGGGAACATGCGCCCCCGCCGCAAGCGTGGAGACGGTCGCATTGACGAGCCCGGGGATCTGGTGGACCAGCGACGCGGTGACCGGGCAGCGCGACAGCGTTTCGTCCACGGCGCGGCCGCCGACCATCAGATGCTGGCGCGCGGCTTCGGTTTCCTCACGGATCGCGCGCCAATTCTCGCGCAGCAACGCGGTCCAGGGAAAGTCGCGGACATCGAGCACCGGGCTGGTAGCGACGAGCGAGCAGGAAGCGATCAGCCGGTCGAGCGGCCCGCGCAGCCATTGGCCGAGCGTCGCCGGGCGGAACTCGCCCGCCAGCTGCCACATTTCGTCCCGACTACGCAATTCAACGCCCACGCGATTCCGACTCCCCGGTCCCGTTCGATTCCCTTTGTGGTTGTCGCCGCTTGCCAGTTTCCCGCTGGCTGCCGCGAATGGCCCGGCGACGAGGCTAGGCGCGACATGCGCCCAAAAGGTGGCGCGCGGCAGGTCAATTGGGGCGGTGTCGCAACGCGGGCGCAACGTCCCGTGGCTGGATCGGCAGGGTAAGCCCGGGATTGCGGGAAGGCTCCGGGCACCTTACTAAACGCAGCATGTTGTCGTACCTGACGCGGAAGCCGCGCTTCGCCCTCCTCGCCCTTGCAGTCCTTGGCCTCGCGGTTCCCGCGCTGGCGCAGGTCGCGCCCTCGGGTCCCGCCGCGACGGGCCCGGCGAGGTCCGTCCAGACCGCCGACGATCCGTGGCTCTACAAGGGCAGCGACATCATCCAGGACACCAACTGGCGCTTCGGGCGGCTGCCCAATGGCGTGCGCTATGCGGTGCGGCGCAATGGCGTGCCCCCCGGGCAGGTCGCGGTGCGCGTGCGGATCGACGCGGGCTCGCTGATGGAAACCGACAGCGAGCGCGGCTTCGCGCATCTGATCGAGCATCTGTCGTTCCGCGGATCGGTGTTTGTTCCCGATGGCGATTCGAAACGCATCTGGCAGCGGCTGGGGGTGACTTTCGGGTCGGACAGCAACGCGCAGACCACTTTCACTCAGACGGTCTACAAGCTCGATTTGCCGGGCGCGACGACGACCGGGCTCGACGAGAGCATGAAGATTCTGGCCGGCATGATGTACGGTCCGGCGCTGACTCAGGAGGCGCTCACGGCCGAGCGTCCGGTGGTGCTCGCCGAAGCGCGCGAACAGCCCGGCGCACAGGTCCGGCTGCAGGACGCGATGTTCGGCCTGATGTTCGCGGGGCAGCCCGCCGCGGTGCGCAAGCCGATCGGCACGACGGAGATGCTCAACGCGGCGACCGCCGAGTCAGTCAAGGCGTTCCATGACCGCTGGTACCGCCCCGAGCGCGCCGTGGTGATCGTCGTCGGCGACATGGATCCCGACCTGCTCGAGCAGATGGTCGTCAAGCATTTCTCCGACTGGAAGGGCGCCGGCCCCGCACCGAAGAACCCCGATTTCGGCAAGCCCGAGGAAGGGCATCCGGTCAGCGCGACTCTGGTCGAGCCGACGATCCCGCCGATGGTGCTGATGACCGTCACGCGCCCCTGGACGGTGTTCGCCGACACGGTGATCTTCAATCAGGAGCGGATGGTCGACTTGGTCGCGCTGCGGATCATCAACCGAAGGCTCGAAAGCCGGGCGCGCGCGGGGGCAAGCTTCCTCGCGGCCGGCGCCAATCTCGACGATTTCGCGCGCTCCGCCAATGTGACCACGGTGCAGATCCTGCCCGCGGGCGACGATTGGGAAGCCGCGCTCAAGGAGGTCCGCGGCGTGATCGCCGACGCGCAGGCGACTCCGCCGACTCAGGCCGAGATCGACCGCGAACTCGCCGAGATCGAATCGGGGATGAAGAACCGTATCGCCACCGCGCCGGTCGAATCGGGCGTGTCGCTCGCCGATGACCTGGTTCAGGCGGTCGATATCAACGAGACGATGACGACGCCCGAGGGCAGCTATGCGATCTTCACCGAGGCCAAGGCGAAGGGCATGTTCAATCCCGCCGCGGTCCAGCGCTCGTCGAAGAAGGTGTTCGAAGGAACGGCGACCCGCGCCTTGCTCAACACGCATGCCACCGACACGTCGAGCGTGACCAAGCTCGCGGCGGCGATCACCGCCGATGTCGCGGCGACCGGCAAGCGAAAGACGATGGCGAATGTCAGCTTCGACCAGCTGCCCAAATTCGGCGCGCCGGGAACGATCGTGAGCCGCGAGACGGTGTTCGCCAATCCGCGAGTCGAAAAAGTGGTGTTCTCCAACGGCGTGACGCTGCTGGTCCATCAGAATGCGTCCGAAGTCAGCAAGGTCTATGTCAATGTCCGCTTCGGGCGCGGGCTTTCGGGCTTGCCGTCGAACCGCCAGACCCCGGCTTGGGCCGGCCCCGCCGCGCTGATCGCGAGCGGGATCGGCAGCTATGGCCAGGAAGAGCTCGACGCGCTGACCGGCAACCGGACGATCGGCTTCGACTTCGCGGTGGGCGACGATGCCTTCACTTTCTCGGCGCAGACCACCAAGGAGGACTTGCCCGATCAGCTCAAGCTGTTCGCGGCCAAGCTGGCTGCCCCGGCCTGGGATCCCAACCCCGTGACGCGCGCGCGCGCGGCGATGCTGACCGGCTATGCCGGGCTGTCCTCCTCGCCCGACGCGGTGCTCGGCCGCGACCTCGACGCCTTGCTCCATTCGAGCGATCCGCGCTGGGGCACGCCGCCCAAGGAAACGATCGCGGCGCTGACTCCGGCGAGCTTCCGCAAGCTGTGGGAGCCGCTGCTGGCGAGCGGGCCGATCGAGATCCAGGTGTTCGGCGACCTCGATACCGAGGCGACGATCGAAGCGGTCGGCAAGACCTTCGGCGCGCTCAAGCCGCGGACGGCGGGCACGGTCGTCGGCACGGCGCCTAAATTCCCGGTGCACGTCGCCAAGCCCGTCGTGCGCACGCACACCGGCTCGCCCGATCAGGCTGCGGCGGTGATCGCCTGGCCGACCGGCGGCGGCACGCTGAACGGCGGCATCACCGAGAGCCGCAAGCTCGAGATCCTCGCCGCGATCTTCCGCGACCGGCTGATCGATCAGCTGCGCAGCCAGGCGGGCATCAGCTATTCGCCAATGGTGATCAGCGACTGGCCGATCGGCATGCCCGGCGGCGGCAAGATGATGGCGATCGGCCTGCTGCCGCCCGACAAGACCGGCTTCTTCTTCGAGCTGACGCGCAGCATCGCCGCCGATCTGGTGGCGAACCCGGTGACTCAGGACGAACTCGACCGCGCGCTCAATCCGCTAAAGTCGCTGATGATGCGCCGGTCGAGCGGCAATATGTTCTGGATGCAGCTGATGGAAGGCGGCGGCGCCGATCCGGTGCGGATCAGCGCGGTCGGCTCGCTGGCGCGCGACTTCAGCTATGCCACCCCCGGCGAGATCCAGGCGCTTGCAGTGAAGTATCTGGTGCCGGCGAAGGATTGGACGATGGTCGTGGTGCCGGAGAAGAAGTGACCTTCTTTCCCTCTCCCATTGGGAGAGGGAATTAGTACAGCGCGTCCAGCCGCTCGCCGTAGGCCTGCTTCAACACATGCCGCCGGATCTTCAGGCTCGGCGTGAGCTGTTCGTTCTCGATCGTGAACGGGCCATCGGCGATGATGAACTTGCGGATGCGCTCGATGACCGAGAGATCCTTGTTCACCCGCTCGACCGCTTCGCCCAGCGCCTTCTTGTAATCGGGATCGTGCGCCAGCTCCTTGAAGTCGCATTTGCTCCCGCTCTTCGCGCACCATTCGGCGGTCCATTCGGGATCGGGGACGATCACCGCGGTCATATAGGGCTTCTTGTCGCCCGCGATCATCGCCTGGACGATCTCGTTCTGGAGCGTCAGCATCCCCTCGACCTTTTGCGGGGCGACATTGTCGCCCTTGTCGTTGACGATGATGTCCTTCTTGCGGTCGGTGATCTTGATCCGGCCCTTTTCGTCGATCAGCCCGATATCGCCGGTGTGGAGCCAGCCATCTTTGAGAACGCGCGCGGTTTCCTCCTCGTTGCGCCAATAGCCGTGCATGACGAGTTCGCCGCGCACGAGGATCTCGCCATCGGGCGCGATCTTGACCTCGACGCCTTCGAGCGGGGGGCCGACCGTGTCCATCTTGAGCCCGGCCTTGGGGCGGTTGCACGAGATGACCGGGGCGCTCTCGGTCTGGCCGTAACCCTGCAAAAACGTCAGCCCGAGCGATTCGAAGAAGATGCCGACGTCGGGATTGAGCGGCGCGCCGCCCGAGACCATCGCCTTGATCCGCCCGCCGAACTTCTTGGCGAGCTTGGGCCGGATCGTCGCGTTGAGGAACAGGTTCATCGCGACGTCGCCGACCGCATAGCTGCCCGCCGCCTTGCGCCCGCCGATCGCCACGGCCTTGCCGAGCAGGAAATTGGCGAACTTCCCCTGTTTCTCGACGGTCTTGCTGATCCGCGTGCGCAGCACTTCGAACAGGCGCGGCACGACGACCATGATCGTCGGGCGGACCTCCTCGATGTTCGACGCGAGCTTCTCCAGCCCTTCGGAATAATAGATTTCGGCGCCGAGCCCGATCGGGAAGAATTGCCCGCCGGTATGTTCATAGGCGTGGCTGAGCGGCAGGAAGCTCAGGAACACCTCGTCGCCCCAGCCGAAATCCTCGGCGATCAGCGAGCAGCAGGCCTCGACATTGTGGAGGATCGCGCCGTGATGCTGCATCACCCCGCGCGGCGATCCGCCGGTGCCGCTGGTGTAGATGATGCACGCCAGCTCCTCGCGGCGGAAGGTCGCGGCGGCGGCGACCTTGGCGGCGTCGGTGGCGTGTTCGGCGATCAGCGCTTCCCACTGGTGGAAGGCATAGCCGCCCGATTGGCCGCCGGCTTTGAACGGCTCGATCCCGATGACGATATGGTTGCCGCTGGTCGCGCGCAGCACCGCGGGGAGCAGGGTCCTGGCCTGTTTCTCCGTCGAAACGATCGTCGCGCAGGCGCCCGAATTGTCGATGATGTGCTGGTGATCGCGCTCGGTGTTCGTCGTGTAGGTCGGCACGGTGATGCAGCCCGCCGCCATGATCGCGAGATCGCTGATGAAGAATTCGGGCCGGTTCTCGCTGACCAGCATCACCCTGTCGCCGCGCTTGAGCCCCAGCGCCTGGAGCGCATTGGCGAGGCTCGCCACCCGGCGCGCGGTCTCGGCCCAGCTCAGCGGCACCCATTTGCCGCCGCTCTTGTGCCACAGGAAAGGCTTGTCGCCCTTCGCCTTCGCGCGGACGAAGAACATCTGGACCAGATTGTCGAACCGTTCGAGCTTGCGGCTCATTGCATCATCCTCTTCCCCCTGGGCCCGCTTCTGTCGTCGAAGCTAGGCCCGGACCCGCCATCCTAGAAGGGTCGGCGAGATTCTGCCAACCCGCCTTTGCATGGACGCGCTCGTTGCCGCTATTGGGTTTGGACCCTAGGGCGGTGCGCCGAGTCCGCGTTTGGGAGCTGTCATGAAGGCCATTCGACCCCTGTTGTTCGCCCTCGCCGCGCTGGCGCTGACCTCCTGCGCGCCGTTTCAGGGGGAAACCGCTCCGGCGGCGCAGGCCGAGGCCCGGGCCGAGCGGCAATATTTCGTGGTCGCGGCCAATCCGCTGGCGACCGAGGCCGGGCTCGCGGTGCTGCGGCGCGGGGGGAGCGCCATCGATGCGGCGATCGCGGTGCAGGCGATGCTTTCGCTGGTCGAGCCGCAAAGCTCGGGCATGGGCGGTGGCGGCTTCATGACGTATTTCGATGCGAAGACGGGCAAGGTCACGGTCTATGACGGCCGCGAGACCGCGCCGGCGGCGGCGACCGAGAAGCTGTTCTACGGCGATGACGGCAAGCCTTTGGGCTTTGCGACCGCAGTGCTGAGCGGGCGTTCGACCGGGGTGCCGGGTGCAGCGAAGATGCTAAGCGTCGCGCACGCGGATCATGGCAAGCTCGCCTGGGCGACCTTGTTCGGCGATGCCGAGCGGACCGCGCGCGAGGGCTTCACCGTGTCGCCGCGGCTCGGACGGATGATCGGCGGCGGCTTCCCGCAGAATTCGGCGCCCGACGTGCGCGCCTATTTCGGCAAGCCCGATGGCACGCTGCTGAAGGCGGGCGATACGCTGAAGAACCCCGCCTATGCCGCCTTCCTCCAGCGCCTGGCGAGCGAGGGCGTGAAGGCGCTCTACGAAGGCCCGACCGCCGAACGGATCATCGCGCGGACGCATCAGGGCGCGTTCGCCGGATCGATGACGCTCGCCGATCTCAAGGATTATCGCCCGGTCAAGCGCGACGCCTTGTGCGGCCATTACCGCGTCTATCTGGTTTGCACCCCGCCGCCGCCCGCGAGCGGCGTGGGGATCCTCGAGCTGCTGGCGATCCTCGAACGGACCGACATCGCCACGCGCGGGCCGCAGGACCCGCAGGCCTGGTTCCTGTTCGCCGAGGCGAGCCGGCTAATGTACGCCGACCGCGACCGCTATGTGGGTGATTCCGCCTTTGTGAAGGTGCCGGTCGCGGGGCTCCTCGACCCGGCATATATCGCCTCGCGCGCGGCGCTGATCGGGCAGAATGCCGGACCCGCGCCCGCGCCGGGCGTCCCCATGGGCGCAATGACCGCCGCCAACGACACCAGCGTCGAGCCGACCGGGACTTCGCACTTCATCATCGGCGACGCCGACGGCAATGTCGTGTCGATGACCACCACGGTCGAATCGATCTTCGGATCGGGGCGGATGGTCGATGGCTTCTTCCTCAACAACCAACTCACCGATTTCGCCTTTGTGCCGCGCGATGCCGAGGGACGGCTGGCGGCCAATGCCGTCGCGCCGGGCAAGCGCCCGCGCTCGTCGATGACGCCTTTGATCCTGCTCGACGCGCAGGGACATTTCGCCGGGGCGCTGGGATCGGCGGGGGGCAATGCGATCCTCGCTTATGTCGGCAAGGCGATGGTCGGCGCGATCGACTGGGGATTGCCGATGCAGGACGCGATCGCGCTGCCCAATCTGATCGCGCGCGGGAGCGCGTTCAACGGCGAAGTCACCAAATTCTCGCCCGCGATCCTGGGTGCGTTGCAGGCGCGGGGCATCAGGCTGGTGCCGGGGCAGGGCGAAGACTCGGGGCTTCAGGGCGTGATGATCCGGGGCGGTCGCTTCGACGGCGGCTATGATCCGCGCCGCGAGGGAAGGGCGATTGCCGAACCGGTGCGGCGTTAGGAAAGAGTGTTTCCCTTCTTCCGTTCGCCCTGAGCTTGTCGAAGGGCAGCTATCCTTCTGCCTTGGCCTCGCGAGAGGAGACCTGTGCTTCGACAAGCTCAGCACGAACGGTTTGGGGAGCTAGCCCAGCGCGTTCGCGATCTCGCGGACGAGTCCCGGTCCCTTGAACACCAGCGCGCTGTAGATCTGCACCATCGCGGCCCCGGCATCGATCCGGCGCTTCGCCTCATCGGCGCTGTCGATCCCGCCCGCCGAGATCAGTGGGAGCTGGCCGCCCGAGGCGTCGCGCGCTTCGATCAGCTTGGCATGGGCGAGCTCCCGGAGCGGCGCGCCCGATAGCCCGCCAGCCTCGCCCGCGAATTTCGAACCGAGCCCTGGGCGTGAGATCGTCGTGTTGCTGACGATCAGCGCATCGGCATGATTGTCGATCGCCGCGCGCACCGCGCCTTCGATACCGGCGCGGTCGAGATCGGGCGCGATCTTGAGGAACAGCGGGGTGCTCGCCCGCGCGACATGCGCGGCGGCGAGCAATTCGTCGAGCGCGGGACGGGACTGGAGATCGCGCAGCCCCGGCGTGTTGGGTGAACTGACATTGATCGTGATGTAATCGGCATGGCGCGCGGCCTTGGCGACGCCGATCGCATAGTCCGCTACCCGGTCGCTCGAATCCTTGTTCGCGCCGACATTGATGCCGAGCACGCCCCCTCGCGTCCTGAGCGCCGCGATCCGCGCCAGCGCCGCGTCGATGCCGTCATTGTTGAAGCCCATGCGGTTGATCACCGCCTCGTCCCCGGTGAGGCGAAACAGGCGGGGCTTGGGGTTGCCCGGCTGGGGACGCGGCGTGACCGTGCCGACTTCGACCGACCCGAACCCCAGCGCGAACAGCCCGGGGATGGCTTCGGCATTCTTGTCGAGCCCCGCCGCGAGCCCCACCCGGTTCGGAAACGCCACCCCGGCGATGGTCACCCCCGAAGATGCCTCCGGTCCGGAGCCGAAAGGCGCGCCCGCCATTCCCCAGAGCCGGAGCGCGGCGATCGCGGCGCGATGCGCGGCTTCGGCATCGAGCGCGAACAGCGCGGACTGGAGCGGAAATCCCATGGCTCGCGCCCATCGCACTCCGCGCGCCGGGCGTCAAAGGGGGGCGGCCAGGGCGGTCAAGCGGCTTAAAATGGCGGATTCTTCCAATACCTGCCCGGCGGCTTGTGCGTACACCCATCGGGCGACCCGAGGGGTTCTGCTTTGCGGCGGACCCTTTTTATCTCGGCCCGGTCAGCTTGCTGACCGGGCCTTTTTTCTTCCGGTCGTCTTTAACCATCCGATTTGCGCCCTATAATCTTGAACAGGGGCAAGTATCGGGGGTTCCGGTTGATGTCGGGTATTTCTTTCGGGCCGGAAATTGCACGCGGCGCGGCGTGTTGAACGCGGAAGTGCCCAATATCCAGTTCGTCAAATCGAGCGGCGAGATACTGCCGCTGGTCGAATCCTTTTACCTTTATCGTTTCGACACCGAAATTATTGAGGGTGTCGATCGCGTCGACATGGGCCAGATCCGCTTCATGCTGCAGGGGAAGGGCAGGCGGACTTTCCCGGACGGGCATGTCGAGGCGAGTTGCCCGGTGATGATCAATCCGGCGGGGACCGCGGCGGCGAGCTACCGGATCGAGGGGCCCTTCCATTGCTTCGGCGTGTCGCTGCGTGCGATCGGCTGGAAATCGTTGATCGGTCTGCCCGCGAACAAGGTGACCAACCGCGTTCTCGACGGCGCCGAATTGTTCGGGCCCGGTGCGCTCGGCCTGCTCGATCAACTGCGCGGGATGGACCGGATCGAGGAGATGATCGCGGCGGTCGAGCCCTTCCTGCTCGCGCGCCGCCGTCCCGTCCCGCCCGCGCATCTCGCGCTTGCCCGGGCGGTGCGCGAATGGGCGGCGTCGGGCGCGGAGGGCGTCGAGGCGCTCTATGCCGCGGTCGATATGAGCGAGCGCCAGGTCATGCGCGTGTGCAACGAATATTTCGGCGGGCCGCCCAAGCATCTTGAGCGCAAGTTCCGCGCGATCCGGGCGGCGATGCGCATCTATCAGGGCGGTGATCCCGCCGATGCCGCCGAACCCTTCGCCGATCAGTCGCACATGATCAATGAGATCAGGCGCTTCACCGGCCACACCCCGACCTCGCTGCGCGCGCGCATCGATCCGGTGCTGGCGCTGACGCTCGACAGCGAGACGTTTCATTTTCTGCCCGATGTGATCCCCGAATCGGTTGACCTTCGAGGCAAGTGAGCCCATTTGCCCAATCGGATCGGTTTTGTCCGATTTGAGAATCCGGACCGTAGCGCTGTTGCGCGTAGGGCCCACAAGGAACCAAATGCGCCTGTCTTCCCTTGCCGATTATGCGGTCGTGATGATGTCCGCCGCTGCCCGCCATTGCGGCGTCAGCGGGCGGCTGAACGCGACGATGCTTGCCGACGAGACGGGGTTGCCGCTGCCGACGGTGCAGAAGCTCGTAAGCAAGCTATCCTCCGCCGGCCTGATCGAAAGCGCGCGCGGCACCGGCGGTGGCTTTCGCCTCGCGCGGCCCCCGGTCGCGATCAGCCTCGCCGATATCGTCGAGGCGATCGAAGGGCCCATCGCGATGAGCGCGTGCGTCGACAGCGGCAAGCATGATTGCTGCATCGAGGAAAGCTGTCGGGTGAAGCCGCATATGGGCGCGGTCAACGGCGCGGTGCGCGGCGCGCTCGCGGGGGTCAGCCTCGCATCACTCTCCTCCGTTCGCCCTGAGCTTGTCGAAGGGCAGCCACCCGCGAACGATTCGCTCGTGGCGAGGCGCCCTTCGACAAGCTCAGGGCGAACGGATGTTGTTGTTGAGGGCGTAAGCTGATGGCCACCAAGAACGCCGAGGCGCTGGCCGCCGCGAACAAGAAATATGAATGGGGCTTCTCCTCGGACATCGAGCAGGAGTTCGCGCCCAAGGGGCTGAACGAGGACACCGTCCGCTTCATCTCCGCCAAGAAGGGCGAGCCCGAATGGATGCTCGACTGGCGGCTCAAGGCGTACCGCCTGTGGCTGACCATGACCCCGCCCGATTGGGCCAAGCTCAACGTCCCGCCGATCGATTACCAGGACTCCTATTATTACGCCGAGCCCAAGGCCAAGCCCAAGCTCGGCTCGCTCGACGAAGTCGATCCCGAAATCCTGCGCGTCTACGAAAAGCTGGGCATCCCGATCGAGGAGCAGAAAGTGCTCGCAGGGGTCGAGGGCTCACGCAAGGTCGCGGTGGACGCGGTGTTCGACAGCGTTTCGGTCGCCACCACCTTCCGCGCCGAACTGGAGAGCGCGGGGGTCATCTTCCGCTCGATCAGCGAGGCGATCAAGGAATATCCCGACCTCGTTCGCAAATATCTTGGCAAGGTGGTGCCCCAGCACGACAATTATTTCGCAACGCTCAACTGCGCGGTCTTCAGCGACGGCACCTTCGTCTACATCCCCGAGGGCGTGCGCTGCCCGATGGAGCTCAGCACCTATTTCCGCATCAATGCCGAGAATACCGGTCAGTTCGAGCGCACGCTGATCGTCGCCGACAAGGGATCGTACGTCTCGTACCTCGAAGGCTGCACCGCACCGATGCGCGACGAGAACCAGCTCCATGCGGCGGTGGTCGAGCTGGTCGCGCTCGACGATGCCGAGATCAAATATTCGACCGTGCAGAACTGGTATCCTGGCGACGAGAACGGCAAGGGCGGGATCTATAATTTCGTCACCAAGCGGGCGTTGTGCTCCGGGCGGAATTCCAAGGTGTCATGGACCCAGGTCGAAACCGGCAGCGCGATCACCTGGAAATACCCCAGCTGCGTGCTGAGCGGCGAGAACAGCGTCGGCGAATTCTATTCGGTCGCGGTCACCAATAACCGCCAGCAGGCCGATACCGGCACCAAGATGATCCATCTCGGCAAGGGATCGCGCTCGACGATCATTTCGAAAGGCATCAGCGCGGGGCGGAGCGACAACACCTATCGCGGCCTCGTCCGCGTCGGCCCCACCGCGGAGAATGTCCGCAACTTCACCCAGTGCGACAGCCTGTTGCTCGGCAGCGAATGCGGCGCGCACACCGTCCCCTATATCGAGGTCCGCAACCCCTCGGCGCAGATCGAGCACGAAGCGACCACGTCGAAGATCAGCGAAGACCAGCTTTTCTACGCGATGCAGCGTGGGCTCGATCAGGAGGCCGCAGTGGCGCTGATCGTCAACGGGTTTGCGAAGGAAGTGCTCCAGCAGCTGCCGATGGAATTCGCGGTCGAGGCGCAGAAACTGCTGGGGATCAGTCTTGAGGGGAGCGTGGGGTGAGCATGGCGCTTCGATTTGTTCTTGGGCTGGTGCCGTTCGCGCTATTGCTGCCCCACGGCGCCGCTGCGCAGGATAGGCCGCGCCTGATCAACGTGAATATCGAGCCCTATCAATTCCCAATCATGAGCGCGATGAGCAACTGCCTTTCGCAAGCGCTCGACGGGAAGGATCGCGGTTTCGATGACGCCGGCTTTGACGCGGCGAGCGAAACCTGCCGCACCGCGATCCTCGCCCGGATCGACGGCGGCGAGTTTCTCCGCGACCGGCAGAAGCTGACCCCGCGCCAGCGCCGCGACACGATCCGCGTGCTCGATCAGACCGCGGTGAACCTGCGCGTTTCGCGGCGTTACTACGCCAGTCACCCCTCCACGATGATCACGGTCAATACCATTTCTGCGCCCGTTGCTCGCGACGTCGATCCCGACGGGCCCATCGCCCGCGGTGTGCGCGTGCTCGATCCGGTCGCCCCGCAATTCGAGCGCTATTCGAACTGTGTGATGCAGCATCTGAGGATGCCGCCTTACTATACTCCCCAAACCGTCGAGCGCGCGATCGCCGCTTGTGTGCAGCTGCGCGGTCAGTTGACCGCCGAATCCGACGCGATCCTCTCTCGCCAGCCCGATTATGCTGATCCCGCCAAGCGCGCGGCGGCGATTGCCGAGATGTTCGACAGCCTCGACGAGATTACCCGCGCAATGGGCCGTGGTGAGGGGTTTCTGCCTTCGCCGCGACAGGCGACGAAATAGGATGACGATGCTTCAAATCAACAACCTCCACGCCACCGTCGCGGACAAGCCGATCCTCAAGGGCCTCACCCTCACCGTCAACCCGGGCGAGATCCACGCAATCATGGGGCCCAACGGCGCGGGCAAATCGACGCTCGGCTATGTGCTCGGCGGGCGGCCCGGCTATGACGTGACCGAGGGTAGCGTGACCTTTGGCGGGCGGGATCTGCTCGAGCTTGCCCCGCACGAGCGCGCCGCTGCCGGGCTGTTCCTCGGCTTCCAGTATCCGGTCGAGATCCCCGGCATCTCGAACGTCCAGTTCCTCCGCGAGGCGCTCAACAGCCAGCGCCGCGCCCGCGACGAGGCCCCGCTCTCCGGCGCGGAATTCCTCAAGATCGCGCGTGCCCAGGCCGACGCGCTGGGGATGGACATGGAGATGCTCAAGCGCCCGGTGAATGTCGGCTTTTCGGGCGGCGAGAAGAAGCGCAACGAGATGGTGCAGATGGGGATCATCGGTCCCAGGCTGGCGATCCTCGACGAGACCGATTCCGGGCTCGACATCGATGCGCTGCGCGTCGTCGGCGACGGGATCAACCGCATCATGCGCGCGCCCGACAAGGCGGTGCTGCTGATCACGCATTACCAGCGGCTGCTCGATTATGTGCGACCCGATTTCGTCCATGTGCTGAGCGACGGGCGCATCACGCGGAGCGGCGGGGCCGAACTGGCGCTCGAGCTCGAAGCCGAGGGTTACGGAGCGGTGGCGGCGTGACCTACTTCCGCGCCGCAGGCGCTTTCTCGCTTCTTAGCGCCTTCGCGCCTTCGCGTGATTCAATTTTGTACACGCGAAGGCGCGAAGGCGCGAAGGGGGCTCGCCTGTGACGACCCTCGACCTTCCATCTCCCAAGCTGGAGGCGTGGCGCTGGGCGGATATGTCTGCGCTTCGCGCTGCTTCCGGGGCAGCGCCGCATGCCGCCGGCGTCGATCCCAAATCGCTGTTCCTCGATCTTCCCGGCCCGCGCCTGCTTTTCGTCGATGGCGCGTTCGAGCCCGCGCATAGCGTGCCCGGCCGGGTGAAGGTCGGTCCGATCGTTTCCGAAACCGCGCATGCGCTGGGTGGCCTTGCTCAGGGCGAGGGCTGGGCGCTGGCGCTCACGCGCGAGCAGGTCGAGGAAGTCGTCCAGATCGTCCATCTCGGAAGCGGCGGCGAGAGCCATGTCCCCGCACACATCGTAATGGACGAGGATTCGGTCGCCTCGGTGGTCGAAACCTATGCCGGCAACGGCTGGGCCAATCGGCTCACGCAGATCACGCTCGCCCGCGGCGCGCGGCTGATGCGTTCGGTCCGGCTGCTTCAGGCCGAAGGCTTTGTCTCGCTCCGCGACGAGGCCGAGATCGGCGAGGCTGCGAGCCTCGTCTCGATCTTTCTCGGTGTCGGTGGGATGGGCAGCCGGATCGACGGCGCGCTCACCCTCACCGGCAAGGGCGCCTTCGCCGAAATGGGCGGCGCCTTGCTCACGCGCGGCGAGCAGAAGCAGGAATGCGCGGTCACCGTTCGCCACGAAGCCACCGACGGCTCCAGCCGCCAGATCTGGCGCGCGGTCGCGGCGGATCAGTCCACCGCCAGCCTCGCGGCGCGGGTCGAGGTCGCACGCGATGCGCAGAAGACCGATGGCGAGCAATCGCTGCGCGGGTTGCTGCTCAAGCGGACCGCGACGGTGAATCTCAAGCCCGAACTCGAAATCTTCGCCGACGATGTGAAGTGCGCGCATGGCGCCACGGTCGGCGAACTCGACAAGCGCGCGCTGTTTTACCTGGAGAGCCGCGGCATTCCCGAGGCGCGCGCGACCGCGCTGCTGACGCATGCCTTTGTCGCCGACGCGCTCGGCCGGATCGGTGACGAAGCGGTGCGCGAGGCTTTTGCGGTAGACGCCGAAAGCTGGCTGGAGGCGGCGCTGTGACCAGCAAGCTCCGTCATGCTGAACTTGTTTCAGCATCCATCGCGCCAAAAATTCCACCCTCGCCCGTGGAGGGTTGGACCCTGAAACAAGTTCAGGGTGACGGAGAATGAGTGTTGTGACCGATCTCCGCCCGCTCGACCTGCTCGCCGATTTCCCGGCGATCCCGGCGGGCTGGGCCTATCTCGATACCGCCGCGACCGCGCAGAAGCCGCGCCCGGTGATCGACGCGATCACGCGCGGCTATGGCGAGACCTATGCCACCGTCCATCGCGGGGTTTACCAGCGCTCGGCGGATATGACCTATGCCTTCGAGGCGGCACGCGAGCGGGTGGCGAAGTTCATCGGCGGCAAGCCCGAGGAAACGATCTTCGTCCGCGGCGCGACCGAGGCGATCAATCTGGTCGCGCAGAGCTGGGCGGGCACCCAGCTCAGGGCCGGGGACCGCATCCTGCTCTCGGCGCTCGAGCACCATGCCAATATCGTGCCGTGGCAGATGGTGGCGGAGCGCGTCGGCGCGGCGATCGACGTGATCCCGCTGACCGCCGATCACCGCATCGATCTCGACGCGATGGCGGCGATGCTGACCCCCGCGCACAAGCTGGTCGCGCTCGGCCATGTCTCGAACGTGCTGGGATCGGTGCTCGATGCGAAGCGGGCGACCGAGCTGGCGCATGCGGTCGGCGCGAAGATATTGCTCGACGGCTGCCAGTCGGTGCCGCGCATGCCTGTCGATGTCGCCGCGATCGGTTGCGACTTCTATGTTTTCTCGGGGCACAAGCTCTATGGGCCCACCGGGATCGGCGTGCTGTGGGGCCGCTACGACCTGCTCGACGCTATGCCGCCCTGGCAGGGGGGCGGGTCGATGATTGACCGGGTGACCTTCGCCAGGACGACCTACGGGCCGCCGCCGGGCCGGTTCGAGGCGGGGACGCCGCATATCGTCGGGGTGGTCGGGCTCCACGCGGCGGTGGATTATGTCGAGAGCATCGGGCTCGATCGCATCCACGCCCATGAGACCGCTTTGGTGCGTCAGGCGCGAGAGGCGCTGTCGCAGCTCAACAGTGTCCGCCTGTTCGGGCCCGAGGACAGCGCGGGGATCGTCTCTTTCGCTGTGGAGGGGGTGCATCCGCACGATGTCGCCACCATCTTGGACGAGGGCAATGTCGCGATCCGCGCGGGGCATCATTGCGCGCAGCCGCTGATGGACGCGCTGGGCGTGCCGGCGACGGCGCGGGCGAGTTTCGGGGTCTATAACGGGCCACAGGATATCGAGGCGCTGGTGCGCGGAGTGGAACGAGTGACGAGGATTTTCGGGTGAACGAAGAACCCAAGTTTCAGGTTGAGGAAGTCGAGGCCGTCGAGGCTCCGGCGAAGGCGCGCGTGGACGATGTGCGCGAAACGTTCGAGCGCAAGCGCGACTATCTTGAGGGTTTCCTGACCAAGAAGCCCGAGGCCGACCAGCAAGCGGGGAATGGCGGCGCGCTGCAGGCGGCGATCGTCGAGGCGCTCAAGGAAATTTACGATCCCGAAATCCCGGTGAACATCTATGACCTCGGGCTGATCTATAATGTCGAGGTCACTGATGACGGTCATGCGGTCGTCAACATGACGCTGACGACGCCGCATTGCCCGGTGGCGGAATCGATGCCGGGGGAAGTCGAACTGCGGGTCGGTTCGGTGCCGGGCGTGGGGCTTGCCGAAGTCAATCTGGTCTGGGATCCACCCTGGGATCCGAGCAAGATGACTGACGAGGCCAAGCTCGAACTGGGGATGCTGTGATGACCACGCTCCGCGAACGCCCCGCCGCGCTCACGCTGACCCCCACCGCGGAACAGAGGATCGCGGACCTGATGGCGAAGGCGCCCGAAGGCGCGATCGGCGTCAAGCTCTCCACCCCGCGCCGCGGTTGTTCGGGGCTGGCTTATTCAGTCGATTATGTCAGCGAGGCCAAGCCGTTCGACGAGCGGATCGAGACCCCCGGCGGGCTGTTCTTCGTCGATGGTGCCTCGGTGCTTTATCTCGTCGGATCGAAGATGGACTGGGTGGAGGATGATTTCGCCGCGGGCTTCACCTTCGAAAATCCCAACGCCAAGGGCGCGTGCGGTTGCGGCGAGAGCTTTACGGTCTAAAAGCCGGGCCTGACAACGTAATCATACCGGAGAGCAGGATGCCGTTTCCGCAGCCCTATGTCGCCGATCCCGATCGTTATGACGGGCGGATGCCCTATCGCCGCACGGGGCGCTCCGGGCTCGATTTGCCGGCGATCTCGCTGGGGCTCTGGCAGAATTTCGGCGGCGAGGATGTGTTCGAGACCGGCCGGGCGATGCTCCGCCGCGCGTTCGACCGGGGCGTGACGCATTTCGATCTCGCGAACAATTATGGGCCACCCTATGGCTCGGCCGAGGAGAATTTCGGGCGCGTGATGGCGAGTGATTTCGCCAGCCACCGCGATGAACTGGTGATTTCGACCAAGGCGGGCTGGGACATGTGGCCGGGGCCCTATGGCGATGTCGGCGGTTCGAAGAAGTATCTCATCGCCTCGTGCGACCAGAGCCTCAAGCGGATGGGGCTCGATTATGTCGATATCTTCTATTCGCATCGCGTCGATCCCAAGACTCCGCTCGAAGAGACGATGGGCGCGCTCGCGCAGATTCATGCGCAGGGCAAGGCGCTGTATGTGGGCATCTCCAGCTACTCGCCCGAGCTTACCCGCAAAGCGGCGGCGATTCTGGCGGAGCACAAGGTGCCGCTGCTGATCCACCAGCCGAGCTATTCGATGCTCAATCGCTGGGTCGAGGATGGCTTGCTCGATACGCTGGGCGATCTGGGCGTCGGCTGCATCGCCTTCTCGCCGCTCGCGCAGGGGATGCTGACGAACAAGTATCTCGGCGGCGTGGGCGCGGATTCGCGCGCGGCCAAGGGCGGTTCGCTGCGTGAGGGCTTCCTCAACGATGACAATATCGCCCGCATCCGCGCGCTCGACGCCATCGCCAAGGCGCGCGGCCAGACGCTGGCGCAGATGGCGATCGCCTGGGTGCTGCGCGACTCGCGGGTGACTTCGGCGCTGATTGGGGCGCGAACGGTCGCGCAGCTCGATGACTCGCTCGATGCCGTGAACAACCTTGCCTTCAGTGAGGCCGAACTCACCGAAATCGATACCCATGCAACCGAAGGCGCGGTCGATCTTTGGAAGGTCTCATCCACGTTGGAAGCAGCCCCCGCCTGATGAGTGTCGCGTTTCGCCGTGAGAGTGACGAGGAGCACAAGGAGCCCCGGTTCGAACTGCCGCTGCCGGCGGGGCCGAACCTCGTCACTGCGCGGGGGCTGACGTTGATCGACGCCAAGGTCGTCGAAGTCGAGGCCGCCGTCGCTGCGGAGGACGAGGCCGAGGCGAAGGAACTGCTCAAGCGAGAGCTGCGCTACTGGCACACGCGCCAGACCACCGCGCGGATCGCGCCGCCGCCAGAGGAGGGCGTGGTCGGCATCGGCTCGCGCGTCCGCATCCGGCTCGCCGGCAAGGAGCGGATGATCGACGTGGTCGGGCATGACGAGGCCGATCCCGCTGCGGATCGCGTCGCCTTTTCCGCGCCGCTCGCGCATGCGCTGCTCGGTGCGGAGGCGGGCGAGCGGATCGACTTCAATGGCCGCCCTGAAGCCATCGAAATCCTCGAGACCGGACGCATCCCCTGAATTGAATTCCGCGCCCCTTTGGCGGAGAAGGGGGCGGGGGTCGATCGTGCAGCACGCTCAGCAAACCAGCGATTTCATCTGCCGCGCCTTTGCCTGCACGGTCGAGGTGGCGGAACAGGTGCTGGCGCGCGCGCGGCTGGCGAGCTTTGCCGGCCAGGCGGTGATTGTGCGCCAAGGCGACCGGCTGTCGCTCGCCTATCTGCTGATGGTGGGGCAGGCGCGCGCGTTCCTCTGCACCGCAGAGGGGCAGATGGTGCTGCTCCACGAATTCGCGCCCGGCGACTTTTTCGGCTCGCTCGGGGAACTCGGTGGCGAGCGGCAGGACGCCGATGTGGTCGCGATCGGGCCGCTCGAGGCGCTGCAGTTCGAAGGCGCGCAGCTGGCGCTCCTCGCCCAGCAGCATGGCTGTATCGGGCTCGCGCTCTCGCGGCTGCTGATCCGGCGGCTGCGCGCGACCACCGCGCGGATGTACGAGCGGTCGGCGCTGTCGGCGGTCGGGCGAGTCTATTCGGAGCTGCTGCGGCTGGCGCGGCAGGGCAGCGGCATGGCGATCCGGCCCGCCCCGGTGCTTTCCGAGCTGGCGCTGCGCATGTCGACGACGCGCGAGACCGCCTCGCGCGCCGTGAGCGGACTCGAACGGCGCGGGATCGTCCGCCGCGATGCCGATGCGCTGGTCATCGTCGCGCCGCACCGGCTGGAAGAGATGATCCTATAACGCCCTGAGCGCGTAGAGCCCGACCGGAACAGCCGCGCGTGCGCCGTCCAGCTCGCCGACATATTCCGCGCTGAAGCCGGCCGGGTCCGCCGCCGCCAGCGCCGCCGCGAAATCGTCCGAGACACAGGCCGATCCCGGCAGCGCCGACCCCGCCGCGGCGCCCGCGATGTCCAGCGCGCGCCCGACCAGCTTGGCGTCGTGTGCGAACGGATCGGCGATGGTCTCCGCCACGCCGTAATAGCCGCCGACCGCCGCCTCGGGCACCGCCGCGGCCAGCGCGGTGGCGCACGCGGCCGCGTCGTTCAGCGCGTCGAACGCGAGCAGCACGGCCTCGCCGGTGAAGCTGGGAGGCACCGCGGTCGCTGGCCCGCGCGCAAGCACGTCGGCGATAGCGGTCAGCGCTTTGCCCGGCGCCCGAACCGCCAACGCGGCGAGGCAGGCGTGGCGCGGCGGTGGCGCGGGGAAGGGCGGATCGACCGGTTCGCGCGGGGCGCGCAGGATGTGCTGGCGCCCGCCGCCACGCACCCAGATGCGCTGCGAATGGCCGGGCGCAGCATCTTCCCCTTCGGCGAGCACCAGTAACTGGAGCGCCTCGCTCGCCAGCCGCTTCGCGTTGATCCGCGCCTCGCCCATCGCGATTTCGTCGCCCAGCGCGATGCCGATGCTGTCGGGAAGCAGGTTGAGCGGTTCGACCGCGCGCACGCTCTCCGCCGCGGCGACCATCGCATCGAAGCGCCGCCGCCACGCCCCTCCGAACGGATCGACCGACAGCGCGGCAAACGCATCGAGCCCACCGGGGAGCACCAGATGCAGTTCCGCCCCCGCCGCGACCAGTGCCTCGGCGACCAATATGTCCGCCCCCGCGGCCAGCGCGCCATAACCGAAGCCGACACGCTCGGCGTCGATCAGCGCCGCGATTCGATCGATCAGCGGCCTGGGCTGGGTCTCGGCGCGGAACGACATATGTCCGCCGAAATGCAGCGACCGCTGTGGCCGCCGTGCATCGAGCCATGCCGCGTCGGTGCCCTGCGCGGCGAGGATCAGCGCGAACTGGCGGAGCGTCGAGGCATGATCCTCCCACGCCCGCGGCGCGAGCGCGATCGCCTCGTCGAGCGCCGCCTGGGCTTCACGCTGTCGCCGCAGCAGCAGCAATGCCTCGGCGCGGGTGGCTGCGAGATAATAGGGGGTTTCGGGCTCGCCGGGGTTGGCCTCGATCCGCGCGAGAACCTGCTCCGCCCGGGCGGCGGCCCGCGCCGCGTCGCCCGACAGCAGCGAAAGCGTCGCGGCGTTGATCAGCGGATAGCTTGCGCCATCCTCTCCCGCCGCGCGCGCATAAGCCTCCGCCGCCCCGCCATAGAGCGCCGCACGCGCCTCGCCGGACGCACGCAGCGCCCGGTCCTTTAGAAGCCGACCCTTGATCGCGAGCGTCGCGCTGTCGTCCGCGCGGGCGTAGCCGCCGGTCCCGAACAATTCCCACGCGCGGTCGAGCGAACCCGACCGGGCGAGGGCGATGATGGTGGTGAGGTTTCCGCTGACCATGGCGATCGATCAAGGCGGCGGCGGGGGCGGACCCATATTGTTGCCGCCCGGATCGATGATGAAAACGCTGCTCGCGCCGCCGGCGGCGTGATTGCCGACATCGAAATAGATGTCGAAGTGGAAGGGCTCCGACACGGTATTATAGGGCTGGCCATGGCCCAGCACATTGCCGTCCTTGTCCAGCACATGATTGACCAGCACGATCGCATCCCGAAGCTGCCCGTCGATATAGACGGGAACGTCCTTCGCGTCGAAGAAGCTGTGGTTCGGTGTGCTGGGCGGAGTGGTGGTCGTCACGAATTTGATGCCCGCCTTCCCGTCGGATTTCTTCCACAGCTTCCAATGAGGGCTGTCGACCAGGACCGCGAGATAGCTGACCCGCTTCCATTTGACGCGCTGGAAATCATAACCCTCGGGGGTGGGAACTGCGCCATCGTCGCGCGCATTCTTGGCCAGTTCGGCGATCTTTGTATCGACATCGGCGTAGCTGACGGGCGCGCCATAATCCTTGAAATAGTGCCGGACCTCGGGCAGCCCATCGGCGTTGAATCTGATGTAGTAGAGATAGACGCAGTACGGAACCCGGGCGAGGCGGTTGCTCGCGTCGCGCGTGCTTTCATAGACATCGCGATTCTGGTCGGTCAGCGCCTCGTTCACGCGCGCTTCCAGGAATTTGTTGGTTTCGTCGAGCAACATGATCGGTCTCTCCCTCCTCCACAGCTTGAATCAATGGGCGGTGCATTGCGCCAATTCGGCGATTCTGGGGCTGCGGCTGGCCGCGAACGAGCCGTGGGCGCTCGCGATTGCGGCGCGAAGCCCGGCTTGCCGCGGCACAGGCGCGCGCGCCAGCAGGTCACAGGCGATCAGCGCTTTGAGCAGCAGCCACTCGCCATTGCTCGGATCGCGCGCGACGAGCCAGACCGCGCGCGCATAGGCCAGACGCTCGATCGCATCGCCTTGCATCGGCTTCCCGGCCACCGCAGTCGTGCGGCCGACCGCCCGCTCGGCGTTGGCGAGATCGAAGATGCGCGTCGCATTGTCCGGATCGGCGGCGAGCAATTGTTCCGAAATGCGGAGTTGCTCCCGTCGCGCCGCCAGCGATTCCTCGATCCGCTTCGCGCGCATCAGGCTATCGGCCAGCCAGGCATTGGATTTGGCGAGTTCGGTCAGGATCGCTGGATCGTCCTTGCGAATCTGCTCCGCTCTCGCGAACCAGCCGATCGCCTCGCGAAACTCGGCACTGGCTTCGGCATAGGCCTTGCGCCCGTTCAGCGCGACGATGCCGAGATTCAACTGGCCCCATCCGCGTTCCATCATGAAATCGGGATTACCCGGATCGATGGCGATCAGCCGCTCCCCGCTCCGGGCATAGTCGGCATAATAGCGCGCCGTTGGGGGCCATTCGCCGCGAAGCTCATGAACCCGTCCGATCCAGTAATCGCTCTGACCATGGGCGAAGATCGCCTTGGGGTCGTCGGGGTGCCGCGCCAGTGCTGCGGCGGTCACCGCATGGGCCTCCCGGAAGCGTGCGAGCCCCGGCTCCATATTCCCTCGGGAAATCTCATCCTCTCCCTTGGCGTGCAATACCCGTGCGAGACGTTCGAGGCTCTCGTCGGGAAGCGGGTTCAAATCCTGTTGATTGGCGTAGTAAGTAAAGGCCCGCTGATTGACCGCGTCCATCACATCGATGCGGCCCACGCCCTTCAGCTTCGTGCGCAGATCGGTCAGCATGAATTCCACCAAGCCCTCCGCTCCCGCGCGTTGCCGGTCCGCCTCCTGGCGGGCCGTGACAGCGACGACCGTCAACACCGCCATCACTAATGTCGCGGCGAGCGCAGTGAGCGTGACGGCGGTCACGCGGCGGATCGCGCGGGCGGCGTCGCGCTGAATCAGGGCGTCGAGGCCGAGCCCCGTCAGCCCCGCGACGAGCTTGAGGAAGCCGAGGCGCTGGCCGTCGCCGGCCTTGCGGAGATCGGCCGCGAGGGGTTCGATCGTGGCGCCCGATGCGCCGGGTTCGATCAGCGCTTGCGGGAAGCATTCGTCCGGCTCGCCCGCGATTACCGCGGCGAGCACCGGGCGGCCGGGATTGAGTTCGCGGAACGCCGCGATCTCGCGCGCGACCCATTGCGAGGCGGCCGAATGCTCAGAGCAGAGCACTACCAGGCTATCCGATGCGGCGAGCGCCGCGCGGACCTTTTCGCTGAGGTCGCCGGCCGCGGGCAACTCTTCCCGATCGCGGAAGATCGGGGTCAGCCTTGCGGGAACCGGGCCATGGTCACCGGGCGTGCCCACCAGCCGCCTGGGGATGCGATAGCGTTCGAGCCGGGCATGCAGCGCGCGCGCGGCGGCGCCATCCTTGTGGCTATAGCTGATGAACGCGGCGTAACGCCCCGTTCCGACCCCCGTGACCATGGCTTCCCCCCAAGGCGCGTCTTGAAGTGGAGACTGCCTGAAAGCCCGGGTTCTAACAATAGTAGGGCGGCGGCTTGCCGAATTACACCGCGCGCGTAAGATCGATGGCGCGTGACGAAGATCACGCGGTCGCATTTCTTCGTGCGCGTATCAGCCGGTTGATGAGCGGGGGACTTGGGGTGAGCGCGACGCGCGCCGCCGCAACGGCACTCGTTCAGTCAAGCGAACGGGAGATGAGACGATGTCCAAGATCTTTATTGCAGGCCTGGCCGCGGTGATTCTCGCGGCGCTCATACTCATACTCAAGCCGGTCTGGCCGTCGGACGCGCTGACGCTCAAGCCGGATATGGCGCAGGCTGCGGCGACGACGATCGCCGCGCTCGCGACTATCGCGCTGATCCTCGAACGTGCGCTCGCGGTGCTCAATGATCTCATCTTCGTTCAGCAGGACACGGCCATCCGGCAAAAGCTCACCGTGGCCCGGCTGGCGATGCCGCCCGCCCCGGCGGCGCTCGTGCCGGGCATGGCGCCCGCCGCGCTCGCGGCGCACGCCGCCGCGGTCCAGGCCCATGCCGATGCGCGCGCGGCGATCGCGCCGATGGTCGCCGAAGCGGTGGCGCACGACAAGCAGCGCGAGCAGATGCGGCTGCTGCTGGGCTTCGTCGCGTCGTTCCTGATTAGCGCGGCGGGGGTGCGCACGCTGTCAACGCTGGTGACCGACACCAGCCTGAGCGGCCTGGCCGAGGGCGTCGACATCATGCTCACCGCGGGGTTGCTCGCGGGCGGGAGCAACGCACTCGCCAAGCTGGTTCAGGTCATCCTGGAAGGTGCGAACCAGAAGCTCACGAACCTGCGGACGGCGCCCTGACCTCCCCGGTCAGCCCGAGGCTCTCGTCCGCGCGGTCGAGCGCGGCGAGGATGTGGGGCGACGGGCCGGGATAGGGCGCACTCACCCCTTCATGGCGCCGTGGCGATTCACGCGCAGGGCTGGCAAGTTCTTCCTGCCGATGGGCATAGTCTGCGCTGCGGTGCGCTCCCCGGTTCCGGGCTAGAGTGGGGCAAGTGATCGGAGAGCGGACGTTGAGCACCATCGTAAAGACCACCAGCGGCGAAATCGGCGGCGAGCAGCGCGAAGGGCATGTCGCGTTTCTGGGCGTGCCCTATGCGGCGCCGCCGGTCGGGCGGCTGCGCTTCGCCAAGCCCGAACCGCACCCCGCATGGGAAGGCGTGCGCCCCGCGACCGATCCGGGCCCGACCGCGCCTTATTTCTCCAAGCCGTTTCCGGGCCTCGATCCGGTCCCGCTGATCGGCGACGGCTGGGTCAAGGGCGACGACTATCTCGCCGCCAATATCTGGACCCCCGATCCCGGCGCCACGGGCCTGCCGGTAATGGTCTTCATCCATGGCGGCGCCTTCGCGGTCGGCAGCAAGGATGCGAGCGTGCATGACGGCGCGAACTTCGCGCGCTCGGGCGTGGTGTGCATCGCGATCAATTACCGCCTCGGCATGACCGGTTTCCTGCCGGTTCCGGGCGTCCCGACCAATCTCGGGCTACGCGACCAGATCGCCGCGCTCCTATGGGTGCAGGCCAATGCGGCGGCGTTCGGCGGCGATCCGGGCAACGTCACGGTGTTCGGCGAATCCGCGGGCGCAATGTCGATCGGCAACCTTGTCGCCTCGCCGCTCGCCAAGGGGCTGTTCCGCCGCGCGATCATCCAGAGCGGCCATGGCGCGATGACCCGCGACGTCGGCATCGCCCGGCGCGTGGTGGGCAAACTCGCCAAATTCCTGAAGGTGAGCCCCGACGCGGCGGGCTTCGCCACGGTCTCGGACGAGGCGGGGCTGGACGCGGTTCTGGAGACCACCAAGCCCGGCTTCCGAGTCAATCTGCGCGATGCCGAGGGTCGCGATCCGCTGTTCGGCATTACCAAGTTCGCGCCGGTCCATGGCGACGACGTGATCCCCGAGCCGAGCCATCAGGCGCTGGCCAGGGGCGCGGGCGCCGAAGTCGATGTGCTGATCGGCACCAATGCCGAGGAAATGAACCTCTATTTCGTGCCCACCGGGGTGCGCGAAAAGGTCGGCCGGCTGCTCGCCTGGTTCATCCTCAGCCGGGCCCAGCCAAACGCACGCAAGATCCTCAGGGCTTACGGCATGGGATCGGGCAAGAAGCCGGGGCAGGCCTTTACCGATGCGATGAACGACATGGTGTTCCGCTGGCCCGCGCGCCGCTTCGCCGAGGAACATCGGGGGCGCACGCATATGTACGAGTTCGACTGGCGCTCGCCCGCGCTGGGCGGCGAACTAGGCGCGGCGCATGGCTGCGAATTGCCCTTTGTGTTCGACAATCTCGCCTGCGCGACCGGGCCGGAGGGCATTGTCGGCGAGAACCCGCCGCAGGAACTGGCCGACCGCATCCATGCGATCTGGCTCGGCTATGCGCGCGACGGCAGCCTGCCCTGGGCGGCGTTCGATCGCCACACTCGCCAAGTCTATCAATTGTCGAAAGGCGTGGCGATTTCCGAACCGCCGATGCCCGCCGCGCCCTTCCTGCCCTGATCCGTTCGATCAACCTGCCGCGCCGTCCGGCACAGCGGCAAACCTTTCTGATAGGTATTCGCTGAGGTACAAGTCCCGGAACGGCCCGAATGGCCGGCGCAGGAGAGGTTCGAGATGTCCGTTGCCCCAGCCGCACAGCAGCGCAAGGCGCTTCCGCCCGGGTTTCTCGACGCGGCGCGGGCGATGTTCGGCGACCGCCTGAAGACCAGCGAGGCGATCCGGCTCGAACATGGCAAGAGCGAAGCGCATTTCGAGCCGATGCTGCCCGATGCCGTGATCTACGCGCATTCGACCGAGGACGTGGTGGCGCTGGTGCTGTTGTGCGGCGCGCACGCGGTGCCGGTGATTCCGTTCGGCGCGGGAACCTCGATCGAAGGCAATACGCTCGCGGTGCAGGGGGGCGTTTCGATCGATTTGAGCGAGATGAACGCGATCCTCGAGGTCAATACCGAGGATCTGGATTGCACCGTCCAGGCGGGCGTGCGGCGCGAGGAATTGAACGTCCATCTCCGCGATACCGGGCTGTTCTTCCCGATCGATCCGGGCGCGAACGCGACGATTGGCGGCATGGCGGCGACGCGGGCTTCGGGCACCAACGCGGTTCGTTACGGCACGATGCGCGAGGCGATCCTGTCGCTCCGCGTCGTCACGCCCGATGGCCGCGATATCCGCACCAGCCGGCGCGCGCGCAAGTCGGCGGCGGGCTATGACCTGACTCGGCTGATGATTGGTTCCGAAGGGACGCTGGGCATCATCACCGAAGTGACGCTGCGCCTGCACGGCATCCCCGAGGTGATCAGCTCGGCGGTATGCGGGTTCGAGAGCATCGGCGGTGCCGTCGATACCGTGGTCCAGGCGATCCAGCTGGGCGTGCCGCTCGCGCGAGTCGAGATCCTCGACGACAAGCAGATGATGGCGGTCAATCGCTGGTCGAAGCTCGCCTATCCCGAAGTCACGACGCTGTTCTTCGAGTTTCACGGCTCGCCCGCCCATGTCGCCGAGCAGATCGAGATGGTGCGCGAAATCGCGGGGGCGAATGGCGGAGGCGAGTTCAGCTGGGCGACCCTGCCCGAGGAGCGCTCGAAGCTGTGGAAGGCGCGGCACGAGGCCTATTATGCCGCGGTCAATCTGCGCCCCGGCGCGGTTGGTTGGGCGACAGACGTGTGCGTGCCGATCAGCCGCCTGACGCAGTGCATTACCGAAACCAAGGCCGATCTGGAGGCCGCGAGCGTCCCCGCGACGATCCTCGGCCATGTCGGCGACGGCAATTTCCATGTCATCTTCTCGCTCGATCCCGACGCGCCCGATGAGCTGGCGGAAGTCGAGGCGCTCAACCACAAGCTCGTCCAGCGTGCGCTGGCGATGGACGGGACCTGCACCGGCGAGCATGGCATCGGGCTTGGCAAGCAGGACTGCCTGATCGATGAGCTGGGGGACGCCGTGGACCTGATGCGCGAGATCAAGCGCGCGCTGGATCCGCAGAACCTGTTCAACCCCGGCAAGATCTTTCAGCTGTGAGCGCGGTTATCGAGCGGCCCTTCGCCCGCCTGCTTCCCGCGCTGATCCTGTTCGCCTTCGTCGTGGCGCTGGGGCAGCAGGCACTGGCGCAGTTCAGCCTGGTGCAGGACAGCGCCAAGGCCGCGATGGGGCTCAGCGACGAACAGCTGGGGCTGATCCAGGCGCTCGGCGCGGCGGTGCCGATGCTGTTGCTGTCGATCCCGATCGGCATTTTGGTCGATCGCACCAACCGGCTGCGGCTGACCATCATCCTCGCTTCGGTGTGGACGGTGGGTACCATCGGGACGGCGTTCGCGAACGATATCTGGACGCTGACCCTCTGCCGCATGGCCGCCGGGGTGGGGGCGACCGGGGCAGTGACCGCGATCATCTCAATCGCTGCCGATCTTTGCGCCCCGGCCCAGCGCGGCCGCTCGATGCTGATTCTGACGGTCGGCAAGTCCGCCGGCATCGCCGCCGCGATCGGCATTGGCGGGCTGGTGCTCAAGTGGCTCGGCGCGGACGGCCTGTGGGGACTGCCGTCGTGGCGCGCCTTGCTGGTGCTTCTCGGGCTGGTCAGCGCGGCGACGGTCGTCCTGCTGTTCTTCCAGCGCGAGCCCGAACGCCGCGAAGTGCTGGCCGGCCCCGGCGCGCCGTTCCGCACGGTCTTTGGGGAGCTTTGGGCGCGGCGGGCCTTCCTCGTCCCGCTGTTCGTCGGGCAGATCAGCGTGACCATGGCCGACGCCTCGGCGGGCACCTTCGTCGCGCCGATCCTGTCGCGCAACTACGGCATCCCGCCCGAAGCGGCGAGCTGGGTGGGGGGCGTGCTGTTCGTCACCGGGCTCGCCGGGTCAGTCGCGGGCGGCATGCTCGCGGATATCGGCCATCGCAGCGGCAGGCGCGGCGGCATCCTGTATGGCGCGATCGCCGCGGCCGCGGTCGGCATCCCCGCCGCGCTCTTTTCGGTCGCCCCCAGCGTGCCTTTGCTCGGTGCCGGGCTGGGCCTGCTGATGTTCTGCGGCACCATCACCGGGCTGATCACCGCGGTGGCGATCACCGTGCTGCTCCCCAACGAATTGCGCGGGCTGTGCATCGGTGCCTTCCTCTCGCTCGCCGGGCTGATCGGCTTCGGGCTCGCGCCGTGGCTGGTCACTCGGCTCAGCGTGCCGCTCGGCGGCGAGAAACATCTCGGCGAGGCGCTCGCGATGATCAGCGTGGTGGTCAGCATCGCCTCGGTCTTCGCCTTCTGGCTCGCCGCGCGGCGGGCTCCGGACAGCGCGATGGGAGAACCTGTCAGATAGGGCTTGCCAAAGCTGTCAGATAGGTTCAGTTTCCCCGAACCCGCAAACAGGGACTCGGAGAGCGCGATGACTGACGGCAATACCGGCACGACCCTGATGGAACGCATCCAGGTTTCGCACGAAATGGTGATCCATCTCGGCAGCGGTCCCGTGGGCGAGGGCGACTGGCCCGCCAATGCCGCCGCGTTCGTTGTCGACTATGCCAGCGCCAGCCTCATCTATCGGGTCAAGCCGACGCTCCGGCAGCTCGACCGCGACTCGGACCAGTCGCGGCTGATCCTGATCGTCGCGCGCGCCGCGGTCACTCGCCTGCTCGGCTGCAAGCTCGACATGGACGATGGCGACCGGTTCCACATTCCGGCCAGCCTGCGCGCGATCGTTTTCGCGGTGCGCGATTGCAGCTATCACGAAGGCGCGCGGACGCCGTACCGCGTCGCCAAGAGCATCGAGTCGCTGTGCGAGCTGCTCCATCTTCACCAGATCGCCGATCTGGTCCCCTTCGCCGCCGCGGGCACGCTGTCGATGGCGGACAGCCAGCGGCTGATGGTCGCGCGCCGCTATATCGAGGACCGCTGGTCGGAAAAGATCACGCTGGACAGCATCGCCCGCGCCTGTGGCCTCAACCGCGCCAAGCTCACGCGCGGCTTTCGTGACCTCTTCTCGTGCAGCGTTGCCGACGCTATCGTCGAGCAGCGGCTGGGGGAGGCGAAACAGATGTTGCTGGTGACCGACCTTCCAGTGTCTTCGATCGGCTATCGCTGCGGCTATCTCAACAATGCCAGCTTCGCGCGAGCCTTCTCGCGCCATTTTGGCCTGGCGCCGACGCAATATCGCGCCGCGCGCATGGCGGCCTGAGCCATGGCGACGGCGGCCGAGGGCACATCGCTCGTCCATCAGGCGGTGCAGGCGATCCGGGGCCATATCCGCGAGCATGACCTGAAGGTCGGCGATACGCTGCCCGGCGAAAGCCACTTCGCGTCGATGCTCGGCGTCAGCCGCGCCGTGATGCGCGAGGCGTTTGGCGCGCTCGCGGCGCTGAGCGTGCTCGATGTCGCCAACGGCCGACGCGCGAAGGTTGGCGCGATCGACGGTTCGGTGATGGCGACCTCGCTCGACCATGCCGTATCGACGTCGCAGATCAGCTTCCTCGAAGTGTGGGACGTGCGCCGCACGATGGAACTGCGCATCGCCCATCTCGCCGCCGAACGCCGCACCGATGCGCAGGCGCAGAAGATCCTCGCGCTCGCCGCCGCCATGCCCGGCGCCTCTGAGGATCGCGACGAACTCGCCCGGCTCGACATCGCCTTTCACCAGGCGATCGCCGATGCCTCGCATAATGCGCTGTTCCGCCAGATGGTGCGCTCCTATGCGCCGCTGATGGAAGTCGCGGTGCCCCAGGCGTGGGAAACCCGCGCCACCCGCGCCGAGCAACTCGCCACGCTCGAGCGCCACCAGGCGCTGGCCCAGGCGATCATGGACCGCGATCCCAAGGCGGCGGTGGCCGAGATGGAATCGCATTTCGACGCCTCGATCGACGATTTGATGCGAGGCAAGGGGCGCGGCTGAAGACACCCGGAGGAACGGCGCAACGAAAAAGGGGGACCGGCCAGACGGCCGATCCCCCTTTTTTTGTCGGTAGCGATCGCGATCAGAACTTGACCGCGAACTCCGCGCCGAAGGTGCGGGGTTGAATTACTGCGCTTGCGAGCGGATTGCCGCCCGGCGTCGTGGTCTGCGAGGCGAGCGCGAGGATGCCACGCTCGTCGGTCAGGTTCTTGGCGAAGATCGAGAAGTTGAAGGTCCCGAAATCGAGGCCGGCATTGAGGTTCACCGTCGTGAAATCGCCGACGATGCGCGGTGCCTTGTTGGAATAGTCGGAGGCGCGCTGGCCGGTGTGGTTCACCGAACCGCCGATGGTCGCATCCACGCCATTGCCGGCCGACCAGGTGTATTGCCCGGTCAGCGAGCCCGACCAGTCGGGGACGAAGGGCAGGCGGTCGCCCATGAGCCCGCCCGCCGCCGGCGCGTCCTCGCTGAGGTGCGAGTCGGTATAGGCGGCGTTGAGCCCGAAGGTCAGGCCGCGGACCGGCACGAAGCGGATCGTCGCCTCGGCGCCCTGGCTCACCGCGTCGCCGCCATTGACGATATAGTTGAAGCCGCCCGCGCTGGTCTGTGCCTGGACGTTGCTCCAGTCGGTGTAGAAGGCGGCGGCGTCGAGGCTCAGCATGTTGTCCGAGGTGCTGATCTTGAAGCCGGCTTCGTAGCTGACCAGCTGGTCGGCGTCGAAGGTCGGCGAGGCGCCGGGGGCCAGTGCGTTGGGGCCGCCGGGGCGATAGCCCGAGGCGACGCGCGCATAGACCATCGCATTGTCCGAGATCTTGAAGCGCGGCGACACCAGGAAAGTGAAGACCCCGGCCTTGTCGGTGTTGTGATAGGTGTTCGAGATCGCGCCGGTGGTGAGCAGGATCAGCGTGCCGTAATAGCTGTGATCATAGGTCTGGTCGGCGGACGAATAGCGGCCACCGAACAGCACGTCGAACCGGTCGCCGAGATGGACCGTGGCGTTTCCGAAGACCGAATATTCCTTGTAGGTCGAATCGATCGACGCGATCGCGAACGGCACCGCGGGCGTCAGCGGCGCGCCGGTAGTGAGGTCGAACGTCCCGAAATAGGGGATGCTGTTGGCGCCGTCTTCCGACGTGTAATAGGCACCGGCCTGCAGATCGAGCGCGCCGCCGGCAAGGCCGGTCGCGGTCGCGCGGACTTCCTGCGAGAAGCGCGCGATGCGGGTTTCCTGATTGGCCTGGACCGCGACCGGGCCGCCGCCGAACGAGAAGAAGCCGACCGTGGGGCCGAAGCCGATGGTGCTGTCGCCATGGGTATAGGCCTTGGCGATCTGGTAGGTGGTCGACGAGACCAGGTCGACCCCGCCCAGATCGGCCTTGATCACACCGTTGTACAGCCGGAAGCTCACCTTGCCCGGCTCGCGCACCTGGCGCACGGCCTGAAGGTCGCCATAGATGGGCTGGAGCGTGGTGGCGTCGACGTCATAGGCGTTGGAGCCGCCGGTGCGGGTGTCCTGTGCGATCGCCTGGACCTGGATTTCGACCGCGGGGCCCAGCTTCGCGCCGATCATCAGGCGGCCGCCGGTGACATCGACCCAATTGACGTCCTTGCCGCGGGCGAGGCCGCCGACGATGTCGATATAGCCGGCGTCGTGACGGCGGTATGCGCTCGCCCGGATCGCGACGGTGTCGGTAATGACGGGCAGGTTGAGCGCGCCGCGAAAGCCATAGCCGATGCCGCCCTTGTCGACCGTGTTGACCGAGACCGAGGCGCGGCCGGTAATGTCGTTATAATCGGGATCGGCGGTGACGTATTTGACCAGGCCACCCATCGCATTGGCGCCATAGAGCGTGCCCTGCGGCCCCTTGAGCACTTCGATCTGCGCGAGATCGCTCGGATCGAGATCCAGCGTGGTGTTGCTGCCGCCCGAATAGGCGTTGACCGATCCGATCGGGGCTTCGCCGACATAGAAGCCGGTCGCCGCGGCCGACTGGGCGGGACCGGTGGTGATGCCGCGCAGCGCGACTTGAGTCAGGCCCGGACGGCCCGAAGTGAGCGACAGGCCGGGAACGCGATTGGCGTAATCCTCGAACTTGACGATGCCCTGGGTGGTCAGGTTGTCGGCGCGAACCACCGCGACCGAGGCGGGGACGTCCTTCAGGCGCTCCGAACGCTTCTGCGCGGTCACGACGATTTCGGGATTGCCCGAATCGTCCTGGGGCGCGGCATCCTGCGCCATCGCCGGTGCGGCGATTCCCAGGCTCAGCAAGGCAGCGGTTCCGGCCAGAAGCGCGGTGCGGCGCAGCGAGCGGGGGGGTGTGGACGTCATCAGGCTCTCCTCATCGATCGATCGTATCTTCAATCTTGAAGATCAACCTATCAGACAGGGCGGGGCGGCGCGCGGACGGGTCATTTGCCGATCCGCACCAACGCTATGCGTGGCGGGGCCTGCGGGGATCGCCCCTACTTCTTCTTGTTGCGGGCAACCTTGGCCCAAAAGGCGACGAGTTCGGGGTCGGCGATCCGGATCACAGACGGCGGATCGTTGAAGATGAAGACCTGCCGGCGCGCCAGATCGTAGCGCGGCCAGGCGGGGTAGGGCGAACCCTTGAAGTTCGGATCGCCGGTGCGCGCGAACGACGCGAAGGTCGCCTGCATCATCGCGGTCATGCGGTCCTGCGACGGCCCCGATCCGGTCAGCTCGCCGGAGAGCGCGACCGTGCCGAAGATGAAGGGGACATCGACCGCGTGGGGCGCCCGCAACAGGCCGCCCTGCACCGGCGACCGCCAGTCGACGCGGTACATATAGACCGGCGCGGGCTGGGCCAGCTTGCGTTCGGCCAGCGTCATCGCAGTCACGGTAAAGGACTGATCGGTCATCATCGCCGAGAACAGATATTTGGGCTGCTCGCCCGGCATCCGCTTGCGATAGAGCGCGATGGCCTCCGCCACATCGGCTGGGCCGGTGACGAGCCCGACCACGGTGGCCAGATTGGCGTCGTTGATCTGCGGCCAGACCGGGTTGGAGACGAGCACCGAATTCGCCTCGTCATGGGTGTAGCCGATCATCAGCGGCACCTCCGGCGAGACCGGATTGGCGACTGGATCATAGGGATGGGTGGGCATCACCACGCCATCGACCCAGGGATGATAGGCAAGCGCCCCGACCTTGGTGAAGGCATCGATCAGCGTCTGCATCGGCAAGTCGCGCAGCTTGAGCACCTCCTCGGGCTTGAGGCCCAGCGCGGCGAGAACCTTGTTGCGGACCTCGATCGATTCCTCGACCGAGGTCGCGCGCGGATCGGATCCGCTCATGATGATGCCCTTCTGGAACAGGCCCTTCGCCGAGGGCATCGCCAGCATCGCCGAGAGCTTGCCGCCACCGCCCGACTGGCCGAACACCGTGACGTTGGCCGGATCGCCGCCGAATTTCGCGATATTGCGGCGGACCCAGCGCAGCGCCTCGACGATATCGAGCTGGCCGGGGTTGGCGTCGAACCCGCCCGCGGCTTCTGGCCCGAGGTTGAGATAGCCGAAGCCGTTGAGGCGGTGGTTGATCGAGACCACGACCACGCCCTGGTCGCGGGCGAGCGACGTGCCTTCATAATATTTGTCGGCCGAGCTGCCGAAGCCGAAGCCGCCGCCATGGAGCCACACCATCACCGGGCGCTTCGCGGCGCGGGTAGCGGGGGTCCAGACGTTGAGCGACAGGCAATCCTCGCTGACCGGCAGTTCGGCGAAAGTGATCAGCGCGCCGGGCTTGTTGATCCTGGGCTGGGGGCAGATGTTGCCGAATTCGGTCGCCTGCCGCACGCCGGACCAGGCCGGGGCGGGCCTGGGCGCGCGGAAGCGGTTCGCGCCGCCGGTGTCCGCGCCATAGGGGATGCCGAGAAAGACCGAGACCTTGCCGTTCTGCTTCCCCGCGAGCTGGCCCTGCGCGACCGTGACGAGCGGCGCCCGCGCGGCGGCGGGCAGGGCGGCGGCGAGCGCGGCGCCGAGCATGAAGCGAGTCCAGAACATCGAAATTCCTTTCGGCCGATCGCCCGATCCTAGGCGCTATCGCGTGCGTGAGGGAAAGGGCGGCCATGCCGATCCGCTCCCAGGATTTGCTCGCCGCCGCGCCTCTTTCCGCGAAGGCGGGGACCGCGCATGGAGCGGGGATGACCTTGCCGCTCAACCGCCGCAACCTGCACCGGCTTTCCGCTGGAATCGCCGCGCCGGGCCATGATCCCGCGCGGGTGCGCGCGGGGATCGTGCATCTGGGGCTGGGCGGATTCCACCGGGCGCATATGGCGCGCTACACCGATGCGCTGATGGCGCGGGATACGGGCGCGCTGGGCTGGGGCATCACCGGCGCGGGGCTGATGCCCGGAGACCGGGCGCTGCTCGCTGCGCTGGCGGGGCAGGACGGGCTCTATACGCTGGTCGAGCGCGATGGGGTGTCGGAGCGAGCGGCGGTGATCGGGTCGCTGGCGGGAGTGATCGATGCGAGCGACTCCCCGGCGGTATTGCTCGACGCCATCGCCGATCCGGCGACTCGCATCGTCAGCCTGACCGTGACCGAACATGGCTATTGCCTCGATCGCGCGACGCGGCGGCTGGACCCGGCGCATCCGCTGATCGCGCACGACCTCGCGAACCCCCGCGCGCCGCGCAGCGCGATCGGCGTGTTGGTGGAGGCCTTTGGACGGCGGCGCGGCGGGCGGGCCTTCACTGCGCTGAGCTGCGACAATATACCGCATAACGGCGCGGTGCTGCGCGCGGCGGTGCTGGACTTCGCCGCCCGGATCGATCCGGGCCTCGCCGAATGGATCGCGAAGCACGCCCGCTTTCCAAGCACGATGGTCGATCGAATCACGCCGGTCCCCCGGCCCGAGGACGCCGCGTATATCGCGGCCACCTATGGCATCGCCGATGGCGCGCCGGTGATGTGCGAGGGGTTCAGCCAATGGGTGATCGAGGATGATTTCGCCGATGGCCGCCCCGATTGGGACCGGGTGGGCGCGCAGTTCGTCCGCGATGTCGCGCCCTATGAGACGATGAAGCTGCGGCTGCTCAACGCCAGCCATCTCGCGGTCGCGGGGCTCGGCGCGCTGATGGGCATGACCAGCATCGACGAGACGATGCGCGATCCCGGCTTGCGCGCATACATGGCCGCGCTGATGGAACAGGAGACCGGGCCGACCGTGCCGCCGGTGCCGGGGATCGATCTCGCCGCCTATCGCGCCGGGCTGATCGAGCGCTTCGCCAATCCCGCGATCCGCGACACGGTCGAGCGCGTGAACACCGACGCGCCGGTCAATTACCTCCTCGATCCGATCCGCGACCGGCTCGCGGGCGATCAGCCGATCCCGTTGCTCGCGCTGGCGCTGGCGGCGTGGTTGCGGCGGGTGCGCGAGCCCGGGTTTCGCCATCCGCTCGCCGCCGAATTGCGCGCTGCGGCGATCGCGGGCGGAGTGGACCCGCGACCCTTGCTGTCGATCGAGGCGCTGTTCGGCGCGCCTGGCAAGGATGAGCGACTGATCGCGGCCGTCGGGGCGTGGCTAAGGCTGCTTCAGAACGCCTCGCCGATCCCGAAATAGATCGCATGGCCGTCGCGCCCGAGCGCCACGTCGACGAAGCCGGCGAACCGAGCGCGGGTTTGGGGCGAAGCTGCAACCTATCGGCCACACTCAGACCTTCGCGGGCATGCCCATTTCCTGGATCAGGTCGAGCACGTCGGCGATCAGCGCCCGCATCGCCGCGCGCGCGCCCTCGGGATCGTGCGCGGCGATGGCATCGCGGACGGCGGCATGATCGGCGACATTGGCGGTGCGGCCCTTGATCCGGTTGGTGAAGCGGATCGAGGTGCGCAGCGCGGTGCTGACCACGTCGCGGAACTGCGCGTAGAACGGATTGCGCGACGCCCGCAGGATCGCGACGTGGAAAGTGATATCCGCCTCCAGCGTGTCGTCGAGCCCGCGGTCGGCGGCTTCCATCCGTTCAAGCCCGCGATTGATCCGCAGCAGATCGTCATCGGTGGCGAATTGCGCCGCCAACGCCGCCGCCTCGGGCTCGATCGCGACGCGCAACTGGTTGAACTGCTCGAGCAGCTCCACCGAGAACTGGCGCTCCAGCAGCCAGCGCAAGACGTCGGTGTCGAACAAATTCCATGACGAAGTCGGCTGGATCACGGTGCCCTGGCGCGGCCGTGCGCTGAGCAGTCCCTTCGCGGTCAGCATCTTCACCGCTTCGCGGGTGACCGACCGGCTCACGCCATTCTGCTTGGCAAGTTCCGCCTCGGTCGGAAAACCGGCATGTTCGAACCGTCCGGTGACGATGGCCCGGCCAAGGCTGTCGAGCAGGCCATGCGTGAGGTTGCGGCCGAGCTCGGGCCGTTCGTCCTCCGCCAGCGTCGCGAGGGCGCTCGATCGATTCTCAGCCATCGCGCCGCCTCCCCATCACCCAAATCGAATGTTACCTTATGCGGTCCGAACCGCTAGACAAGCCTTATTTATACGATAAATATACGCGCCGCCGTTTTTATGGCAAATATGGCCGACTGTGAGTCAGCCTGGATAAGGGGATGGGGCCATGACAAGTTTGTCGCAAATCGATCTGGTCGTGGTCATCGCATACGCGATCGGCATTTTCGGCCTCGCCCAGTGGGTAAGCCGCGAGAAGGCGGGCCATGAAAAGGATTCGAGCGATTATTTCCTCGCTTCGAAGTCACTCCCCTGGTGGGCGATCGGCGCGTCGCTGATCGCGGCGAACATCTCCGCCGAGCAGATCGTCGGCATGTCCGGCTCGGGCTATGCG
>Ga0164241_10001068_pt1 | contig 37747 bp, 33 predicted proteins | sample OricomyardsoilBY_FD_108780 | JGI IMG/M metagenome (GOLD analysis project Ga0164241, IMG submission 108780) | Backyard soil microbial communities from Emeryville, California, USA - Original compost - Back yard soil (BY) | ecosystem: Environmental > Terrestrial > Soil > Unclassified | place: USA... | reverse complement strand
TTTGCCGGGAGGCGTGGGGCCGCCTTACTTCCTTTTCCTGGCTTTTTTGCTGTCATGTCGGGTGTCCTTTCGTTGGCGTCCCCAATGGCCAAGACATTTAGATCGGGATGTACCAGTCTTTTAAGTCAAGATACCAGTGGTTGCCACGTATCGAATCGAAAAATCTGATGAAAATAGGGAATTGTCCTGCACGCTCTGCGAATGAGGCAGAGCATGTTCAGGAAGCTCGGGACGCGTGTCCGCTTTGGTCGGCTCGCTCGAAACGCTGGGACTTTTGCGCTGTTCGTAGACAGATTGCAGCAAGCTCATTGAGCCCGAGGCAGCCTCAGCCGTCGCATTCGAGTCGGAGACACGTATTAGCGAGTGTTCCGGAAATCATCAGTCTTGAGACGACCGCCGCTGTGGTAAATCCACACCTGGGCTCACGAGTTGCATCTTCCAGTGATCGGTGGATACTCCGCCGGTTGAAAGCGCCGAGTCGTCCCGGCATATGCCCGTCGCGAACCGAGTCGTCCCGGTTCAGGCTAACCAATGTTGCGGCGCTCATCACGCCGCGACAGTGTGAGCATCTCCCGCCTTATGTTTCGCCAATGTCACTGCCATTAATCCGGAAATCGGCAGTGCTTTTTTGCGCACGCTCGCCTTGCTGAGAGGCATCTCAAAAAATCCCATGATTATCGGCGGTTGGGGGCGTTCACGCGCGCTTCATCAGCGCGGTTCGGATCGTGTCGATGTGTGTCCCTTCGACAGCGAGAAAATCGAGCGGCCCGATCACGGAAGCCGCTACTGCGTCAGGTTTCCTCAAACGTAGGGAGCCTTGAGCTGCGCGTGGTGGACCGCCGCGCGGCCCAAGGCTCATCATGATCAGAGCGACGGGCACTTCACGGAGATCTTCTTTTTCACCGGCGCCAGGTGCTTCAAATAGATCACCAGGTCCGAGAGCTGTGCGTCGGTAAAGTCGTAGCGCGTCATGGTTGCGCACAGCGTCTTGCCGTCGTTGTCCTTGCCGTCCCGGATGGCGGTCTTGATCTCCTCGTCAGTCCAGGAGCCGATGCCGGTCTCGATATCGGGCGAAATATTCGGGTAGAATCCTAGGCCGCTGTAGTCCTTTTGGTGGCAGGTGAAGCACTTCTGCGAGTCGGCCTGGATACCGTCGATGAGGGCGACGGCGCGTGCCTGAGCGGCTTCGAGTTCTGGGTCGCCAGTGATCGGCGCGCCTGCTGCCCCGCCTTCGCCCGTTTCGCCAGCGTCGCCGCTGCTGGTCGAGCCGCCGTTGACGCTCGCGCCGGCAACGGCGCCCGTGCCGCCGCTACCGCCACTCGGGGTGTCGATGCGGCCGCCTTCGCCCATGTCGTCTGGCGTTTGATCGGGCTCTTCGTCCGTCCCCGGGTCGCCAGCGTCGCTCGCGCTTCCGCCGTTACTCCCGGTTGCGCCGCCGGCATGTCCGCCACCGCTGCCTTTGCCCGCGGTAGCCGTCGCGTCTGCGTCACTCGAGGAGCAGCCAGCCGTGACGAGCACCGAGGCTGTCGCCGCGGCAGAGAGCGACAACCACAAGAGCAGAGTGTGAGATCTGAGATGTATTGAAGACATTGCAAGATTCCTAACGGTTGGTTTCGGGACGATTGCTGAGCGGCGCTCGCGCTGCGGTCGAGCTGTCGCAAGTGCCTAGAGTCATTGAGCTATAAAGGCCGGCTTCAAAGGGGGAGGGGCGGAAGGGTGGGCGCGTTCATTTCAGGTAACAGGCGGGGAGCGACGATGGGGAACAGTGACAGAGTGTGGGTCACATGTGAGATCGGGGCTGTCTGCTTTGGCGTCGTTGATAGATGCCTAATGGCAAGTAAAGTATTTCGTTGGTAGTTGTTTTGCGTTTCGTGTTCGCTGGCACGTACGAATTTTCGGCCTAATTCTGCAATATTTCGTAACTGAGGCATGGATTGGTGAGGCCGATTCACGCTCCTGGACCGCCTGGTGTGGTTGCTCACGAGTTCCTTCGTCAGCTGCCGCGGAGCCTGTTCCAATTGTGAGGTGTTTAGGTGATCTGAATGCAGTGTGCCAATCCGCGCGCCGCTTCTGTACGACTTTTCGCCGGTGATTCGCGGCTATTTCGCAGGGTTTCGCGGAAAAGCCCGCCCGATTGCGGGCATGTGTCGCAATCGATTGTTGCTGATTGTGATGTATCAAACGGTAATTTTAGGGTTTTTAAAATGTGTGATTGTGTTGTTTGATCCTTGACTGGTTTGCGTCTCACAAGTTAAAGGGCAAAGGACCCTTGTGAGTCGGCCGACGACAATGTCGGACTCGGAAGACCGCGCTCACCCATTCACTGCCCACCCTCAGCCTTCGAGCACCGGGGATGGGCCGCCAATCGCGCCTATTCGTCCCATCCAATCAACGGGCTCCTCGAGCCAATTTCCCACCCCGGTGTCCTCGCCGAGGAGTTTCTCGGAACACGGAGAGTTGCATGAAACGACGTAATTTCTTAAAGGCTGCCGCCGTCGGTGGCGCTGCCGCTGCGGCTTCGGTGAGCGTGAAGACTCGCCGCGCCAGCGCAGTTCAGCTGTTCGGCGATGTGCCCGCCGACCACGCGAGCATCATGCTGCCGAAAGAAAACCAGGTCACGAACATCCTGGAGATCTTCATGTACGGCGGCGTCACGCCCTGGGAAGGTTTCTACTGTGTTCCGAGCTACGGCTCGGAAGAGAACAAGACTTGGCACAAGTCCTATCCAGCGGACTTCCTGAACGCCGCTAAGGCGTGCAGCTACAGCGATCCGGGCCTGTTTACCTTTTTCGCCCAAGATTCTGGGTCGAGCGTGACCGGCTTGGTGGATGCGCCGAAGGACATCTTCCTCAGCCCGTTCCTGGCACCACTGATCGCACGCACCGACGTGACGGACCGCATGCGCATCGTCGTCAACCGTCACTCGCTCGAACCGCACGAGGCAGCCATTCCGCTGACCATGGCCGGCGCCACGCTCGGGGCGCCTTCCCTTGCTGCGCTCGGCACGCACGTGGCGCGCTACTTCGTGGACCACGATCTCGAGGCGAAGCACCCGGCTCCTTTCGCTTACGGCATCGTGGGCTCCGGTAGCTTCATCCCGACGGACAACATCTTGACCATGTTGGCGACGGGTCTGCACCCCGGCGCTGCGCGTCCGCTGCACATCAAGATGAACGATGTGGCGCGCCTGACCACGTTGATCAACCGCACGCCGATCGGTTCGCTCGAAGATCGCACACGCTATGACGCGCTACTCGATACGTACTTCGGTCAGTATCAGAGCCGTCTGAAGTTCGCCAGCACGGGTGACGCCTTGCGGGCTCCACGTTTCGGCGAATTGAACGCCGCGAAGAATTCGCTGGCGCACGCCAAGGACATTCAAGATCTGCTGTCGTCCGACTATTTGACGCGATTTACGACTAACGGGTGCTTCACTCGCGGAGGGGCGCAATCGGCGAATGGTTCTGCGGTCAGTACGACGCCGCTGTCTGCAATCAACTATCCGGGAATGAGCTTGAAGATGGCGGTGCATTTGCTCACGCACCCGACGTCGCCCGCGGCCCACTGCATGGTGATCGACACCGGCCTAGTCGCAGCGGATGGTGGCGGTGGCTACGACACGCACAACGAGACGCCGTTTACGCAATCGCACAACATCAAGAACGTCTTCGATGCGCTGTTGCCGCTGGTGAACGGAGTGGGCGAATCGGACCCCAACAAGCTCGACTTGAACAAGACGATGATCATCTTGAACATGGAATTCGGGCGTACTCCGGGCCTCCAGAAGACGACCAATACTGGCCGCAATCACTGGCCGTATGGCTACACCCAAGTTTACATCGGAGGCCCGATCACGAAGGCTCAACGGGGCATCTACGGTTCCATCCCCGAAACCGGTTTGGCGTCCGTGTACACCACGCCGACCGAAAATCGCATCGCTGCCTTGTTGGCCATGGGCATCTGGCCCTTCGATCAATCGAGTTTCAGCAGCGCTCAAGTTCAAGATCCGAGTTCCGAAAGCAACGCGGTGCGCAGCGTGTTGAAGCGCGTGTTGGGGTATACGGTATGAAAACTTCACTTCGATTTTTGGCGCTGTTCGGCGCCGCGGCAGTCCTCGCGGGCTGTGGAGATAGTGACAGCCCGTCGACTGGTGCTGCGGGCGCGGGCGCAGAAGAAGGCGGCAGTGCCAACGTCGGCGCTGGCGGAAAGAGCGGCTCCGGTTCCACTGGCAAAGCAGGCAGTTCCTCTGGCAAGGCCGGTAGTTCAGGCAAGGCTGGTGAGACCGGGAAGGCAGGCGAAACAAGCGTTGCCGGAACGGGCGGTGGTTCGGAGGTTGAAGCGGGAGCGCCTGGCACTGGCGGTGGCACTCCCATCGGTGACGCTGGCGCTGGCGGTGAAGCTGGTGGCGGCGGCGAGGACACCACAGTCGCTTGGTATCAGTGCCAAGCGACCGATCAAGAGTTCGTTCGCCGGGCCATCTTGGGCATCCTCGGACGGCATCCGTACGGCCAAGCGGAAGTCAATGTCTACACGGACATGATCACGCAGATCGACGCGATTGACGGCTACGAGCCGGACACCAAGATCTCCGCGCCGATCACCACGCTGCGACACAGTCGGCAGATGGTCGTCAACGCGCTCTTGGCCAACCCGGAGTATCAGTCGAACTGGGCCGAGCTGTATCGTGATTTCGTGCGTGTGCAGCGCATCGACGAGCAGCAGAATGCCGCTTGTGACGCGCTCCGCGTGCGCACGACCGACGCCAAGGATCTTGCGGCTTGGGTGCGCGACCAATCGCCGCTCGTTGGCGGCGACGGCAAGGCCGCGGGCACCTTCGCGGACGTCGTGTTCGGCTCGATCGAGCTCGACGACATCACTCCGCTCTACGTCGAAAGCCTCTTCACGCTTGTCTTGAAGACTTATCAAGGCGCGAATGCGCTGCCGGTGGCGCTCGAGCTCTCTCGGCGCGCGGACTTCGGCGCTTGGTTCGATGGCGCGTACCTCAACCGGGACATGGTGTGCCTCAACTGTCACAACAGTGAGTTCTCGGTAACGCAATCGAGCGATCCAGCTCTGAACCGACACTTCCCCGTGCCGGGTCTGTTCGAAAAGGCGCTCTTCGGCGACTCGACTGGTCCGGGCTTGGTCAACGGCTTCAGCGGCGCCGACCGCCTGCACGGCGCTCTGCGTCGCGCGCAATTCCTGGTTGGGCCGTCCTCGCTCAGCAACCTCACTGCTGATTGCGCAACGGCGACCGCGGCGCAGATCAGCGCTGCCACCACGCCAGTGCCGAGCTGCGCGTCGGGTGATCCGCTCCTCTATTGTGCCCAATCGACCGAGCTGTTGTGTACCAGCGTTGCGAATCGTACGCGTCGAATCCAGCCGTGGGGCTTAGCCGCAGCCTGCGGCCAGTTCATCGGGCCAGACGTGATGCCCATCGATCAGGCTGCTGTCGAGTCACGGCTCGGCAACGTTGCGGGCCTTCGCACCTCGATGTGGGACATCGCAGGGTCCCTGCGCGCTGGCTTCAACAAACTCGAGGTCGAGGGCTTGGGTGCGGATGCGGACGGCGAAATCGCGGATGCGGATAAGGCGCTCGCGTATCTCATATCGATGAGCATCGTGGAGAAGGTTTGGAAAGAGGTCGTCGGCACGCCGCTGACCATCGCCAACTACTTCCCGCGCAATGCCGCGGCCCGCGACACGCTCTGGGGTTTGACCGAAACTCTAATCAAGTCCGGCTACTCCAACAAGGCGCTGCTCAACGCCATCTTCGCGAGTCCATATCTGAATATGGCGGCGCCTGAGACCGGCTGCGGAAACAATCCGTACAGTGCTCCGCGCATCTTCGATCCCTGGCGTATGGCGGAGCCGGATCCAACCAAGCAGGGCAATAGCATTACCGACGGCGTACAAGCCATCAGCCCACGTACTCAAGCGCGAGCGGCGTACGGTGCTCTCGGTTGGCCGCTGGTGGCCTACGGCTCGGTGTTCCCGGGCGTCTCCGGCTGGGGTGAAAATGCGATCACGATTACCCCCGCCGTAGGCGCCACCCCCGCCGTCACCACCGGCACGGTCGAGCTGCAATTCCAGACCGAGACCGGTTATTTCCTCAAGAGCTCGCAGCCCGGCTTCCGTGGCCTCGACTTCCAGGGGCGTCTCGGGTGGGAAGATCGCTTCGCGACTTGCTCGAAGCTCGTGCCGAACACTGCACCCGACGTCATCGACGCCCTGGTGGACAAGGCAAAAGTGCCCGGTGCGTACACCATCAAAGACCTGGTCCTAGTGCTCAAGGATCGCATCATGGGTGACCCAACGCTGACGAGCGCCACAGAAAAGGCACAGCTCGAAGGACTCTTCGGCGCTTCGCTCACCTCGGACGCCAACGCGGTGCCGGACTTGGGCGGATCCCTACGCAGGGTTTGCGGCGCCATGATCACCACTCCGCAGTTCTTGATGCTCGGTCTTCAAGCCAAGGATGCCAGTGAGGTGCCGGCCGCAACACCTGACAGCGCATCCTATCAAGCAATCTGCACGAAACTTGCTGCACTCCCAATGTCCGACAAACTGAGTATTACCTGCACCGGCGGCGCTCCGCTCACGGTCAACGTGGCCCCCTGACTCGATATGGCGGAGCGCGCGTGACGGCGCGCGCTCCGCGCTTTTAGCCTCGTTTCTTCGGAAGAAACCCCTGCTCATCTTTAGGAAATCTTGATCATGGTTAAGCAATCTCGCGTCACTGGTTCCGTTTCGTCGTCCTTGGCACCGGGTGCCGCCGCGCTCAAAGGCGATCGCACGAAGAAGGAAGAGGGGTTTCGCTGGAAGACGGCCGCGCGCGTCTCGGGCATGTTTGCAGTCGGCCTCTTGGCAGCCCTTGCCGCCCCGCGTGAAGCCAAAGCAATCGGCTACTTCGTACTCGACTCGGGAACCGCCTTGCCCTCGCCGCAGCCTTGCCAAGATACCGACGCGGGCTGTTACACGAACTGGCTGACGACCGCAGATATCGATGGCGATGGCGACATGGACGTCCTGCTGGCCAACGGCGGCGGCTACTACAGCGTTGGAAAATCCGAAGAATCAGTCGTTTACCTGAACAACGGCAAGGGCGTCTTCACGGACATCACGCCTACGGGTTTCAACAACGTACACAACCGCAGCCGCCAGATCGCGGTCGCTGACGTCGACATGGACGGAGATCTCGATATCTACCAACCAGGTGGCTACGGCTTCGATCTCGATCGAATGTTCATCCAGACCGCCCCTGGCGTATACGAAGACCGCTCTACCACGTTGCTTCCGGATGGCTTGATGTCCCACGCTGCGTCCTGTCACATGGGCGATCTCGATGGCGATGGTGACCCAGACCTGATCGTGATGGATTGGGGTATGGGGTCCACGAACACTACCGCACACGCCATTCTCTACACCAATGACGGCAACGGTAAGTTTACCTTGGCGGAGGTCGAGCACGATCCCGGCTTCGTGACTCCAACGGACCGCCTTCCGCCCACCATTCCCGGTGCTGGCGCCAGTCCGCCAATCCCTACTTCGGCGGGTGTGACTGGTGGCACTGCCGTTTACTGGGGCGTTCGACCGATCGACGTGGATTTCGCGGACGTCGACAACGATTTCGACCTCGACATCCTCGTGAACATGAGAAACGGCTACAGCCGGATTTTCCTCAACGATGGTCACGCCAACTTCAAGGATGGCACCAACTTCGTCGCTACGTGGACTCCGGACGGTTTGAAGCAAACGGTCACCACGAACTATCCGGCGAAGCAGGGACCATACGTCTACAACCAAGAGGTGTGTGACATCGACGACGATGGCGATCTCGACATGCTGATCGACAATGTCGGGACGAAGCCTTCGCCTTTCTTCGCTTGGAACTACGCGGGTTCTACCGGCGGCAACCAAAACGTCTCGCAGGTCTTGATCAACGATGGCCGCGGTAAATTTACGGACGACACCGTCAACCGCATCTTCGGGGAGCCTACCGCCGACGACAACGCGCTCAAGTGCGTCGATGTCAACAACGACAATCACTACGATCTGATCGTGGCGACCTTGACCGGGCGAAGCGAGAAGCTGCTGCTGAACGACGGCTCCGGCCGCTTTACCTTCGTCGCGGACGGCATCCCGAACGGCTTTGGTTCGGGCACGAGCGGTGACGCTTCGTTGTCACACGACTTGGCTGATTTCAACGGCGACAAGATTCTGGACATGGTGACGGGCCAGGGCGAGGGCAAACCGTACGACGAAAAGATCTACTTCGGCGGTGGTGGCAATCAACCCGACACGAAGGGCCCGCTCTTCCGGGCAATTCAAACGCCGGCACCGCTCGCCGAGACACCCACGGTCATTCGCTACGCGTTGCGTGACGGCGTGACCAACGAACAAGGTCAGATGATCAAGTCCACGACCGTTACGTACGCCATCGCGAACGGCGCGCTCAAGACCGTCACTGGTAAGTTCTACGGTGGCGACTTGTTCCGCGCGACCATCCCGGCTCAGACGGCCGGAACTGTGGTGAAGTTCAAGCTCAACGCCACCGATCGAGCGGGTAACGCATCTACGTCCGCCGAATTTACGTACACCGTGCCGACGCCCGTGCCGCCTCCAGTGGTGATTGGCATTGGCGGAAGTGGTGGCTCCGGCGGCTCTGGTGGAAGTGGCGGTGCAGGTGCGGGCAGCGGTGGCGTTGCGGGTACGAGCGGCGGCACTGGCGGTTCGACCGCTGGCACGGGCGGCACCTCGGGCGGTTCTGCAGGCAGCGATGAAGCGAGTGCAGGTGAAGCCGGTGAAGCAGGTGCAGCCGGCGAGACCAGCGTCGGTGGTAGCTCAAGCACTGGCGGATCGACTACGGGCACGGCAGGTAAACCGAGCTCGGGTGGCAAGGCGGGTTCGAGTTCCGGTGCTTCGAATGGCGGCGAGGCTGGTCAACCCGCGACTGGCAGCGGCGGCAAGGGTCACTACGAGACCGTCGATGACGGTGGTTGCGCAGTGTCCACATCGGGGCCGGCGAGTAAGGGTCGCAGCGCGGCACTCTTGGGCCTCGGTCTCTCCATCCTCGGTTTCGTGCGCCGGCGCCGCAGCGGCAAACAGTGAATGTGCGAGAGGCGTCGTCCGGCAGCCTCGCTCGCTTCGCTGCTCGTCGTGACCTTACTCTTCGTTTGGGCGTGTTCTTCCAGCGCCCGTGAAGATGCTTCGGTCACGGCGAGCGGCGGGTCGGGTTCTGCGGTTTCAAGGGGCGGCGCTCGCGCTTCGGAGGACGAGGCGGGCGCAGAAGCCGCCTCCAGCGGATCCGGAGATGTCGCCGCCGCGTCGGCAAGCAACGATGGCGGCTCGAGTGACGTAGAGAATCCAGCGCCCGGCACGGAGTCATCTACTGGAGGAGCGCGCCACTCGGACAACGGTGGCGCAAGTTCCAGCGCTGGTTTTAGTCCGTCGACAGGTGGCACGATTGATATCGATATGAGTCATGCGGGCGCTCCCGACGTGGCTCGAGCAGGGGCGGGTGACCCTGCGTCGACTGCCGGCACGACGAGCATTCCAGCGGCTGGCGGGGCGCCCGCCGTCGCCGAACCCGTGTGCGATCCGGCTGAGGATGCCTCGACACTCGACATGTTCTTACCGTGTAATGTTTCGACCGCGCTCTACGTCTGTCGCAACTGTCACTCGAACCCGCCAGTAAAAGGCGTGTTCAGCTCCTATGCGAGCTACGCAGACATCAAAGCCAACGCGGCCAAGATCTACGGCGTAATCAAGGGCGGTACGATGCCGCGCCCGCCGTATACGATGTCCGCGTGGCAAAAGAACACTGCGCTGAAGTGGCTCGGCAAAGACGGTACATGTGCAATCGGCGCAACGGAATCATGTCAGTGACGTCGCTCTAAATATTGCTGTGTGTGTCTGGCTGCTACGCCTCGTAAGCATCGCAGAAACACGATCTCGAGCACGCTAGTCAATATCGATCAGTTTGTCTGTCCCATTCGGATGGGCGAATGCGCGTCAGTTCGATGAGCGAGATCGAGAAGGAATGGCGATGACTAAATCCAATCTATTCAAGTCGAGCGCGCTCAGTCTGCTCGTCGCAGCGGGCCTCGCTCAAGGTTGTGGCAGTACGAAAGAAGTGTGGGTGTCCGAGCCCGACGAAACTGCCGGTTCGAGCAACGCGGGGAAGGCTGGGAGTAAGAGTTCTGCTGGTGAATCGAGCGGCGCGGGCGATCCCAACACCGGAGATGGCAGCGCGGGGATGGAGGAACCGAGCGGTGAAGCGGGCGAGTCTTTCGGAGGTAGCGCAGGTGTCGGTGGGATTGCGGGTGTCGGTGGGACTTCCGGCCTCGGTGGGACTGCGGGGATCGGTGGCAGTGCTGGTATCGCCGGCCTCGGCGGGACTGCGGGCGTCGGTGGCCTCGGCGGAACTGCGGGCGTCGGTGGGACTGCGGGCGTCGGTGGCGCTGCGGGTAAGGGCGGCAGCAGTGGCACTGCTGGCTCGTCAGGAACGAGCGGTAGCGCAGGCTCGGCTGGCAAGGCCGGTAGTGGCGCCGGTGGAACGGGTGGCGGTGCAGGTTCGGGCGGCAGCGCGGGCAAAGCAGGTGGCGCCGGAACCGGCGGCGGGGCAGGTGGCGGTGGCGCCGCGGGTAGTGGCGGTGGCGGTGGCTCCGCAGGCAAAGCAGGCGGCGGCGGTACGTCCGGTTCGGGAGGCGCTGCCGGCTCCGGCGGCGCGACGACCTTGTTTACGCCGGCCTCGTCCAGTTGTGCGGCGGGCAACGTCGACGCCGCGTTTACGGTTTGCCGCAACTGTCACGGCTCCCCAACGAACGGACCGCCCTCCTACGCATCGTTGGTCACTTACGCGCAGATCGTCGGTGAAAAAGCCAATATCATAGACAAGCTGAACGCCAACGCGATGCCGCCACCTGGTGGGGGCACTCTCAGTTCTGCCAACAAGCAGTTGATCTTGAACTGGCTCAACGGTGGCGCAGTCGGCGTTCCGAACGCCTCTTGCCCGTAGCTCGGTTCAGCGCGCGATGAGGGCCGTGACTATGGTTCGGCCCACATTCGCAACAGATTCTGTTGTACCGCTTCCAGATTCACACTGACGGGATGATCGCCGAGGCGTGCGATCACTCCGTGCAGCTGCAGCAGCACCTCGCGTTGCTCTTGGCTCCGGATTAGGCTCTGAATCCACATCACCGCTGCCAGGCGAGCTCCGCGCGTGACGGGCGCAACGCGATGAACCGTGGTCGCCGGATAAAGTACGAGATCGCCGGCGGGGAGTTTGACTGCGCTATTGTTGACGACGAGCTCACCGCCGTCATAGCTCTCCGGCTCTGACAAGAACAGCGTCGCTGCCAAGTCGGTGCGGATCCCATCACGACTGCGCACGGCATCGTCCGTGTGCGCGCCGTACTCCATCCCGTTCTCGTAGCGGCTGAAGAGCACGGGAGTCAGCCTGCGCGGCAACGCGATCGGCGGAAATTTGTCGTTGGCGAGCAGCGTCTTTTTGACCAGCTCGGCGAGCTCTTGTGCGTCCGGCCCAGGCTCGAGCTGCAGGTTGCGTTTGACGCGGGCTGCGGCGGCCCCCGCGGTAAGCAGGCCGTCCACCCACTTTCCCTTGGCTAACCGTCCGTTGATCTGGGCCAAAAGTTCGGGCGAAAGCAGCTGGCGGATGATCGTGAGGTTCACGGGGATCGGCGGAGAATATCACACACGGTAGCAGGTCGTAGGGGCAGACTTTCCAGCCGCGCCCCCGAGTTCCATCCGGACTGGCGCGGCGCCTGTCTCGCTCTCGGGTCCCTCTGGCGCGCGAGTTTGGGTTGCTGTCGGTGCAAGCTATACTCTCCAGCAGCGTTAGCCCAGGGGGCTACCCGAAGAACATGTCACTCGCAACACATCGCCGGGGCATCACTATCACCGTGATCGGCGCGCTGGGCCTGCTCAGTGGGCTCGGTTTTGGTGCACAAGGCAGTCAGCAGTTCAGTGAAGTAACGGATCCTTCCGTGAACGCCTCCGTTCAACCGCGCTTCAGCCGAACATTCGACGTGACGCACTTCCAAAAAGGGAACATCCACACCCACACCACCCTGAGTGATGGCGGCAGTAGTCCGGAACACACGATCGCTTGGTATCGGAGCCATGGTTACCAATTCCTTGCGCTGACCGATCACAACCTGCTCTCACGTCCAGCACGCTATGCCTCGCTACAAGAGCCAGGTTTCGTGCTCATCTCGGGCGAAGAGATCACGATGACGGGCCGGGGCCGCCAAGTGCACGTCAACGGGCTTTGCATCAAGAACCGTATTCCCGGCGGAAATTTTGGCAGTGCGGCGGCCGCCCTCTCGAACGGGATCAGCGCCGTGCGTCACCAGGGTGGAGTCGCGCTCGTCAACCATCCTAACTTCGACTGGGCGCTCTCGGCCGCGGACGTTTCGGACGCGCGTGACGCTTCGTTGCTCGAAATTGCCAGCGGCCACCCGTACGTCCACTCCGCGGGCGACGCCGATCATCCGTCACACGAAGCGCTGTGGGACATTGCGCTCGTGTCGGGCGCGGACTTCATGGGAGTCGGCGTCGACGATGAGCACCATATCGACATCTCGAGCGATCCTCCGGCGACGCCAGGCCGGGCTTGGATTTCTACCTTCGGCGAACTGACTGACAGCGCGGCCATCTGCTCGGCGATGGCACAGGGGCAGCTCTACTCGTCGACCGGCGTCGAGCTGCGGCGAATTGCGGTCAGTGAGCGAGAGTACCGAGTCGAGCCCGTGCAAGCGCGCGCGAGCGTGGTGTTCATTGGCGGCGGAGGGCGTGAGCTCGCGCGCCACACCAAATTGAGCGAAGGTGCCGCCGTGTACGCGTTGCGTGGTGACGAGGGCTACGTTCGCGCGCGCATCGAGCTTTCGGACGGCAAACGCGCGTGGACGCCGGCGGTGCGGCTCGCAAATTGACGCCCGCCAATTGTCGGCTTGCGGGAGGCGGTCTTCCGGCATAGCGTCGCGCGCGACGGCGCATGAAGGCAATCATTTTTGGCGGCACGAGCGGCATGGGACGCGCAATCGCGCGACGTCTGGTCGAGCGCGGCGATACGGTATTTCTGCTGGGTAACGAGGAAGCAGAGCTCGCGCGCAGCGCGGCTGACTTGAAGGCGCATCACCCAGCGGGCACGACCGTTGGCTACGCGCTCTGTGATTTGGCCGCCCCCGAAGGCTTTGCCACTGCGCTCGACTCCGCGGACGCAGCGCTCGGCAATTTCGACACCGTGGTGGTCACCGCCGCCATGTTCGCGACCCAAGACGCGCTCGAGGCGGATATCGAGCTGACGCGCAAACTGGTGACCTTGGATTATGCGAACACGCTGGTGTTTTGCGAACACGCCCGCAAGCGCTTGCTCGCGCGGGGCGGCGGTAAACTCGCCGTCTTCTCGTCCGTGGCTGGCGATCGCGGTCGCAAGCCAGTCGCCATCTATGGTTCGGCCAAGGCCGGCTTATCGGTGTATCTGGAGGCGCTGGATCACAAGTTTCACGACGCCGGCCTCCACGTGCTGTGCGTGAAGCCGGGCTTCGTGAAAACGGGGATGACGGCGGGGCTCAAGCCGCCTCCGTTTGCCGGTGAACCCGATCAAGTCGCGCGTGACGTGGTGCGCGCTTTGGACAAGAACAAGCCGGTGCTCTACACACCCGGGATGTGGGCGCTGGTCATGCTCGTCATTCGCAATCTGCCGCGCTTCATCATGCGTAAGATTGGGTTCTAGTGGTCCACTCGCCGGCTCCCCGACACGTGTTGATATTCGGCGCTACGTCGGCGGTCGCCGCTGACGTAGCGGTGTTGTGCGCAGAGCGCGGCGATCGATTGCACTTGGTGGCCCGCAACGCGGACAAGTTGGCGGAGGTCGCGCGTCGCTGTGGCGCCGCTCGAGTCTCGGTTCAAGCGGCTGATTTTGCGCGATTGGAACAAAACGAACAGTGCGTGAGGCAAGCGCTTTCGGCGCTGGGTCGGGTCGATTGCGTGTTGATCGCGCATGGTGACCTGGGCGATCAGCTTGCGAGTGAGCAAAGCTTCGAAGAAGCCGAGAAGATCGTGCGTGTCAACTTCACCAGCGTCGTGTCCCTGCTGATCCCGCTCGCCAATCATCTGGAGCAGGCGAGGGGCGGGGTGCTCGGCGTGATCACGTCAGTCGCGGGTGAGCGCGGCAGGCCCCGCAACTTCACCTACGGCTCTGCAAAGGGCGCGTTGAACGTGTACCTGCAGGGGCTGCGGACGCGCATGTACGCATCGGGCGTCAGCGTGACCACGATCAAGCTCGGGCCGGTCGACACGCCGATGACCCGTGACCATGCCAAGCACGCCCTATTCGGTCAGCCGAAGTCAGTGGCTCGCTCGATCTTGCGTGCGCTCGACGCAGGCACGCCTGAGGCATACGTGCCCTGGTTTTGGCGAGGAATCATGCCGATCGTGAAGAACACGCCTGAATGGTTGTTTCAGCGCTTGTCGTTTTTGTCTGCACGGTGATCACGCGAACTTCCATTGACCAGTGGAAAGCCCACTAGGCGATTCGTCAGGGCTCGCTCCCGTGCGCTGAGCGAGCGCCACCAATTGCTGAATTCCGTCGGATCTGGGTCTGGTTTGGCTGAAGGTGGTGGCTCCTCGCCGAGCGCGAGGTAAGGGGAGCGATACGTACAAGAGTAGTTCACGGTCGTGCTGGTGCAGCGATTGGCACGAAGGTTTTCGGCGATCAACATTCTGAGGAAGACGCGGTCGCCGACGGCGGCAAGTGCCCTCGGAACTAGCGCCCAACGCCCGACCACATGAAAGCTCGAGCGGAGCAAGAAGAAACAGTTGGTGTCGACGTGGTCGCCTGGCTCGTTCTCCGATTCTGGCGGAAGCACGCTGCCATCAGGGCGACACAGCCGACGTCTAGCAACCACGAAGTCCGGCAATTCTTGGGTCGATCGCGCGGTTTGCAGGCAAGTCGACACATGCTGGTCATCGAACCAGTTGTCGGCATCCAAGAATGCGATCGCTTCGAATCCTTCTGCCGCGGCTAGCACCGCGCCGAGCCCGCGCGCAGTGTTGCCCGCATCGGCGTGAGAACGATCCAAGCGCAGGTGGCGTACGTCGGAGCTTTGCACCAAATCACTCGGATGCCCGTCCGCGACCAGAATGTGCGTGACCGGGTAGTCTTGCCGCCGCACCGAGCCCAAACAGCGCTCGAGCAGCGCATTGGACTCTTTGAAGTATGGAGTCACGACGGCGATTTTCATCGTCGAGCTCGACTACACAGAGAGGAACTCTGCTGCCTCGGGAGCGAACATTCGCTCGAGCATGAAATCGGGCAGAACGTATTGTGGAAAGCAGATCGAGGCGTTGTCCTGGCGCAACACGTGCAAGCACAGCCCTCGACTGTCCGCGAAGTGATCGAGCTTGCGTCCTTTGGCCAGCGCTGCGCTGACCATGCCCCAATCCTCGTTGAAGTTCTGATCCGGAAACGGCGTCTCCTGCCACATCGACCGGCGATATGCGTAGCTAAAACCATAGCCCGCGTAATGTGTGTCGAATGATTTGGCATTGGCATCGGTGAGTAAAACCGGCTTGATCAACTCATCGGAGAAGCGAAAGTGTAAGCCGCGCGTGATTCGCGTGTCCCAATAACCGAGCTTTCGCGCGCGAGTGGTGTACACGAACCAGGCGGATAGCTTGCTCAGATCAGCTCCACGCAGCAGTCGTGCATGCATCGTGCTGAGGTAGTCGTTGGCGTAGAAGTCGTCGTCGTCGAAGTGCGCGATGAACTCACTCCGACTACGCTCGATCAGCCAGTTGCGCTTGTTGCCGATCGTTAGTCGTCCACCAGCGTAGTGAGTGTAGCGAATGCGCGCGTCACTCAGCTGCGAAAAATAGCTCGAGGGCTCGTGGCTGTCGTCCAAGATCAACCACTCGAAGTTCTGTTCTGTCTGGCGTAGCACGGTTCGATGCTGCAACTGCAAAAGCCGCTCGCGCTGGTAGCTCGGCGTGATGATCGAAATCGCGGGCGACCCGGACATCGGTGAATGGTAGCTCACGGCGTCGGCAGCCTGCCAAATTCGAATGGCGCGCTTGGGTCGGGCGCGGGCGGCAGGTATGCGTGATCACCGTAGTGTCTGACGACCACCCGCGAATTCGCCCAAATCTTACCGCCGAGCTGCTGCCAACGTTTGCAGAAGGCCGCATCTTCACCATAAGGGTGCACGTCGAAGAAGGGCGACCAGAGCGCCCAAGCGGGTCCTTGCGGCGTTTCATAGGCGAGCTCAGGGTGCGCTGCGACCAGCTGCTCGATACAGCGTCGAGTCAACAGCATGAACCCGGCAGCCGCGTAGTGCGCTTCCACCAGCTCAGCTTGACGTTGATTGCGCAGCGGAGTTGCGAGCAAGCGCTCTTCCGTCTTTTTCGCGTACAGACCGGTCACGAAATCTTGCCTGGCATCGAGCAGTTTTTGCACGTCGTCGGCAGTGAACCCGATGTCCGAATCGACGCACAATAAATGGGTAGCATTGGAGCGTAGAAAGTGCGCCGTGAGCACGTCTCGGCTGACCGGCAAGAACGAGCCGTTGAACTTGCCCACAATCAATCGTCCAGGCGCGGCGTGCGCGAGTTCGAGCACGCCAGACATGTAGGCTTCGTGCACGCGGCCGTCGTGGAGCGGTGTCGCCAGAAAGAACCGCGGTGCGTCACTCATCCGGCGGTCGCTTTCACTTCTGACAGGCCTTGGGGCATGAGCACCGTGTCACCATATCGCTTCACGACCACCTGAGAATGAACCCAAATCCTTTCACCAAGGGCGCGCCATCGCGCGCAAAAACTCGCGTCTTCCGAGTAGAGACGCCCATCGAAGCGAGGTGACCAAAGCGAGCACACTCGCTCCGAGCCAGAGTCGTAGATGAGCTCTGGGTGTGCGGCCATCATGCGCTCGACGCAGGCTCGCGTTAGAAGCAAAAATCCTGCTGCGGTATGCGACGCCTCGATCAAATTACCCTCGCGCTGGTTCAATAGCGTCGCGGACGGTGCACGATACGGTTGCTTCATCGCATAGATGCCGCTGATGAAATCTTTGCGCGACTCGCTGAGCGCGGCGACATGTGCCGGTTCCCAGCCGATGTCCGGGTCGACACACAGCATGTGCGTGGCGCCAGAGCGCAGAAACCCGTGCGTCAAAATATCCCGATTCTGAGGCATGTACGAGCCGGTTGACTTGTGAATGATGAAGCGTCCCTCGGTCGCCACGCTCATCTGCAGTGCGCCCATCATGTATGCGTGGTGGACTCGTCCATCCAAGATTGGCGTCGCCAAAAAGTAGGAGTCATTCGGCGACATTCTCGGCGATTCGTCCACGAATCATGAACCGCGTCAATGCGCTCGGAGGAGACGAAGTTCGGATGCTCGCGACGAGACTCGAGAGCCCTCGAGCTCAAGACGACCACGAGCTGCGGCGCGCTCTTCGAGGTGCGCTTTGGCCCTGCGATCGCCCACCCATGCTCACTGAATGAGCTTCGGAGTATCGAGCACTTCTCGCACGCGCCGCGCCACGGCCTCCGGAAAAATCGGCTTTTGCAGGTACGCGACGCCGGAGTCGAGGATGCCGTGCTGCACGACGCTGTTTTCAGTATAGCCCGACATGTACAGAACCTTGAGTTCCGGGCGGGTCTGGCGCAAGCGCTCGGCCAGTTCACGCCCGCTCATCTGTGGCATTACGATGTCGGTCAAGAGTAGATGGATCGCGCGTGGATGCCGTTCCGCGCACAACCAAGCTTCACCGGCGTTGCGCGCCTCGAGCACGGTATAGCCATAGCGGCGCAGGATCTGTTGTGCCACGCGCCGTACGTCGTCTTGGTCTTCGACCAGCAGCACCGTTTCCGTGCCCTGCAGCGTCGTCGGTGTCGGGGCCTCGGGGATGATGGTGTCAGGCCCGTCGAAGACCGGGAAATAGACGCGAAACGTCGTGCCCGCGCCTGGCTCGCTATAGACCCAGATGTTGCCGCCGCACTGCTTGACGATGCCGAACACGGTGGAGAGCCCCAGCCCGGTTCCCTTACCCACGTCCTTGGTCGTGTAAAAGGGCTCGAAGATGCGGGCCTGGGTTTCGCGTGACATGCCAATGCCGGTATCGCTGATGGCGAGCATGACGTGAGGGCCAGGAGTCGAACCAAAGTGTTCCGTCGTGTACGACTCTTCGAGCACGACGTTCTTGGTCTCGATCGTGAGCTTGCCACCTTCGGGCATGGCGTCTCGAGCGTTGATGGCCAGGTTCAAGATGACTTGATCGATCTGACCCGGATCGACGCGAACTTTCGACAAGCCGCGCTGGCAGAGGGCGAGCAGCTCCACGTCCTCGCGCAACAGGCGCCGCAGCATGTGCTCCGCGTCGAGCACGATTTGGTTGATGTCGACGCTGCGCGGTGAGATGACCTGTTGTCGACTGAGTGCTAGTAGCTGACGAGTGAGATCTGCGCCGCGCTCGCCCGCTTTCTTGATGGCTTCGAGATCGACGCGCAGCGGGTCGATTGCCTTCAAATCCGAGAGAATGATGCTGGTCAGACTCAGGATCACTGACAGCACGTTGTTGAAGTCGTGAGCCACGCTGCCCGCGAGCCGTCCCACCGCCTCCATCTTTTGCGCGTGACGCAGCTGCGCTTCCAAGCGTTCCTCGTCGGTCACGTCGACGGACATGACGACCACGCCGACGTCACATGGGCGAATCCGCAGCTCGAAGCTGCGCTTCGAACCATCCGGATAGGCGAACTCGTTGCGCAAGGAACCTTCGGCCCGGTTCTCCATGCAATCGAGCAACGCCGCGAACATCGGCGTCGCTTCGATGCCCGGATAGCATTCGAGCATCGTGTGGCCGAGTAGGTCGTGTGCCGACTTGCGCGCGTGTACCAACGCGGCGCGATTGAGGTACACGTAACGCCATTCGCGATTGATGATCTGGATGCCTTCACGCAGCGAACCGATGACGTTCGCGAGCTCGTCGGCGCCCAATATGTGCAGTGAGGCAGGCATCGTCGCGAGGAATCGCAACCTCGCGCCACTACCATTGCAACTCGAGCGCATCAGGTCAAAGCGCTCGACCGCACCTCACCTGGCGAATTCCGTCGTTCAACCCCTCGACGGATCGGCCGCTCCGCGCGCTTGGGCTTTCAGGGCTCGATCGTGTGTGCGTCGTCCGGGTAGGCGAGAACCCCCATTTCCGGGATGTCCAAGCCGCTCACCTCATCCTCCGCCGAGACCCGATTGCCCACCAACTTATCGATCACCCAAAATGTACCAGCGGTTAGCGCACCGACGTACACGATGTTCGCAATCACCCCCACGAGCTGCGCGGCAAGCTGTGAGGAATCGCCGAAGAGCGAGCCGGTCACTTTGCCCGCGACGCCGTTGAGCCCGTCGCCATAGCTGCCGTTGGCGAATAGTCCCAGGCTCAGAGCACCCCAAATGCCACAAGCGCCGTGCACGCTCACGGCACCTACCGGGTCGTCTATCTTTAGCGAATTTTCGAGCACGTTCGCCGCCACGATCACCAGCACACCTGCCACGGCGCCGATCAGCGCAGCCTCCGGTGCTCCGACATACGCACAGGGCGCGGTGATCGCTACCAGACCCGCGAGGAGCCCGTTCGCCAACCAGGTTGGATCTGGTTTCCCATACCGAATCCAGACGAACAATGTCGCGCTGAACGCGCCGGCCGCAGAAGACAGCATGGTGTTCACCGCCACGATCGCGATTCGCGTATCGGTGCCGGCGAGAGTGGACCCGGCATTGAAGCCGAACCAACCGAAAGCGAGGACAAACGTACCGAGCAACGCCATCGGGATATTGTGGCCAGGAATGGGTTGAGCCTTGCCGAAGCGATCGTATTTACCGATGCGCGCGCCCAACAGCTTGGCGCCCACGAGCGAGGCAACGCCACCGGTCAAGTGCACCACCGAGCTGCCCGCGAAATCGACGTGGCCGTGTCCGAGGTGGTAGTTCACACCGAGCTTGGATAGCCAGCCGCCTCCCCAGACCCAATTGGCGTAGATCGGATAGATGAATGTGGAGATGGCGAAGCTGAAGAGTACGAAGGCGATGAACTTCCAGCGTTCGGCGAGCGCTCCAGTCGGAATGGTCGCGGCGGTATCCATGAACACGATCTGGAACAAGAACAACGCTGCGACGGCGGGGGTGAAGTTGGCAAACGTCAAAAAGAAACCCTGCATCCCGAATAGGCCGAACGACTTGCCGCCCAGCTCCAGCACGAACTCGTGAGATAGCGTCGCGTCACCACCGAGGGTGTTTAGCGCGCCAACCCCACCCATCTGAAAGCCGAAGCCGAGCGCCCAAAAGCCGAGAATTCCGATCGCGTAGACCAGGAAATTCATGGACATCACGTGGGCAGCGTTCTTCTTCCGGCAGAGCCCCGTCTCGACGAGCGCGAAGCCTGCTTGCATGAACAGCGCCAGGAAGCCGCAAATCAAAATCCAAACGATATTCGTGGCATCTGCCAATTCCGAGAGGGTCGGTTCGATCACGGAGTCTCCTTGCTCACGACCTCACACGATGCGCACCGTTGTTCCGGGTTTACTAGAGAATTGTGGACAATTTACCGGCTTCGCCTGCTTCGTTCCAACCCTTCCGTTCCAATCCGTCGGGCGGACCTTCGCCCACCCGTCGACGCGCGGTCAAAGACGGTGGACAATCCCTTCGTGTCTTCTTCCGTTCATGAATTGGAAACCGAACGCGGCTTTGTTTGGTCGAGTGACCCCGAGCCGCACGCGGCACGTCGGCGCGAGATGTTGCAAAAGTATCCGCAGATCAAGGCGCTGTACGGGCCGTGTTCGCGAACGAAGTACATTTGCACCGCGTTGGTCTTGATTCAGATCGGCAGCGCGTACCTGTTGCGTGACGCGCCCTGGTGGCTCGTCGTCCTGAGCGCCTATTCGTTCGGCGGAGTGATCAACCAGGCTCTGATGCTCGCCATCCACGAACTCAGTCACAACTTGGCGTTTCAAAAGCCCTGGCAAAACCGGCTCTTTGCCGTGTTCGTCAACCTGCCGATCGGTGTGCCGGTCGCGGAGACCTTTCGCTACTACCACCTCTTGCACCATGTGCATCAGGGAAAACCAGGCGTCGACACGGATTTGCCGACCGAACTGGAAGGGCGGATTCTAAACGGCCGATTCCGCGCGCCACTCAAGCTACTCTGGGTGATGGGGCAGGGATTCGCCTACGGATTGCGCCCGTTGTTCGTGCACCCCAAGCGGCCTTCTGCCGCCGAAGTTGGCAACCTGCTGGTTCAACTCGCCTTCAATGCGCTGATCTTACATTTGTGGGGGGGCAAGGCCCTCGCGTATTTGCCCATCGGATCACTGATCGTGATGGGCTTGCACCCGGTCGCGGGGCACTACATCTCCGAGCACTACGTCTTTCGCGCTGGGCAGGAGACTTACTCGTACTACGGCCCCCTGAACCGATTGACGTTCAACGTCGGCTATCACAACGAGCATCATGACTTTCCGTACATCGCGGGCTCTCGGCTCGCCGAGCTGCGAGCGTTGGCTCCCGAGTACTACGACTCGCTATTCAGCCATCGCTCCTGGACCAAGACCTTGTGGTTGTACGTCAGCCGTCGCGACCTCGGCGGATTCAGCCGCGTGAAGCGATCTTGAGCTGCGATTTCAGTCCATCCGGCGCCGGCCGATGAGCAGCCTGGCGCCTCGAGTGCTCGAGTGCGAATTCGGCGTCGGAGTCTTCGCCCTGTGGGCGCGAGTGAGCGCATAGCGCGAGCGGGGTGAGATCAAAAAACGCGCGCGCGTCCCGCCGAATCGGCTAAAAAACCAGCTGATTCGAACGCATTTTACGACCACGAAAAACGACCGAAACCCCGGTTCGGTACCTTCGCGACCATCGTCTGAGTCACACGTTGTCCGCGTGAAAGGTCCGCATGGCTACCATAGTCGACGCCGAACCGGAGGCTATCGCAATCAATCCCGAACGCACGGCCGTAGTCGTGATCGACATGCAGCGTGATTTCCTCGAGCCCGGCGGCTTCGGCGAATCGCTCGGCAACGACGTTTCGCTGCTCGGCCGAGCCATCGCGCCAATCAAGGCGCTCTTGGCCGGCGCGCGGCAGAAAAAGATGCTGGTCATCCACACGCGCGAGGGTCACCGACCAGACTTGAGTGACGCGCCAAAAGCGAAGGTCGAGCGCGGGGATCCCTCGACGCGCATCGGCGCTCCAGGCCCGATGGGCCGCATCTTGATCCGAGGGGAATCTGGCCACGACATCATTCCTGAACTCTATCCAATCACGGGCGAGCCGGTGATTGACAAGCCCGGTAAGGGCGCATTCTACGCGACGGATCTATATTCGATTCTACTGCACAAAGGCATCGAGAGCCTAATCGTGTGTGGCGTCACGACTGAAGTTTGTGTCCACACCACCGTCCGTGAAGCGAACGATCGCGGCTTCAAGTGCATCGTGCCCGGCGATTGTTGTGCCTCGTATTTCCCCGAATTTCACGAAATGGGCCTGAAGATGATCAAGGCTCAAGGTGGGATCTTCGGTTGGGTGTCGGATTCGAAGAAGATCTTGGCCGCCCTAGGCTGAATGCGCGAGTTCGTCGAATCGCCGCGCAGCGCGGTCGGGAGCGTCGGCGTGTATCGTGCTTGGGCCGAGGGGTTGTGTGCACTTCTGCAGGCTCGCCCGTTCTTTTATCGGTCCAGGAGTTCGTGAGGGGTGGCGAGCTGCAGTTTCGAAAAAAGTTCGTCCGTTGAACTCGAGTGCGTTTTTTTCTTCCCCCGAAACACGGTGTTCATACGGAGCAATGTAGACGGGTGTGCATTGGCAGAAGGCGGCGTGTGTTCCCTTACAGCACATCGCTAAAACTTGGTTCGGAATTGACTAGGAGAAAATATGAAAGCGACTTTCGGAAATAGCTTTGCGAAGCGATCCCTCGTGATCGCCGCGACGGCGCTGCCTTCGCTGTACTCCGGATTGGTGAGTGCACAAGCGGCACCTCCGCCGCCCGCGGCCCCGCCGGCTGCTGCCGCGCCCGCGCCCGAGCCCGCTCCTGCTGCAGCCCCGGCCGCTGCTCCTGCCCCAGTTCCTCCGCCCGAAGCGGCTCCCGCCGTCGTTTCGCCGGGCGCTCCCGAGACACCGCCCGCACCTCCTGCCGTGCCCGCAGAAGTTCCTCCGGCAGCCGCCGACCCCGATGCCGAAAGCTACAAGCACATCAGCATGGGCGTCTGGAGCCGAACCACCTTCACCATGCAAAATGGCTCGGATCCCAAGAAGCTGGATGGCCTGGGCATGGGCGGCGAAATGGAACTCCATTTCAGCAACACCATGCGTAAGGGAATGTCTTGGACCGCCAACGCGGTGTTGAGCTACGGCTCGCCCGACGGCGCGTCCTTCGATTCCTCGCGGCCGGGAGGCGCATCGATCGATGGCGCGGGATCAGCCGCGGTCCTCGACTTGATTGCGCAGCTGGAGCCGACCCCTGCCTTCAACCTCTGGGTTGGCCGCATGCTCGTGGCGTCCGATCGCTCCAACTTCAGTGGTCCGTACTTCATGGGTCCGTGGATCTATCCGCTTAAGCTCGGCCGGCAGGATAGTTTCGGCACTGCTTTCGCGGTGGTTGGACCGAAAGAAGGACCCTACGGTCGTAGCGACGGCGCTACGGTCTGGGGTCAATTCGAAAAGGGCATGTTCAAGTACTACTTGGGCGTGTACGAGCTGTACGACACCAATGTCACCAGGCCGCTGATCAGCGGGCGTTTGGCGTTGAGTTTGCTGAATCCGGAGCCGGGCTTTTACGGCAGCAGCACCTATTATGGCATGGACATCTTGGCCATCGGTGTCGGCGGTCAGTACCAGAAGAATGGCGATGCCAACATGGCTGGCGAACGCAAAGACTACGGAATGGTGCTCGCGGATCTCTTGTTCGAAAAGAATCTGAAAGAGGCCGGCGTGATCGACGTCGAGGGCGCGTTCTACAAGTACATTGGTGACTTCCAAGCGCTGAAAGCCTCGTACATGGCGCTCGCCAGCTACCTCACTCCTGACACGGGCATCGGCAAGTTCCAGCCGCTCGTTCGCATCCAACAAGCGATGTACAAGGATGATTTTGGTGGGAACACGTCGACGATGATCGACGGCCAGGTCGGTTACGTCATCGACGGCTACGCGACTCGCCTGGCTCTCGGTTATGCGCACGGCTCGAACGGCGCTGACGGCGCTGCCTCGCAATCGAGCAACGCGGTGTTCTTGGGTGTTCAGCTTCAGAAGTAACTCCTGCTGACGTTGGATTCGAGGGTTCGGCACAGCCACGCTGAACCCTCGCTCCCACATAAGAATCTAGCTTTACTTGGGTAGGCCGACGTGCGGCCGAATCGTTTGCGAAATGGCCACGAAACACGGCCGGGAAGAGGATGCGCGCATGGGTACGACGTTCGAGACTCGTCAGGGGTTCCGTTCACGACGAGGCTTCGTTTCCGCTCTAGGAGTCATGGTCGCAGCGGTCTCGCTGCTCAATTGCGGGAAGAAGACGGACGCGCCTGCGGCTCCAGGAGCCGCCGCCTCTGTCTCCGCCGCAGCTCCCGCCCCGGAAAAGCAATTTACCGCCGGTTTCATCTACGTCGGCTCGAAGAGTGACTACGGTTACAATCAAGCCCACGCTGAGGGCGCCAAGACGCTGACCAGCATGGGTATCAAGATTCGGGAAGAAGAGAACGTACCCGAAACGCTCGATGTTCAGAAGACCATGGAAAGCATGATCAATCTGGACGGCGCGAGTGTGCTGTTTCCAACCTCGTTCGGCTATTTCGATCCGCACATCCTGAAAATGGCGGAAAAGTACCCTAAAGTGACGTTCCTGCATTGTGGTGGTCTGTACGACGCAGCCAAACACCCCAAGAACGTCGGTAGCTACTTCGGCTACATCGATGAAGCGGAATACGTCGCGGGTATCGTCGCGGGCCTGACCACCAAAACCAACAAGCTTGGCTTCGTCGCTGCCAAGCCGATTCCGCAGGTCCTGCGCAACATCAACTCTTATACGCTCGGCGCTAGGTCCGTGAATCCAAAGGTCACGATGAGCGTGATCTTCACCGGTGACTGGGCGCTGCCGGTAAAAGAGGCCGAGGCCTCGAACAGCTTGATCGACCAGGGCGCAGACGTGCTCACCGCCCACGTCGACTCGCCCAAGGTCGTGATCCAAACCGCAGAGGGCCGTGGCATCTACAGCACGGGCTATCACGCGAGCCAAGCCGCACTAGCCCCCAAAGGCTACCTCACGGGTGCAGAGTGGAATTGGGAGACCGTGTACAAGGACTACGTGAACAAGCTCCAAAAGGGAGAGGCTTGGGAACACCTCGTGCGCGGTGGCTTCAAAGAAGGCTTCATCAAGATGTCGCCCTACGGCGCGGCAGTCTCCGAAGAGGCGAAAAAGAAGGCCGATGAGGCGAAGGCCAAGTTCATGGATGGCAGCATGGTCATTTACTCCGGCCCACTGAAGGACAACGCCGGCAAGGAGATCATCGCAGCCGGTGCAAAGCTCGCTCAGCGCGACATCGCCCTCGAAAGCATGAGTTACCTCGTCGACGGGGTAAAGGGTTCGGTTCACTGACATGAGTGCGGTCTCGCCCGTGCCGACCAGCCCGGCAGGGGCGAGCGGTTCAGTGTCGATTGCGCGCGGCCTGCGTTCGCCGGGGATCGGCGCGCTGAAGCAGTTCGAGCCACTCTTGATCTCGCTCGGCGCGTTGTTCGTGGCTTCCGTATTGTTCGGCATTTTTCTGGCCTTTGACGGCCTGAATCCGCTGGATGTCTACGAGGTCATGTTCCGCGGTGCGTTCGGGACATGGTTTTCTTTCCAGAACACCCTGCAGCGCGCAGCTCCGCTCATGCTGACCGCCCTGTGCACGGCGCTGCCCGCGCAGCTCGGGATGGTCGTGATCGGCGGGGAGGGCGCTTTGGTCGTGGGCGGTGTGAGCGCAGCCGTCATGGGGCTCGCGGTGTCGCATTCGAGCCCGTACGTCGTGCTCACTTCGATGTTGCTCGCGGGCGCGATCGCCGGCGGCGCTTGGATCGCCGCGGTCGGCGCGCTACGCGCGTATCGCGGCGTGAACGAGACGATCAGCAGTTTGCTCTTGTCTTACATCGCGATCGCGCTGATGAACCATTGGGTCGAAGGTGCGCTGCGCGACCCGCAGAGTTTGAACAAACCTGCGACTCGGCACATCGGTGAAGTGAACATGCTCGGACCAATGCCTGGGATGGACGTGCATTGGGGGCTGTTCTACGGGGTCGTGGCTTGCGTGGTGACCTACGTGCTGATGAAGCGTACCGTGTTCGGTTTTGCGGCATCGATGACCGGCGGTAACTTGCGCGCCGCATTGCTCAGCGGTTTGCGCGTGCGCAGCCTCACTATTTTGACCTGCTTTTTGGCGGGAGCCGCCGCCGGAGTCGCGGGCATGGTCGAAGTCGCCGCCGTACACGGTCGGGCCAACGCCTCGCTCGTCGCCGGCTACGGATACACCGGGATTTTGGTCGCATTCGTCGCTCGGCAAAACCCGTTGGGAGTGATTCCAGTCGCGTTGCTCTTGGGTGGCATTGGCGCGAGTGGTGGCCTCTTGCAACGCAACTTCAACCTCCCCGACGCGACCGTGAACGTCCTGCAAGGCATCCTGTTCATGGTCATCCTCGCGAGCGAGACACTGTACGGCAGGCTCGACGTTTGGGCCTTCGCGCGGCGCACTAGCACCCGAAAGCCGATTGAAGCGGGAGTTGCGGCCTGATGTCCGCTGAGCTCGGTTCTTGGGGGGTTGCCGTGGCAGTGCTGGCGGGTGCGATTCGCATCAGCACACCGTTCATCTTCGTCAGTTTGGGCGAATGCATCACCGAGCGCAGCGGTCGCGTCAATCTCGGCCTCGAAGGCACGCTGGTGATGGGCGCGATGGTGGGATATGGCACGTCGTACTTGAGCGGGTCACCCTGGCTCGGTGTACTCGGCGCCGGCGTGGTCGGTGTTCTGCTCGGCGCGTTGCACGGGATCTTGTGCAGTCGGCCGCGGGTGAATGACGTAGCAGTCGGCATCGGTTTGATGCTGTTTGGCTCGGGCTTGGCCTTTTTCTTGGGCAAACCCTTGATTCAGCCTTCCGCTCCTCGTTTGCCTGCCATTCCGTTTGGCTTTTGGAGCCAGACACCGCAAGTGGCGGACGCGCTGCGCGTCAACGCGCTGTTCCTATTGGGCGTGTTGCTCGCGCCTGCGGTCAGCTTCGGGCTGCGCCGAACGCGGTGGGGCTTGATCGTACGCACGGTCGGTGAGAGCGCCGAGGCCGCGCGCGCGATGGGCTACGACGTGAATCGCGTTCGCACTTTAGCGACGATGGCCGGCGGATTTTTGGCTGGCATCGGCGGTTCGTTCTTGTCCTTGTTCTATCCGGGCAGTTGGAATGAAGGGCTATCCAGCGGCCAAGGTTTGATGGCCGTTGCGTTGGTGATCTTTGCGCGCTGGGATCCGGTGCGCTGTTTGTATGCTTCGCTCTTGTTCGGGGGCGCGAGCGCACTCGGTCCGGCCCTGCAAGCCGTGGGCGTCAGCAAGGGCTATTATCTGTTCAACGCGGCACCGTACGCGCTCACGCTGCTGATCATGGTCTTGAGCAGCTCTGCCACGCGCGTCTCCGCCGATCAACCCGCGGAGCTCACTGTTGCCCGTTGAATCGCTGTCCACGAGCGCTGCTCAGCGCGTCTGCTTCGAGAGGAGATGAACGATGCCGTATGCCGCTGCAACTCCGTATCCTTGGCCCTACAACGGTGATTTGCGACCCGAAAACACGGCGCTGATCGTCATCGACATGCAGACTGATTTTTGCGGCAAGGGTGGCTACATCGATCTGCTCGGATACGACATCTCGAACAGTCGAGCGTGCATCGAGCCGATTCAGCGCGTGCTCAGCGCGATGCGGGCCAAGGGCTATCACATCATCCATACGCGAGAGGGACACCGTCCCGACCTCGCGGACCTACCCGCGAACAAGCGCTGGCGTTCGCGCCGCCGTGACGACGGCAGCACGGGCACCGGCATCGCCGACCGCGGGCCTTGTGGACTCGTGCTCGTGCGTGGCGAACCCGGCTGGGAGCTGATCCCCGAGTTGCAGCCGCTGGCCGGCGAGATCGTGATCGACAAGCCCGGTAAAGGTTCGTTCTGCGCGACCGATCTCGAGCTGATTCTCCGGCAGAAGAAGATCGAAAACCTGATCTTGACGGGCATCACTACCGACGTCTGCGTTCACACCACCATGCGTGAGGGCAACGATCGCGGCTTCGAGTGCGTGATCTTGTCTGATTGCTGCGCGGCCACGGACGCCGGCAATCATGCCGCCGCACTCAAGATGGTGACCATGCAGAGTGGCGTGTTCGGCGCCGTCAGCACGTCATCCGCGCTCGTCGAGGCGCTACCGTGAGCATGGCGGCTCAGCCGCTGCCAAGCGGCGACGTATTGACCTCCGGCCTGCGGCTGCGAGTGCCTGGAAAGGCAACCACGCTGCCTCCGGTGCTGATCGCGGAAAACGTGAGTAAGCGCTTCGGCTCGCAGACAGTGCTCGATTCAGTGTCACTGCGGCTCGAGCCGGGCACGGTGCACGCGCTCCTCGGAGAGAACGGCGCCGGCAAGAGCACGCTCGTCAAATGCATCATGGGCTTCTATCACGCCGATGGTGGGCGAGTGGTAGTCGGTGATTCCGCCGTGCACATCAAGAACCCTAAGGACGCACAGCTCCACGGCATCGGCATGGTGTATCAGCACTTCACGCTGGTCGAGAACATGACCGTCGCGGAAAACCTGGTGCTCGCACGCGCGCAGGTTCCAGCGTTGATCGACTGGAAAAAGGAGCACGCAGCACTCGACGCGTTCATGGCTAGGATGCCATTTTCGATCTCGCCGAACCGCTTGGTGCGTCAGCTAGCCGCTGGCGAAAAACAAAAGCTCGAGATCCTCAAGCAATTGTACCTCGGCAGTCGCATCGTGATCTTGGATGAGCCTACCAGCGTGCTCACCCCGGACGAAGCCGACAGCGTGCTCGGCATGCTACGCGATATGGCGCGCCAGGGTGAGCTCAGCGTGTTGATGATCACCCATAAATTCCGCGAAGTGACGCGGTTTTGCGATGAAGTGACGGTGCTTCGCAAAGGGCACTTTGCGGGCGCGGGCCGCGTTTCGGAGCTCACCACGGCGCAAATGGCCGAGATGATGGTCGGCGCAGAGCCGCCCAGCGCGTCGTATGCCCGCGAGTCCACCGCCGCGGGCGAAGTCGTGCTGAAAATCCATCGCCTCGAAGCCGACGATGACCTCGGGTTGCCGATCCTGAATGGCATCGATCTCGAGGTTCGCGCGGGCGAAATCGTCGGCATTGCCGGCGTTTCTGGCAACGGACAGGATCAATTGGTCGAAGTGCTTGGCGGTCAGCGCGTGCATCGCTCAGGCCGCGTTACGGTGGGCGGCGGGGCCTACGGCGCTACGCGCCGCGAGATTCGCCGATTGGGGGTGCGCTTACTGCCGGAAGCACCATTGCGTAACGCCTGCGTCCCGAACATGTCGGTGGCCGAAAACATTGGCTTTCGCAATTTCGACATCAACCCGTTCACTCTTGCTCGCTGGTTGGTGCGCCGTTCGAAGCTGCGTGATCACGCTGATACCGCCATCGGTGAGTACCGCATCAAGACGCCATCGGCGGACGAGCGGATTGGGAACTTGTCCGGCGGTAACGTGCAGCGTGCCGTATTGGCCCGCGAGCTGAACGGCGAGGTCCGGCTACTGATCGTCGCGAATCCTTGTTTCGGCTTGGATTTTGCGGCCGTCGCCGAAATCCGCACTCGCATCATGAAGGCCCGCAATGCCGGCGCTGCCGTGCTCTTGGTCAGCGCCGATTTGGACGAGGTGTTCGCGCTCGCCGATCGCATCTTGGTCATGAGTGAAGGTGCTATCGTCCACGAGGCTCCGGCCGCGAGCGCCGATCTGCAAGAGATCGGGCGTCACATGGCCGGCCACGGGTAAACATGCAGGAATCATTCAGGGTCGATCTCGAAAACCTGCTGCAAGGCGAGATCGCCTGGGAGCCGTTCCGGACTGGGATCGAGATTCACCGTCTCTACGGGGAGATGGGCGTGGGGCGCGCCGCGGCGTTGTTGCGTTATGCACCGGGTGCAAGCTTGCCGGTTCATCGTCACGCAGGGTTCGAGCAAATTCTGGTGCTCCAAGGCGCACAGGTCGACGATCGCGGCCGCTACGGCAAGGGTTCGCTGGTGGTGAATCCTCCCGGTTCGCAGCACGCGGTGACCAGCCCCGAGGGGTGTATCGTGCTCGTGACTTGGGAACTGCCCGTGGAGTTCACTCACGGATGAACGCGGAGTTGGTGACTGTTGACGGGCTCGCGCAGCGTACCGGTTGGGCTGCCGAGCTCGAACTTGGCTTCGAGATCGTAGCTGGGCGCAGCGCGTTGACACGCAATCGGCATCGCGGGCCGCTCGCCGTTCAACGCCCATTTTACCCGGAATCTGCCGATCTCGCGCACGTCTATTTGTTGCATCCGCCGGGGGGCATCGTCGCGGGCGATGAGCTCACCGTTCGCGTCAACGTAACCCGGGCGGCGCGCGCATTGATCACGACACCCGCGGCGACCAAGTTCTATCGCAGCGCGGGGCGCATTGCCGAGCAAACGCAACTCTTTAGGGTAAGTGAAGGCGCGAGTCTCGAGTGGCTGCCCCAAGAGACCATCGTCTTCGGCAGCGCGCAGGTAGCGACCAAGACGCGCGTCGAACTCGAGCACGGCGCGAGCTTCTGTGGTTGGGACATCGTCTGTTTGGGTCGTGCTGCATCCGGAGATCATTTCAGCAATGGTCGATTGCGGCAGGCCTTCGAGATCTGGCAGGGCGGGCGACCGCTGTGGATCGAGCGCGCCGAGTTCGATGCAAACCAACCCGCGCGACACGCCGCCTGGGGACTCGCCGGGCATCGCGTGTTCGGAACCTTCGTGTGTACCGGGCAGAACGAAGCAGCGGTCGCTGCTGCTCGGGCGGCGGTTGACACTGACGACTCGCGCGAGCTATTCGCGGTCTCTCAAATGCGAGCCGCGATCGTCTGCCGCTATTTGGGCAATAGTACCGAGCGTGCTCGTCACGTGTTCGCGCAGGCTTGGGCCGCGCTTCGCCCGCTCGTCCTCGGGCGTCCGGCTTGCCCACCGCGCATCTGGTTGACCTAGACCCGCTGCAATCGTGCTGGAGAAGGAATTCGAATGGAGCTGACGCCTCGCGAAAAGGACAAGCTTTTGATCTTCACGGCGGGGCTGCTCGCTGAGCGCCGCAAAGCGCGCGGTTTGAAGTTGAACTATCCGGAGGCGGTCGCGTACATCAGCGCCGCGATCCTGGAAGGCGCGCGCGACGGCCGCACGGTAGCGGAACTGATGAGCTACGGCACCGAACTGCTCACGCGTGCTGACGTGATGGACGGCATTGCCGAGATGATCCCCGAAGTCCAAGTCGAAGCCACGTTCCCCGACGGCACCAAGCTCGTCACCATCCACAATCCCATTCCCTGAGCGAGGTCATGCGATGATTCCTGGTGAACTGCTGCTCGCGTCGGGTGACATCGAACTGAACGCGGGCCGCTCGACCGTGACGGTCAAAGTGGCGAACACGGGTGATCGTCCGATCCAAGTCGGCTCCCACTATCACTTCTACGAGACCAACTCCGCGCTCAGCTTCGATCGCGAAGTGACGCGTGGCTATCGCTTGAACATCGCGGCCGGCACCGCGGTGCGCTTCGAGCCCGGTCAAGAACGCCAAGTCGAGCTAGTCGCATACGCGGGGGAACGCAAAGTGTACGGCTTTCAGGGCAAAATCATGGGCTCGCTAGAAGGGAAAGGCTGATGCCGCGTATCGATCGCGCGGCGTACGCCGCAATGTTCGGACCGACCACCGGTGACCGCGTGCGTTTGGCGGACACTGATTTGATTTTGCAGGTCGAGGCCGACCGCACCATCTACGGTGAAGAGGTGAAATTCGGCGGTGGCAAAGTGATCCGCGACGGCATGGGTCAGAGCCAGCGCGTGGATGATGCAGTCGTCGATACCATCATCACCAACGCTCTCATCGTCGATCACTGGGGTATCATCAAAGCGGACATCGGCATCAAGGACGGGCGCATCGTCGGCATCGGCAAGGGTGGCAACCCGGATGTGCAGCCCGGTGTCGACATCGTGATCGGTCCAGGCACCGAGGTCATCGCCGGGGAAGGCTTGCTCGCAACTCCGGCTGGGATCGATTCGCACATTCATTTCATCTGTCCGCAGCAAATCGAGGACGCGCTCATGAGCGGTGTCACGACGATGATCGGCGGCGGAACGGGCCCTGCTGCGGGCACCAACGCGACGACCTGCACACCCGGCGCTTGGTACATCGAGCGCATGCTGCAAGCCGCTGATTCCTTGCCCATGAATCTAGGCTTTTTGGGCAAGGGCAATGCCAGTCTGCCAGAAGCCTTGGATGAGCAAGCGCGCGCCGGCGCGATGGGCTTCAAGCTGCACGAAGATTGGGGCACGACGCCCGCGGCAATCGACAATTGCTTGTCCGTCGCCGAGCGCCTGGACGTCCAGGTCGCGATCCACAGCGATACGCTGAACGAGTCCGGCTTCGTGGAGGATACGTTCGCGGCCTTCAAGGGGCGCTCGATTCACGCTTATCACACCGAGGGCGCGGGCGGCGGGCACGCGCCGGACATCATTCGCGCCTGCGGCGAGCCAAATGTATTGCCCTCTTCGACGAACCCCACGCGCCCCTACACGGTGAACACCATCGACGAGCATTTGGACATGCTCATGGTGTGTCACCACTTGGATCCGGCCATCGCGGAAGACGTCGCGTTCGCCGAATCGCGCATCCGACGCGAGACAATCGCCGCGGAAGACATTCTACACGACCTCGGCGCGTTCAGCATGATCTCGTCGGACTCGCAAGCCATGGGCCGTGTGGGTGAGGTGGTGACGCGCACCTGGCAGACCGCGCACAAAATGAAAGTGCAACGCGGCAGTCTCCCGGAAGACCCCGCCGAGCACGACAATTTCCGGATCAAGCGTTACATCGCGAAATACACGATCAACCCCGCGCTCACGCACGGGATCGCGCATGAAGTCGGCTCGATTGAAGTCGGAAAGCTCGCCGACATCGTGCTCTGGAATCCGATGTTTTTCGGCGCCAAGCCGGGTTTGATCATCAAGGGCGGCATGATCGTCGCGGCGCCGATGGGCGATCCGAATGCGTCGATCCCGACGCCGCAGCCGGTCCACTACCGACGCATGTTCGGCGCGCTCGGCGGGGCGCGTGTGGCCACGAGCGTCACCTTCGTCTCTCAAGCGGCTTTGGACAATGACGTCGTGCATCGCGTGGGTATGAAGAAGCGCGCCGTGGCGGTGCGTGGCACGCGCAGCGTCAAGAAAGTCGATTTGATCCACAACGGCGCCCTGCCGAAGATCGAGGTCGACTCGCAAACGTATGAAGTTCGTGCCGACGGCCAGCTCTTGACCTGCGAGCCCGCGAGCATTTTGCCGCTCGCTCAACGCTACTTCTTGTTCTGAACGAAGAGGGTGCTCGATATGCGCAAGATCCTAGAAAAGGTAGCCGGGTCCGTACCCGCGTCCGTGGCAGTGACCTTGGAGCACTCCGACCGGCAAAAATCGCGCGGCCTGCTCAAGTTGGATGACGGCAGCGAGGCCGCGCTGTTCCTCGAGCGAGGTACTGGGCTCAAGCACGGTGATCGCTTGCTGACCGACGACGGTGTGATTGTGCTCGTTCAGGCCGCGCTGGAAGGCCTTTCGATCGTCACCGCCAGTGATCCCCTCGATTTGTGCCGTGCAGCGTATCACTTGGGGAATCGGCACGTGCCGCTGCAAATCAGTGCGCTCCGTTTGGCTTACCTGCATGATCACGTGCTCGACGACATGGTGCGGGAGCTCGGTTTCAACGTGACGTTCGCGGCTGAGCGCTTCGAGCCCGAGTCGGGCGCCTACGGCCACGGCCACGCGCACACCTCACGGCCACCCGCCTCGCATTCACACGGCCATGAGCACCACCACGATCACGAGCACGAGCACCGCCCGAGTTCGACGCGCAGAGCCCAAGCCCTGCCGTGAACGCGCTGTCTCCCGCCGATCGCGACGATGTAGGGGAGCGCCTCCCGGATTTGGCAATGCTTCGGCTGTTGCAATTGGCGAGCCCCGCATTGCCCATTGGAGCCTTCGCCTATTCGCAGGGGCTCGAGCAGGCGACTCTGCTTGGTTGGGTAAAAGACGAGGCGTCCGCTGCCGAGTGGATTGCCGGCGTAGTCACCGAGGTGCTGCCGCGCTTGGATGTGCCCGTGCTCGCGGAGTCGTATGCAGCGTGGTTCGATCGAGATCTCGAGCGTGTTCGCGAGCTCAGCGCCTTTCTGCATGCGTGCCGCGAATCCGCCGAGCTGGTCGCTGAAGACCGACATTTGGGGGCCGCGCTGGCGCGTGTGCTGCACGGCTTGGGTGTGGCCGAAGCCGAGCCATGGATCGTCGATCCGGATGCGACGTTTGCCACGCTATTTTCGCTGGCAGCCGTTCAGTTCGCGATCCCGCTGCGTAGCGCGGCGCTCGGCTTCTTGTTTGCGTGGCTCGAGAACCAAGTCGCCGCCGCGTCGCGTTTGATTCCGATTGGGCACCTTGCCGCGCAGCGCGTCTTGTCGCGCGTGCTTGCGGCGTTGCCCGCCGCCGTGGATCGTGGCCTGGAAATTCCGGTGTCCGAAGCAGGCTTTTTAGCGCCGGGCTTGGCGGTCGCTAGCGCGCTGCACGAGACCACGTACAGCCGGCTCTTCCGATCATGAAAGAAAGTCAGAGGTATCGCTCATGAATGACAAACCTGCGTTGCGACTCGGTGTAGGCGGGCCCGTCGGCTCCGGTAAGACGGCTCTGGTCGATACGCTCTGTAAGCGGCTGCGTGAGCGCTACCAGATCGCCGTCGTTACCAACGACATTTACACCCGTGAAGACGCGGATTTTCTGTTGAGGAGCGGTGCGCTTTCGGATGATCGCATCGTTGGCGTCGAGACTGGTGGCTGTCCACACACGGCCATCCGTGAGGACGCATCGATCAATCTCGAGGCGGTTGCCGCGCTCAACCGCAAGTTTACCAATCTCGATATGGTCATCATCGAGAGTGGCGGCGACAACTTGGCCGCGACCTTCAGCCCTGAGCTATCGGACTTGACCCTGTACGTGATCGATGTCGCTGCGGGCGACAAGATCCCGCGCAAAGGCGGCCCTGGCATCACTAAGAGCGATCTCTTGATCATCAACAAGATCGATCTTGCCCCCCACGTCGGAGCTTCGCTCGAAGTCATGGATCGCGACGCCAAAAAGATGCGCGGCACGAAGCCCTTCGTATTCACCAACTTGAAGACGGGCACCGGCGTCGATACCGTGTGCGACTTCATCGTCCGCGCCGGCTTGCTCGACGCCTGAGGTCGAGAGCGCGCTACGCGCTAGGCGCGCGCAGCCTGGGTGTTCTTTGGTTTTTTTGTTGATGGTCAATCAACACGTCCGAGCGCACCCAGCCTTCGGCGTCGCGGACGAGCGAGGGGGGAGCGACGGCCAGGGCTGCGTGCCAGGACGGGAACGACGCGCGCTTCGAGCTGCGTTGCAGGACCGCGATCGCCCCGCTCTTGCAAGCGTGTAGCGCGGAAAGAGCGGAGGACTGAGCTCGCAATGAGTGCGCTGGTGCGTCCGGAAATAGCGCGCTGGGCACGCGCGCAATTGTGAGATCTCACCGATCTCACAATTGCTGGCAATTCGCCCGCGCAACGCACTTTGACATCGGCGTGGCGAACGCCGGACACAAACTCGAAACATCAACTCAAGCAAAAGCGTCCTTGGGAAACGCGTGAATTGGTCCCTCAGCGTCCGAGCGCTGAATCGTTGGTAGATCGCGTCAACACGGCTTCGAAGGAGCGCATGAAATGAATAGTTGGTCCGTTGCTTCGTTTCTTTGCTTATTGAGTGTGGCTGGGGCGGGGTGCAAAGGCCCGGAAGCCAGTCCGGCTCCCGCTGCACCGAGCGCCGCCAGCTCTGTGACCGCTGCTGTTGCCGCGGCGGCCCCCGCTCCCGAAGCGCCGAAGGGCAAGGATACGTCGCCGATCAAGGTCGGCATCTTGCACTCTCTGTCCGGGACCATGGCCATCAGCGAAACCTCGTTGAAGGACGTGGCGCTGATGACGATCGACTCGATCAACAAAAAGGGCGGCGTGCTCGGGCGCAAGCTCGAGCCAGTCGTGGTCGACCCGGCCTCCAACTGGCCACTCTTCGCTGAAAAAGCGCGCGAACTGTTGCAAAAAGATAAGGTGGCCGTGACCTTCGGCTGTTGGACGTCCGTGTCGCGCAAGTCGGTTTTGCCTGTCTTCGAAGAGCTGAACGGCTTGCTCTTCTACCCAGTCCAATACGAGGGTGAAGAATCCTCGTACAACGTATTTTATACGGGCGCTGCACCGAACCAGCAGGCAATCCCTGCTGTCGAGTACTTGATGAGCGACAAGGGCGGCGGGGCCAAGCGCTGGGTTCTGCTCGGTACTGATTATGTGTACCCGCGCACGACCAACAAGATCCTGCGCTACTTCTTGAAGTCCAAAGGCGTGGCCGAAGCGGACATCATGGAGAAGTACACGCCATTCGGACACAGCGACTATCAGACCATCGTCAGCGAAGTGAAGAAGTTCGCTCAAGGCAAGCACACCGCGGTGGTCTCGACGATCAACGGCGATTCGAACGTGCCGTTCTACAAGGAGCTCGCGAATCAGGGCCTCAAGGCCTCTGATATTCCGGTGGTCGCGTTCTCCGTCGGTGAGGAGGAGCTGCGCGGTATCGACACCAAGCCCCTCGTCGGTCACCTGGCGGCTTGGAACTACTTCATGTCGATCGATAATGCCGAAAACAAGGGCTTCATCGAGCAATGGAGGGCCTACGTCAAAGAGAAGAATCTGCCGGACGGCGACAAGCGCGTGACCAACGATCCGATGGAAGCGACCTATCTCGGCATCACGATGTGGGCTCAAGCGGTCGAGCAGGCCGGCACCACGAACGTCGACGCCGTGCGCATGGCGGTCGGCGGACAAAAGGTCAAGGCTCCCTCTGGCTTCGAGATCGAGATGGACGCCAAGAATCACCACTTGCACAAGCCGGTGTACATTGCCGAGGTCAAGGGTGACGGGCAGTTCAAAGTGGTGTGGAAGACGGACGGACCGATCGTCGCTGCGCCGTGGAGCCCGTACGTTCCGGACAGCGCCAAGAAGGTGGCTGATTGGACTTTCCCCTGGGTGTGCGGCAATTGCACCGAGGGCAAGTACAAGGTCGCCAGTCTGACGCCCTGAGTCCACATGCTTCGACCGCGGTGTTCGGAGGAATTCGGCATCGCGGCTCGCAGCTCCCCGAAGAAGACTTACCCCGCTGGCTGCCTCCCCGCTTCTGGCCAGCGGGGTCTTTTCCCCGTTTTTGGAGTGCCGCAAGACGAACCATGACTCGCATTCGATCCACCAAATTAGCGACGTGGCTGCGGCTCGCTCTGCCGGTATTCATCGCGTTCGCATTGTTGGCCGTAGCCAAGCGTGCGCGTGCGGATCAACTCAGTGAGGACTTGACTGGGCTCGCCAGCACTGAAGCGAGTGAAGTCTCC
>Ga0164241_10001067_pt1 | contig 37796 bp, 25 predicted proteins | sample OricomyardsoilBY_FD_108780 | JGI IMG/M metagenome (GOLD analysis project Ga0164241, IMG submission 108780) | Backyard soil microbial communities from Emeryville, California, USA - Original compost - Back yard soil (BY) | ecosystem: Environmental > Terrestrial > Soil > Unclassified | place: USA... | reverse complement strand
GCATGGGTCCGCCAGGCATGGGTCCGCCGGGCATGGGTCCGCCGGGCATGGGTCCGCCGGGCATGGGTCCGCCGGGCATGGGCATGGGGCCGCCCCCGGGTATGCAGCCGCCGGGGATGGGTGGTCCGCAGGGCTACGATCAGCCCTACCCCGCTCCGCCCCCGCCCTACGGCGCGCCCGAGGGTGGCCAAGATCAATTCGGTGCGACGGCTTTCGCCCCCCAAGGTGGGCAGCAGCAGCAGTTCGGTGGCGGACAATCCCCGCAGGGCCAAGGCTTCTCTCAGCCCGCGCCCTCGCCCGGTGGGGGCATGCCTCCCACCAACGTGATGAGCGGCTTCGATGCCAATCACGGCGCGGACGTAGGCGGCAAGCCACGCCGCGCCCTCGCGGGGTTTCTCGTCAGTTTCCAGGACGATTCGCTTGGAAAGTTCTGGCCCCTCTACCAGGGGCGAAACCTCGTCGGCCGCGCCGAAACGGGGCAAGAGGTCGACGTGCCGATCGGGCACGGCACGACCTCTACGAACCATGCGACCGTCGAAGCCGAAGGGGGTCGACTCACACTGAGCGACCTCGGGTCCACGAACGGCACCTTCCACAACGAGGAAGCCATTGGTTTCCAGGGTCGACGCGAGCTCCGCGACGGCGACAAGGTCCGCTTCGGTGGCTTTAGCGTCATCGTCATCAACGTCGCGGCGCGGGCCTGACGCCCACGCCGCTCGGGTCTCGCGGTCACACGGCCGCGAGACGTTTGCTGCTCACGAGGTCGTGAAGCCGTGCGCTCGGCGGTCCGACATCCGGAGGATCCTTTGATGAGAAGCGCCGAAACGGGCGATAGGCCCACAGTGGGCCGCAGTCTGCCGTGCGAACGACGCTCGCCGGGCGTCGTGCTTGCCATGCTCGCGCTCGTCGCGTTCGTGGCCGCATTCGCCCGGGACGCCTACGCGGGGCCCGAGTCGCACATCCTCCGCATCGATCCGCGCGCAAGCCAATCCGAGGGCTCGCCCGTGCTCACCACAGTCATCGAGGTCAACCAGGTCAAGCCTGCGAACACCGTGCTGGGTGTCTGCTCGGCGCTCAGCGGGAACGCCGAGCTCGATTGCGTCGCGGACGCGGTCGAGAAGCCCCAGGCGCTCTGGAGCCCGATCGAGTTCCCTGATCAGAACGCCTTCCTCACCGCGCTCGTCGACGGCACCGACTACCCCGCGAAGTTTCTGTCGAAGCAGCGCTGGGGCGAAGCCACGAAAGAGGACGGCGTGGGCACGGCGTGGCTGATCGCCGTCGATGCTGGCGGACAGATGGGCACGCGAATGGACGAGGCCAAGCAGGTCGCGACCACGTTCGTAAACTCGATGCGCCCCAACGACATCGCGAACGTGATGATCTTCAACGATCGCAGCGTCGTTGCTGCGAGCGGCTGGTCCAAGGACAAGAACAAGGTCCTCGAGCCCCTCGCGAACATCCCGAAGTTCCCGGTGTCGGGTCGCACCCGCCCGCTCGGCCAGATCATTCAGCAAGCTGCGATCGACGGCTTCAAAGAGCTGAACAACGTCGGCCTCAACATTCAGGTGCCGATGCACCAGTCGATGGTCGTGCTGTCGAGCGGCGCCGCTGGGACGGACGCCACGAGCGTCGGACCGGCCGCACAGCTGCTCAGCCAGTACATGTCGAAGGGTCGTTTCCCGGAGGACAACCTGGGCCTGCCGAAGATGCCGGTGCCGATCATCTCGATCTGGTTCCCCTCGACCCAGCTCGAAGAGCTCTTCGAGAACGCGCGGCAGTTCATGGAGAAGCTGCCGAACACCGACATCGGCGGCGCGTTCTTCATCGTTCGTGACGGACAGGCCTCACGCGCGACGAACATCGTCGCCGCCGTCCGTGCCCGCTTCGACAAGATGTGGATCGTCAAGTGGCAGGTGTCGTGTGTCGAGCCGACGATCACACAGACATTCCACCTGTCCTTCCGAAACACCGACCCTCTGATCGCGCCGGATTTCACCTTCCAGAACGTCCCGGTCGGCATCGATCCGCAGGCGTGGCCTCTCGACGTCGACATGGAAGCGACCGTTGCCGAAGCCGAGAAGAACCCGGTCTATCCGGGTGGCAAACTGAAGGTCTACGGCAACTTCTGTTGGGGCGGAAAGAAAGAGCGCGCCGAGCTTTACATGGTTCCGAAGAACCAAGAGGTCCCCGCGACGCTCGCGAACGGCACGATCGAAGACGCGAAGAACGCGCAGCGCACACTCATCGAAGCAGGGATGCGTGGCCAAGCGATCGCGACGACGGACACGTACGTGGAGTTCGAGGTCCCCGACAAGACGAAGTTCTTGGCTGGGAAGAAGGACGCCTGGACGGCGCGACTCGTCGTGTTCGACAACGTCTCCAAGCGGACGAGCGCCATCACGCAAAACAAGATCGTCACGCTGAAGGCAGAGGAAGCTCCGCTCCCGATTTTGATGATCGGTGGCATCGCGTTCGGCGGTGTCGTGCTTCTCTTGCTGGTCGTTACGGCGATTCGCGGCGGCGGGGGCAAGCGGCGTTCGGGCAATGCTCCGCCTCCCCCACGCCCCGTCGTTGGTGCGCCAGCACCCGCGCCCATGCAGCCGATGATGGCCGCGCCGCCGGGCCCGGCGTTCGTGTCGCGCGCGACGCTCTCGGGCAACGCGGGCATCTACACGGTCCTGCCCGGCATGGAGATGAAGGCCGGTCGCGACGGCGCGCTCTGTCAGATTCTGCTGAATGAGCCGCGCGTCTCGGGTACGCACGCAACCATGAAGATCGAGGGCGGGCAGCTGTTCGCTCGAGACGACAACTCGAACAACGGGACGACGCTGAACGGTCAGCGCCTCGCGCCCGGCGTGTTCTCACCGGTGCCGAACGGAGCGAGCCTCAAGTTCGGTCCGATCGAGTTCACCGTCAGCCTGGAGTAGTTCACGTTTCGATGGGTGTCTCGCCGAGGCCGTTGGAGCTCAAGCTCGAAGTCGCTCAACACAGCGACCCCGGCAGAGATCCGAACAAGCAGGTCAATGAGGACTCCTGCGGCCACTCGCAAACCAAGGTCGGCCACCTCGTCGTCCTCTGCGACGGGATGGGCGGCCACTACGGCGGACAAGAGGCAAGCCGCCGCGCGATAACGACCATCTTCGACCAGATCGATCGAGCGCCGGACGGGATGAGCCCGGCGCTCGCGTTGAAGCAGGCGATCGAGGTGGCGGCGCGGCGGGTCTACGAGCTCGGCGGCCCGCCCGAGAACAAGATCCGCCCCGGCTCGACCGTCGTCGCGATGCTCCTGCACGATGGCGGTGTCGACGTCGCTCACGTCGGAGACAGCCGCGCCTACGTCATTCGTTCGCAGCAGATCTACCCGCTGACGCGTGACCACTCGATGGTCCAGGCGATGATCGACGCGGGCTTCCTCACCGAAGAGCAAGCGATCGGCCACCCCGACGCGAACAAGATCACCCGCGCGCTCGGGATGAAGCCGGACGTGGAAGTCGACGTTCGCCCCGAGCCCATGGAGCTCTTCGCGGGAGACGTCCTCCTCACGGCGAGTGACGGCCTGACGGACCTCGCGCTCCCGAAGGACATTCTCGGAGCGACGCGACAGGCGCTCGCATCCGGAGGCCTCGAGCACGCTTGCAAAGAGCTCGTGCGAATGGCGAACGATCGGGGCGGACACGACAACATCACGGTGCAGCTCGCACGAATCGTGTCGACCGGTCAGAAGCGGACGAACCCCGGCGCGTCACCGACGATGGCCGAGGGCGGCGGAGCCCAAGCCCACCCGGGCGCGCTCGCGATGCAGCCCCCGCAAGCGACCCCTGCTCCGAGCGGCACGACGCCGGCATCGACCACCGTCCCGCATCACCCCGGCTCGATGACGATCCCGATGCAACCGTCTCCGACGGCCCACGACGGCACGAGCCGAGCGTCGCACGCGGCAGCGCAGCCCACGTATCCGCAGGCGGCGCAGGGCTACGGTCCGCAGGCGGCGCAGGCGAACATGCAACACGCAGCAGCGGCCGGATCGCACGCGCTGCCGCCGACCCAGATGTACGCGCAGTCCGGGGGCGATCAGGCTCTCGCGGGCTATCGACTCGATGGTGCACAGGCGCTTCCCCTGCCGCCGACGTCGGCGCGCCAGGGGCCGATGCATACGCCGAACATGACGCCGCAACCGGCGCCGTCCTACGGCGGCGCGCCGGGGATCCCACCCGCAGCGAACTCGTGGCCGGGCGGACCGACGTCCACCGAGCCGCAAGGCGGCGGGAAGGTGCTCGTGCTCGTGCTCGCGGGCAGCTTCGTGGTCGCGTGCCTCATGCTGCTCATCGTTTGGGCCGCATTCCTGCACTGAGTTTTTCGAGCGGAGAGTTTTCCGGCGGAGAGTCTTCCGAGCGGAGAGTTTTTCGAGCGGAGAGTTTTCCGAGCGGAGAGTTTCCGGCGGAGAGTTTTCGAGCGCAGCGCCTTCGACCACGGAGGGTTTCTGTGCGTCCGCGTTCGTTCGACGGCGCGCAAGTTCGACCGCGACCACGCGCCGACTTTCTCGCGCGAGACCCCACGCGCGGACAGGCTTTTGAGCTATCGTCGCGCCGACCGAAATGATCCCCGGCTTCGGCAAGCAAAGCATCACCATCGGTAGTGCCCCCAGTTGCGACGTCGTGCTGCAAGGCCCGGGAGTCGCGGGCGAGCACGCACGCATCGTCCACCAAGGCGGCGGCAAGCTGACGTTCATCCCCGCCGCTCCGAACGCGAGCGTGCAATCGCATGCTCCTGGTGGGGGGGTGACGCAGTCGCGCCCACTGTCGCCCGGCGAGCAGGTCCCGTTCGACTTCCGGACCGCGTTCGTCCTCGGGCAAATCACCGTCCCGCTCTCTCACCCGGCGATCGTCATGATGATCATGACGACGGGCCAGCAGCAGGCGCCGCGTGGCCAGCTCATCATCGGGCGCGATCCGACGCGCGCGTCGCTCGTCCTCCAGCACCCGAGCGTCTCGAGCCAACACGCGACCGTCGCGCTCGACCGCATGATGGTCACGGACCACGGCTCGACCAGTGGGACCTTCGTCGGGACGAATCGGGCAAAGCTCACACCGAACCAGCCATCGCCGCTCGACCCGAACGGCATCGTCGCGTTCGGGCCCGTGCCTGTCCCCGTCTCGCTGCTGATGCAAATCGCGCAGGCGGGCGCCGCTGGGGCTGGGGCGCCGCTGCCAATGTCGCTGCCCGCGGCGCAGCAAGCCTCGATGCAGATGCAGCAGCCTGCGTCGATGCAGATGCACTCGCAGCAGGTCCCCGGCGCGCCCGGAACCATGGCCGTCCCTGGTGCGGCAGCCGCCGCGATGCAGTCGGCGGCGTCGGCTCCGGCGGGCTCGGGCGTGAAGAAGAACAAGACCATCCTCGGTCACATCGACTTCATGCAGGGCCAGAAGCCGGTCCGCTCGATCGGTCGAACGCCCGACAACGACATCGTCATTCAGCACCCGCAGGTCTCGAGCCACCACGCGTTGCTCCACCAGATCGGCGGCAAGATCTTCATCGAGGACAAGGCCAGCGCGAACGGCACGTTCGTACGTGGCCAACGCGTCCCGCCCAACCAGAAGATCGCCGTCCAAAGCGGAGAGAAAATCTACATCGGCCCGATGCCGCTGCAGATCGAGATCTCGGCGTCGGGCGCCGCAGAGATCGTCCAAGAGGACTACTCGGGCGATCGCTGGGCGGGCAAGCCGCTCTACGAGATCGAGGCGTGGGGGCTGAGCCTCGAGGTCCCCGATCGCGACGACAAGTCGACGATGAAGAAGCTGCTCGACAACGTCAGCTTCAAGGCCCTGCCCGGCGACATGATCGCGCTCATGGGTCCGTCCGGCGCAGGCAAGACGACCCTGCTCTTGACGTTGAACGGCTACCTGCCGCCGACCGACGGCCTCGTCCGCATCAACGGCGAAGACCTCTACACGATCTACGACACGCTCCGCGGATCCATCGGTTACGTCCCGCAAGACGATCTCGTGCACCCCGAGCTCACGGTGTTCGAGGCCGTGCGCTACAGCGCGAAGTTCCGCCTGCCGCCCGACTACACGAACGACGAGATCGACCAGCGCGTCGAGCAGACGCTGCGCGATCTCGGCCTCGACGGCGTGCGCAACCTGATGATCGGCAAGCCCGAGAAGAAGGTGCTCTCCGGCGGTCAGCGCAAGCGCGTCAACATCGCGCTCGAGCTCGTCACCGATCCGGTCATCCTCTTCCTCGACGAGCCGACGAGCGGTCTCGCCGCCGACGACACGACGGCGCTCATCGAGCTGCTCGCGAACCTCACGAAGGCCACCGGCAAGACGATCGTCATGACGATCCACCAGCCGGCGAAGGACGAGTTCGAGAAGTTCACGCACTGTCTCATCATGGGCTACGGCGGCGTCCCGATGTTCTTCGGGCCGACGCACCCCGACGCGTACACGTTCTTCGGCTCCTTCAAGTCCCGGCACGGTCAACCGAACGACGTCGACAACCCGCGCGACATGTTCGAGATGCTCGCGCAGCGCGAGAAGCCGATCTTCGATCGACTCATCGCGCAGAACCCGTCCGCGAACCGCGGCCAGGCGCGGACGCTCGCCGCGCGCGAGTGGAGAGCGGAGTTCGAGAGCCCGAACAACGCGACGTACAGGAAGATGTACTCCGGCCGACGCGAGGTCGGCGGCGGGCAGCAGACCCACGGCATTCCCCCGGGTCGCGGCGTGACGAGCGGGCAGTTCTTCCTGCTCCTCTCGCGGTACTTCAAGTGCAAGGTCCGCGACGTCGGCGGGACGATCATCATGTTCGCGCAGGCGCCCATCATCGGCGTCTTGCTCGGGCTGATCTTCGGCGGGCAAGAGAAGGCGGTCCCGGGTTGGTGCCTCGCTGCGATGCAGCAGCTGAACCAAAAGGGCGCGAAGAACGGTGACGTCGACGCCGGGGCCGAGGTCCTCAAGGCGATGACGAAGACCGACGACCACACCGCGGCGATGTTCTTCTTGGTCGTCTGCGCGATCTGGTTCGGCACGTCGAACGCGGCCCGCGAGATCGTCAGCGAGCGCTCGATCTACATGCGAGAACGCATGGTGAACCTCGGGCTCATCAACTACGTGCTCTCGAAGTACGTCCTGCTCGCGCTGTTCTGCGTCGTGCAGTGCGCGATGCTCCTCGGCATCGTCTTCCCGTGGCTCGGCTTCCAGGGGGGCATCGACGCGTTCCTCCACGAGCTCGCCGCGCTGACTTGCACGGCGCTGGTCGCCGTCGCCCTCGGTCTCTTGCTCTCGACCTCGGTCGATTCGAGCGAAGCCGCCATGGCGCTGACACCCATCGCGCTCATCCCGCAGATCGTCCTCGGTGGGCTCTTGGTCCCGATGACGACCGTGCCGACGATGAAGTACCTGTATTACGCGATGCCGGCGCGCTGGGGCTTCGAGGCGTCGATCGTCCCGGAGCGCATGGCGATCGAGCACGAGCCATCTTGGTACATCGATCTCTTGATGAAGGACCCAGCCTCGAGCCCGGCGGACTTCATCGAGAACGGCCACTTCCAATGTGCGACCGCGCAGGTCGCCGCAGAGGGCTACCCAGGCAGTTGGGGCTTCTCCACGTATGAACAGACGTGGGTGCCGTACGCGGTCCTCGGGGGGATGACCGTCGTGCTCCTCATCGTGCTCTGCGTCCTACTCAAGCGCCGCGACCCGGTGTGATGGTTCGACGGTTGGCTTCATCCTTCGCGCGCGGGCCGTTCGCCACTCTCGCGCTGCTGGTCGCTTGCGTGGGCATCACGGCGTTGCCAGCCAGCCGCGCGCTCGCCCAAGACGAAGGCAGCGTGCCGCGCGGCGACACCGGCGCGATGAAGAAGGTCGACGACGCACCGCCGCCGAAGCCCGGTGAGCGCGTCGCTCCGCGCGTGCTGACTTACGTGCCGCCGGAATACCCGCCCGAGGCGAAGGCGGCGGGGCTCGAGTCGGTCGTCACGCTCGAGCTCGAAATCGACACGAGCGGTCGTGTCACGAAGGCCACCGTGGTGAACGCGGCCGGGCATGGCTTCGATGAAGCCGCGGTCGCCGCTGCGAAGAAGCTCGAGTTCTCTCCGGCGAGGCGAGCGAATGGCGACGTCGCACCGGCGCGCATTCTCTATCGGTACACGTTCGAGCTCGACGAGAAGGCGCCTTCCGACGGCGGGGCCGACGCGGGCGGCGCCGACGCGGGCGACGGGACGAACGCTCCCGCGGCCCCGCTGCACAGCCTTCGCGGCGTCGTGCTCGGCGTCGCCGACGAGGCGAAGGGCGCGAAGAACGAAGACGTCCCGCTCGTCGGAGCGAAGGTCACGATCACCGCGCGGAGCGGCGGTACGACGGTCACCCTGACGACCAGCGCGGACGGGTCGTTCGACGCAGGTGCCCTCCCCGCTGGCGAATACGACGTCGCGCTCGAGGCGCCCGGCTTCGAGCCGACGACGCTCGCGGAGAACATCGCAGACGCGGAAGAGACGACCGTGAAGTATCGACTCTTCGTCTCGACGGGCGGCCTCGTCGTCAGCGTCCGCGGCGAGCGTCCTCCACGAGAGGTCGTGAAGCGCACGCTGTCACGCCGCGAGATCGATCGCATCCCCGGCACGAACGGCGACGCCCTGCGCTCGTTGCAGAACCTCCCTGGCGTCGCGAGGCCGCCGGCGATCGTCGGGCTCTTGCTCGTCCGCGGGTCGGGCCCCGCCGACACGCAGACGTTCATCGACGGCACGCCCGTCCCGCTCATCTACCACTTCGGCGGCCTCTCCTCGGTCGTACCGACCGAGCTACTCGAGAAGATCGACTTCTACCCGGGTAACTTCGGCGCCGAGTACGGTCGCGTCATGGGCGGCATCGTCGACGTCGGCCTGCGCAAGCCCAAGGACGACGGGTACCACGGCCTCATCCAGAGCGATCTCATCGACACGCGCGCCCTGGTAGAGGGCCCGATCCCGTTCCTCGACGACTTCACGTTCATCGCCGCAGGACGTCGCAGCTATCTCGATGCGTGGCTCGGGCCGACGCTCGAGGCTGCGGGTGCCGGCGTGACGCAGGCGCCGGTCTATTGGGACTACCAGTTTCTCCTCGAGCACAACTCCGCCAAGGTCGGTCGCCTTCGCGTGGGCTTCTTCGGCAGCGACGACAGGCTCGAGCTGCTCGTGACCGATCCAGCTGCGAACGAGCCCGCGTTGACCGGCAACGTCGGGCTGACGACTGCGTTTCAACGCCTGCAAGTCCTCTACGACCGAGACCTCGGCGACCGAGACCACATTCAGAACGTCTTCGCGCTCGGCCAAGACGATCTCGGCTTCAGTTTGGGCCCGATCTACTTCTTCTTGAACGTCCTCAGCTTGAACACGCGGCTCGAGTGGTCGCACACGTTCTCGAAGGCCGTGAAGCTCAACGTCGGCACGGACATTCAAGCCGGCGAAGCGAGCGTGAATCTACGAATTCCGCAGCCGAACGCGCGCCCCGGCGAGCCCCCGAATCAACCGTTCTCGACGCGCCCGTTCCAGGAGCTGCAGACCTCGGCCGCCTACGTCGCGCCTGCGTTCTACGCCGAGGCCGAGCTCGAGCCGGCGCCGGGGGTGCGCATCGTGCCCGGCGTCCGCCTCGACTACCTCAACATCACGGGGGCGTTCGACTTCAGCCCGCGCATCTCGGCTCGCTTCGACGTCGTCCGAGAGCCCCTGCGCTCGACGATCAAGGTCGGCGTCGGCATGTACGAGCAACCGCCTCAGTTTCAGCAGATCGTCGCGCCGATCGGGAACCCGGATCTCGAGTCGAACCGCGCCATCCATTACGCGCTCGGTTACGAGCAAGAGCTCACGAAGAACCTCGACGCCTCGGTCGAGGGCTTCGTGAAGCAGCTCGACTCGCAGGTCGTCGGCATCGCCTCGACGACGGGGGCGAGCGGCATCGACTACGACAACCGCGGGCTCGGCTACGTTGTCGGCAGCGAGTTCTTGCTTCGGTACAAGCCGGACGAGCGCTTCTTCGGGTGGGTGGCTTACACGCTCTCACGGAGCATTCGTCAGAACGGCCCGGGCGAGGAAGAGTTCCTGGTGAACTTCGACCAGACGCACATCCTCACCTTGATTGGCAGTCTGAAGCTCGGCCACGGCTGGGAGATCGGCGCGCGCTTCCGGCTCGTGTCCGGCAACCTCATCGATCCGAACGTGTGCAACACCTCGGACCAGAAGTGCGACCCGACGCGCACGAACGCCCTCTTCCACGCCCCGAGCGGCGTCTACACGCCCATCCCGATCGGCGACAACACGGAGCGTTTGCCGATGTTCCACGCGCTGGACCTGCGCGTCGACAAGCGGTGGACCTTCAAGGCGTGGCAGCTCAGCACGTATTTGGACGTACAGAACGTCTACAACAACCAGAACGCCGAGGCCGTGGGCTACAACTTCGACTACACGGCGCGCGCCTACGTGAACGGCCTCCCCATCTTGCCGAGCATCGGCGTACGCGCAGACTTCTGAGCCCACGATGAGCACCCCCTCCCCGCACCACGTCCGTCGATCGCCGCGAAGGCGACTCGTGCGTTACGTGCTCGCCGGCGCCCTCCTGACACTGCCCGTGGCAAGCGAGGTGTCTTCGTGCGCGGCGCCGTTCGATCCGCAGAGCGAGATCAAGACCGTCCGCGTGCTCTCCGTGGACATCGACAAGCCGTATGCGAACGCCGGCGACACCGTCACGTTCAAGATGAACTACTACGACGGCCGCGACGCGACGGGCACGTTCGCGCCCATCCAGATCACGTGGCTCGGCGGCTGCTTCAACCCGCCCGGAGACGCGTATTACGGCTGCTACGACCAGCTCGGACAGCTGCTCCAGCAGGTCGCGAGCGGCGAGATCCCTCCGGACGGACTCGTCGCGCAGGGTCCGGGCCTCGACACGTTCTCGATCAAGCTCCCAAGTGACATCGTGACGAGCGTCGCCGAGCCGAACGCGGGCCCGCGGCTCGGCGTCGGCTTCGTGTTCTTTACGGTCTGCGCCGGCGAGGTGCGCCCCGTCTACGACGAAGGCTCCACCGACGCGGGCTCGTTTCCTCTCGGGTGCTTCGACGCGAACGGCAACCAGCTCGGCTCGGACAGCTTCATCCCCGGCTACACACAGGTCTACGCATTCGAGGACGAGCGCACGAACGCGGCGCCGCCTGTCGACGCGTTCATGTTCGACGACAAGCCGCTCGCAGAAGGCGACGTCGGCGAGGCCCGCGCATGCGCTTTCAGCGACGAAGAGCGCAACAAGACGGGCTGCGCCGCGCCAGACGTCGCGGCAGAGTGCGACGTCATCTCAGTCGACGTCGACGTGCCGAAGAACGTCGCGGACGTCGACGCGGACGCCTTCGACGCAGAAGGCAATGCGCTCCACGAGGTCGTATGGGTCGACTACTTCGCCGACGGCGGGACGTTCGACAACGATCTGAAGCTCGTCAGCGATGCCTCGACCGGCGAGATCGACGACCATTCGACGACGTGGACTCCCCCCGAAGAGCCCGGTCTCTATTCGATGTGGGCGGTCGTCCGCGACAACCGCGGCGGCAGCACGACGGTGCAGCGCTACATCGAAGTGAAGTAGCGAACACGCCTCAGCGCTTCGAAGCCTGAGAAAACCGTGCGCTCTTGCTCACGCGCGATCCCAGATCGCGTGATAGGTCGCGCTCCCCGCGCGAGCGTCCTGCCCGGTCACGATGATGCGACCGTCGCTGCGGCAGACGTCGAAGCACGCGAGGAGGCAGCCGTGGAGGCCTTCGACGTAGCAAGGAAACGTGAACTCGCTCGCCGGGAAGCCTTCCATCTCGATGAGTCCCTCGTTCGAGCCGGCGCTCACGAAGCGGATCGATCCGATGTCGCGGGTGACGTGGCCGTAGATGCTCTCTCCGCGCCGGAAGAGCGAGCTCGGAGACAGCCCGAGCAAGCTCGTCGTCATGTGAACGAAACCGCGCAGAAACGGCCGATTGAAGGAGGCGGTCATCGTGCTTCGCCACACTTCGACGTTCCGAACAGGACCGACGACGTCACGCAGAGCGTCCGAGAGATCCATGTGGACGAACATCGGGACCCACGCGACCGCAAGGCACGATTCGATCGCGGGGAGCGTCCTCGGATCTAGCTGCTCGAGCACTGCCACGCGCTCGCGCGCAGGCAGCCGGCGCACCGCAGCCAGGAGTGACTGCGCCTGCGCCGCGCGCATTCGGGGTTCCACGACAGCGAGCGTAGCGCGGCACTCGGCAGTTGCGACGATCCCGACGGACTGAGGCCACGAGACGGGTGCGAGCGCGACGCATGGACGCGTTGGGTCGGCCAGAATTCCGGCCGAAGGTGGGAGGCGATGATTCTTGCTATCGTACGTCCGATGAACGCCCCGGGCGGACTTCCAGGCTCTGGCAATGGCCCTCCTCCCGGGTATGGCGCGCCGGGATATGGGCCGCCGGGATATGGGCCACCGGGATATGGGCCACCGGGATATGGGCCGCCGGGATATGGGCCGCCAGCACCGCAGGGAAACACGGCGATCCGCATCCTCGTCATCGTGGGCGTGTTGTTCCTCGTCGTGCCGATCCTCGCGTCTCTCGCGATCTACGGCGTACGGCGCTACGTCCAGAGCGCGAAGTCCGTAGAGGCGAAGACGACGGTGACGGCCATCGCTCGACAAGCCAAGAGCGCGTACGAGCGCCCTCGGGAAGACGGGTCGCATCGGATGTGTCCATCGGCGTCGACTCCGGTGCCTGCGACGCCGCCCAGCGGCCGAAAGTACATGTCGAACTCGAAGGAATGGGAGGTCGACTCCGCGCGGGACGCAGGCTTCGCATGCCTCCACTTCGCGATGTCGACGCCGCAGTACTTTCGATACGCCTACACGGCGACGAACACCGGCTTCGATGTGACCGCGAACGGCGATCTCGACGGGGACGGCCTGCTCTCCACGTTCACGATCCGAGGCAAAGTCGTCGGCGATCAGATCGTGCTCGAGCCCCTCTCGATCCGCGACGAAAACGAATAGGGGCCGGCGACTGGCTCGGCTCGTCCGCTCGCGGGTCATCGAGAACCCAGCCGCTCGCGGCGCGCGCGTTCGGCCAAACAAGCCTCGCGATCGCTGGCTCCGCCGCTGAAGAGGGCGCGCGACAAGTCGAAGTGATCCTCGATCACGTCGTCGATGTCCGTCCAATGGAGCGCGAGCAACGTGCAATCGGACAACGCCGTGACGACGTACTCGTTGAGCGCGCCCGAGAACGCAGAGCTTCCGAGCACGAGCGTGCTCGGACCGAACGACGCACGAACGACGGGCGCCAGGCGGCGCTCGACCGACACTGCGCCGCTGGCGACGATGAATATCTTCTTTCGCGCAGCGCCTGGCGGGATCACGGTGTGCCCCGTCGGCGCTCGGATGAAATCCGCCCGCCTCGAGAGCTCGATCAGCGCCTGCACGCTCGCGCGCCTGAAGTGAGGCGTATTTCGGAGCGCGATGACGCGCTCGATGACCTTGCCCTCGAGCGCGACGGGCACTTCATCCGGGTCTGGCTCCGCGAGGGGTGGAAACGCGCCAGACGGCGCGAGCGAAACCACCATGTCGTGCAGCGTGGCGTTCACCGTCTCCCGAGCTTCGGCGGAGTAGGTGATGTTGTCGGCGAGGATCTCGAGCCAATCGTCCGCGAGGATGACCAGAGTCGACACGCGTGAGCGGGACATCGCGGTGCGCGCGTGGGGTCGGCCCAGGTTCGTATCGAGAACGCCGACGACGTCTCCCGCTTCGAAATGCCAGGGCTCCTGGCCCTCGGTCACCAGATCGACCGCGCCCTCGACGATGAAGAACACGTGCTCGGGTGCGGTCCCCTCGCGATAGAGGACCTCTCCGACTTCGAAAGTCGCCTCTCGGGTCGCATTCGCGATCGCCAGCGCGACGGCGCGCGAAGGTCGCGCGGCGGTCAGGGCCCGAAGAAATAGCTCGCGCTGGACGCGGCTCGCGCGGTCGTCGTCAGGCATTCGACGAATCTCTCTTCGTTCGAACGGGGATGGCGCCGAGCGTCGTGAGCACGGGGCGCGCTTCGAGCTTTGCGAGCGCCCGGAGCCCGAGGCGGATCACGCCGAAATCGAGCGCGTGATAGGCGGCGAGCGCCGCGAGGAGCTCGTCCTCGAAGTCGAGCATCGCCGTCACGGCCGACTCGTGATCCGTGGGTAGCTCGAACGCGTCTTCGGTGTCCTCGAGCACCTGCTGCGCGCGCTGCGCGGCGGCGAGCGGATGCAGATCGTCGGCGACGAGCGCTAGGAGGTCGTGCGTCTCGCGACTGCTACCGGGCAACCCATCGAGGAACTCGAGCGCGTTCGCGCGCGTCGTCGGGTCGTCGCCGACGATCGCCGAATACACGCCCTTCATGTCCTCGTTCTTGTTCGCCAACTGAAGGCAGCGGAACGCCCGCTCGAGCGACTGCTCGGCCTTGTCGACGAGGAGCGACAGGAGCACCTCTCCGATGGGCGTGTCGCGCGCCGTGCCGCGATCTCCCTCGAGCAGGGTCGCGTGGAAGCCGACCATACGCAGGTGCTCGACGAGGTTCTTCCGAGCGGCCGCCTCGAACGTAGAGCGATCGTATCGCAGCCCGGCGCCGGGGGCGCCCAGCGCTGCCAGCTTGCCCAGCGAGCGAAGAACGCGATACCGGAGCGCGCCGCTTCGCTCGCGCTTGAAACGCGAGACGAGGAGATCGACGGCGGCCTGCGTCGGGAACGCGGCGAGCGCTCGGGGGACCTGCAGGCGAACGCGCTCGGGCGTGCTCTCGTCGAGCAGCGCGCGCACCAACGCCTGGTAGCCGGCGTCTCCGAGTGCGGCGATCGCGTCGTGAACGATGCCGCGGCCCTCGCGCACGGACAGCGTGCCGACCAGGTAGTCGGCGAGTGTCTCGTCTCGCGTCCGCAGCACCGCGGCGGCCGCGGTCACTCCGACGCCCGCGCGCTCACCCTCCGCGTCTACGATCGTTCGTACGACCTCTGTCCAGCGCGCGTCGCCGTGGTCGCCGATCGCGGCGAGGAGCTCGCGGCGCAAAGAAGAGCCGTCGACGCCGGGTGCGGCCAGGATCTCTTCGACGTAGCCGACCGACTCCGGTCGATCGTGTTCCTCGTTCGTGAGGAAGAACGCCGCGTACGCGCGCACCTCCAAGCTCTCATCGGAGAGACCCCTGAGGGCGACGTCGTGATGACCGGCAGCGGCGAGCGAGCGGATCGCCATCGCGCGCACCGTGGTCTCCGGGTGCTCCAGGAGTCGCTCGCCGAGTGGGATCCAGTCCGTTCGTCCAGGCGTCGCGACGATCGTGAGCGCGCGCTCGAGGACCCTCGGGGAGTCGTGGTAGAGGATGAGCGCGGGCAAGAGCTGCGCGTGCCTGCCGTCCGCCAGAAGATCCATCGCGGCGATGACGCGATCCTCGTCTCGGCTCGCGAGTGACTCCATCACCGTCGCGACGCTCGCGAGATCGAGGTCGTCCGAAGAATCGATGGCGAGGTGACCTGACGCGAGCGCGCGCCGGAAGAGGTCGAAGTAAGGGCCACGGACGGCGATGGCGCTGACCAGCCACGCGACCCCGAGGACGCCGAGGCTCGCGCCGAGGACGCGCGGCGTGGCGAGCCCCATCGCGGACAAGCCGAAGATCCCGCCGGCGATCAGGGCTTGCACGCCGCGACCGAAAACCGTGTCGAAGATCGGCTTCGTCCGCTCGCGCAGCTCGGTCGGCAGCGGGAGCAGCAAGAGCTCGCTCGTCACGCGGTGCAAGCTGAAGCGCAGCGAGCCGTCTGCCCCCTTGGAGGCGAGCGCGAACGCGAACGTGCCGACGAGCGCAGCGCCGATGCCGCCGAACGCGAGAAGTAGCGGCAAGACGAGGAGCGCCCCCGTCACGCCGAGCCGACGCACGATCGCGCCGGTGAAGAAGAGCTGGACCACGAGCGCGACGGCGTTCGTCGAAGCGTAGAAGATGGCGAAGAACGAGCCGAGCGAGCTCGCCGGTACGAGCTCTGCGGCGCTCGACTTGAACAGGTAGTCGGCCATGAGCACCGTCGCCGTACCGAGCGCGGTGACGAGCGCCACGAGGGGCACGTAGCGCCCGCGCCGCAGCGTGCCGAGGTCCCGCATCCACGCGAGCTCGGATGGGCCCTTCGCGATGGCGCGCGCGCCGGCCGAGTCCGGTACCGCCGCAGAGGCGACCGCGGCGGCGGCGCAGACGAAGAGTCCCGCGCCGGCGAGAAGAAGCACTCCGATTGGCAACGTCCGCACGACCAGGGCGGCGACGCCAGCGCCCACCGCCGCCCCGAGCACACCGCCCGCTCCGATCGGACCGAACAAGCGCTTTCCCTGGGCGACCGAGAAGAGGTCCCCCGCGAACATCCAGAACTGGAGCATGAGGATCGTCCCCATGACCCCCGACGCGACGTAAAGGACGAACACCGACACCGGCGTCACCGGACGCAGGTAGAGGAGCACGATGACGTACGCGCAGACGAGGAGCGACAAGACGAGCGCGGCCTGCCTCCCGAAGCGCTTCGCGAGGCGTATGCTCGCGGCGCCGACGACGAGCGAGAGCACCGCCAAGATCGCGTAGACGATCGTCAGCCGGTTCGGCGGAAGCTTCGAGAGAAAGAGCGCGTCTCGCGCCGTCTCGAGGATGGTGTGCCCCGCCACCATCAGCGCCAAGATGAGCGCCGACGATGCGAGCGGGCGGCCTTCGCCTGCTCGCAGATCGACGAAGCGCTCGAGTTTCATGGGCCCGCGCATGCTAGCTTTTCACGCATGGACGGTGTCACCCGCTTGGGCCCGCGATTGGTGATTGCGAACATCGGAATGAAGGGCATCGAGACCCGCCTGCTGCGGGGCGTCTTCGCGTTCGGTACCTCGCTCGCCGCCATCGTCGCGCTGCGCGCGCTGCAGATGCCCGCGTGGGTCTTCGCGGCCTTGATCGTGCCGTTCTTCGGAGCCTTCAATCTCGCGTACCAAGGCCTCTTCAAGACGTGAATCGGTAAAGCCGCGCAAGGTGTGCGCGACCTCGGTGACGGCAACGAGAAGATCGCGAACCCGATCCTCGCGGCAGAGCTGCGTGCGCGAGCGCGGATGGTCTGGATGTTGTCCGTCGTCAGCGCCATCAGCGCGACCGCGATCGTCCTCGCGGTCGTGATCCTGTAGCCCGAGCGGCGCGCGCGACCTTCGGTCAGGCCTCGTCCCGGGCGCTCAACCACACGCCGAGGATCGGCGCGGCTGCGACGGACACGCGCCCCGAGGCGAGCACCGACGCTATCGCCGGGTCTCTCGAGACTGCGCGTTCGACACGAAGAAGCGCCGGCAGGTAGGCCGCCTCGCGCCCGAGCCCGCCACCACGATAGGCGCGGCAGGCGCTCTGCACTGCGACGCCGGTGGCCACGCCGCGATCGAGGAGCACGGTGACGGTGTCTTCGAAGCCGACGCCGGCGTGCGCGGCGCGTGCAGCGATGTGGCGCGCAGCGAGCTCGCGGGCGCGCGCGCCCGCCAAATGCCCGGCGCCACGCTCGGTAAAAAGGGCGTAGCCCTCTTGATCGTCGGAGCCGCGGCGGGTCCCGACGCGCAAGAGACCGAGCCCGAGCGTCGCCGCGCGGCTCGCTGGCTCGAGGTGTCCCGCGATCTCGTGGAGCACCGTGCGTTCGACGTCGCGCACGCGAACACGGCGCGCGGCGGCGATTTGGACGACCGAATCGCCCACGGCCGCGAGTGGGGCGAGGCCGCGAGCGACGATGACCCTCACCGCGAGCTTCCGCCGACCGATCTCGTCGCGCATTCGGCAGAGGAGCGAGCGCGGATCGTCGGCGTCGTCGGTGACGACGTCGAACGGCGCGCCGTCGTGTTCGTCCCGAGAGATCGCGAGCACGTTCGCGAGGACGTCGGCGTCGGCGGCGTGCGGCCCGGGATCGTAGCGTCGGCTCGCCAACGCACCGACGAGGCACGTGCCACGCGCCGCGACGATCTCCGCTTCCAGGGCGAGCTCACGCGCGCGTTCGGCGTAGAGCACACCGAGCGGGCCCAGCGCTTGGGCGCGATCGGCCACGGTCGAGAGATCGCTTGCGAGGCCCTCGAGATTCGGTGGCTCGCCATAGACGAAGCCTGGTCGCGCACGCCGCCCACGCTCGAACGCGGCCCGGATGCGCTGCACCTCGGACGCAAAATTTCTCGGCGCGAGGTTCGCGAGCAGGGCGACGCGGCGCTGGGCGACGCCGAGCGCTCGATCGACCTCGGCGAGCGCGGCATAGAGCTCGCGAAAGTGGGGTTGCTCGCCGATGTGGCTCGCGCGATCGGCGCCGCGCGAGCCCGGGATCTTCACAGCAGGTTCGCTGCGAGCTCGGCGAGCTCGCTTCGCTCGCCCTTCGTCAGGACGACGTGCGCGGCGATGCGTTCGCGCTTGAAGCGCTCGGCCACGACGCTGAGCCCGTTGGACGCGTGATCGACGTAGGGGTTGTCGATCTGCTGCGGGTCGCCGGTGAGGATGATCTTCGTCCCCTCTCCGCAACGCGTGATGATCGTCTTCACCTCGTGCGGAGTCAGGTTCTGCGCCTCGTCGACGATGAGAAATTGGTTCGGCAGGCTGCGTCCGCGAATGTAGGTGAGGGGTTCGACCTGGATGGTCCCTGACTCGAGCAGATCGAGGAACCCCTTCGAGCCGCGGCCGCTCTTCGCTCCGCCGTTCGAGAACAAGAACTCGAGGTTGTCGAAGATGGGCTGCATCCAAGGGTTCAGCTTCTCGTCGACGTCTCCGGGCAGAAAGCCGATGTCGCGGCCGAGCGGCATGATCGGACGACTTACGACGAGGCGCGTGAACGTCCCGTCTTCGGTAGTGCGCTTGAGCCCCGCCGCGATCGCCATGAGCGTCTTGCCGGTCCCGGCTTTGCCGAGGAGGGTGACGAGACGGATCGAATCATCGAGCAAGACATCGAGCGCGAACGTCTGCTCGCGGTTTCGTGGCCGCACGCCGAGGACACCCTCTCTCGAGACTCGAAGCGCCACGATCTGGCCCTTCGTGGCGTCGTAGCGCCCGAGCGCGGTGTGGCCCGGTGACGAAGCGTCTCGGAGCATCACCGCCACGTTCGGGAAGAACGTGGGCGTCGCCGGAGCGGCGACGTGACCGTCCTGGAAGAAGGCGTCGATGCCGGCGCCGTCCATCTCGAGATCGTAGAACGGCTGCTCGAGCGATTCGTCGTCGACGCGCTGGTTCTCGTACGTCTCGCTCGGGATGCCGACGGCATCCGCGCGAATGCGGAGGTTCGTGTCCATCGTGACGAACACGGTCGGCTTCGACGTGTCCTTGTCACGAACGTCGATCGCCGTCTGCAAGATCGCCTGATCTTGCGAGTGCCGATCGAGGCCGACCCCGAGCGTGGGCCGCTTCTCGTGGATCCAGATCTTGAGGAGGCCCCCAGATTCGAGCTGAACGCCCCGCGAGAGCGAGCGGTCCGGGCCGCGCTGCTCGTCGAGCAGCCGGCTTATCATGCGAGCGTTGCGGCCACGCTCGGTCGTCTCGCGTTTGAAGGTGTCGATCTCTTCGATGACGTAGATGGGAAGGATGACGTCGTTGTCTTCGAACTTGAAGATGGCGCGCGGGTCGTAGAGGAGGACGTTCGTGTCGAGGACGTAGTTCTTCTTCATGAAGCCTTCGGAGGGTCGGCAGTGACCCGATCACTCGTAGCTCCGGTCATGGCCGGAGGAGCCACTGTCGATCGCCTGGGGGGCAGGATCTTCGGGGGGAGAGCCCAGTTCGAGAGCGCATCTTTCGCCGCGTGCTTGAAGCACTCGCTCAGCGTCGGGTAGTTCATCACCGCAGAGGCGATCGCGTCGACGGTCGCGCCCATGGCGCAGAGCACCTGACCGATGTGGACGAGCTCCGTCGCTCGGTCCCCGATCGCGTGCGCGCCGATCAGTCGTCGAGTCTTCCTGTCGAAGACGAGCTTCACGAACCCATCGTGAAAGCCGTTGATCTTCGCGCGTGCGTTGAGCGCGAAGTCTCCGCAGCCCGCGACGGCATCGATGCCCTTCTGCTCGATCGCGTCTTCTTCGCTGAGGCCGACGCAGGACACTTCTGGGATCGTGTAGATGCCGTAAGGCAAGAGCGACGCGATCTTGCCGTCTTCGGCGCTGCACGGTGGCTCGCCGAACGCGTGACGCACCGCGAGGCGTCCCTGCTCCATCGAGGTGGAGGCGAGCGCTGGGAAGCCGATGACGTCGCCTGCCGCGAGGATCCACGGGACACTCGAGACGTAGCAGTCGTCGACGGCGATGCTGCCGCGCGTGCCCATCTTGACCTGAAATGCGTCGAGACCGAGGCCTTCGGTGGCGCCGCTTCGTCCGCCGCAGAAGAGGACCTTGTCGACGACTACGCGATCGCCGGACACCAGGTTGACGACCGCGTGCGCCACGCCGCGCGTGATGGTGGTCGACGAGTCGCAGAGGCGCACGTCGACGCCCATCTTCACGAGCGCCTGGCGCAACGCTTCGCTCATGTCGCGATCGAGGAACGGCAAGAGCTCGTCGCGCTTGTCGATGAGGGTCACTCGGACGCCGAGCGCCGCGAACATCGAGGCGTACTCGCAGCCGATGACCCCGGCGCCGAGCACGCACATCGACTCGGGCATCTTGTCGAGCTTCAGGATGGAGTCGCTGTCTTCGAGGTCGACACGATCCCAAGGCAGCTCGGACGGTCGAAACGGGATCGAGCCCGTCGCGACGAGGACGAGCCCAGCCGTCACGGTTTGAGGCTCGCCATCGGCTGCAGTGATGGTGATTTGGTGGGCGCCGCTGAGGTGTCCGCTCCCGTGGACGACCTCTATGCCGGCGCGGGCGAACGCTGCGCGGATGCGGGCGACCTCGAGCTTCGTGACGGCGCTCTTGCGCGACAAGAGCTTGGGGACGAAGAGGCCGTGCTCGACGGAGATGTTGACGCCGTAGACCTCGCGCTGCTCTTTGCCGGAGAGGAAGAGCGCCGTCTCGCGAAGTGTCTTGGATGGAAGCGTTCCGGTGTGAACGGCGGCGCCCCCTGGCTCTGCGGCGCGCTCGATGACGAGCACACGTTTGCCCAACGAAGCCGCCTCGACGGCTCCACATTCACCGGCTGGCCCGGACCCGATGACGACGAGATCGTAGTCGTATCCCACGGATGTACGGCGGTAGTATCCGCCCTCTGTGGGGCTGGCAACACCCCACGTGCGCCCATGACGACTCCCCCGGCCCTCCGCGACGCCCGAGACGACGACGCGCTCGACGTCATCGAGCTGATCGGCGGCGTATTCGGCGAGTACGTCAGCTGCATGCTCGATGTCGACGGTGAAATCCCGGAGCTTCGCCGCATCGCGAGCTGGGCGCGGGAGCACGGCGGCGAGATGTGGGTAGCCGAGCGAGACGGTCGCATCGTCGGATGCTGCGGATACAGCGACGAGGGCGACCACCTCGAGCTGAAGAAGCTCTACGTGCACCGTCGAGAGCGCACGAGCGGCTTGGGTTCGATTTTCGCCTCGCGCGTGGAGGCGGTGGGGGTCGCAAAAGGGAAACGAGCGATCGACCTCTGGAGCGACACGCGCTTTACGACCGCGCACCGCTTCTACGAGCGACGCGGCTACGTCCGCGGCGGCACCCGTGAGCTCGGAGACAAGAGCGCCACGGTGGAGTTCTACTTTCGCAAGGAGCTCGGCGGCGACGTCCCGAAGAGCGGACAGCCCTCTGACGGAGCGACGTCGTGAAGCAGCGGATCAAGTCGGTCGCGGCGCTCCTCACCGGCCTGCCCTCACGGGCTCGCGGCGCGCTCCAGGTGCTCGGCCAAGATCCGGTCGCGCCACAGAACCTCGCGCTGTTGCTCGACGAGTGGGCGAAGAAGGACGACGGACGCACGTTCCTGCTCTTCGAAGGAAAGACGTTCACGTTCGGTGATCTCTCACGCCGCGTCGCGCGACGCTCGGCGACGCTAGCGACGCTCGGCGTCCGTCCGCGCGATGCGGTTGCGCTGATGATGAGCAACGCGCCGGAGTTTCTCGTCAACGCCTGGGCCATCGCGCGCCTCGGCGCCGTGGCCGCGCTCATCAACACGCAGGTCTCCGGCGCGGCGCTCTGGCACGCCCTCCGCGAAGCGAAATCGAAGCTCGTCGTCGCGGGGAGAGAGCACCTCCCGGCGATCCAAGCCGCGACGCGCGACGCAGACGGCGCACCGCCGATCGTGTGGGAAGAGACGCGCGCGACGCAAGGCAACGAGGCGCTGCTGGGCGCTCCGGAGCTTCCACTGCTCGACGCCGAGCCTCAGCCCATTCCCCGCCCGGCGGTCACGCTGGGCGACGATCTCTACGCCCTCGTCTACACGTCGGGCACGACCGGTCTCCCGAAGGCGGGGCGCATCACGCACGCGCGCGCGTTCACCGCGGCGTACGGATTCGGAAGGTTCACGCTCGGTCTCGGGGAACGCGACGTCGTCTATGTCTGCCTGCCACTCTTTCACTCGAGTGGTTTTCTCATCGGCGCGGGCGGCGCGCTGCTCACCGGCGCGACGCTGGCGCTCTCTCGAAAGCTCAGCGTCAGCCGATTCTGGGACGAGGTCGGCGATACCGGCGCGACGGCGTTCGTCTACATCGGCGAGATCTGTCGATACCTCGTCAACGCGGCCCCTCACCCGCGCGAGGCGTCCCACAAGCTGACCCGGATCGTCGGAAACGGCATGCGTCCGGACGTCTGGAAGAAGTTCGTCGACCGCTTCCAACCCGGCCTCGTGCACGAGTTCTACGCGGCGACCGAGGGTAACGTGAACATGACGAATCTCCTCGGGCTCGAGGGGTCGGTCGGTCGGATGCCTCCGATCCCCTGGCTCGACAACGCGTTTCTCGCGAGATTCGATCGGGACGTGGGCGCGCCGGTTCGCGACGCCTCGGGGCGATGCGTCGCGTGCAAGGCCGGCGAAGTCGGCGAGCTGCTCGGCCGGATCGACGCGACGAAGGTGACGATGCGCTTCGAGGGTTACCTTGGCGAAGCGGCGACGCACGCGAAGATCCTCCGAGACGTGAAAGAGCCGGGCGACGCCTATTTTCGCTCCGGAGACCTTTTGAAGAAGGACGCGCTCGGCTTCTACTATTTCGTCGATCGCGTCGGAGACACGTTCCGCTGGAAGGGCGAGAACGTCTCGACGAACGAGGTCGCCGACGCACTCGCGGCGCACGACGGCGTCGAGGTCGCGATCGTCTACGGGGTCGCCGTGCCGAACACCGACGGTCGCGCGGGCATGGTCGCCCTGGTCCTCCAAGAGGGGGGGCACTTTTCTCCGGAGCGGTTCTACGAGCACGCGATGAAATCACTACCCTCCTACGCCGCGCCGCTCTTCGTACGGTTGCCAGAGACCGCGAGCCTCACCGCGACGTTCAAGCTCAAGAAGAACGATCTGGCCGACGAGGGCTTCGATCCGAACCGCGTGAAGGATCTGCTCTTCATCCGCGACGACCGGCTCCGCACGTACGCCCCGCTCGACGAGCCCACCTTCGAGCGCATCCAGAGCGGCGACCTGCGCCTGTAGCGCGAGCGCTGACGCCTCGACGTCTCACCCTTGAACTGCAGCGCGACGCGAACGACACTCGCGCGCATGAACGCCATCATTCAAAAGCTCGTCGCCGAAGCCGATCTCTCCCCGGAGCAGGCGAACAAGGTCGCCGAGGTGCTTCGCGGCTTCATCGGCGAGAAGCTGCCCGAGATGATCCGCGAGCCCGTCCTCGCGGCGCTGTCCGGCGAGCGCGTCGATCAGGGCGCGGACATGCTGGCGGGCGCGATCGGCGGCCTCTTCAAGTAGAGGACGCTTCGACTCTGCGCGCACCGAGCCACGCCGCTCCGAAGGTGGCGTCGGCGCGCGCGGCTCAGGCGGAGTCTTCGCGCAGGCGGTCGAGCCCGACGGCGAGCACGATGATGAAGCCGGTCAGGATCTCCTGGACCCACGTGGCCAGGCCCAGGTGCGTGGCGCCGTTCGCGATCACCGTCATGAGCAGCGCGCCGCAGAGGGCTCCGCCGATCGAACCGCGCCCTCCTGCGAGCGATCCGCCGCCGATCACGACGGCGGCGATCACCTGAAGCTCGAGACCGATCGAATCTGTGGGATCGCCCACGGTGAGCGCGGAGAGCTCGAGCAAACCGGCGACGCCCGCGACGAGCCCGAGCGCGCCGTAGACGATGATCGTCGTGCGTCCGACCGAGATGCCGGCCAAGCGCGCGGCGTCGCTGCTCGAACCGACCGCGATGATTCGTCGTCCCGTTCGCGTGTGGCCCAATAGGACCACGCCGACCGCCGCGACGATGACCGCGATCCAGACCCCGAGCGGGAGGAGCTGCGCGCTGCCGCGCGGCGCGAGGCGCATCAGCACGTCGAGGCCCTTCGAGGGCGCGTCGATCTTCTGCTCACGCGCGAGCCCTTTCGCGACGCCGCGGAGCGCGCTCATCGTCCCGAGCGTGACGATGAACGGCGTGATGCGCAGCGCCGAGACGAGCGCGCCGTTCGCGATCCCCGCCACGGCGCCGACGCCGACGCCGACCAGCGCGGCCGACAGCGGTCCGTACCCGGCCTCGAGCGCCCGCGCCACGACGACCGTGACCAGCGCTACGACCGAGCCCACCGACAGATCGATGCCGCCCGCAGCGATGACCAGGGTCATCCCGACCGCACACAACGCGACCTTCACGGTCGATCGCAGCATGAGCTCGACGGCGATGCTGCTCGCGAAGGAGTCCGGGCGAAGCGCCGCGAACACCGCGTAGACCAGGACGAGCGCGATGAGCGGGCCCGCCGCCGGGCGCGCCAAGAGTTTGCGAACGTCGAATTTCATGCGCCACCTGCCGCGCGCAGCAACGCGCCTTCGTCAAAAGCGCCCGCGTCTTGCGGCGGAGAGAGCTCGCCACGGCGCATGATCGCGATGCGCGAGGACACCCGCGCGATCTCGTCGAGCTGGCTCGAAATCCAGAGCACGGCCTTCCCCGAGCGGGCTAGGCCTCGGACGATGCCGTAGATCTGTTCACGGCTGCCCGGATCGATGCCTCGCGTGGGCTCGTCCAAGAGGAGCACATCGACGTCGTGGTGAAGCAATCGCCCGAGCGCGACCTTCTGCTGATTGCCACCCGAGAGCTGTGTCATGCGCGCGTGAGGGCCGCTGGTTCGAATGGAGAGCCGCTCGATGAGGCCCTCTGCCGCGGCGGCCTGGGCACGCGAGGACAGAAGACCCAGCCGCTCGAACGGGCCGAGCTCTGTGATCGTCAGGTTGTCGGCGACGGACATCGCCTGCAGGACGCCCTCTCCCTTTCGATCTTCACTGACCATGCCGACGCCCTCGGCCAGGCGTCTCCACGGCGTGGCCGCACGCCCAGACGCTGCCCCGGTCGACGCGCGTGTGGCGACACGGACCTCTCCGGAGCGAACGCGATCGAGCGCGAAGATCGCGCGCACGAGCTCTGTGCGACCCGAACCGACGAGGCCCGCGATGCCGAGGATTTCGCCGCGTCGAAGCTCGAGAGACGCGCCGCGAGGCAAGCGGATGCCCGTCAACGCGCGGACCGTGAGCACGACCTCCCCGGGCGCGGCGGACGGCGCGCGGACCTCGGCGGGCTCCGTAGTACGAACCTTCTCTCCGATGATGTGCTCGGCGAGCTCCGCCGCAGTGGTCTCCGCGATTTCACCGGCGGACACCGTCGAGCCGTTGCGGAGCACGGTGAACCGCGCCGCCGTGCGCACGACCTCACCGAGGTGATGCGAGACGAGAATCACCGCCGTGCCGCGCTCTGCGATCGAGCGCGCGAGCGCGAGCACGCGATCGCTCTCTGCCGCGGCGAGGCTCGAGGTCGGTTCGTCGAGAACCAAGACCTTCACGTCTCCGCCCTCGATCGCACGCGCGACGCTCACGATCTGCTTGTCGGCCTGCGAGAGCGACGCGACGCGCGCGTCGGCGCGGATCTCCGCTCCGAGTGACGCCAGGACCACTCGCGCGCGGCGCGCGCACTCCGCGCGCGAGACGAGCCCGAACCGCGTCGGGAGCTCGGCGAGAAGAATGCTCTCGGCGACGGTGAGGTGCGCCGCGAGCGTCGGCTCTTGCGGGACCATCGCGATCCCGGCGGCGCGCGCCGCGGCCGGTCGATTCGGCGCGAATCGTCTGCCGTCGAGCTCGATTTCGCCTGCGTCGCGCCCGAAGAGGCCGGCCAAAAGCCCGAGGAGCGTGCTCTTGCCAGCGCCGTTCTCGCCGAGCAGCGCGTGCACTTCGCCCGCTCGCACGACCAGGTGTGCGTCGACGAGGGCCCGCGTCGCGCCGAACGACTTCGCCACGCCGCGAACGACGAGCGCGTCGCTCATTCGCCGAGGTAGGTCTTCAGATCCGGGTTGAGGAGCGCTTTGACCTCGGCCGAATCCATGTCGGCCTTCTCGACGACGCGCGCGCCGGTATCGATGACCTTCTCTACCGTCGTCCCCTTGAGGTGCGCCACGATCGTCTTCACGGCGAGGTAGCCCATGTTCATCGGATCTTGCACGACGAGCGCGTCCACCTTGCCGTCGCGGAGCCCTGCGACGAGCTTCTCGGACGAGTCGAAGCCGACGAGCTTCACCTTGCCCGCCAGGCCGAGTCGATCGAGCGCGAGGAGCATGCCGAACGTGGTCGATTCGTTCGGGCAGAAGACGCCCTGCACCTGGTCCTTGTCCGCCCCCTGCGCGACGAGCAGCGTCTCTGCGGCCTTCGAGGCGCTCTCGGTCGTGGCGCCGGCGAACTGGTTGTCGCTGACGATCTTCAGGTCCGTCGCGGCCTTCAGGGCGCCGAGACAGCCCTCTTCGCGCGCGCTCGTGCTGGCCGAGCCCTCTTGGTAGCGCAGAACGATGACGTTCCCCTTTCCGCCGAGCAGCTTGACGAGGCGCTCGCCGCCGAGCTTGCCCGCCGCGACGTTGTCGGTCGCGACGAAGCTCACCGGATCTCCCCCCTGAAGGGCCGAGTCGAAGATGACGGTCGGGATACCGGCGTCCTTCGCGAGCTTCACCGGCGCGACGAGTCCCTTGTCGTGGAGTGGCGCGAGCACGATGCCGCTGATCTTCTCGGCGACGAAGCTCTCGACGATGTCGGCTTGCTCCTTGAGGTCGTCTTCTTTCAGCGGACCTTTCCACGCGATCTCGACGTCGAGCTCGCGCGACGCCTTCACGGCGCCAGCGTGAACCGTCTTCCAGAACTCGTGCGTGGTGCCCTTCGGAATGACGGCGATCTTCAGCTTGCCGGAGCTCGACTTGCACGCCGCTCCGCCTAGCGCCGCTGCGCCGACCGCCACCCCGATCTGCAGCCACTCCCGCCTCTTCATTCGGGCCTTTTCCCGGTGCGCGCGGCGGGCGTCAAACCCCATCGCAGACGCGAGGACTTGCGTACCCTGGCCCAATGCGCTCGTTCGCCCTCGGGGCCGTCGCCGCGGCTCTCTCGTTTACGGTAACCCCCGCTCGCGCCGACGAGGTGCCGCTGCCTGAGCTACCAGCGCATCGGATCACGTACGAGAGCCTCACGGGCATTCGCGCAAACCCCATCGGCGTCGAGGAGCAGTTCAATCTCTCGTACAAGCTGCGCCTCTACAGCGCGGACTCGCTCGCCCTCCGAGAGAACTACTTCGCGGTCGGGATCTCGCCGACGCTCTCGCCGGCCGTCTCCCGCTTCGGTGGGCACGTCGAGATTCGGCCGCTGACGATCCTCTCGCTCTCCGCGGGCGTCTATCAGGTCGGGTATCTCGGCTCGTTCGGAACGCTCGCCAGCTTCCCGAGCGCGAAGTCCAACTACTCGGATACCGCGCTCGCCGCGATCAAGGACAAGGGCGACAACCACCCCACGCACGGCTTCGAGGTCGTCGGCCGCGCGCTCGGCCTCGCGAAGGTCGGCCCGATCGCGCTGCGCACGGACACGCTGCTCTATTACACGAACCTCACGCTCCCCACGGGCGACGAGGACTACTACTACCCACGGATCGATCTCCTCATGCCGAACGGCGGCCTCGCGATCACGACCGATCTCGACATCGCCTGGCTCTCGGACTTCGGCCTCGTCCTCGGCGGTCGCTACAGCGTGACCGACGCCTTCATCGACGACGCGTACGACGCCGGCCCCGAGATGCGCCTCGGTCCAGTCGCCGCGTATACGTTCTTCGATCACCCGGGCGCGAGCTTCAACAAGCCGACGGTGGTCGCGATGCTGCAATGGTGGCTCGCCCACCCCTATCGAACGGGGGAAGACGTGAGTCAGGGCATCCCGTACGGAGCGATCGCCTTTCGATTCGAAGGCGAGCTATGGAGATCCCGATGAGCGCTTCCATTCCCGTTCCCGAGCTCGCTTCCGGTCGACGCGTCGTCGTCTCCGAGTACGGAGAGACACCGGACGACGCCCTCGAGCGCTGCGTCTCGTTGGTCCCGATGGACGCGCCAGATCCGGCGACGCTCGGTCCGAGCGACGTCATCGTCGCGATCGAGAGCGCAGCCGTCGGCTGGGTCGACCTCTTGATGACGAGCGGCCAATATCAGCACATGCCGAACCCGCCTTACACCCCGGGCCTCGAGTGGGCCGGCGTCGTCGCGTGGAAGGGCAAAGACGTCGGTGATGCATTCGCCCTGGGCGACCGCGTGCTCGCCGACGGATTCCTCGCCGGGCCGCGCTCGCTCGGCGCTTATCGAAAGTGGGGCGGCTTCGCTTCTTGGGGTGTCGCGCCCAAAGAGGCGCTCCATCGCGTGCCAGCCACCCTCACGATGGACCAGGCCTGCAACCTCCTCGGCAACTACGAGACTGCCTATCACTGCTTGGTCGCGCGCGGCCGCCTCGCGAAGGGCGAGACGCTGCTCGTCCACGGCGCATCGGGCGCGACGGGCCTGGCTGCCGTGCAGATCGCCAAGCTGATCGGCGCGACGGTGATCGCGACGGGACGCAACGCCAAGAAGCTCGAGGGCGTTCGCGAAGAGGGCGCCGACCACGTCGTCCTCGTGCAGAACGAAGACGGGACGCCGCGCTCCTTCAAAGACGAGGTGAAGGCGCTGACCGGTGGACGCGGCGTCGACGTGGTCTACGACGGAGTCGGCGGCGACATCTCGGTCGAGAGTCTCCGCTGCGTGAGGTTCGGCGCGCGCTTCCTCATCGTCGGCTGGGCCGCGACGCCCTTCGTCGCCCGCGGAAAGGGCCAGCGCGGCGCTCCGAACGCGAATCAACTCCCGACGAACTTGATCATGATGAAGGGCCTCGACGTCCTCGGCAGCCCGATGGCGATCTCGACGGTCGAGGACCCGTCGATTCGAGCACCGCGCCTGGCCCAGGTCCTCGAGTGGGCTGCCGCGGGCGCGATCAAGCCGCACGTCTCGCTCACGTTCCCGCTCGATCGCTTCAAGGACGCGATGCTCGCGAAGTGGACCGGCCGCGTGACCGGAGGCGCGGTGCTTCACCCGCGATCGGCTCCCACGGGCTGACTCGCCTCGCGTACCCTGCCCGCGTGGCACGCACCTTCGCGATCGGGGACATCCACGGCGACATCGAGCACCTCGATCGCCTCCTCTCGAAGCTTCCGCACCCGGATCCGGACGACACGCTCGTCTTCCTCGGGGACTACGTCGATCGCGGACCTTGCTCGAAGCTCGTCATCGAGCGCGTGCGCGAGATTGAAGCGAGCGGAAAGTGCCGCGTCGTGTGTCTGCGCGGCAACCACGAGGACGCGTGGCTCAGGGTCATCGACGAAGGCTGGCCCGAGTTCCTCGTCCCGCGCGGCAACGGATGCCTCGAGGCGCTTCGCTCGTTCACCGGCGGAGACGTCCCCGGCGAAGAGGACGCTCCGACGAACGAGGAGATGCGCGTCCTCTTCAAGGGCTCATTTTTTCCGCCCGACGTCGTCAGCTGGATGCGCACGTTGAAGTTCCACCACGAAGACGAGCACGCCATCTACGTGCACGCCGGCCTCCCGCACATGCCCCGCCCCGCAGAAGAGGGCGGCGGCCGGTACTTCCCTCACCCGACAGAGGTCGACCCGCAGATCGCGCTGCTCTGGACGCGGAGCCACGAGTTCTTCTCTGATTACCGCGGCAAGCTGGTCGTCGTCGGGCACACCGCGACCGAGCAGCTCCCGGTCGAATTGTCGGCATACACCCCGGCAGACCCGACAGACCTCTGGGCCGGGCCCGCCGTCGTCGCGATCGACACCCGCTGCGGCAAGGGCGGCTTTCTCACCGCCGTCGAGCTGCCCGGGCGGCTCGTCTACGAATCACGCTGAGATCACGCAGGGCGCGGCCGCCGTCGCGACACGCACCGCGCGCGCGCTCGGCGGCCGCGTGTGCTAAACGCGCGGCACCATGATCGCGATCACCGATCTCTCCAAGACCTTCGGGGGCCGGGTCCTCTTTCAGAAGGTGGATCTCTCGCTGCAAGCGGGCGCCCGCTACGGCGTGGTCGGCGCGAACGGCAGTGGCAAGTCGACGTTCCTCAAGATCTTGATGGGCGACGAACAAGAGAGCGGCGGCGCGATCGGCCTCCCGAAATCCGCGCGCCTCGGCATGCTGCGACAGGATCGCTTCATGGACGACGGCGAAGACGTCGTCCGCGTCGCGATGCGCGGCGACGAGCCCGCCTTCGCCGCCCTGGACGAGCTCGAGTCGCTCGCGAAAGAGGACAATCCGGATCCAGAGCGCCTCGGAAACGCGGACGAGGTACTCCACGCGACCGATGGGTACGCCCTCGAGGCGCGTGCCGCCCAAATCCTGGTCGGGCTCGGCGTCCCCGAAGACGCGCTCCACGCGCCGCTCGGGCGCCTGTCCGGTGGCTACAAGCTTCGCGTGCTGCTCGCCCAAGCCCTCGTCGGTCGCCCCGACGCGCTCTTCCTCGACGAGCCGACGAACCACCTCGACATCATCAGCATCCGCTGGCTCGAGCGATTCCTGATGGCCTATCGGGGCGTCGCCGTGATCGTCAGTCACGATCATCGCTTCCTGAACGAGGTCTCGACGCACATCCTCGACGTCGACTACGGCACCATCCAGCAGTACCCGGGCAACTACGACGATTTCCTCGAGCGCAAGACAGAGACACGCGATCGCAAAGAGGCAGAGGTCGCTCGCGTCGAACGCGCGATCGAAGAGAAGAAGGCGAGCCTCGAGCGCTTCAAGGCCAAAGCCACGAAAGCGCGCCAGGCCAACAGCCGCCTGAAGCAGCTCGAGCGCGTCGAGATCGTCAGGCTCGAGCCCACCTCGCGAAGATACCCGAAGTTCGCCTTTCCCCTCGAGCGTCAGAGCGGCAAGGACGTCCTCGATCTCAAGGACGTCTCGAAGTCGTTCGGTGAAAAGTCAGTTCTGAAGGACGTCTCGCTGACGATTCGGCGCGGCGAGCGCGTCGCCGTCATCGGCGCGAACGGCCTGGGCAAGTCGACGCTGCTGAAGCTCGCGGTCGGACGACACACGGCCGACCGCGGGACGGCCGAATGGGGGCACGAAGCGCGGGTCGGCTACTTTGCCCAGGACCACAAAGATCTCCTCGTCCACCCGGACCAGAGCGCGCACGACTTCCTGTGGGCCTCTTGCAGCCAAGAGACCACGAACTTCGTGCGCGGCGTCCTCGGTCGACTGCTCTTCTCACGCGAAGAGGTCGACAAGAAGCTCGGCAGTTTGAGCGGCGGCGAAGCGGCGCGCCTCGTCTTCGGCAAGCTCACGCTCGAGCGGCCGAACGTCCTCGTCCTCGACGAGCCGACGAACCACCTCGATCTCGAATCCATCGAGGCCCTGACCGAGTCGCTCCGCACCTACGAAGGCACGCTCATCTTCGTCTCGCACGATCGCTGGTTCGTCTCTCAGCTCGCCACGCGAATCATCGAGATCGAGCCCACCGGAATCAGTAGCTTCCCTGGCACCTACGCAGAGTTCCTCGAGCGCCGCGGGAGCGACCACCTCGCCCCTGGAAAGGATCGCAAAGAGCCGACGAAGAAGCCGTCCGTGGCTCCGCCGACCAAGGCGGACGCTGCGGCGGCCGACGCGAAGCCGCGCGCACGGAAGGTCCGCCGACGCGAATCGACCCAGGCCGACTGAGCCGGAACGCGACATCGGCGGCGCGAAGTCCTCGCGACGCCGCGGGCCCTCCGCGATTCGACCTTCACTCGAGCGCGGAGACCGCCTTCGTCGAGACGCAGAACAGGAAGTCGGGATCGCACGTCGCTTTGAAGTCCGGATTGATGACCGTGCTTCCGGGCGGGGCGTTCGACGGATCGAGCTGACAGAGCGAATCGTCCGGCGTGGCCGAGACGACGTTGTCACAATCGTCGTACTCGTAGACGCCGCAATCGACGGGCGGCCAAATGCCAATCAGCTTGTAGGTCGCCGAGCAGGTCGCGCCGTCGATGTTCTCGGAGTACTTCATCTCCGCGGTGAACTGCGTTCCAGGCGCGGCGGGCGTCACGTAGACCCTCGCCTTGCTGAACTCGACCTTCACGTCGCGCGGGGGCAAGCCCTCGAACGGATCCGGCTCGGGCTCCGAACAGTCCACTCCACCACCCGTCCCGTCGCCACCGATCCCGGCGCCGCCTGCACCGCCCGCGTCGCCACCACCTGCGCCGCCGGTTCCGGCCGCGCCGCCAGCTCCGGCCGCGTCGCCGCCAGCTCCGCCAGCTCCTCCACCGCCCGCGCCGCCGGTGCCGCTTCCGCCCGTCCCCCCGCCGCCCTCTCCAGGGATGGCCGGGATGTCCTGTTCGGAAGCCGTAAACGTCGGGACCTCGCAGACGCCAGCCTCGGTGGGCTCGATCGACGTGAACGTCCCGAGCCCATAGGCCGTGTGCGTGGTGTCGACGTACTCGGGGCCGTAGCCCTGGCTCTCTTGCAATAGCCCTCCGACGATCTCGGATTGCATCGCGAGGATGACCTTGTCGTAGTTCTGCTTGTCGCCGTCTGCGGGGTAGTAGCTCTCGAGGCCCACGAAGCCGAACGTCAGCTCGTCGGCGCAATCGCCGTCGACCTTCGTGAAGTGAACGGCAAAGTCACCGCGCGCGGCCCGGCAATCGATGCCGGGCTGCGAGCAGCCCGAAGAGGACCACGTCGACACGAGCGTCGCGCCCACGCTGAAAGACAGGCCGACGAACCAGAGGGTGGTTTTGATGGGGTTCATCTTCGTGCTCCTCAGAACGTCGCCTTGACGCCGAACCGGAACTGCCGCGGCGCTTGATAAGAAGTCGGATGTCCGAAGTTCTTGTTCAGCTCTGCCTGATCGACCGCGCTGCCGTCGGGGTGCGTGAGCTTCGTCTTCAGATCTTCGGTCGTCCCGTCCTTGACCGGATTGACGCTCGCGTAGGTGTAGTTCTCGTCGACGCCGGTCACTTCCTGGAAGTTGAACAGGTTGAAGATGTCCATCGTGAAGACGAGGGTGCTCGCCTTGGAGAGCTTCGTCCCGATCCCGAAGTGGGTGTCGAAGCGGTGAACCCAGGGCAGGCGCTCTCCCGAGCCGCGCGGCAGGACGTAGACCTCGCCGTCGCCGTAGAGCTCGTGCGTCCCGAGATAGTTCGTCGGCTGCCCCGACTGCGTCTTGAAGGCGAGCCCCAGGTCGCCGATGAAATCTCCGGGCGTGAACTCGACTGCGCCATAGACCTTGATCGAATGCGTCGTGTCGCCCGGAAGCGGACCATCGCGATTCGGCAGTAGCGAGATCAGGTCGAAGTCGCTGTTGCCGTTCGGGTCGAGCTGCGTCGTCTCTGGACGGAACAACCCCGCCCAGTTGCCGCGCAAGTACGAGAGCGTGTAGCTGCCGCTCGCGAGCCAGTGAAACCAGTCGCCGCCGTCGAACTTCTTCTCGAAGTAGACGCTCATCGCGTCGTAGGTGCGCGTCGCCTCTGGGAAGTCCGAGGCGATCCCAGACCCGGGGTTGCCGATGAAGTACGTCTGTCCTTCGTCGCGGCTCATGTCCTCGATGACGTTGTTCATCCATCGCCGCGTGTACGTGATGCCGACGACGCCCTTCGTGAAGAGCTCGTACTCGCCGCCGACGACGAGCTCGCTCGTGCTCTGCGGGCTGATGTCCGGGTCGACCGGGACTTTGTCGCCGCCGGTGATGATCCACGTCTGGTTCGGATCCGCCGGCGTCCCGTCGGGGATTCGGTTACCCGGGTCGCTGCAGGCTCCGTTGTTCTGCGCCGGGTCGCGCGGATCACAGGTGCCGGCGTCATGGTAAGAGGCAATCTGCCGTTCACCGGGGAACGAGCGGTCGACGAGATCGAGCGGCACGCTCTCGTAATAGATCGCGAAGTTCGCGAAGATCTTGCTCTTGCCCTTTTCGGTCGGATCCCAGATCGCCCCGATGCGCGGAGACCACTCGTTATTGAGGGCCATACCCAGGTTTCCGTCGTCGCCGAACAGGTATTGCCCGTCGACGCGAACCCCTGCGTTGACGGTCACGAGATCCATGATGGACCAGCTGTCCTGGACGAACGCGCCGGCCGTGAAGGACAACGAAGATGCTTCTTGGGGGTTGTTGAAGACGGGCTCGTCCGGTCCGACCAGGAACCCGTATTGACGGTTGTCGCTGAAGTAGGAGCCGTCGAGACCCTCGCGATAGCGCCGCCCGCCCGAGTACGTCTTGGCGTGGTCGTACGTCATGAGCTCGAAGTCGGTGCCGCCCTTCACGACGTGGTGGCCGAGCCAGGGAATGCGGCGCGTGATGACGGCACGGAGCTCGTATCGATTCAGGGACGCGTCGTCGATGAAGTCCGGGCCGCCGTACTGGTAAGAGTCGACGGGGCAGAGCGTCGTCAGCGGCGAGCCCGCCGGCGCGTCGCAGACGGACGGATCGGGCAGGTTCTCGAAATCCGTGATCGGGTGTGGAAACGGATTACCGGCGTCGTCGACGGCGCGGCGATAGATGACGCGCGGAAGGCTGGCGTCTCCGGTCGTCGCGCCGAGCTCCGAGCCGTCGGATGGATGCGTCCCCGCGGCTTGGTGATGCCAACCGAACGAGACGTCGAGCAGCCAGTTCTTGTTGTCGAATGCGCCCGAGTACTTGAGAGAAAGATCGTTCGGAGCCGCGGTGTACGCGTGGCGGATGTGTCGGTCGTCCCCGAGCATGTCGAGGATTTGGTTCTCTGGTAGATCGGAGTTTTGGTCGATGCCGAAGTCAGCCCCGCCTCCAGAGAACGTCGGGGCGCCGTAGACCGTCGCGCTGACGTTGTGGTCGGCCGAGATGCCATACGTGATCTTCGCAATGTATTGAAACGCCCGCTCCGTCGCGTAGCGCACGCTCTGTGTCCCCGGGATCGGATCGACCAACGCGTCGCCGTTGTCGTCGACGGCCTGATCGAGAGAGTCGGGATCGATACGGATTTTGTTCAGACTGCGGTCGATCCGGTAGCGCGTGAAGGCGGCGTCGAAGCCGACGTAAAACCAGAGTTTGTCCTTCACGATGGGGCCGCCGAAGTCGAACCCGAAGTCGTTGATGTTGACCAGGGTCGTGTCGAGGCTGATGGTCTGTCCGGCCGCGCGTGGCTGTTCGCGATGGCCCTCGAACGCGCCGGGCGTGAGATACGTGAACACCGAGCCGTGAAACTCGTTCGAGCCGCCCTTCGTGACGACGTCGTACACGCCGCCGGTCGCGCGGCCGAACTCCGGCATGTAGCCGCCCGAGATGATGCTCACTTGATCGATGAACTCGATGCTGAGCGGGGTCGACAGAATGCCGTACGCGGGATCGTTCACCGAGACGCCGTCGATGACGAACTGATTCTCGGGAGACGTCGTCCCGTTGACGCTCGTGCCATACGTGTCCTGGTTCGCACCGGGCGCCGTGTCGGCGAGCGACTCGAACGAGCGCGCCTGCGAGTTGCGCGCGCCGGGCCTCACGAGCGGGACACGAGAGACGAAGTCCTTGTCGATCGTGCGACCCGTCGCCGCTGAGCCGACGTTGATCGAGGGCGCGTCGTCGACGACGACCACCTCTTCTGCGCGGAGCGTCGTCGGAACGAGCGTGATGTTCAGTCGAATCGTGCTGTCGGCGTTCACGGTCACGGCGCCTCGCGCGTAGGGCTTGTATCCCTCGAGGTCGCACGTCACGGCGTATTCGCCCGGTGGCAGGTTCGGGACCGCGTAGCTCCCCGTCTCATCGGTGAGGACAGTCTGCGCACCCTGCATCGCAGGAGACGTCACCGTCACGGTGACGTCCGCGAGCGGCTTCTTCGTCGCGGCATCTACGATGGATCCAAAGACCTGGCCCTGTCCCTGCGCTGCCTCGGCATCTTTCTGATGAACGCCGAACGACAGGACCGGGACGAGCGTCGCGAGGACGAACGGAAGCAATGCGCGTGTTCGCACGGTGTCCTTTTCGCCGGCCCCCCAGGGCCCGGCTTGGTTCCGCGCGACGTATGGCGGCGCCCGGAGGAATGAAAGGCTGGCCTCGGATCATTTCGCATGTCGATCGTCATACGACCGGCATGCGAGCGAGGTTCGAGGAGGATGAGTGGGTCGAGACCAACACCAAGACGCAGCGCCCCTTCCGCTCTCGTGCGTCCCATGACAAGGAGCGGAGCCTCCGCGCGCACGGACATGTTCGACTCGGTCCTTCAACGCACGAACCAACCGAGGCGCGCTTTCGGGCCGCGCGCGATGCTGAGCATTGGGGCTCACGCCCTCGTGCTCGCGGGCCTCGTGTGGATCTCGAGCACGCAGCGCCCGAAAGAGGCCGAGCCCGCAGAGGTGACGTTCTTCTCGCCGAACGGGACGGGAGCCCCGGGCAAGCCCGCTCTGCAACAGGGCAATCCCGAGGCGGCCCCCACTGCGACGACGGCCCCCGCGAAGCCGCGAACGAAGACGACGCCGCTGCAGAGCGCAAACGCGAAGCCGACGCACGAATCAAGCGGCGCGGAAGATCCTTATGGGAGTCCGACCGGCGACCCGCACGGATCGCCGGTTGGCACCCCGGACGGCACCGCTGGGGCTGGAAGCCCGACGGCCACGGTGACCGCGACCGCGACCGAAGCACCTGTCCCCAAGCCGCAGAACGTCGTCATCCCGTTCGGCCCCGGGATGGAGCGGCCGCAAAAGCTGAGCGGGCCCGAGCCCGCCTATACGCGTGAAGCGCGCGAGGCCAACGTCGAGGGCAAGCTGCTCGCCCAGTGCGTCATCACCGCAGACGGCGCGCTCTCGGGCTGCCACATCTTGAAGAGCTTGCCATTCATGGACCAGGCCGTGCTCTCCGCGCTCGCGAAGCAGCGATGGTCGCCGGCGAAGGTCGACGGCAAGCCCGTCAGCGTCCTATTTACGATTCCCTTCACGTTCAAGCTCAAGAACTAGACCGAATCTCGACTCATCGCGCTCCAAAAGGACGACCGAGACCTCACATGGACTTCACACTTTCGAAGCTCTGGGCCGACATGGGCCTGTTCGCCCGCGGCATCGTCGGCGTGACACTCGTCATGTCGCTTGCTTCGCTCTACGTCATGTTCGATCGCCTCTTCACGCTCTTGAAGAGTCAGGGCGAATCCGTCGAGTTCGCAAAGAAGCTCGCCGCCAACATGAAGGACGGCGATCTGGACGATGTCTCCGAGAAGAGCTTCGGCGCGAACATCGGCCACCTCGGGCGCGTCATCGTCGCGGGATTGACCGCCTACAAGACGAGCCCGAAGGCTGCAGACTCCGAGCTCACGTTCGACTCCGTCGCCCGCGCGCTCGAGCGCCAGGGGCAGCGAGAGGTCATGCAGTTGCGCCGCGGACAGGGCGTCCTCGCCACGGTGGCCGCCACGGCGCCCTTCGTCGGGCTCCTGGGCACGGTGATGGGTATCGTG
>Ga0164241_10001066_pt1 | contig 37814 bp, 35 predicted proteins | sample OricomyardsoilBY_FD_108780 | JGI IMG/M metagenome (GOLD analysis project Ga0164241, IMG submission 108780) | Backyard soil microbial communities from Emeryville, California, USA - Original compost - Back yard soil (BY) | ecosystem: Environmental > Terrestrial > Soil > Unclassified | place: USA... | reverse complement strand
GCCGTTCGGGGAGCCGGCGTTGCAACATTTCGTCTATCTCGAGCGCCCCCAAAACTCGGACGAGCCCGACGGACAGGGCTTCGTTCCCGAGCTCATGTTCACGCGCGGCACGTCGATTCGCCGCCTCACGCCGACCGTCATCGACTACGAGACGGTCGGCGAATTTTACGCGCAGCTCAGCGACAGCCTGCAAGCGTTCGCGGGAGAGCATGGCGACAACGCCGTTTTCTGCGGCGACCCGTCGCTCCAGCTCTCCGAGCACGAGGTACCGTTGCTCGGCGCCAAGCCCGTGATCTGCTCGAAGACGGCGCTGGCAGCGTTCGCCGCGATCCGCGAGCAGGGCGAGGGCGCGCTCGAGCACTCCGACACGTCGCATTTTTCGCGCTTTCGCGCGATCCACCGCGAGCTGCTCGAGCTCAAGGCGCAGAACCCCGATTTTGCGCCCGCCTATCCCGCTGCTCACAACCCAGTGCTGCGCCGGCCGCCGCGCCCGCAAGGCCGCGTTTGGATCGAAGACGAGACGGCGGCCAAGACCGTGGACCTCGCCAACACCGCGTACGGGCTGATGCTCCGCTTGCTCGGCTACTCGTACTTGCTCCGGCGCCCCGATCCGGAGAAGGCGCTCGTGATCGAGCTCGCAATTGGTTTGATGCGCGCGCTCGCGCCGCTCGCCGAGCGAGCGGTGCGTCTGCCGGCGGGTCCCTCGAATCCGGACTGCCACGCCGGCGTATCGTTCACGAGCTTGCGCGACGCGGCGCCCTTTCCGCCCGGCCCGGGAGCGCGTCACGCCTTCGTCGAGCGCCTCGCTGAGATGGTCGACGCCGCGCGCGCGCTCGCCGCCGATGGCGACGAAAGAACGGCTCGCGCCGCCCGGCAGCTGCAAGCGCTGCAAGAGCGGGCGACGCGCGGCTTCGCCGCCGCCAACTCCCACGCCGAGCAGCCGCAGGCTGCGGTGGCGGCGCGCCCCGCCGCGCCATCGACGGCGGGCGCGACTTCCGGCGCCGCCCCGACTCCGAACGAGGCCCACCGCGGCATCCCGATCCCTCGCACCGAGAGCGGCGTCGACTACATCGACAGCAACCGGCTGACCTTGGTCTACGAAGGCAAGCGCTGCATTCACGCGCGGTTTTGCGTCACGGGCGCGCCGAAGGTCTTCCTCGCCAACGTCAAGGGCCCGTGGATCGACCCCGACGGAATCGACACGCCGCGGCTAGTCGAAATCGCGCACGCGTGCCCGTCGGGAGCGATTCGTTACGAACGCCACGACGGCGAGCCGAACGAGGCGGCCCCGCCCGTCAACCTGCTCGCGGTGCGTGAAGGCGGGCCGTACGCGGTGCGAGGTGAGCTGGCGATCGCCGGCGACACCACGAGCTTCCGCGCCACCCTGTGCCGTTGCGGCGCGTCCAAGAACAAGCCGTATTGCGACGGCTCACACCACGACGTCGCGTTCGCGGCCAGCGGCGAGCCGCCCACCGGTCACGCCGACATGCTCGAGGCGCGCGACGGGCCGCTCGAGATCGAGCCCCAAGTCGACGGGCCGCTGCAAGTGCGAGGCAACCTCGAGATCACCAGCGGCACCGGCCGCGTCGTCGCGCGCCTGGCGCAGGCGCGGCTGTGTCGCTGCGGTGGCAGCGCCAACAAGCCATTTTGCGACGGCAGCCACGCGCGCATCGGCTTCCGTTCGTAGAAAAAAGGGTGCTATCGGGTGGGCATGTCCACTCTCCCCGCCCTTCCCTCGGCGTTTGCCCCCGGCAATGTCGCCGTCATCACCGGCGCCGCCAGCGGCATCGGGCTCTCCGCGGCGCTGCGGCTCGGTCAGCTCGGGATGAAGATCGCGCTCGCCGACCTCGAGGGGCCGGCGCTGGCGGCCGCCGCCGAGCAGGTAGCGCGCGTCGCGGGCGGCGCCCAAAACGTGCTGGCGCAGCCGACCGACGTCAGCCGCGCCACCGAGCTGGCGTTGCTGCGCGAAGCGACGTTCGAGCGCTTCGGCGACGTGTCGGTGCTGATGAACAACGCGGGAGTCGGCAACAACCCGGGCTTGCCGTGGGAGAACGGCAACGCGTGGCGGGCGCTCGTCGACGTCAACCTGTGGGGCGTCATCCACGGCGTCGAGGCGTTCGTGCCGGCGTTGCTCGCCTCCGGCAAGCCGGCCGTGATCGTCAACACCGGCTCCAAGCAAGGCATCACGAGCCCCCCCGGCAACGCCGCTTACAACATGTCGAAGGCGGCGCTGCGCAACTACACCGAGTCCCTGGCCCACGCGCTGCGCGGCGTCGCCCCTGGTCGCATCAGCGCCCACCTGCTCATCCCCGGGTTCACCTACACCGGCATGACCGGCGCCGCCGAGAAGCCGGCGGCGGCCTGGTCCGCCGACGAGGTCGTGACGTTCATGCTCGAGAGCATCGCGCGCGGCGACTTCTACGTGCTGTGTCCCGATCACGCCGTCGACCGCGCCACCGACGAGCTAAGAATGCAGTGGTCGATCGACGACATCATCGAAAATCGCCCCGCGCTCTCGCGCTGGCACCCCGAGTTCGAAGCAGAGTTCGCCGCTTACGTGCGCGGCGGCAGAAAGGCGAAGCCGTGATCCTCTACCACTTCCCCACCTCGCCGTTCTCGCGACGTGTAAGGCTCGTCCTCGCGCTCAAGCGGCTGTCGGTCGAGCTACGAGATGCGCGCGCCGTCCCCGAGCACCGCGCGGAGGTCAATCGCGTGAACCCGCTCCACACGGTGCCGGTGCTGGTCGACGGCGAGCGCGTCGTCGCCGACTCCACCGCGATCTGCCACTACCTGGAGCGCCAATTCCCGGATCCGCCGCTGTGGCCATCGGGGATGCCCGGCGCCGAAGCCTTCGAGATCGTGGCCCTGGCCGACGCCGTATCGAACATCTTAAGCGACTGCGGCATGCGCTACTACGCGCTCTACGGCGACGCGCATTTTCCAGCGGTCAGGGACAACGTGGTCGGCCGCGCCCAGCGCGCGCTCGACGCGCTGGCGGCGCGCGTGCAAGCGCAACGACCGGGCTCGCCGCTGTGCGGGGGCGAGTGGAGCGCGGCCGACATCGCCGTGCTCTGCCTAGTCACGTGGCTCGAAGGTCTGCCGGGGCGGGCCGCGCAGTTTCCTCCCGCGGGTCAGGTCGTGTCGCTCGGTTGGAGCCTGCCGCCCGCGCTCAGCCGCTGGGCGGATCCGCATCGGCAACGCCCCGACGTGCTGGCGCTCGGCTAATTCGCGTCGGGGGCGGCCGGCGGACGGCTGCACCGGGCGCCGAACGGCAGCTTCTGCAATTCAGGCCGCGGCGTGGCAGCCCACCTCAGCCAAAACCTCAATGAATACGGAAAGATGGCGCCTTTTAGCAAAAAATCGCGCTGCCGCGTCGAAAATGCGCCGTCGGTTCCGACGTCTCGGTGAAGGCGCGCTGAGCGAAGCGCGTCGCGCTACGAAAGGTACGAGCAATGAAGTTCATGTTGATGACGAATGCGCCGCGCGGTGATGGCGACTGGGGCGTGAAGAGCTGGACCACGGATGAGCTGAAGGCGCACGTCGGGTTCATGAAGGTCTTCATCGGAGACTTGAAGAACGAGGGCGCGTTCGTGGCGGCCGAGGGTCTCGCGCCGCCCGCGCAGGCGCGCATCGTTCGCGCCGGCAAGAAGGACGGCTCGCCGGAGGTGGCCGACGGCCCGTTCGCGGAGGCGAAGGAGTTCTTGGCCGGCTATTGGATCATCGACGTCGAGACGCCGGCCCAGGCGTACGCGCTCGCGGCGCGGGCGTCGCTGGCGCCGGGTCCGGGCGGCAAGCCGCTGTACCTACCCATCGAGGTGCGCGAAGTGATGAGCGCGCCGCCGGTCGAGCCTTAGCGCGTGCGAACAGCGACCGAGCACCTGCTCCGCGAGCTGGCGCCGCAGGTGCTCGGCGCCGTGGTAAGGCGGTATGGCGACTTTTCCGCCGCTGAAGACGCGGTTCAAGAGGCGTTGCTGGTGGCGTCCACGAGCTGGGCGAGAGACGGCGTCCCCGATAATCCGCGGGCGTGGCTGATCCAGGTCGCCGCCCGCCGAGTCACGGATCAGCTGCGCAGCGAGATCGCGCGCCGCCGCCGCGAAACGACGCACTTCGACGAGACGCTCGACGAACAGGTCGTGCCCGCGCTCGACTCCGAGCACGAGCCCGAAAAGGAGGACACGTTGTTGCTGCTGTTCATGTGCTGTCACCCAGCGCTCACGCGCAGCTCGTCGATCGCGCTCACGTTGCGCGCGGTCGCGGGGCTGACGACGGCGGAGATCGCGCGGGCATTCTTGGTACCGGAAGCGACGATGGCGCAGCGCATCAGCCGCGCCAAGCAGCTGATCAAAAAATCGGAGGTCGGTTTTCGCATGCCCACCGCGGCCGAGCGCGACGAGCGGCTCGCGGCGGTGCTGCACGTGCTCTACCTCATCTTCAACGAAGGCTACGCCGCCAGCAGCGGAGAGAGCCTTTCGCGCCTCGACCTGTCGAGCGAAGCGATCCGGCTCGCCCGCGCCGTGCACCGCCTGCTGCCTCGAGATCCCGAGGCGGCGGGACTTTTGGCGCTGATGCTGCTGACTGACGCGCGGCGCGACGCGCGCAGTGGCCCCGACGGCGAGCTGATTCCGCTCGACGAACAAGATCGAGGCCGGTGGAACCACCAGGCCATCGACGAGGGAGTGGCGTTGGTCAGCGCCGCGCTCACGCGGGGCGAGGTGGGCGCGTATCAATTGCAGGCCGCGATCGCCGCGTGTCACGACGAAGCTACCAGCACCGAGAGCACCGACTGGCCCCAGATTCTGGCGCTCTACGCGCTGCTCGAGCGCCTATCGGACAACCCGATGCTGACCTTGAACCGGGCGGTGGCGCTGGCCATGGTGGACGGACCACGCGCCGCGCTCGAGCTACTCGAGCCGCTCGGCGCCGACCCGCGGCTGGCCGAGCACCACCGGTTGGCCGCGGTGCGAGGCCATTTGTACGAGAAATGCGGCGACTACGCGGCAGCGCGCGCGCAGTATCACTTCGCGGCCGAGCGCACCGCGAGCACCCCGGAGCGCAACTACCTGATGCTGAAGGCGGCGCGCCTCCGCCAACTGGCGCACTGAAGCGTCAGCCCGCGCCGTGCGCCTCGAGCCAAGCGTGCATGCGCTTGAAGCCGTCTTCCGCGTCGTCTTTGCGGTAGCTCGGGCGGTAGTCGGCCGCGAACGCGTGCCCGGCCTCGGGGTAGACGTGAAACTCGCAGTGCTTGGCGGCTCCGCTAGCGCTCTGCTGCAACACCGCCTTCATCTGCTCCAGGCTCTCCTGGGAGATACCGCGGTCCTTTCCGCCGTACAGCCCGAGCACCGGCGCCTTGAGCTCTGCCACCAAGTCGATCGGGTGCTTGGGGTGGAGGGCATCTTTGTCGCCCGTGACCCGACCGTACCAGGCGACGCCGGCCTTGAGCGCCGACTGGTGGGCAGCGTAAAGCCAGGTGACGCGGCCTCCCCAACAAAATCCAGTGATTCCGAGGCGCACGGCGTCGGCCGGCGGCTGCTTGGAGGCCCACGCCACCGTCGCGTCCAGATCGCCTACGACCTGCGCGTCCGACGCCTTGGACACGATCTCTCGCTGGAGCTGCTTCATGTCGGCGATCTTCGTGGCGTCCCCCTGACGCGCGAACAAGTCGGGGGCGATCGCGAAGTAGCCGAGCTTGGCGAAGCGACGGCACAGATCCTTGATGTGCTCGTGGACGCCGAAAATCTCGTGTGCCACCAGCAGCACCGGCAACTTGCGCTTCGAGTCGACGCTCGGGTGGGCGCGGTAGGCGGGGATCTCACCGTTGGCGGTCGGGATCTTCACCTCGCCCGCGACGAGCCCAGCCGCGCTCGTCGCCGGCACCGTGTCGGCGATCGGCAACGTAGCGAGGGCAAAACCGCCGGTCAGACCGTGACGAATCAAATCACGACGGGTAGGAACCATCGCGGGAGCTTACGCCAAAGCGCCGCGCGACCCCAACCGCTACTAAGCCGCCGAGAGTGGGCGCTCGCCGAACGTCAAGATGGCCGAGCAAGCGAGCTCGAAGGCACCTTCGCCCCACGTCGTACGCAGCGCGGCGGAGGCACGCGCCGCGACGTCGGTGTACGCATCGGCGCCTAGCTTTTCTCGCAACAATTGCAGGGGGGCGGACGCGCGCTCGAAGTCGCGCCAGTAGTCGGCCACTGAGGCGAAGCGCACCGGTTTTTGGAACATCTGCGTCGCCACCTGCTCGAAGCCGAGCTGCTCGAGCTCCGCCGCGCACACCTCCGCCACCTGCGTGGGCAGCGGACCCTGGGGCCGCGGTAGCTCGGGTAGCGCTTCACGTAGCGCGGTCATGCCTGCGCCGATCAGCGCGTTTTGGTCGGACGGAGCCCAGCTGCTGAACACGACGCGGCCGCCCGGGACCACGACGCGATACATCTCGGATAGACCGCGAGCTCGATCGTCGAACAAGAACACGCCGAACAACGACACCGCCGCGTCGAACGAGCTGTCTTCGAACGCTAGCTCCTGGCCGTTCATGATACGCGCCTCGACGTTCGGCAAGCGGCTGCGCATGACGTGACCGCGCAGCCGTTCGATCATCACCTCCGCGAAGTCGATCGCCATCACGTGACCGACCCGCGGCGCGAGCCGCACCGACAGCGTGCCAGGGCCGGCCGCGACGTCGAGCACGCGATCGCCGGGCTCTGGCGCGAGCAGCTCGATCGCGGCGTCGGCGAGGTCGGCATATTGTGCGAAGCAGACCTCGTCGTAGGTCGCGGCGACCGCGTTCCAAGGGCCTGGCTGGGTCAGGGGATCGGTGGGCGGCGGAGCGACCGCGTGCATCGTCGGCATCCTACAGCGTTTGTCCCCCCCGTCTGGCTAGCCTCGAGCAGTCGGGCCGAATATTTCCGCAAAATGCGACGATCTTCGGGGCCGTCAGCAACTAAATGAGCCAGAAGCGGCCGCCATTTGCTCAGCCTGGCCTACCCGGGCATGTAGGCTGCGTGCCCCGCCCGGCGCAGGAGAATTTGTCATGCGAGCTTCTTACACCCGTATCTTCAACCTGGCGGCTGCGGGGCTCCTGCTTTCCGCGACGGCGTCGGCCCATTTCACGATCATCGAGCCACCGCCCGCGTCGACAGCCAAGGACGGCAAGGGCGACGCGCCTTGCGGTCCGAGTATGAGCTCGAACGTGGTCACGGCGGTGCAGGGCGGTCACGAGATCGATCTCGTCGTCGATGAGACGCTCAATCACGGCGGTTTCTACCGCGTGGCGCTCGCGCTCGAGGACGCGAGCGAGCTGCCGCCGGACAACACGGTCTACGACTCGATGGGTAACGTGCTGCCGCCCGCTGGTCCTGGCAACTCGGACCACGCTGATTACGAGACGACGCCCAAGTTCCCCGTGCTCGCCGATCACCTGTTCGCGCACGAGCAAAGCGCCGCCGCCGCGAAGTACATGGGCAAGGTGATGCTGCCCAATGTCAACTGCGACAAATGCATCCTGCAGGTGATCGAGTTCATGGCGCCGCACCGCTCGAACGGGCCAAACGCCGGCTATTTTTACCACAACTGCGCCAACCTGAAGATCACCGCCGACCCGGCGCTACCAACGTTCGACCCGAGCGGCGGCGCGGGCGGCGCGGGCGGCGCGGGCGGCACCGGCGGCACCGGCGGCACCGGCGGCGCGGCGACGGCGGGAGCCAGCGCCGGCGGAGGGAGCGGAGCCAGCATGGCTGGTGCCGGTGGTAGCAGCGGCGGCGCAGCCGGCTCACCGATGGCCGGCACGGGCTCGGCCATCGGTGGTGTCGCTGCCGGCGGCGTGAGCGCGGGTGGAGCTCCATCCGGCGCCGGGAGCCCCAGCACGGCCGGGGCCGCAACCGGCGCCGCCGGCACCGCGATGACGACCCCGACCAGCAACGGCAACGGTGGCTGCGGCTTCGCCCGTGGTAGGCGCAGCGCCACGTCGGCATGGGCCGCGCTCGGCCTGGTGCTGGCGCTCGGACGCCGCCGCCTCGCGCCACTGCTGACGAAACGGCTGGGCCGTAGCCGCCCGCGCTGATCGTTTTTGTCATGGCGGACCCCGCCTACGCCGCAGGGCGCCAGCGCGCATTCTACGCAAAAATTGGCGATATTCCCGGGGTGCGGGCGCGGCACGCCGCTTGCTGGTCTCCCCGAGATAGGAGACACATCATGCCCAACGTAGTCGAACGCGCAGCGTCTGAGGTGATGGGAGCGGCCAAGGACATCAAGGCCGGTTTCAAGGGCCTGACCGGGGTGTTCATGCACCTAATGGAAGAGCACGGCAAGGTGGGCGCCTTGATCCAGCGCGTGAGCATGACGGAGGATATCGAGGTCCGCGCCAAGCTGTATCCGACAATCCGCAGCGAGCTGAAGGGCCACGAGAAGGGTGAGCTCCAGGCGGTTTACCCGGCGCTGGCCGCGTTTCCCGAGACGAGCGCCGTGGCGGCCGCGCACGCCCACCATGCCAGCGAGCTCGAGGCGGCGCTCGCCGAGCTCGATGCGTTGTCGTTCAACAGCTCCGGCTGGACGCCGGCGTTCGAGCGACTCGCCAAGCTCGTGCAAGAGCACGTGACGATCGAGGAGAAAGAATACTTTCCGCTCGCTCAGAAGATGCTCGGCGAGGGCCGCGCCAAGGAGCTGCTACCAGTCTACGAGCACGCCAAAAAGCTGGGCTGACGCGCGCCACCGCTGCGGCTCGCCAGTAGGGCCCGCGCCGCCGTAACGACCTGGCGCCAGCGGGAAAAACCCGTGTAGGTTTGCGGCGTGTCTCGACCCCTGACGGCCATCTTCGGCTTGGCGGTGGCGGCGGCCGCCGCCGCGCCGCTGCTGCGAGATGCGACGCACGACTCGTATCCGTTCTCGACCTACCCGATGTTCGCCCGCGTGCTGCACCAGCCGCAGCTCACGTTCGCCGAAGGCGTGACCGGGTCGGGGCAGGCGCGGCGGCTGCCGCCGGAAATGGTCGTCAACGACGAGCCGATGCAGGCGATGCGGACCCTGAAGCTGACCGCCAACGCCGGCCGCCGGGCGTTGAAGCAGCTGTGCGCCGCCATCGCCGCGCGCGTCGCAGCCGCGCCGATCTACGCCGACGTGCGGCGGGTGCGCATCGCCCGCGCGCGCTTCGACCCGCTGCGCTACTTCGAGCCCGATTCGGGACCGCAGGGCCAGGAGCGGGAGCAGTTGGTCGAATGCAGGGTCAGGCGCGCGCGGTGACAGAGCGCCTATCGAGCTGGTGGTTCACGCCGATGCCCGCTCGGCGGCTGGCGCTGCTGCGCATCGCGATCGGCGCGCTCGCGCTCGCGTACCTCACCTTTCGCGCTCCCAACCTGGCGAGCGTGGCGGAGCTCGCGCCGCAGCAGTTCGCGCCGGTTGGGGCGGCGGCGCTGCTGACGCAACCCGTGCCAGCCTGGTTCGTGCGCAGTAGCGTGGGACTCTCCATCGTGCTCGGCGCTGCCTTCACGGTCGGCGCCGCGTTCCGCGTCACCGGACCCGCCTTCGCGCTGCTACTGCTCTGGGTCACTACCTACCGCAGCTCGTGGGGGATGGTGTTTCATACCGAAAACCTATTCACGCTGCACGTGATGTTGCTCGCCGGAAGCCCCGCCGCCGACGCGCTCAGCTGGGATGCGCGCAACAGCGGCCGTGCATCGCCAGCGCTCGACGAAGAGGATGGTCGCTTCGGCTGGGCCATCCGTGCCATGTCGCTCGTCACGGTCGTGGCTTACGTGGTGGCCGGCGTCGCCAAGCTCAAGCTGTCGGGCGGCACCTGGCTCGGTGGTGAGCTGCTGCGCGCGCAGATCGCCTACGACAACTTACGCAAGCTCGAGCTCGGCACCCGCGTCTCGCCGCTCGGCCCGTGGTTGGTGCGCCATCGAGAGGTGTTTCCGGCGCTGTCGGTGCTGACCATGCTCGTCGAGCTCGGCGCGCCGCTCGCGCTCGTCTACCGGCGCGTGACGCTGCCGTGGGTGCTCGCGGCCTGGTCCTTCCACGTCGGCGTGTTGCTGCTGATGAGCATCGGCTTTTTCTATCAGTTGTCCGGCTTCGCCTACCTGTCGTTCTTTCCGCTCGAACGCGGCTTGGCGCTTTTGCAACGCCGCTTGGCGAAGGCCTAGAACAGCAGCACCCCGCCTTCCGGCAGCGCCGCTTCGGGGCTGGCCGCGGGGCACGCTCCGAGCTCGAAGCCGGCCGCGCACTCGTAGTCGATCCATACGCACACGAAGCCATCGGCGGCGGCGAACACCTGAGGCGCGCGCAGCCGGCTCTGCGTCGGAGCCAGGTTCACGCCGCTCAGGCCGGCGGGCGTGGCGAGCAAGATCTCGACCCCCGCCGATAGCAGCCGGTTCTTGATGCGGCCCATCAATTGATTGGAGAGCTCACACACCCAGTCGCGCTGAGAGCCGAAGCCGTCTGGGTTGGTGCGCTCGAGCGGCTCGCGCGTGGCTGCCAGCACCAGCGAGCCGCGCACCAGCTTGCCACCGAAGCCCATCACGCCGCACACACACAGCGCGTCGGTCACGGGAAATTCGCTGCAGTGCCGGGGCTGAGTCTCGAGCTCATAGGCGGAGAACAGCTCGCAACAACAGTCGAAGAGCAAATCGTCGATCGCTTGGTTCTCTGGATTTCGCATGGCGCTATCGACCTCGAATGGGACTCACACCAACGCCAGCTTGCGTACGGTGGCGAGCAGGAGCTCCGGCTTGAACGGCTTGACGATCCAACCCTTGGCGCCTGCGGCCTTCGCCCGCTGCACCAACGCCGGCTGCCCCTCCGTGGTCAGCATCACGATCGGCAGTCCGCCGAGCTTGCCCTTGGCGCTGACGAGCTCCACCATCTCGAGCCCGCCCATGCGCGGCATGTTCACGTCGCACAGCACGATGCCGAGATCCTGATGACCTTCGATGGCGTCGAGGCCCTCCACCCCGTCCGCCGCCTCGACCACCTCGTAGCTCGAGAGCGCGGCGCGCACCTGCTGCCGGATCGTGTTCGAGTCGTCGATAATCAGGATCTTCTTGGCCACTCTGCTGTCTCCTCGGCGCTCGCGAGGCGTGGGTGCGCCGAGACTTCGACGCGCGAGCACGCTTGTTTCAACGGCGCGGCAGCGCCAGCTTTAAGCCGGCTCCAATGTGGGCGCCGTCGCTGGCCGCGTCGCGTTCTGTCTCGATTCCAGCCAACGTTTCGCGCGCGGAACGGGCGCCACGCACAAGGTGGGAGAGCTGCTCGCTTGTGACTTTTTCGAGCGCTCCATCGAGCGGCGCGGGAGTGCACGGCCGTCATAATCCAGTGCTAGACTTGCAAGTCATGACCGGGGAAACGTCGTTGCTGCTCGTCGATGACGACGTGCTCGTGCTCAAGATGACCAAGAAGTTGCTCGAGCGCCGCGGCTACCAAGTCGTTGCCTGCAGCAACGGCGAGGACGCTCTGAAGCAGCTGACCCAGCGCACGTTCGACTGCATGGTCAGTGACGTGCAGATGCCGGGTATCAACGGCTTGCGGCTGCTACGCGCCATACGCGACCGCGATCTGGATTTGCCGGTCGTCCTGATCACCGGCAACCCTGACCTGGAAACGGCCACGACCGCCATCGAATACGGCGCGTTTCATTACCTGATCAAGCCGGTGGAAACCGAAGCACTGGAGCAGACCGTCGGCCGCGCCGCCAACGCCGGCCGCATCGCGCGAGCCAAGCGCGAATACGTCGAGCAATACGGCAGCGGCGTGTTTCTCACCAGCGATCGCGCCGGTGTCGACGCCAAGCTCGACCGCGCGCTCGCCACGATGTGGATGGCGTATCAGCCGATCGTGCATCCGGCGAGCTCGGGCACCTTCGCCCAAGAGGCGTTACTGCGCAGCGGCGAGCCGACCCTACCCCACCCCGCCGCCGTGCTCGACGCCGCCGAGCGCGCGCAGCGGCTGTTCGACGTGGGTCGTCAGGTCCGAGCCAAGGTGGCCGGCGCGATCGCCGCGTCGCCCGAGCCGTGGCTGTTCTTCGTCAACCTCCACCCTGCGGACCTCGGCGATCCCGAGCTCTACGAAGAAGGTGCTCCGCTCAGCCACGTTGCCGAGCGGGTCGTGCTGGAGATCACCGAGCGGGCGTCGCTGGAGACGATGAGCGGGCTCGTCGCCAACGTCGCCAACCTGCGCGCGATGGGGTTTCGTCTCGCGCTCGATGATCTGGGCGCCGGCTACGCCGGCTTGACCAGCTTCGTGCGGATGGAGCCCGAGTTCGTCAAGCTCGACATGTCTCTGGTGCGCGACGTCCATTTGAGCGACGCCAAGCGCAAGATTGTCGGATCGATGGTGGGCCTCTGCCACGAAATGGGCAAGCAAGTCATCGCCGAGGGCGTCGAGCACGCCGCCGAGCGCGACATGCTGATCGAGCTTGGCTGCGATCTGCTGCAAGGCTACCTCTTCGGCAAGCCGGAGCGACTCGAGCTCAGCCGCGCTCGCGCCGCCGTCTAGCTCAGACGAGCCAGCGAGCTTCTCGCGACGTCTACGCTGGCCCCACGCAGCCGAGCGCATGATTTGCGCGGGCGCCCGCGGCTTTTGCGCACGCGCGACCCTCAATTTCTGTTCGCGCCGGAGTATTGCCCGCGAGCGGTACTGATAAGCGTCAGCCCTGGACCACCGCGCCCTGGCGTAGAAGTTGCTGCCATGGCAGCGATCAGGTTCGAGCCGCCCCCCGAAATGAAATGAAGTCTTCCCTACTGCACGTTTCACCACGCCATACCCACTCGGTCATGTGGTCCCTGCTGTTACTCACGTGCGCCGGCTGTAGTGGGCCCAGCACCGAAGCGGATGCGCCCCCGGCCCAGCCCGCGGGCTGGCTCGATGAGCTCGCGCTGCGCCCGGTCGTCGATCTGAATCCCGATCCGAACACCCTCGAGCTCAACCTGGAGGCGCGCGTCAGCAACGTCGAGCTGATCGCAGGCAAGCCGACCGCGATGTGGACCTATGACGGCGGGGTCCCAGGCCCGCTGATTCGCGCGAAGGTCGGCGATCGGCTGATCGTGCACTTCAAGAACTCGCTGCCGGAGCCGACGACCATCCACTGGCACGGCCTGCGCATTCCCGCCGCCATGGACGGCGCGCTCACCCACGATCAGTCGCCGATCGCGCCCGGAGAGACGTTCGACTACGACTTCATCCTGCCCGACGCAGGGACGTTCTGGTACCACCCGCACGTCAACTCGGCCACCCAGGTCGGCAATGGCCTGTACGGACCACTGATCGTCGACGACCCGGCCGAGCCCCCTGAGCTGGGAGACGAAGCGGTGCTCGTGCTCAGCGACGCGTCGATCGACGAAGACGGTGAGCTTGCGCCCGGCGACGCCGGCGGTGATTTTGGCACGCTGTTCGGACGCGAAGGCGATCTCATCCTGGTCAACGGGCGCGTCAATCCGACGATCTTCGCGCGCGCTGGGCTTCGCCAGCGCTGGCGCCTGATCAACGCGGCGCGCTCGCGCTTCTTCGAGCTGCACCTGCCCGGCCACGATTTCACTCGCATCGGTGGTGATGGAGGCTTGCTCGAAACGCCGGAGGTAGCCGACAGCGTGCTCGTGACCCCCGCCGAACGCGCCGACGTGCTGGTCGAGCCCGGCCGCGCCGGCGGTCAGGCGTTGACCGACGGCTTGACGCTGCTGTGGCACGCCCACTACCGGGGCTACGGCACCGACTTCAACCGGCCCGATGAAGACGTGCTGCAGCTGCGTTTCACGGGCGAGGCCCCGGCGCGCTCTGCCGCCCTACCGGCGCTCAGCCGCACCATCGCTCCGCTCGATACGACCGGCGCCACTCAGGTCGACATCTCGCTCACGATCAGCAGCCCCGAGCAGGGCCCGATGACGATGGGGATCAACGGCGTGCCCTTCACGGAGGCCAGTCATCTGCCGGCGCGGGTCGGTGAGACCCAGGTGTGGACCGTGAAAAACACCTTCGAATTTGCTCACCCCTTCCACCTCCACGGCTTCTTCTTCCAAGTTCTGGACGTGAACGGGGTCGCGCCCGCCGTGCGCGAATGGAAAGATACGGTCAACGTTCAGGTGGACGGTCAGGTACGCTTCGTCGTCAAGTACGACGACCGCCCCGGTATGTGGATGTTTCACTGCCACATCCTCGATCACGCCGACGCGGGCATGATGGGTATGGTCGGGCTCACGCAGTGACGGAGCGCGCACGATGGCCGGGCCCCGGGGGGCTGTTTGCAAATCGCGCTTTGCCGCCGTAATCTGCCCGCTCGTGACTGCCGCCCAGCTCAACCGTGCGTTCCGGCGACGCCGCCGGCCGTGGCTGATGTTGGCGGCGATGGCGCGGTTGATGGTGGTGGCGTTCTCGATGCAGTTCAGCGGCGCCCTCCACGACGCGACCGACTTGGTCAGCGCCGTACTAGGCGTCGACGAGCCGGAGCACGAGCAATGCCCGCCCGACCGTCCGTGTGACGACTGTCCGCCTGGCTGTCCTAATTGCCATTGCGCGGCCGCCGGCGGCACCCTGACAATCGCGGCGCCCCTCACGCTGCGACCGCAGGTTTTGAGCTCGTCGTTGCCGCTCTCGCTGCATCCCACGCAGGCGCCAGCGGGCCCCGAGTTACCATCGCTGTTCAGACCTCCGCGAGCCTGAAACCGGCTCGGCTGGTTTCAGGCTGCTCGGCAGCGAGCGCGGCGACGAGCGCCGTGCCGCCGAGCGTTCGTGGGCTTTGGTGTTCCTGGCGCGGCTGCGGCTGCGCCCTGCCGGAGGTGGTGATCGATGGATCGTTGTTCTCGCGTTCTCGCGCTGGCGATGGCTGCTTTTGCGTGGGCCTGGCCGGTAGCGGCCGAGCCTTGCTCGACGTTGTCTCGTGCCAATCTCATCCGGTGCGCCCGGCAGGCGAGCCTCGAGCGGCGCGCCGGTCAGGCGGCGGTCCGCGCTGCGGACGGCAGAGTGCGAGCTGCCGATCCGTGGCTACCATCCAACCCCGCGCTCGAGCTCAGCGGTGCCAGGCGGCGCGCGGGAGGCGAGACGGACGTGAATTGGTCCGCCAGCTTGGGGGTCGAGCTGGAGCTCGCCGGTCAGCGGGGGGCGCGGCGGCGCGCGGCCGTCGCGGACCGAGAGGCGCAGCAAAGCGAGCTTTCTGCGCTCGAGCGCGCCGCCGCCGTCGAGGCGTATCGCCTCTACTTCGAGGTGCTGGCGGCTCGAGAGCGCGGGCGGGTCCTCGACGAGCTAGGCGCCGCCGCGACCGGCGTCTGGCAGGCGGCCGACGCGGCCGCGGAGCGCGGCGCCGCCGCCGGCATCGAGGCCGACGTCGCCGAGGCCGCACGCGTGAGCATGGAGCGGCGCAAGCTCGAAGCCGAGCGCGACGAACGAGCCGCCAGCGTCGCGCTCGCTCACCTGGTCGGGTTGCGCGCCGACGAGCGCCTCGCCGTGGTGGGACCGCTCGAGCCGCTGCCGGCGGCAGCCAAGGTGAGAGCCGGGGCGGTGCCGCCCGATCCACCGGAAGTGGTGGCGCTGGTGGCGGAGGGCCGCGCCTCTACCGCTCGCGCCAGCGCGCTGCGCCGCTCGCGCGTACCGAACCCGACGCTGTCGGTGTTCGTGCAGCGCGACGGCTTCAACGAACAGGTATTGGGCCTCGGGCTCGCGCTGCCGCTTCCGTTGCCCGAGCCGCTCGGCCGCACGTCGTCGGGGGCGGTCGCCGAGAGTGAAGCGCTCGCCGATCGCGCGGCGTGGCTAGCGCAGAGCCGGCGTCGGGCCGCGCACAGCGAGCTCGGTCAAGCGCTGGTAGGCTACGACACGAGCCAGAAATCCGCCCAGGCGCTGAGCCCAGAACGCGCGGCGCGCGCGCAGCGCATGAGCGCCAGCTTGGCGACGGAGGTTCAGGCGGGGCGGGTGCCGGTACGCGACGCGATCCTGTTCCAGGGGCCACTGCTGGAGCTGGTGCTGGACGCGATCGAAGCCAAGAAGTCACTGTGCCTGGCGTCGCTCGAGCTGGTGCGCGCCGCCGGCCTGCCGCTCGACGGAGGTCAGCCATGAAAGCCTTGCCCCAGCTTGCGCTGATGTCGCTCTTGGCGCTCGTCGGCTGCAAACGCGCCGCTCCGACCGCAAGCACGGACCCGGAGCGCAAGGCGGCGCCGGTCACATCCGGCCACGCGCCCGCCGACGCCGAGCACGAGGAGCTATCGCGAAAGGTCCGGCTCAGCGAGCAAGTGATCCGCGACGCGAAGCTGCGGGTGGCGCCGGTTACCCGCGAGGTGCTGTCCGAAACCTTGACCTTGGCGGGCGAGGTCGCCGGCGATCCGGACCATTTGGCGCGCATTTCTTCGCCGTCGGCGGGGCGGATCGAGCAAGTGCGGTTCAAGGAGGGTCAAAGCGTCAAGAAAGGCGACGTCCTGGTGGTGCTGCGCGTGCCCGAAATCGGCAAGGTCCGCTCGGCGTTGGTCGCGACTCGGTCGCGCGCCGCCGCCGCGCGCGTCAACGCCGAGCGCTTGAACGATCTACTGGCCAAGCGCCTGGTGTCCGAGCAAGAGGCGTTGAACGCCAGCTCCGAAGCGAACGCGCTGGAGGTCGAGGCTCGCTCACTGCAGGAGCAGCTGGGCGCCCTCGGGGCGGGCGCGTCGGGTGCTTTTGCCATCAGCCTACGCGCGCCGATTTCGGGCACCGTGCTGACCCGAGACGCGGTCGTAGGTCAGCCCGTCTCGCCGGAGCAGGTCCTCGGCAGCGTGGCCGAGCTCGACGAAGTTTGGTTTCTGGGCCGAGTCTTCGAGAAGGACCTCGGCCGGCTGGTGCTCGGCGCGGCAGCGGAGATTCGGCTCAACGCTTACCCGAACGAGCGCTTCGCGGGCCGCGTCGAATACGTCGGACAGCAGGTCGACGCCGCCGCGCGCGCCGTCACCGCGCGCGTTCGTCTGAGCAATCGCGGCGGTCTGCTCCGCATCGGGCTGTTCGGCACCGCCGAGATCGCGGTGAGCGGCGCAACCCCGGACGTGCCGCGCCTGGTCGTGGCGCGGTCGGCAATCACGGAAATCGCGGATAAACCCGTGGTTTTCGTGCGCGAGCAGAGCGGCGACTTCGAGCTCCACGAGGTCACGCTCGGGCGAGCGGCGCCGGGCAAGGTCGAAATTTTGGCGGGCTTGCGCGAGGGCGAGCCGGTCGTGACCGAAGGCGTGTTCACCCTCAAGAGCGTCGTGCTCAAGGGCTCGTTCGCGGAGGAAGCGGAATGATGCGGCTGCTCGCCGCGATCGTCGGCTGGTCGTTGCGCAACCGGCCGGTCGTGCTCGCCGGCACACTGCTGTTCGTGATCTTCGGCGTGCGCGCGGCGTTGCAGTTGCCGATCGACGCCGTCCCGGACGTGACCAACACTCAGGTCCAAATCATCACCTCCGCCCCCGCCCTGTCGCCGCTCGAGGTCGAGCAATACGTGACGGTGCCGATCGAACGTGCGATGGCCGGTATCCCGCGCACCAGCGAGATGCGTTCGGTGTCGAAGTACGGGCTCTCGGTGGTGACGGTAGCGTTCGAAGATGGCACCGATATCTACTTCGCGCGACAGCTCGTCAACGAGCGCATGCGCGAGGCGGCCGAAGCCGTGCCCGAGACCTACGGGCGCCCCGAGCTCGGCCCGATATCGTCGGGTTTAGGCGAGATTTTCCAGTTCGTGGTGCGAAATCCGAATTTGTCCCTGATGCAGCTCGAGGAGGTCCTCGACTGGCAGATCGCGCCGATCGTCCGGACCGTGCCCGGCATCGTCGAGGTGAACAGCTTCGGCGGCCAGGACCGGCAGTACCAGGTCGTGCTCGATCCCAAGCGGTTGCAAGCGGCCGGCATCGGCGTCGCAGAGGTAGTGGCGGCGCTCGAAAAGTCGAACGCCAACGCGGGCGGCGGCTACATCGAGCACGCGCGGGAGCAATTCGTGATCGGCACGAACGGGCTCGTCCACGATCTGGACGACCTACGCCGGGTCGTGATCGGGGCGACACCGCAGGGTGTGCCGGTCACGGTCGCGACGGTCGGAGACGTTCGATTCGGACCGCGCCTACGCCGGGGCGCCGCCTCCAAAGACGCGCAGGGCGAGGTCGTGGTCGGCGTCGCGTTGATGCTGCTCGGCGAAAATTCCCGGACCGTGACCGCCGCCGTCAAGGCCAAGATCGAGCTGCTCAAACCTTCATTGCCGCCGGGCACGAAGATCGAGCCGTTTTACGACCGCTCCGTGCTCGTCGATCGCACCATCGCCACCGTCGGCAAGAACCTGCTCGAAGGCGCGCTGCTGGTGATCACGATCTTGCTGCTCTTGCTCGGTGATTTGCGGGCCGGCGTCGTCGTGGCCACGACCATTCCGTTGGCGCTACTGTTCGCGGTGGTCGTCATGAAGGAGCTTGGCCTGTCGGGCAACCTGATGAGCTTGGGGGCGATCGATTTCGGCTTGATCGTCGACGGCTCGGTGATCGTCGTCGAGAACGTCGTGAGACGACTGGGTGAGCGCCGCCACCAGCTCGGCCGCCCACTCGACGACCCTGAACGGCGCGAACTCGTCGAGAGCGCTACGCTCGAGGTACAGGGCGCGAGCGCGTTCGGCGGCGCGATCATCGCCATCGTCTATTTGCCGCTTCTGGCCCTCACCGGCGTCGAGGGCAAGCTGTTTCGGCCGATGGCGACGACGGTGCTCCTGGCGATGGCAGGCGCGTTCGTGCTGTCGCTGGTGCTCGTTCCGGTGTTGACCTCCTACTTCGTGAAGCCCCGCGAAGGGCACCAAGAAACCTGGCTGCTCCGGCAAGCCCAAAGACTGTATGCGCCGCTGCTGGCGCTCAGCCTACGCGGACGCGGCCTGACCCTCGGCGCTGCTGTTCTGGCGCTGGCGGGCGCGGTCGGCGTGTTCACGCGCGTCGGCGCCGAGTTCGTGCCGGAGCTCGACGAGGGCGATCTGTTGGTCGAGGCCCGGCGCTTGCCCGGCGTGGCGCTCAGCGAGTCGGTCGAAACGGATCGCCGGCTGCAGGCGGCGATCCTGCAGGTACCCGAGATCACGCAGGTCGTGAGCAAGACGGGCGCGCCCGAGCTCGCCACCGACCCGATGGGGATCGAGCAAACCGACGTGTACATCGGACTGAAAGACCGCCGCGACTGGCGCCCGGGCCTCGACAAGGAGCGCCTCGGAGCCGAGATCGCGGCTCGCATCGAGCACGCCGTACCGGAGGTAGCGGGCAGCATTTCTCAGCCGATTCAGATGCGCACCAACGAGCTCGTCGCGGGTGTGCGCTCCGACGTCGCGGCGCTACTCTACGGACCCGACCTGAAGCAGCTCGAGCGCCTCGGGGAAGCGATCGCGGCCGCGGTGCGGCGCGTGCCCGGCGCGCAAGACGTGCGGGTCGAGCAGATCGCCGGTCTGCGCTACCTGCGTATCGAGCCCGACCGCAGCAAGCTGGCGCGCTACGGTCTCACCGTCGCCGACATCAACCAACTCACGGAGACCATCGCCGTCGGCCACCACGTCGGCGATGTGCTCGAAGGCGAGCGGCGATTCGCGATCGCGGTCAAGACCAGCCACGGCTACGCCGGCGACCTGAGCGCCCTCGAAGCCCTACCGCTCAAGGCTCTGACCGGCCAAACCGTGCCGCTCGGCGACGTCGCGACGCTCTCGTTCTCGACCGGACCCGCCCAGATCAGCCGGGAGGCGCAGTCCCGGCGCCTGACCGTCGAATTCAACGTGCGCGGCCGCGATCTCCTGTCGGTGGTGCACGACGTGAAAGCCGCGGTCGAACGCGCGAGCAAGCTGCCCGAAGGCTATCGCATCGAATGGGGCGGCCAATTTCAGCACTACGAAGACGCCAAGCAGCGACTGCTCGTCGTCGTGCCGCTCGCGCTGTCGCTGATCTTGTTTCTGCTGTGGATGGCGCTCGGCTCGATGACGCGGTCCCTGCTGATCTTCCTCAACGTCCCGTTCGCGATCATCGGCGGCGTCCTCGCGCTCTGGATCCGCGGCATCCCATTTTCGATCTCGAGCGGGGTCGGATTCATCGCCCTGTTCGGCGTCGCGGTGCTCAATGGCCTGGTGTTGGTCACGTTCGCCGAACAGCTCGAGCGCGGCGGGGCGACGCCAGCGGACGCGATCGTACGCGCCGCTACGTTGCGACTCCGGCCGGTGCTGATGACGGCGCTCGTCGCCTCGTTCGGGTTCCTGCCGATGGCGCTGTCGACGGCCCCGGGGGCGGAGGTGCAGCGCCCGCTGGCTACGGTAGTGATCGGAGGCCTGGTGACGGCCACGATGCTGACGCTGCTGGTGCTGCCGGTGGCCTACGCGATGGTTGGCCGCGCTTGGAGGCCGCGCACGAACATGCTCACGCAATCCGCGAAGTTCTGACTCATGTCGAGCTGGCGCATCCTCGAAAAAGCGGTTTGCGTGACCGGGTACGCCTCCGTCGCGCCTGCGTCGCTGGTCATTTCTCGGAGGCGCTCGAACCGCCGCGCCAGCGCCGAGGCGCCCCCGGGCTCGCGAAACGTCAGCTCGACCGTCGTCAACCCGAGCGCCATCAACGCCGCGTTGGTCACGCTGCTGAGCGCGTCTTCGGGCGTGAAGGCGACCGACATCAACCTGACAATGCGCTCGCGCAGAGGCACCACTGTCGCGAATGCAGGTCGTGACAGCAACGGGAGCCATCGCGGGTGGTCGAGCAGCACGCCGCGGATCTGGTGGCACAGCGCCTCGAGCGCTGCCTGCCACGTGTCGTGCTCCGAATCCGCGTACAGCCGCAGCGCGACCTCGGCGTACATCAAGTCGAGCAGCTCCTCCTTGTTCGCGAAGTGGGAGTAGAGCGACATCGGTGGACAATCGACGGCGGCGGCGACGGCACGGATCGTGAGTCCTCCGACACCTACTCGATCGATGACCAAGAGGCCTGCGTTGACTACTGCCGCGCGTGTCGTCGTGCCTCGTGCTCGCTGCCGTCGCATGCGCCAATCCAAGAAAAGAGGGGGCATTATGCCGAGTGAGGCGCAGACGCCCTAGCCTTTTGCGCAGCGAAAGATCGTACAAACTCACCCTCTAGTACGGTCTTGCGCGGACTCGTGCGTGCCGACGCTCGCTGCAGACACAATACGAAACATCGCGCGACGCCAACACCTACATCACCACTCCTATCGTGGTGTATCGTTCTCACCCATCGCGGAGCGGGCTCGGCAGCAAGAGCGCATACGGGTTAGGCTGACCCGCGAGTGGTATCGTCGATCTATGCCTGCCATTGCAGGGGAGACGGCGGCGGGAGGTCTACATGAGCAAGCGCCCCAACGAAGTCCTCGTCGTCGATGACGACGAGGCGGTCCGGAAGCTGATGCACCGGATCCTGACGCGAGCGGGCCTGAAGGTGGAGGTGGTCGCGTCCGCCGCCGAGGCGCTCGAGATCCTGAAGCGCGGCCGGCGCTTCGAGACGATCGTCACTGATTTGATGATGCCTGAGATGGACGGCATGCAGCTGCTCCGCTTCGTCCGCCAGCTCGATCTCGACGTGCCGATGATCATCGTCACCGGCAATCCGACCCTCGAGTCGGCGCTGCTCACGATGGAGCATGGCGGCTTTCGGTACCTGCCGAAGCCGGTCGAAAACGCGCGATTGATCCACGTCGTCAGAGAGGCGGCGACCCAGCACCGTATCGCCCTGCTCAAGCGCAAAGCGCTGGAGATCTGCGAGGCGGGCGGGTGGCTGCTGCAGGATCTCGATCAGCTCGAGGAACGCTTCGAACGCGCGGTGCGCGCGATCTGGATCGCTTACCAGCCGATCGTCGCCTGGCCGGCGCAAGAGGTCTACGGCTACGAGGCCCTGGTGCGGTCCTTCGATCCCGATCTGCCGACTCCCGGAATGTTGTTCGACGCCGCCGAGCGCCTGGGGAAGGTCCAGCAGCTCGGCGAGCACATTCGGGAGGCGATCGCGCAGAGCGCCACGTCGGCCCCGCCGAACGCGCTCGTGTTTGCCAACCTGCACGCGCTCGATCTGACGAGCGACGCGCTCTATTCGAGCGACGCGCCGCTGGCGCCGCTGGCGAGCCGCGTCGTGCTCGAGATCACCGAGCGCGCGTCGCTACACCGGATCGACGACCTCAAGGGTCGAATCCGCGCCCTTCGCGACGTGGGTTTTCGGATCGCGGTCGACGACCTCGGCGCCGGCTACTCGGGCCTGTCGAGCTTCAGCCAGCTCGAGCCCGACGTCGTCAAGCTCGACATGTCGCTGATCCGCGACATCGACGGCTCGTCCGCCAAGGCCAGCCTGGTCAAATCGATGATCTCGGTCTGCGCCCAGGACCTCGGGGTTCGCGTCGTGTGCGAGGGAGTCGAGACGGTCGGCGAGCGCGACACGCTGGCACGGGTCGGCGCCGATCTGCTGCAGGGCTACCTGTTCGCCAAGCCCGAGAACGGCTTTCGCCGGGCCAGCATTTTCGCGCCCTCGTCGCTCGAGCGCTGAGCTGAGGCGGTTTGCCGCTGTGTGGCGCAAAACCGAGACCAAATCTGGGTCGCAGCGGGCGGCGGCGCGGCATTTGAAGACAAAATCTACGAGGTACGGTCGTTGCACTAGCGCGCGGAATGGTCCCACCCCTCCTCCCGCAGCTGCTGGAGGAGGGCATGACTCGCGAAGCCGGCGACGACGCGCCCGAGATCTTCGGTGACAGGGTCAGCCGGATCGCCGGCTTTCTGCCGCAGTTCACCTGGCGCGTAGAGAAGGAGCCGCACGGCCTGCGTATCGACGTCGCGGGTGACCTGACAATCGACGAAGCGCCGGCGTTGTGGAAGCGCGTGACGGAGCTGAGCGCGCGCGTGACGAGCGGCGAGCGCGTCCAGATCGACAACAGCGGCGTCCAGACCATCGACGGCGCGTGCATGGCGCTGCTCGTGCACCTACGCAGTGAGCTGAAGGCGCGCCGCGTTCACTGCGAGTTCACCGGCGGCTCACCGGCGGTGCGCCGGCTCGTCGAGCTGTACGGTGGGCGTCGCCGGCCCAAGCCTCGACGCCGGCGCCACGCCCGCAACGCGATCGAGCAGGTCGGCGACGCGACGGCGGCCCTGTTCGGCGAAGTCATGTCGGTGCTGGATTTCTTCGGCGAGCTGCTCCACGCCGGCTGGGCGTCGCTCAAGCACCCACGGTCGATGAACTTCCGCGACATCGCCCTCACGATGGAGCGCGCGGGCGCAGACGCGGCCCCGATCGTGATGCTGATAAACTTCCTGATCGGCTTCGTGATGGCATACCAGAGCGCGCTGCAGCTCAAGCAATTCGGCGCCAACATCTACGTCGCGGATCTGGTCGGCTTGTCGATGACGCGCGAGCTCGGGCCGCTGATGACCGCCATCATCGTCTGCGGCCGCACCGGCGCCGCATTTGCGGCCGAGCTCGGAACGATGAAGGTGTCGGAAGAGGTCGACGCGCTCAGGACCCTGGGCTTCATGCCCCTGCGCTACCTGGTTCTGCCCAGAATTTTGGGCTTGTTGCTGGTGGCGCCGCTGCTCACGCTGCTGGCCGACACGGTTGGAATCGCGGGCGGCGTCGTCGTCGGCGCGCTCTCGCTCGACATCACGCCCCTCGCGTACTGGAACCAGACCCTACGCGTCGTGCACGCGTGGGACGTGTTCTCGGGGGCGCTGAAGAGCATGGTCTTCGCGAGCGCGATCGCGCTGATCGCCTGCCAGCAAGGGCTGGCGACGTCCGGTGGCGCGGAGGGGGTAGGCCGGCGCACGACGGCGGCGGTGGTATCGATCCTCTTCGCGCTGATCCTCCTCGACGCCGTGTTCACGGTGCTGTTCGGAGCGCTGGGGCTATGAGCGACGCGCTGATCGAGGTGCGCGGGCTCACCGTCGGCTACGCCGATCAGGTCTTGCTCGAGGGTGCCAGCTTCGACGTGGCGCGCGGCGACGTCTTCGTGATCCTCGGCGGCAGCGGCTGCGGCAAATCGACGCTGCTACGCTACCTGATCGGTCTGGAGACGCCGCTCTCCGGCCACATCTCCATCGCCGGCGTCGGCGCGCCGCGTCTCGAAGGCGCGGCGCCGGAATACGGCGTCATGTTCCAATCCGGTGCGCTTTTCAGCTCGATGACGGTCGGCGACAACGTCGGCTTCGCGCTGCAAGAATGGACCGACCTGCCGGCGGAGGCGATCACGGCGATCGTCCGCGCCAAGTTGGCGCTGGTCGGCCTGGAGGGCGCGGAGGACAAGCTTCCCGCCGAGCTCTCGGGCGGCATGCGCAAGCGCGCCGCGATCGCGCGGGCGATGGCCTTCGAGCCGAGCCTGATCTTCTTGGACGAACCGTCGGCTGGTCTCGACCCCGTCAGCGCCGCCGAGCTCGACGATCTGATTAACGCCCTCAACCGTGGGCTCGGCCTGACAGTGGTGATGGTCACGCACGAGCTCGAGAGCATCTTCAAAGTAGGAAAGAACTGCATCATGCTCGACAAAGCCTCGCGAAGCATCATCGCCTCCGGCTCGCCCCAGGAGCTCAAAGCGACTAACCGCGATCCGCGAGTGCAGCAGTTTTTCCATCGGGAAGCCGGGAGGCGCTGATGGCGGTCGGCACCAATCGTTGGAAGCTCGGGCTGTTCGTGATCATCGGCCTCGCCCTCGCCCTGACGGCGCTGGTGGTGCTGGGGGCCCGGAATTGGAGCGATAAGACCACGCAATACCTGAGTTTTTTCGATGAGTCGGTGCAAGGGCTCGACGTGGGCTCGCCGGTGAAATTCCGAGGCGTCACGATCGGGCGGGTGTCGGCCATCGACGTCGCGGTGGATCATCGACACGTGCAGGTGACGAGCGAGCTGTTCGTCGACCAACTCGGCCGCCTTGGTCTCGGCGCTGTCACCCAAGGCGAGCGCAGTCCCTCCATCCCAAAGCACTTGCGCGTGCAGGTGGCCCAAGCCGGCATCACCGGCGTCAAGTTCATCCAGCTCGACTACTTCGACGGCAGCGGCTACCCGACGCCGGTCTTGCCGTTCAAGACGCCGCCCAACACCATCCCCTCGACGCCCTCGACCATGAAAAACCTGGAAGACTCGGTGGTGCGCGCCGCCAATCAATTCCCGGACATCGCGGCCGCCCTGCTCAGCAGCATCGCCAAGCTCAATGCGCTCATGGATCAAGTAGAAGAGCAACACTTGCCGTCGCGCGCCAGCGGCGCCTTGACCGAAGCGAGCTCGGCGATGGGTGAGCTCAAGAAGCAGTTACAAGACCTGAGGGCGGCGGAGCTCTCGGCCCGGGCCGAGCAGAACCTCAACCAATTCGGTCAGACACTGCAACGCGTCGACGGGCTGGTTCAGCGCCTCGAAAGCGACGAGGGCCTGATGCGAAGCGCGGAGCGAGCCGCCGGGTCGTTGAACGAGGTCGCGCGGGGAGCACAATCGGTCGGGCCCGAATTCGAGCTGACGCTACGCGAGGTCAAGAGCGCGGCCCGCTCGATCCGGCGTTTCACCGACGCGCTGGAGCGCGATCCGGATATGCTGCTCAAGGGTCGAGCCACGGCGGTTGCGCGATGAGCGCGGCATTTTCGCGGGTTGCTGCGCTCGTCGCCTGCGTCGCCGTCGCCGTCGCGGCCGCGCCCGGCTGCGCTTTGACCTCGAAAGGCGAGGTCCAGTCGCCGCGCTTCTACAGTCCCGAGCTGGCGCCGGGCGGTACCGACATCCGCCCGAGCACGCCCGGCTTGCGGCTGCGACTCGGGCAAATCGAGGCCGCCTCGTACCTCGAGGAACGCATCGCCTATCGCGTCACCGAAAATGAGCTTGGCTACTATGACGACCGCCGCTGGACCGAGCCGCCGGAACAGTACCTGCGGCGGGCGCTCGGCCGCGAGCTGTTCGAGCAGCGCGGCTTGCGGCGCGTGCTGTCCGGTCCCGGCGCCATACTCGACGTCGAGCTCACCGCCTTCGAAGAAATCCGTGCCCGCCCCGAACGCGCGCGGCTGGCCCTCAGCTACGACTTGCACGACGAGCGCGAATCGCTCGCCGCCCAGAGCCTCGTGCTCGAAGTGCCCCTGCCGCCGGCTACGAGCCCCGACGCCGAACGAGCACCCCGCGTAGCGGCAGCCCTCGCTACCGCCCTTTCGGCGGCGGTGGCGAAGCTGAGCGACCAGATCACGAGCGCCTTGTCGCAAACGACACCTCCCGTCGCGAAGCCGTAGTCAGCGACGACCAGCGTCCCCCTCGATGCGCCGGGCGGCCCGATCTGGCCCGGTGGGGCGACATTGCCGCCGGCCTCGATGGCCTCCACGCGTTCCGCTAGTGCCGCGCGGCAGCCGCGATCAGCGCGACGACGAGGCCGAGCGCCATCAAGCCGACGATCATCAGGGCTACGAAGCAGCCGGCGGGGCTCGCGCGACGCTGAATGCCGCGCTCGACGCCGGCGCCGAACGCCAAGCTCGTCGCGAACCCGGCGCTACCGCCCCCCGACATCGTGAGCGAGTCGTCGTCGCGCACTACCGCCTGCACGGGCAGCGTGGCGCTGTGAGGCGCGATGCCGGGTAAACGCCGCACGGCCGTGCCCACCGCCACGACCTCGATCAACCCCGGCGAGAGCTCGCGGATCTGCAGCCGGTTGCCGATCACGCGCTCGGCCCCGACCGACTGGGCCTCCGCCCGCAGGAGCGAGAGGCAATTTTCGCGGGCGCCGTAGATCAGCTCGGTCACCTCCGTCAGCTCACCCTTCGCCAGCGCGGCGAAGCTGGCGCCGATGCCGCCCACGACGCCGAGCGAGTAGACGCTGGTCGCCATCACCAGCTGCACCGGGGCGTAGCCGAGCTGGGCCAAGCTGAAAATTTCGGCGCCGCTCAGCTCGCTGGTCGCCACGTTCGCCGGATCACGGCTGTCGGGGTGCAGCGCGACGTGATGCGACGCGGTGCCGGTCATCAGCAGCTCCACCACGCCGGTGCCGAACGGTCGCAAGTCGATGCGCACGTCGACCACCGCGTTGGCCCCGACGCTGGCCGCCTCGCGACGCAGCCGAAACAGCGCCAAATGGCGGATTCGGTTGTACATCTCGGAGTACTGCCGCACCTCCCCGCGCGCGAGCGTCGACAGGCCGCCCGTGATGCCGCGCCCCACTCCGAGCGCGTAGGCGACGTTGCCCATCACGAAGCTTATCGGCGTGTAGCCGGCGTCGAGATGGCAGTAAAGCTCGGTTCCCGACGCCGACGTGGTGAAGAAATGCGGCGCCGGCCCGTTCGCGAGCACGCTCGTGCCCTGCGACAAGAACTCCGTGTACCCCGCCAGCGACGACAACTCGGTGGTGACGCCGGTCACCCCGTGCGCTCCATGGCGGCGCGCCTCGTCGACGAGCCGCGCGATCGCGGCGTGCCTGCCTTCGGAGATCAGGGCGGTGATGTTTTCGACCTCGCCTCCGGCCAGCGTGCGAAAGCCCGAGCCGATGGCGCCTGCCAAGCCGAGGCTGCGCACGCTGTTGCCGACTACGATCTCGGCCGGTGAGAACCCCTTCAGCTGCAGACAAAAGATCTCGTTGCCGGACAGGGAGCAGACGTACACGCGCGCAGGATAGCCCAATTGCGCGCCGCCGGCCGCGTCGCGCGCGCTCCAGCGGCTCGGGCTTCACGCTTCGGCGGCTCGCACGGCTTTGGGACGCCTACGGGCTGACCGATTGCTCCCAGAACACGACCTGGGCGTCGTGATTGGCGACGAAGGTGACGCCGCCGTCCTGAGAGATCACCACCGCCAGGCCGTCAGGGTGATCGTTGACGAAGCGGTATGCGGCGCGGTGACGAGTGCCGACGTTCTCGATGTCTTCTGGCTGGCGTTCGTGGCCCTCGGCGTCCAGCGCGCGAAACACGCGCGTCGGCGACGGCAGCTCGGCCGACACCTCGGCGCCGAAGCCCAGGATGCCGAAGCGCTTATCCAGGACCAGCGCCCCGTCGATGGCGGTGAGGTTGGCGAGCACGCGGCTCAGCTCGAACACCTCGGTCTCGAGCTCCGCCAGCACCGTGCTCTCGTTGGCGGCGAAGTCGGCCCAGCCGACCGACGGCTTGGCGGTGCTGGCCGCCACCACCGATAGGATGCGCAGCAGCAAGGTTCGATAGCGGTGCGAGGGCTCGTCTTGTCCGAGGAAGTACTTCAGGCGCAGGCCGCTCGGCGCTCCCGAGGGCTCGACGTCGTTGTTGAGCACGAGCAGCAGCCCGCCGTGCTGCGCGCCGCGCACGAGCTGGATGGCGCGCCTTAGCAGGTGCTGGCCGACCTTACTAACGAGCGAATGCTCGGCCGTCGTCGGTGATTCGACCTCGGCCTGGGCCGCGTCGTGCAGCGCTCGGACGTCTTCGCGCTCGCGCGCGAACATCGCCTGCAACCAGCTCGATTCGAACACGTCGAGCGCCGCGTCCACGACGAGGCCGCGCTCGAGCGCGCCGATCAGCTTGCCCGCGCAGCGCACGGCGATTTGGCCAGCGCCGGTGACGTGGACGATCGGATCGTAGGTCCAATTGGGCACGACGCCTCGCCCGCCCCAGGTAGGCGCGAGCCACGCCGGCCCGGAGTGTGCCACGCCCCAGATCCGCAGCTTGTTGCCCTCGTCCGGACATGCGCCGATCAGCGCCGTCTCGAACGGCACCGCGGGCGCGAGGCGCCGCAGCTCTTGCGAGCTGAAGGGACGGTACGCGTCGAACCGGAGGCGCAGGACGCCGCTCGTCGGTACGCCGGCCTCCGGCAGCTGGTCGGGCGTCGTGAGCAGCAACCGAAAACGCGTCGGCCGCGCCTCGTCGGTGGTGAGCGAGGCGTGGAACGCGACCGACAGCGCTTCTTCGAGCTGCTCCGCCGTCAGCTTCAGCTCGTGGCCCGCCGGCCAGCTCGCGGCGACGAAGTGGGCCAGGTCGGGCGGGTAAGCATGCGAGCGCGGCATGGCGCGGCAGTATGCCAGCTCGGCTCAGTCGCCGCTCGCGATGTACTGGCGCAGGCGCAAAGCCAGGTGATCGAACATCAGCCGCACGCGGCGGCTGGAAGCGAGGTCGCGGTGCATCACCAGCCACATTCCGAGCTCGATCTCGAGCACTCCCGGCAGCAGGCGCACCAGCCCGTCGCGCCGGGCGAGCGCGACCTGGCACAACCCGACGCCGAACCCGGCGCGAATCGCGGCGTATTGACCGAGATCGCTGTCGCAGCGGAACCCGAACAGCTCGCGTGTCAGCGGCACGCCCCCCGGGCTCGGCAGGCGACGCACCGACGCACCGGTGTCGAAGCCGACCAGGGAGTGACGGCGCAGCTCCGCGAAGCCGCGCGGAGCGCCGTGGGCCTGGAGGTACCGGGGGTGGGCGTGCAGGGCGATCAGCACGCGGCCAAGCTTCTTGGCCACCAGCGCGCTCTGGGTCGGCTTGACCATACGCACCGCGATGTCGGCCTCGCGCTTGAGCAGATCTTCGGAGCGGTTCGAGAGCAACAGCTCGACGTCGATGTGCGGGTGCTGGTGACGAAATTCGGCCAGCAGCAGCGGCAGCACCTCGCCACCGATCATCTCGCTCGCCGTGATGCGCACCGCGCCGCGCTCTTCTTGGGCCGCGCCCGACGCCACGCGCCTGAGAGCGCTGGCGGCGCTGGCCATCGCGTCGGCGTAGGGCACGAGCTCGAGCGCGGACGAGCTCGCGAGCAGCCCCGCCTGCGAACGCGTGAACAGACTGACGCCGAGCTGAGCCTCCAGCGCGTCGATGTGGCGGCCGATCGTGGGCTGGGTCAGGTGGAGGCTGCGCGCCGCCCCCGACAGGCTCCGCTCGCGCACGACCGCCAAAAACGAGCGATATAGCTCCCAGCCGGGCTCGGAGGCCTTCATACGCAAATGTATAGCAGGTATTAACGCTTCACGAATTCCGTTTGATGACCGATGAGCGCACATTCCGATTCGTCACCGCGACCTCCGCGGCGACGGACAAGGAAAGACAGCATGCATCGCATTGCCCTCGTGATCGGCGCCACCGGCGGTATCGGCAGTGAAACGGCGCTCGCTCTGCTCGCCGGCGGCTGGACCGTGCGCGCCTTGAGCCGCGACCCCGAGCGCGCCCGCAGGTCGCTCCCCCACCTCGCCGGCGTCGAGTGGCTAGCCGGCGACGCCATGCACGAAGGCGACGTCGTCGCGGCGGCGGCCGGCGTGAGCGTCATCGTGCACGCCGCCAACCCGCCCGGCTACAAGAACTGGGCGGGCCTGGTGCTACCGATGCTCGAGAGCAGCATCGTCGCCGCCAAGTCGGCGGGGGCGCGGCTGGTGCTGCCCGGCACCGTCTACAACTTCGGGCCCGATGCGCCAGAGCTCATCGACGAGTCGGTGCCGCAGCATCCTCAGACTCGCAAAGGCAAGCTCCGCGTGGCCATGGAGGAGCGGCTGCGCCGAGCCGCGACCGAAGGCACGCCGGCGCTGATCGTGCGAGCGGGTGACTTCTTCGGGCCGCGCGCCCAAAACAGCTGGTTCAGCCAGGGTGTGGTCAAGCCGGGTCGGCCATTGCGCTCCGTCACCTATCCCGGCGACCCGGACGCCAGCCACGCCTTCGCCTACTTGCCGGATCTGGCCGCCACCATCGCGCGCCTGCTCGATCGCGCGGCCGAGCTGCCCGCGTTCGAGGTGTTCCACTTCGCCGGTCACGCCTTCGCGCGGGGCATCGAGCTGGCCGAAGCCACGCGCCAGGTCGCGGGCATCCCGAGCGCGCCGGTGCGACGCTTCCCCTGGTTCGTCATCTACCTGCTCTCACCCCTGGTCGAGACCTTCCGCGAGATGTTGGAGATGCGGTACTTGTGGCAGACCTCGCTACGACTCGACAACACGAAGCTGCGGGCGTTCCTGGGCGAGGAACCGCACACCCCGCTCGACCGGGCCCTGCGCGCTACCCTCCGCGGGCTCGGCTGCGTGCCAGCGCAACTTTCGAACTGATCGGACACGCTCGCTGAGCTAGGCTCGCCCGACCATGGCACAAGACGTTTCGACGGCGGCGCTGACCTTGAACAACGGCGCGCGAATGCCGCAGGTCGGGCTGGGTGTCTGGCAATCGAGCGGCAAGACCAAGAGCGCGGTGCTGGCGGCGTTGCAGGCCGGCTATCGGCACATCGACACGGCCGCCGTCTACGGTAACGAAGCGCAAGTAGGCGCCGCGATCGCCGAGTCGGGGCTGCCGCGCGAAGAGGTCTTCGTCACGAGCAAGCTGTGGAACAACGACCAGGGCTATGATCGGGCCCTGGTCGCCTTCGACGCCAGCATCAAGCGGCTCAAGCTACAATACCTGGATCTCTACCTCATCCACTGGCCGGTGCCGAAGCTGCGGCTCGACTCGTGGCGAGCCCTCGAGCGGCTGCTGGCCGACGGGCGCGTGCTGTCGATCGGCGTCAGCAATTTTCTGCTCCCCCATCTGCGAGAGCTGCAAGGGGGCGCCAAGGTCCTACCGGCCGTGAATCAAATCGAGCTATCGCCATTTCTCCAGCGCCGTGAGAGCGTCGCCTTGTGTCAGGAGCTCGGCATCACCTTGGCCGCCTACAGCCCGCTCACGCGCGGCCAGCGCCTGGCGCACCCCGTGGTCGTCGAGCTCGCGCAGCAGCTCGGCCGCAGCCCCGCTCAGATCTTGCTGCGCTGGGGCATCGAGCACGGCTTCGTGGTCCTGCCCAAGTCGGTGACGCCGTCGCGCATCGAAGAGAACGCCAAGCTGTTCGACTTTTCGCTCGACGTGGCCGCCCTGAGCCGGCTCGATGCGCTCGAGGAAGGCTTGGTCACCGGCTGGGATCCCGCGACCGAAGCCTGACCTCGAGGCGCGCCTCCGCTTCAGGCTTCGGCGACGAAGACGTGCGGTGATTGTTACGCGTTCGCCAAGCGTGATGGGGCACCGCTCACCAGCCAGGACAGCTGACGGTGTCCTTTTCCTCATCCACGTGACACACGCGGACGACGCTGCCGAACGATTGACCCTTCCGCACGCTGATCGAGTCGGGAAAGCCGTCATCGATCTTGGCGAGCTCCACGCTGGGGACCTCGACGACGCGCTGGCCGTCGCCGACGAGCCGCACGCTGTCTTTCATCGACCCGCCGTAGTATTTCGTGACGACGCCGAGCCCCTTTTTGCCGCCGACGTTGTACACGGCGCGATAACCGGTCGTGCCGAGGCCGCCCTTGCCTTTCGGAACGACCAGCGTGCCTTCGTCGAGCTTCGCGCCGCCGCCGCTGAAGCTCACGGTATACGAGGCGGGCTCGAGCTCGAGCCGAACGTGCTGGTGCGGCTCGAGCGGTCCGTAGGACTTACCGTTCAACGATAGCTCGCCGGGTTTATCGAGGCTGTTTTCGAACAGCACCACGTTTTTCTGCGACTTGAAGTAGGTCGCCAGGCCTATGCCAGCTACGACCAAGAAGAATAGCGCGGTGACGCCACCCCTGATCTTGTTCCACACGCTCGTCACCGGCCCATGACTGCGCGTCGCCGTGGCGTTGCCCGCGACATCACCCACCGTAGTTCCCGGATTTCGATTTTCCATGTGATACCCGTCGAGCCCCTGCAAGCGGGGCACGCCCTCTCCTCAACCTGCGATTTTGACTACCCGCGGCTTTCGACCCGGCGAGCCGTGTCGGCGCCGGCCAGCATACGCAACGCAAGCGGAGAATCTTGCATGAAAATGGCAACCGATGCTTCGACGGCGCTCTTCTAGGCGCCGCCCGCCGAGTCGAGTCTCAAGACGTGCCAGTCGATGCCGCGCGTCTCGAACGGCGTGAGAGCGACCTCGCGGCCGAGCCACACCTCCGCGGAGCGCAGCCAGAAGCGCCGAGCGCCGACGTTGCTTTGGCGAACCCGGACCTCCCAGCGACCCGCGAAGCGCGCGAACAGGGCATGGGCGGCCGCCATGCCAACGCGCTGCTGACGCCAGCCGCGCGCTATGAAGAATTCTGCGACGTCCATGACGTCGCAGTCGGCGGTGACCCGCGAGCCGCGTCGCACGAGCGCGAATCCACAAAGCTCACCGTCGTGGAGGACAAAAAACGGAAAGTGATCGGCGCTTTTCCACCACGCATCGTCGAGGGCCACCTCGAAGCGTCCGCTCGGTTTGAGCGGAGCCCGCACGTGCTCGCTGAAGTCGTGGACGTACAGCTCGAATAGGTTTGCGAGCACGGCGGCTCGCTCCGGGGCGACAGCTTCGAGGGTCACGGGGAGATTCACGTCGTCGGCCGCTCCTTGCGCTCATCCTAGGCTGATTCACGGAGCGTGGCCCGCGAGGCTTGCCCGATCCGGCCGATCGCGGTACCGGGCCGGACCCATGGCGGAAGATCCGGCCCGAGATCAGGCTTCGCCGCCCGAACCCGAGCCCGAGCTCGAGCGGCGCCTCGAACCCGAGCCGCCGTCGGAGCTCGAACGCGAGCTCGAAGCCGACTTCGAGCCCCTGCCGCCGCGGCCGGACTCCGGCGGCGCTCGCGGCGGCGGCTCGTGGTTCCAGAATAACCGCACCCTGGCCCTGAGCTTGGGCTGCGTGCTGTTGTGCGCGGTGATCGGTCTGGATATCTATTGGATGGTGAAGAGCGATGGGCGACGCGCGATGCCGGCGGAGCAGCCCGCGCCGGCGAGCGTGGCGCCGCCTAGCGCCGGACCCGGAGTCGCGCTGCCGATGCCCAACCCGAGCGGCGCCGTGAGCGCCCCTCCCGCCGACGACGCCGCCGACGTGCTCGACTACGAGAGCGACGACGGCGAGCCGCGCGAAACCAAGCCGTCTTCCCCCAAGCACTACACCAGCGTCCAGCAAGCGGCCGTCGAGAGTTGTACGACGGCGAGCGTCGACGGCCTGAGCCGGCAGATCATCGCCCAGGCCCGCTGCATCAAACCAAACGCGTTCGTTCCGCTACCGAGCCGCCCCAACCTGGTGATCGCCTCGCAGGTGTTTCCATACCTCGAGCTCGAAGCGCGCGATCGATTGCTCAAAGCGCTCGACGCCAAACCGAAGGTCAAGATGACCATCAACAGCGCTCTTCGCACGGTGGCGCAGCAGTATCTGGTCTGGCGTTGGTCGGCGACGAAGCGTTGCGGAGTGCCGCTCGCGACGCCGCCCGGCCGGAGCAATCACGAGATCGGCATCGCGCTCGACATCGCCGAGGCCGGCACGTGGCGCCCCGCGCTCGAAGCGCAACAATTCAAATGGCTGGGCGCGAGCGACCGCGTCCATTTCGATTACAAGGGCGGCGGCGCCCCGCCTTCCGGGACTGCCACCGACGTGCTGGCCTTCCAGAAGCTGTGGAATCGAAATCACCCGACCGACAAGATCAACGAGGATGGTCGCTACAGCCCCGCCGTCGAGCAACGGCTACGTCAGGCCCCGCCCGACGGCTTCGCGCTCGGACCGAGCTGCGGTAACAAGCCCGCGCCGAAGAAATGAGTAGGCCGCCCCGCAGGCTCCATGACCCCGTCCTTCAGCATCATTGGCCGCTCCAGCTCACACTTCACGCGCGTCGTGCGTATCTTCGCGCTCGAGCTGGAGGTCGCCCACGCGTTCGAGCCGGTGAGCGACTTGCGCTCACTCTTGGCCAGCGATTACGGCCAAAATCCGTCGCTTCGCATGCCCGTGCTGAGAGCGGGTAGCGACGAGTGGTTCGGGGCGCTCAATATTTGTCGCGCGCTTCATCGAATGGCGAAGCGAGAGCGCCGGGTGATCTGGCCCGAGCAGCTGACGACGCCCCTGCTCGCCAACGCGCAGGAGCTCACCTTGCAAGCGATGGCAACCGGCGTCGAGCTCATCATGAGCCGAGACACGCCCGCGGACGGCAGCGCCTACGCAACCAAGCGGCGGGCCAGCCTCGAGAATAGCTTGCGCTGGCTGGAAGCGCGGATCGACGCGGCGCTCAGCACGTTGCCGGCGCGCGATCTCAGCTATCTCGAGGTGACACTGTATTGTCTGACGCGGCACCTGACCTTTCGCGATCTGGTGGAGACGGCGTCTTTCCCCCGCTTGCGAGCGTTTTGCGAGGTCTTCGAAGCGCGCCCTTCAGCCGCCGCCACGCCTTTTGTCTTCGACTGAGCTGTTCAGCGCAAAGGGAAGTTTCCGCCGGGAAGGCATTCCTGAGATTCGGAAAATACCTGACTCCTACGAGGGCCGATCGGACACAGCTAGGGGGGAGCTGATGCTGCGAACGGCCAAGACTACGTTTTCAAGGCACCGCGCCTTGAACGAGTCACCTCGTGGCGCCATGCCCCAACGCATCACTCGGTCGCGTGGGGACGATAGCAGTGATAGAGGGCAGTACGCTTTGCAGCAGACCGCTCGGGATCGAGACCGCAGGAGAACGCAGCCAAATGAAGCATGAAGTCAAAGCCCCCTCGCCGCTCAAGTTTACGACCCGGCGCCAAGTGCTCGAGGCCATCGGCGCCATCGCCGCGACCACCGCGTGCGGCTCCGACCCCGGCCCCGGCGACACCAACAACACCGCTGGTGCGGGCGGCGGCGTGGGCCAGGCCGGTACGGGTGTCGGCCCCGCCGGCTCGGCCGGCATGATGAGCGGCGCGGGCGGCATGTCGGGCGCGGGCGGCAGCACCGGCGCGAGCGGCGGCACCGGGCCGTCCAATACGGCGGGGGCGACCGGCGCGGCAGGAGCCACAGCTGCGGGCGGCGCGACCGGCGCTGGTGGTGCAACGGGCGCCGCAGGCGCAACCGGGGCTGCGGGCGCGGGCGGCTCCGGACCTACCGACGGGCTGGTAGCTCCGCCTTTCGACGACGTTCCGATGTGCACCGCGAGCAAGACCGACGCCGCCGGACAAGGCCCGTTCTTCATCCACGAGTTGGAGAAGGACGACGACATTTCGATGGTCCGTCAGGACATTCGCGGCCGCTACAACATGGATGCGGCACCCGGCGTCGAGATGCAGCTGCACCTGCGCATCCTCGATGCGACGAGCACCGACTGCAACGGTAAGCCGGTGCCCGATGTCGACGTCTACATCTGGCACACCGACGCCCAGGGTTACTACAGCGGCTTCGGTCTGAAGGGTACCGGCACCCAGCAGAACCCGGACACGCCGTACGCCGGCAAGCCTGGCATGGGAGATCTGCAAAACCCCGACCGCTTCTGTCGCGGCTTGCAGACGACCGACAAGAACGGCGTGGTGTCGTTCCGCAGCATCTTCCCCGGCTGGTACAACGGCCGCGATCTGCACATCCACTTCGTAGCCTTCAAGAAGGGCTCGATGTCCAAAGGGCGTATCGCCTACAACAAATCGAACAGCGACATGCTCTGGCTGTTCACGACCCAGTTCTACTTCGACCCGACCTTCAGCAAGTCGATTCACGAGAAGAACGATCCCTACAAGGCCCGAACCATGCTCTCTGCTTACGCCGGCGCCATGGCGGCAGACGAAGCAAACAACAGCGGTCTCCGTGCAAAAGCCAGTCTCAGCGGTGACACAGCGGGAGTCGGCGGTATCGTCACGGCGCAAATGCAGATTCTGCTCACGCCCTGAGCTCGCGAGAGCTCGGGCGCTGGTCCGCCCGTCGATACGGGCGGACGGCGTCGATGCGGAGACGACACTACGGAGCGCAGTCGAGCCGCTCGAGCGTGAACTCTTGCTTCTCGTTCGACTCATCGCACGGGAACAACTGAGCGCCAGTGCCGACGACCTCGACGCACTTGGCCGTCGCGTTCTGCGGCTCGAGCGCGTAGTACGGGGCGGCGCGCTCCCCGAACGCGAACAGTTGATTGTCGCTCGGCCGGGGCATGTACAAAACGATCGGCGTGCCGTCGGTGGTGGCGCCGGCGCGCACGTCGAGGTTGTCGCCCACGCCCGTATTGTAGATGGCGAAGAACCCGGGCACCACTTCGCGCAACTCCCACTGCGCGTCGAGCGACTCGCAATCTGCATCGAGGAACGCATGGAAGACGGCGACCAATACCGTGTCGGCCACGCCTTTTTGTACGCAGCGGTTCTGCGCGCGGTCGCGCAGCCGGAACAAACCCGCCGACGGCTTCTGACAATCGGGCGAGACAGGGGTGCCACCCGTCCCCGCCGTCCCGGCGGTTCCGCTGCTGCCGCCCGTCGTCGCGTCGCCTCCGCTGGCCCCCACACCGGCGCCGGCGCCCTCGCCACCGCCCGCCACCCCTGCGACCCGTTCGGCCACAACCGAATCCAGTGGTGTGACGCCGCACGCCAACGGCACGCAACACATCAGATAAGCCGCGAATCGGGGCCCCATGCTCGCTAACACTGCCGCCCCGGCGGCAGCCAGGCAACTCCGGCCGCCGCATGTTTTACCGATCTGCCGCGACTCGAAAAATCCTGGCATCATGGGGTGGGACACGAAGTTTCCAATGGCAGGGGTAACTAGCTCACTGCGAATTACTGAGAGCAGCCCCGGCGCGCCAGTAGTTTGCTATCTTACCCCCGTGGCGACCCTTTTGTCATCGCGCAGCGCTACGCCGTCGAGTGATCCGCCGGAAGACCTACACGTGGCGATCACTAGCAACTCCCCTGGCTGGCAGGAGCGAGCATTCGAGGCCTTTCACGGGCTCGTGCACGGTCTCTTGATCAAGGCGCTCGGGCCGCGCGCCGAGATCTCCGATCTCACCGGCGATGTTTTCGTGAACTTCTTCGCCAACGCCCATCGCATTCACACGCCGCTGGCGGTGCGCAGCTACTTGGTGTCGATCACGATGAACGTGGCGCGCCGCGAGGTGCGGCTCCGCAAGCGCCGAGAGCTGTTTCAGTTGTTCACGGGCCACGGCACCGAGTACGAGCAAGAAGCGGGCGTCGACGATCCGAAAGCCAAAGCCGCCCTGCTCCAACTGAGTCGCATTTTGGATTTGCTCTCGGCCGATGAGCGCATCGCGTTCGTGCTGCACAACCTCGAGGGCGTGCAAACTCCGGAGATCGCGGAGATCCTCCG
>Ga0164241_10001065_pt1 | contig 37854 bp, 36 predicted proteins | sample OricomyardsoilBY_FD_108780 | JGI IMG/M metagenome (GOLD analysis project Ga0164241, IMG submission 108780) | Backyard soil microbial communities from Emeryville, California, USA - Original compost - Back yard soil (BY) | ecosystem: Environmental > Terrestrial > Soil > Unclassified | place: USA... | reverse complement strand
TTCCGGTGCCTATATCGAAGAGGCCATACCCGATCCCATCTCGAACTCGGAAGTCAAGCTCTTCGGAGCCGATGGTACTGCACGGGCAACTGTGTGGGAGAGTAGGACGGTGCCGGGTTAATTACCCCAAAGCCCCAGTGTTAACTCACTGGGGCTTTGCTTTGTTCGTGGTGCAGGCCGGCGAATCGGCCGGGTCGGGTGGATAAGGCCCTGTAGGCGGCTCAGCGATGGGCGTTTACTGTCCTCAATCGGGTCTTTTGGCCCTCGACTAGCCTTCGCCCGCCCCTAAAGCCTCGCGGCGCCTGGCTCGCTGTCGTAGACATTGTCCCGTTGCGCTCCTTCAACGAGCTCCTGCAGAGTCCGCGAGCGCTCAAGGCACTGGTGGCGGGCGGAAGCGTTTTCGGCCTGCTGCTGCTGGGGCTCTTGGCCGCGCCCAGTTTGGTTCGGGGCAAGGTCGAAGGGGCGGCTCGCGCCCGCGGCTTCGAAGCGCAGGTGGAGAGCGTCCGGTTCGGTTTGGGCAACGTTTGGGTGCGCGGCGTTCGGGTAACGTCGCCGGGCGACGACTTCGAGCTCCGGCTCGACGCCGTGTCGGTCGGGGTATTTTCGGGAAGAGTGGCGGGCAGCGGCGGCTCACTGCGGGGCAGCGGAGATCCGCGGCGGCTGCTGCGCAAGCTGCGCGGCCCCGTCGAGGGTGGCGCGAAGGGTGGCGAGAGTGGCCGAGAGCTGGAGCTTCGAGGGCTGTTCGTGCGCTGGCAGGGCGAAGGCACGACGGCCGAGGTGTTCGGAGCGCGCGCCAGCCGCGCCGGCAACGATCTGTCTTTCGGCGCAGATTTGCTGCGCGTTTCTGACGGCGGGCGGCAAGTGGAGGCGCGTGGCTTGGCGGTAGGAATGGCCACGCGAGAGGGCCACCGGCAATTGGTCCGGCTCGAAACCACGGCCGTCGAGCTGCTGCTGAAGAACGATGGAGCCCATGCCGCGCCTCCCCCCGCGCGCAGCCCCGCCCCGCCAAGAGGCCCGCCGCCCGAGAGCCAAAGCGACGGCCCGGCCCGCGCCGCGAGGCTTCGGGAGCTGCGCGCCCTGCTCTTGCCGTTGCTGCGCGAAGGGCTCGCAGACGGCGCGACGCTGGCCCTGGACGGCGTCTCCGCGCGCGTGGAAACGTCTGGAGAGACGCTCAGCTTCGGCCCGAGCCGCTTGCTGCTGGCGCGTCAGAAAGACGAAGTGCAAGTGTCGTTGTCGGCCAGCGCCAGCGACGCCGGCGTGACACCGCTGGCCCTGAATGCCTCGTTGCCGCTCACGCCAGGGGCTATCCACGTCATCGCGAAGGGCGGTCCCGTGAGCCTGGCGAGCCTGGGCGTGCGCGCCGGGCAAATGGGCTTGCAGGACGTGCGGCAAGCCACGCTGGCGGCGGACGGAAGCGCTGACTTCAGCGAAGATTTCGAGACGGTGCAGCTGGACGGCAAGCTCTCGGTCCATGGCCTTTCACTGCGGCGCGCCGAGCTCTCGTCGCAGCTGGTGGGGCCCTGGAGCTTCGATGCCTCCGTCAAGGCGAGCGCCCGCCTCGACGGAAGCGAGCTCGAGATCACGTCCAGCGAAGCGCATTTCGGCGAAGTGCGGGCCGAGCTGTCGGGCCGGGTCGTCACGGAGCCCGGGCGGCGGAGCGTGGAGGGCCGCCTGCGCGTGCCGCTTTCGGGTTGTCAGACCGTGCTGGACGCGTTGCCCAACGGCCTCTTGCCGCTCGTGCGGGGGGTGCGGCTGAGCGGCAGCTTCGGCATCGACTTGCAGGTTCACTACCAGTTGCGAGCGCCGCAAGACACTCGCGTGGTCTTGGCGGTGCGCAACGAATGCCGCGTGCAAGGCGCGCCGGCCGAGCTCTCTCCGCGTCGCTTCGAGCGGCCGTTTTTGCGCGAGGTGAAGGGCCCCGACGGCTCGCCCATGAGCATCGAGAGCGGCCCCGGAACCCCCAGCTGGGTATCGATCGACGACATGTCGCGGCACCTGGAGAGCGCGATCCTGATTTGCGAAGACGCGGGCTTTCATCACCACGGCGGCTTCGATTTTCGCGCGCTGGAGAACGCGCTCGAAGACGACCTGAAGCAGGGGCGCTTTGCGCGCGGGGCCAGCACAGTGAGCATGCAGCTGGCCAAGAACCTGTACCTGGGTAAAGAGAAGACGCTCGGGCGCAAGCTGCAAGAAGCCCTCCTCACGCTGCTACTCGAGCAGCAGCTCGACAAGCGTCGCATCTTGGAGCTGTATTTGAACGTGGTGGAGCTGGGCCCCGGGTTGTACGGGGTCGGCGACGCGGCGCAGTACTACTTTGCGACGCCGGCCCGCGCGCTCACGCTCGGGCAATCGCTCTACTTGGCTTCGCTGCTGCCGAACCCGACCTACAGTCGCTTCGGACCCGACGGCAAGCTCAACCCGGGCTGGCTCAAGTACTTGCATCGGCTGATGCACATCGCCCGCAAGATCAAGCGCATCGACGACGCGGAGCTGCAAGCCGGGCTCGAAGAAGAGATCGCATTTCGAGTCCCGGGCGCCGCGGCAGCTCCGCTCGACGCCGGTGGCTCCGAAGCTCCCGCGCCTCCCGAGCTGGACGAAGACACCGGAACGCAGTGACACCCTCACGCGCCGTTCGCCCGAAGCGCCGTTCGCCCGCCGGGCTGAGGTCCGCTAGGCGCCCGAGCTGCGCTTGCGCCGCAGCTCAGCGAAGAAGGCCGAGAGCTTGGCCGCGCCCTCTTGGCCCATGAAACCGGCCTGCACCTCGAAGCGGTGGTTCAGCCGCGGATCGGTGCCAATCTGGAACAGCGAGACGACGGCTCCCGCTTTGGGGTCGCTGGCGCCGAACACTAGCCGTGCGATGCGAGCGTTGACGAGCGCGCCGGCGCACATGGCACACGGCTCGAGCGTCACGTAAACGGAGGCGCCTTCGAGCCGCCACCCCGGGAGCCCGCGCGTGGCCTCTCGGATGGCCAGCAGCTCGGCGTGGGCCGTCGGATCGGCGCGCTCCTCGCGGCGGTTGTGCTCTTTAGCCAGCACGATGCCCGCGGCCGAAACCACCACGGCGCCAACCGGCACGTCCCCGTGCAGGGCGGCAAGGTCCGCCTCCTCGAGCGCGAGACGCATGAAATCTTCGGGGCTGGCCGGCGGGCTCATGAACGCGACGGAGCCAGCGTGAGCGGAAACGTGCTGAGCCGCAAGGCCCGCTGCGCTTCATTCGTCGTCGAAGAACAAGGGATCGCGCCGCGCCAAGAAATCCTGAATCAGCGCCACGGACGCCTCCGCCAGGTCGTCGAAGCGCACGCCCATTCCGGGCGGCGTATCACTCTGTTCGTTGAACACGCGGATCCAGCGCACCTCACCGGTCGCGCGTAGCTGCGCGCTGTCGGGCAAGTTGATGGTCAGCTCGATCTTCGACCCGACGGGTTTCAGCTTGTGGGTGGCGATGAACACGCCGCCCGCGGAGAGGTTTTCGGCAAAGCCCGCGTAGAAATTGTGGTCGCTGCCCACCGTGACGTCGAGGTCGACGGCAAAGCGTGAGTGTTCCCGGCGCGGCGCCGCGTCGCTCCCCGGAGCGACGGAGCGGATCGTGGCTTCGGAGCGCAGCCCGGGTTCCTCGAGCGCCTCCTCCTCGCTTGTGCCGTGTTTGCGCGCCGCAAGATCCATGGCCATGAGCGCGAGAACGGCGCGTTGCGCCGGGGCTTTAGTGCCAAGCCCGCCTCGGCCCGAAAGCCGCGCGCCGGGCCCGGCAAACAGCCGCTAAAGCCACGGATTGATGCTGGCTTCACCGCGGTGCAGACGCAGATTTTGTCCTAGCCGGCGGGCAACGAGCAAGCACGTGAGAGAGGTCGCCACGAACAGTGCCAGCGCAATGACACCTCGGTAGGCCGACAGCACCAAGCCTTCCGCGCCGATTGTCCACAGCTTGGCCGCGACCGGCAGCACGAGCGACGCCGGCAAACCGACGCGCAGCAGCGCGCCGCGACACTGCTCCACGCTCACGCGGCCGAGCGCCCAGCGCAACGTGGCCACCACCAGCACGACACCGAACGTCTTGACCACTAGGAACGCCGCCCCGGTCGCCATGCGGCTCGCGGAAGTCAGACGGTCGAGCTCGGATAGCCAGGGCACGGCGAAGCCGCCCAGCAGCATGATGCTGAGCAGGCCAGCCGACACCACGAGGTGCGCCCACTCGACCGCGGGCAGCGCAGGCCAGCGCCTCGAGGTGGGCCTCGGCAGGCTCGAGCTGGCGCTCGACGCCAGGGTACCTTCTGGCACCAGCGCGAAGATGCCCAACAAGAGCGCCATGAAATGGATGGGCGAGGCGAACGCCAGGAAGCGCCAGGGCATGCCGGCCTGTGCGCTCGCAAAGTCGTCGGCGCGCAGGCTGCGGACGGAGAGCACGCCCACCAAAAGCGCCGACGCCAGCGGCAGCTGAGCCACCAGTACCCACAGGGCTCGCCGCAGCCCGGATACCGGCGACAGCTTGTCGTGGCGGCCCAGCTGAGACAGGAACCCGGCCACGGTGAGGGCGCTCCCGGCGGCCAGGAGCAGGATCGGTAGGTCGAGCTCGCGCGCCACGAGCGGAACCGCCAGCGCTCCCAGCGCCAAGAGCGAGCTTGCCAGCGCGACGCCGAAGTAAGCGGCGGCGCTATCGGGCAGGGCTCCAGACAAGCCGCGCGCCACCGCCGCCCAATGCTCCCGGCGCAGCCGCGGCTTTACTCCACGCCCGCGGCTGCGTGACGAGACCGCCAGCGCGAGCCAGGTCGAGAAGCGCCCGAGCGGAGACAAAGCCAACAGCAGCGCCAAGAGCGCGCTGCCGACCAGCGCGAGGGCGGGAGTCAGATCGGACAAGGTGCCGGGCTTGAACTCGGCGACGTCGATGGCCATGACCGCGCCTTCACTCACGCCGCCGCGGTGCAGCGCGATACGCGCCGTGCGAGCGCGCGGGGGCGGCACGAAATCGGAAATGGCGCCGAGACGCACGCCCGACAGCTCTTCGAGCACGTCGCCGTCCGCGAGCCCGACCTCGGCCGCGCGCCCTTGCGGATCGAGCTTTTGGATGCGCAGGGGCCCGTTGCCGTCGGCGCGGATGGTGACGCCCAGGAAGGTCGCGAAGCGCTCGCCCTCTTGCACGGCGAGCGCGCGGTTGTCTTCGGATTCGTGGCTGGGCTCGATGTCGAGCACGACGCCTTGGAGCGAGCCGGCGACGGGCGGCGCGCCGCTCTTTCGCGGCGCGAACGCGGCCGTGACGTCGCCGCGGAAGGTGGCGTGGGCGCCGTCGTCGCGTCCACAAAATGCGCTGACCAGCTCCTCCGGAATCGTCGCCTCGAGCACGTGCGGGGTCGAGGTGTTGGCGGGAATCGAAACTTCGACGTCGTGCATGGCCATGCGGCCCGGCCGAAATACGTCGCCGCGGAACGTCAGCCGCGCCACCCGACCTTCGGGGAAGCCAGCCCCCGTGAGCTCCAGCTTGTCGCCCCGGCCCACCTCGCGCGCCGAAAGCTCTGTCAGCTGGAGCAAGCCCGGGCCCGAGCCCGGAGACGAGCAACCCAGCACGATGGCGGCCAGAGCGAAGAGCGAAGCCCTCACTCGGCTCGTATACAGGCTGCGCCCCGAATGGGCGAAAATTTGGGTGGACCGACGCGCCCGTGCTTTAGCTCCAATGGCCGCGAGGAGCCCTGCCCATGGATCAGCACGACCTCTTGATCAAAATCCGCGAGACCCACACGGAGATTTCGTGGCTGCAGCCGTTCCGCGATCTGGGTTTGATCCCTAATCCGGCCGCGTCCGAGGTCGCGCTGAAGCGCGCCGAGAAGCGCCTCAAGCACCCCCTGCCGCCGTCGTATCGAGCCTTCTTGGCTCTCCACGACGGCTGGCCGCGCTTCTTCGACGGAGCAAGCTTGCTCGGCACCGCTCATCTGGGCCATCGCAAGTACGAGGACCTGGCGCGCGCGGCGTTCGAAGCCGCCGAGACTCCGCTGCCCGAGCTTGGCCCCCCCCGCCGTCCGCGCGCTCGCAACCTCATCCCGTTCGGCGCAGACCTGGAGGGAACGACCCTGTTCGCCTTCAATCCGTCGGTAACGCGGGCCGACGGCGAGTACGAGGTCATCGCTTGGGTGAACGAGCTCGGCGTGCGACACCCGAGCTTCTCGGCCTTCCTCGAGTGGATTCTGGAGCTCGGGGAGCAAGACCAGGCCGATTTGACGGCGCCCAAGCTCGCCCGCACCGCCTGAACCGCCGGCCCGCAGCCTGGATGGGCCGAAAAAGGCCTCGGACGTGGAGGCTTTTGACCGGCATGACGCCGCGCGCCATACTCAGAGGCTGCACCAGCCATGAGCAATGAGCCCGACATCCCTGCCGCGGACGAGTCGGAAGAGTCCGCGGACCGGCGCATCATCAAGCGCTACTCGAACCGCAAGCTCTACGACACGCGTGGCTCGAGCTACGTCACCCTCCTGCAGATCGCGGAAATGATTCGGAACGGCGAGGACGTTCAAATCATCGACAACGCGACCAAGGAGGACAAAACCGACGTCACGCTCGCGCTCATCATCTCGGAAGAGCTGCGGAACAAGCCGCGAGCCATCCCCATCCCCACGCTGAAGGCGCTCATCCGGCACCGCGGAGAAAAGATCCTCACCCAGCTGCGGGAGGGGCCGATCGGCAAGCTCATTCCCCCGGGTAAGGACGAAGCGGAGGGCAGCCGCTCTTCTGCTCCCCCTGCCGCCCGAGAGGACGACGACATGTCAGACGCCAAAGAATCCAAGGGTCTGCGGGCCACCTTCGAGCAGTGGCAGAGCGCGATTGACGAGCGGATTCGCACAGTTCTGCCCAATTTTGCTGCCTTTCGCGACCTCCAAAACGAGGTGAAGCGGCTGGCGGACCGGCTGGACGAGCTCGAAAAGCGGAACAAAGACGGCGGCTCGCCGGGCCCGGAATAAACGAGAAATGGCCTCGGTTCCAACCACGACCCCCTAATGAACCGCCCCGGCCGACTCACGAGCAAAGCCTTCGAGACCGACGCCATGGCGGAGCTGCCCGCCCTGTTGGGCGTCGCCACCCGCCTCACCAAGAACCCGGCCGATGCCCAGGACTTGGTCCAAGACACCCTGCTCAAGGCCATGCGGGCCCGCGACCAGTTCGAGGCGGGCACCAACCTGCGCGCCTGGCTGATTCGAATCTTGATGAATACGTTCATCAACCGTTACCGCCGTGGCGGTCTCGAGCGCAGCGTGTTGGAGGGCCCCGACGCCGATCCGTTGGCCGACGGTTGGATTAGCGCGCAAACGATGGAAGCCATGCGCGATCCGGAGTCGCAAGCGCTGCGGCCCATGCTGGCTTCGGAAATTGGCCGCGCGCTCGACGAGCTCCCGGAAGATTACCGCACGGCAGTGGTTCTTTCAGACGTGGAAGAGCTGTCGTACAAAGAAATCGCCGACGTGATGGGTTGTCCCATCGGCACGGTCATGTCGCGGCTGCACCGTGGTCGCCGCTTGCTCAAAGGGCGCCTCTACGAGCACGCTCGAGCCATGGGCATCGTAGGGCCCGAAGCGGAAGTGGGCGAGACTCACAAAGGCGAAGCAGTGGTCGAGCTCGACCAGTACCGCGAGCGGGCTCGGAAGGCGGTGCACTCATGAGCGCGTGTCGTCACTTCGTGCCGTTGCTCGAGCCGTTTCGCGATGGTGAGCTGAGCCCGTCCGAGGTCGTAGACGTAGAGATGCACTTGGCCGAGTGCGAGCGTTGCGCCGAGCGCGTGCGTCTGGCCGAGGCCATGCGCGTCAGCCTGAAAGAAGTCGTGCGCGGCGGGGCGCAGGTGCCTGCGGCGTTCGAAGAGCGGATTCGCCTGGCTTTGGCCGCCGAGCGTGAGCGCGAAGAACGGCGAGATCCGACGCACGACGCGCAGATCCGCATGCTCAGTTGGCGCAGCATCGTGCCGATTGCGGCGGCGGCGGCCGTGGTGATGGTGTGGGCGGGCAAGGCCAACAACCGCACCACCGACGTGGCTTCGGCCAAGGCCAGCATGTACCAAGCGTCATCGCCGGCCAGCATCGAGAAGCTGCTGGAAGACTTGGTGAGCAACCACGAGCGCTCTTCACCGCAATACACGGAGCAGACGTTGCTGCCGCAGCTGGAGACCGAGGTGGGCGTGCCGGTGCGGCTGCCGAACTTCAAGCAGTTCGGCGCCCATTGGGAAGGCGTGAGCGTGGTGCCGGTGAGCAATCAACGGGCGGCTTCGCTCCGCTACCGCATCGCCGGCCACAAGTTGACGGTCTACGTGTACGACGCCGCGCGCGTACCGGTAGGTTCCATGTTGCAGCAGCGCCTGGTGCGCAACGAGCCCGTGTACGTGGGCTCGCGGCACGGCGTGTCGATCGCCGCGGCCGAGCGCAGCAACGGCGTTGGCTACGCGGTCGCGACCGACTTGAACAAAGACGAGAGCGCAGAGTTGGTCGCGGCGCTCTACTGAGCTTGGCCGTTCGCCACGAGGGCCGAGCCTTGCTTGCGCGGGTCTGCGGCTCCGGAAAAGACGCCATTTTCGCGAACCACCAGCTGCACGGCGTTGCTCGAATCTTTGCTGAGCCACAGCTCGCCGCGCGCCGTTAGGTCTTCGCCGTGGGGCGTGGCCAGCGCGGACTCGAGCCAGAGAGTATGGCCCGTGCGGGGGGAGGGGATGGTGAAGCGCGGCGAGGCAACGGCCGCTTCGGCGGACATGCCGTAGACCAAGCGGTTCAGCAGCACTTGGGTCACGTTCGGGGCGATGGTGAGGGCGCCCGAGCCGCCCAGCGCGGCTACGGGCGCGCCGTTTTCGACCACCAGCGTCGGCGACATGCTGGAGACGGGGCGCGCCCCAGCGCGAGCCCGGTTCGGGCTCGCGGCGAGGCCGAAGACCGCCACTCCGCTCGGCGGAGTGAAGTCGGTCAGCTCGTTGTTGAGCAAGATGCCGCTCTGCTCGGCCACTACCTTGGCGCCGAAGGCTTCGTTCACCGTCGTGGTCAGGCTGACCCAATTGCCGTCGGCGTCGGCGGTGACGAGGTGGTGGGTTCCGGCGTCCTCCAAACCGAAGCGCGGTTGGGTGTGCGTGCGCTCTGCGGAGATCAGCGCTTTTCTGCGAGCCAGGCGGGCCGGCGCCAGCAAGTTTTTCATGTCGACCGGCGTGAAGGCGGGGTCGCCGAAGAAACGTGCTCGATCGGCGAACGCGCCGCGCATGGCCTCGGCGAGCAGGTGGACGCGTTTGGACGGCTCTTCTTTCAGCGCGCGGAGCTCGGCGGGCTGAAACAGCGACAACGTCTCGACCAGCAGCAGGCCTCCGGCGGAGGGCGGCGGCATGGTCAACACTTGCTTGCCGCCCCAGTTGATGAGCAGCGGCTCTCGTTCGACGACGCGATAGTTGCCGAGATCCGTCAAGGCGAGCGCGCCGCCCGCGCCCTTTACGGCTTGCACGATGTCGCTGGCGACGGGCCCTTCGTACAGGCCGCGCTTGCCCTCGGCAGCGATTCGAGCGAGCGTCTTCGACAAGCGGGGGGAGCGCAGGGTGGCGCCCAGCGCCGGCGCGCGACCGCCGGGCAGGTACACGCTGCGAAAATGTGGTGAGCGCGCGAGCGGCGCTTGCTGCTGACCGGTGACCTGCGTAACCGTGTGTGCTTCGGCCGCGAAGCCGCGGGCCGAGAGCGTGGCGGCTCGCATGACCAAGTCACGCCAAGTGAGCTTGCCGAAGCGCTGCTGCAGCTCGAATAGCCCCGCGACCTCGCCCGGAACGCCTACGGTTTGGCCGCGTTTTTCCGGCGGGATGGGCCGTTGATCGAGCACCGTCGCGTCGATGGCGGCAGGCGCCGTTTCGCGAAAATCGAAGACGTAGGGCTTCTTGTCGCGGGCCGACCAGACGAGCGCGAAGCCGCCCCCGCCGATGCCGCTGGACGACGGGTTGGTGAAGCCTGCCACCAGCGCCGCGGACACCGCCGCGTCGAAGGCGTTGCCGCCAGCCGCTAGTACGCGGCCGGCCTCGCGCGTGGCGCCCGCGGTCTCGGTGGCGACGCCGTAGCTGAGGGTTGGCGGCGCTGCGCCCACGTTGGGCACGAAGGCGCACAGGCTGGCCAGAGCGGCTAGCCCCACCAGCGTGACGGGGAGCCAGCGCGGAGTGGCGCGAGCGGGTTGATGGGGCTTCAGCAAGGGTGGAGGCGAATCTTAGCGCTCAGTTGCCACGCCGGAAGGGGGGCCGTATGAAGCAGGCATGCGTTTCTTGTTCGTGATGGACCCGGCCGAGACCATGACCTCGGACAAGGACACCACATTTGCGTTCTTGCGGGGGGCTCGCGCGCTGGGCCACGACGCTTGGCACTGCCTGCCCCAGCACGTTTCGCTGCGGGGCGCCGACGGTTTTGCCACGGCGCGGCCCATCCGGGTGAACGATAGCGCTCCCCACGTGGAGCTGAGCGCGCCCGAGCGGCTGGAGCTGGCTGCGCTGGACGCAATTTTCATCCGGAAAGATCCGCCGTTCGACGCCGGTTACCTGTACCTCACGCAGCAGCTCGATCGGGTGAAGGACCGCGTGCTGGTCGTCAACGATCCGCGCGGCGTGCGTGACGCCAACGAGAAGCTGTTTGCCTTCAATTTCCAAGAGCATACCCCGCGTTCCCTGGTCAGCGCGAGCCGTAGTGAGATCCTCGACTTCGTGAGCGAGGTCGGAGGCAACGCGGTGCTCAAGCCGCTGGATGGCGCGGGCGGTAGCGGCGTCGTCACCATTTCTGCGGGCGATCGCAACGCGCGCTCGCTGGTCGACATTTGGACCCACGAAGGCAAGCGCTTGGCCATCGTGCAAGAGTACCAACCGGCCGTGCGAGTCGGCGACAAGCGCGTGCTGCTCCTGGACGGCCGCCCGCTGGGCGCGATCTTGCGGGTGCCGCGCGAGGACGACGTGCGCGCCAACATCCACGCCGGCGGCACCGTGGTGCCGACCGAGCTCACCCCGGCCGAAGCCGCCATCGTCAGCGCGGTCGGCCCGCGCTTGGTCGAGCACGGCCTCTTCTTCGTGGGGCTCGATCTGATTGGCGAAAAGCTGATCGAGGTGAACGTCACCAGCCCCACCGGCATTCAAGAGCTGGCTCGCTTCTTGGGCCGCCCCGTCGAGCAAGACGTGATTCGCTGGGTCGAGGCCAAGGCCCGCGCGCGCGCCTGAGCGCTGCCACAAACTTGGCCGAAAGTGCCTGCCGGTGCAGGGTAGGCCCATGGCCCGGCGCTGCGAAGTTTGCGAAAACCTCTCGCCCGAAGCTCCCGCCACGCGGCGCTTGCAGCGGTTTTTCGTCGAAGGGCGCGTCTTGGCGCTATGCGCTGAGCACGCCCACACGTTCCGCGAGCGGAGGCCCGACACCCTCGAGGGCGTGGCGCAGCTGTTCCGCGAAGAGGACGGCCAGCGGTCGCTGGTTTCGCGGCGTGCACCGCTCGACCGGCGTCAATTCCCGATGCGACCCGAGGGACGACGCCGTACGGTCGGGCGTCGCGCCAATGAGCACGGTTAGCCTATAACGCCGCCATGGCCCGCGGTCTGCGCCGTGGCGGAAGCCCTTGCCGATGAGCGAGACGTCGTCGAAGCCTGCGGGCGAGGTCCTCTCGAGTTGGCTTTTGCTGCTGGCCGCGCTGGTGGCGTCCGTGCTGCTCGCGCGTCGCGCCAACCTGCATCCGCCGCGCCCCGTGGGCGAAGTCGACATCGTGAGCGCGGTTCCGCTCGGGCCCGAGCTGCTCGTGACCGCCGACGTCGCGGCCCTGAGCCCGAGCGTCGCCCTCGAGCTTCTGCGAGCCGGCGGGGGCGCGCTGCTGGGGCTGCGTGATTTGTGCGGATTCGAGCCGGTTTTGGCGCTGAAGCGCGTCGCGTTTGCGCTGCCGCCACGGAGCCGAGCGGCGCCAGGCGCGTCCGATTTCGCGTTCATTGCGCAGACTTCGCTCGAGCCCGAGCCGGTGTTGCGCTGCGCCGAGCAGGTGATCCGCAAACGCGGCGGGCAGCCGGCGCGCTCCAGCCTCGGCCGCTTCACCTCGGTGCGCGACCAAACCAAGCCGCTCGGCGAGGTGGCCATCCGCGACGATGGCCTGTTCGTGCTCAGCGGTGGGCAGTACTTTCGTGACGTCGTGGACGCAGCCAACGGCGCCGCCGCGGGCGACGAGGCCGCGCGGCTGCGCAGCCAGCTGCACGCGGCCGTTCGCCGCCGCCTTGCTCCGAGCCTTCTGCTCGTTTCGCTCCTTCCGGGCGCCACGTTGCCGTTCTCGGACGTGAAAGCGCTGGGGCTAGGCCTGGAGGTTGGGCAAGACGTGCGGCTACGTGGTTTCGTCGGCTGCGCTTCGACGACGGCGTGCGGCGACGCGCGCCGGCTCATCGAGCAGCTGAAGGATGACGTCGCGCGCGACGCGGGGCTGTCGGGCCTGGAGTCGCTCGAGGTGGCCGAGCACGGCGTCGAGCTCGATGTTACCGGCCGTTTGCCGCGCGAGCAGCTGGCTCCGCTGCTCGCGCAGCTGCTCGCGCCCTGAGAAACAATGGCTACTTCTGTTTGCTGTCGCCGAGCAGGGCCGGCAGCACGTCGGCGGGGGCACCCAAGCGCGCCACGCTGTCCAGGTGATGAACCAAGAAGCTGCGGTTGTCGGTGACCGAAAGGTTCTGCATCTCCAGCGCGCCGATGCGATCACCCGGGGTGAAGGCGGCGTCTTCGACGCGTTCCATCGACAGCTTTTCGGGGCCGTACGCCATGTACTCGGCTTGCGTCGCCAAGATGGAGTAGTCGTCGCCGCGGCGCAGCTCGAGCTTGACCGAGCCGGTGATGCTGGGCGCGATCCAGCGCGTGAGCCCGTCTTTCAGCAGCATGGCCTCGGGGTCGAACCACTTGCCCTCGTACAAGATGCGGCCGAGCCGGCGCCCGAGCGTGAAGTACAGATCGAGCGTGTTCTCGTTGTGGATGGCCGAGAGTAGCCGCTCGTACACGATGTTGAGCAGGGCCATGCCGGGCGCCTCGTAGATGCCGCGGCTCTTGGCGTCGATCACCCGGTTTTCGATCTGGTCGCTCATGCCCAAGCCGTGGCGCCCGCCGATTCGGTTCAGCTCGCTGAACAGCTCGAACAGAGAGGCGAAGCGCTTGCCCGAGATGGCCACGGGAATGCCGCGCTCGAACGTCAGCTCGACCTCTTCCGGCTCGATTTTGCTGCTCTGCTTCCAGTGCGCCACACCCATGATCGGGTCGACGATGTGCAGGCCCTTGTCGAGCTGCTCCAGGTCCTTGGCTTCGTGGGTCGCGCCCAGCACGTTCGAGTCGGTGCTGTAGGCCTTTTCCGTGCTCATGGTGTACGGCAGACCGACCTTGACCAGGTACTCGCTCATCTCTTTTCGGCCGCCGAACGCGTCCACGAATTTTTGATCCAGCCAAGGCTTGTAGATCTTGAGGTTCGGATTCGTCAGGATGCCGTAGCGGTAGAAACGCTGGATGTCGTTGCCCTTGTGGGTGCTACCGTCGCCGAACACGTGCACGTCGTCTTCGCGCATGGCGCGGATGATGGCGGTGGTGGTGACGGCGCGGCCGAGGGGCGTCGTGTTGAAATACTTCTTTCCCCCGCTCGACAAGTGGAACGCGCCACACTGAATCGCGGTCAGGCCCTCTTGCACCATGGCTGCGCGGCAGTCGATCAAGCGAGCTTCGACCGCGCCGTGCTCGAGCGCCACGCCCGGAATGGTCGAGCAGTCCTTCTCGTCCGGCTGCGCCAGGTCAGCGGTGTACGAGTAAACCTTCATGCCACTGCGGCTCAGCCAGGCTACGGCGCAGCGCGTGTCGAGCCCTCCCGAAAACGCGATGCCCAAACGTGTGCCCTCAGGCGGCAGCGTGCGATAAATCCGGCTCATGCGGCCGGTCCTTAGCATCACGCCGTAGTCTCGTCAGCACACGCGCGTGCGCCCCCGATAAACGAGCAGCGGACGGCCAGGAGGGCAGGAGATTCTAGATGTTTCGCCGCGCCATTCGGCGCGCCCCACCGCGATTCCGCCGCCCTACAGGACCGCGCCCACGGTGATGATCTGGTCCGTCGGGCGGAGCAGGTCTTTGTCCTCTTCGCCTTCTTTGCGGACGCGCTTGCCGTTCTTGTCCACGACCTCGACCGCCACTTCGATGGCCACGGTGGCGGGCTCGTAGGTGCGGAAGCCCAGGTCGAGCCCGGTGAGCCCCGCGATGGTCTCGGGCACCCATTCCTGGACGAGCGGATCGTTGAACGAGCGGTTTTGCCAGTGGAAGGCGTGGTTCGTGTAGGTGACGGTTGGATCTTCCATGTCCTCTGGATCTGCGCCCTCGATCACCGGAGGGTTTTTGATGAGATCCATGACGGTGGCCAGATCGGTCGCCATCTCTTGCAGGTCGGCGTAGGTGAAGGTTCCGTGGACGCGCGAAGCGGCGCCGCTGCCCTTGCCGCCCACGATGTAGCGTTTGTCGATGCCCGAGAAATTGGGCATGTACTCTTCGTTGTCGGCGTCGGTGAGCTGCAGGCCGGGGTAGTAGCGCCCGAACTCGTTCCACGGATCGACGAGCAGCTCGACGACGTGCTCGTCTTCGTCGAGGTTGCTGATCGTCCACGTCACCTGCACGTCGATGTCGTCGGTCGTCACCCACGGACGACGGCCGTAGGGCTCCGTCTTGATGGCGTTCAACTCGCCGCGCGTTGCGTTGGTCGGCCTGAGGATGGGAAAAGCCATCCCTTTTTTGACTTCGAAGATCTGCAGCTCGCCGTCGTCGTAGATGGGCTCGACGTCTTTGGTCATGCCCACCTGCACGATGGGCAGGCTCTCTTCGTGGTCTTGCTGGCCGCAGCCGACACTGAGCGCGGCCACGAGCCCTAGGGCTATCAGGGTGGGGCTCGCGGACCCCGAAAAGGGGCGCCGGACCCCGCTGGCCCGAGCTTGAAACCGCCGGATTTCTCGCATGATTTGACTCCGGATCACGATGGTCTCTGTCACTTTGCCAGCCGCGTGCCAGCCGTTCGGCTCACTTCTTCGAGGCTCGGAACGCGAACGGGAAAGCGGCGTTGGTGGGCTTGTCGGCAGCCGGGAAATGCAAGCGCTGGAAGGTGCGCAGCATGCAGCCTTCGACGCGCGGGTTCTTGAGTGACGACCCCGTGACGTTGGCCGACGACACGTCACCGCCCGGCGAGATGCTGAAGGCGATGCCAACGTTGCCCTTGAGCGTGGGGTCGTGCGCGGACGCCATCTCGAAGCAGGCTTGGAAGGCGCCCATGCGTGACATGACGACGCGCTGGATCTGCGCCGGGGTCAGGCCTTGACCAGCGGCGGCCTTCTGCGCGCCCGCGACCTTGCGCTCGCCATCGCCGCCGTTGCCGCTGCCTTCACCGCTGCCCAGCCCGCCTTTGCCGTTGCCGCCCAGGCCGCGTCCGCCCGGTCCGCCCGAGCCGCTACCGAAACCGCCGCCGCGCCCCGGCCCCCAGCCGGTGTCGAGCGTACCGGAGCCGAACGGCACGCCGCCTTCTTCGGTGCCGCCCCCGGCGTTGCCGCCGCCGCGCAGGCCCGTGCCGCTGCCGGCGCCGAGCACGATGTCGTCCGAGCGCAAGCCGCCGAGGGCGTCCGCGACCGAGCTGATCGTGCCGAGCGTCTTCTTCACTTCGTCGCCCACGTCGCTGGATAGGGCTTCGGCCATGCCGCCCAGCCCGGCGCGGATTTCGCCAGTCTGGTGCGTCTCTTTGGCGTCGCCGTTCTTGCCCAGCTTGCCTTCGTCGCCTTTGATTTTCTTCCCGCCACCTTGCGGCTTCGGATCTTTGGCGCCTGGATCTTTGACGCCTTGCCCCTTGTCGTCTTCGGCCTTGCCGGTTTGAGGCGGCGGAACCTCTTCTTCTTGCTTGATGTTGAACTGCAGCAGCAGCTCGGCTTGGCTCGTAAGCTCGAGCGGCTTGGGAATTTCGCGCGGGGTCTGGGTGGCCCACAAGAGCGCTAGGCCGCCCACCACCGCCACTCCCGCGAACAAGAACGAAAACAGAAACCCCCAGTCGACGCGCGGCTTGCGCTTGATGGCCGGGACGACGTTCGAGAATTGGAAGAAGACGCCGAAGTTGCCGTACTGGACGAGCCCGTAGTCGCCGGCCACGATGGGAATGGGCGCGCCGACGCGGCCCAAGTCGGCCGGATCTTCTCTGCGCCCGCGCAAGTACACTTCGCCCCCCGTGGCGCCGCGCGCGTCGAGCTCCCAACCGGCGCCCACGGCGCGAATCGGCAGCTCGGACACGGAGGCGCTGTCGGGCTTTGCCACCACCGCGCCCTCGCCCTCGCCAATTTTGAGCGAGCGACCGGGCGTGAGGTAGTCGGTGGCCAGCACGGTGGTGCCCCACACGGCCGCGGCCCTCAAGCTGACGACAGGGACCTGCGCTTGGCTCATTGCAGGGCGGCGCTCCGCCGCGAGTCCGAAAGCTCACCCAAGAACGAGCGGTGCCCGAGCGCGCCCGCCTCGAACTCGGCGCGCACGCGGCGCAAGAAGTAGATGACCTGCGGAGACTTGAGCCGCCCTTCGACCTCGACGGTCTCGAACTTGTAGGTCTTCACACCTTCTTTGTCTTCTTTGACCTTCACGTCCGCGGCCGACTGGCTCTTAGTCGCGCTGGTGCCGGCGGCCTTCACCGAGTCTTCTTTGCTGGCGGCTTTGGCGTCTTCGGCCGTCGGTGTCTCGTCGGGCTCGTCGCGCTCTTTGGCGTCGTGCTCGCGCTCTTGCCCCTTCTCGGTCTCTTTTGCTTTGCCCTTCTTGGGCTTCGCGGGCGCCGGTTTGGCGGCAGGCTTTGCCGCCGCTGGCTTGGCCTTCACCTTGGGAGCGGCGTGAGCAGAGGCGCCGCCGGCGAGCAGCGCGGCCACCGAGAAGAAAACGATCCAGCGCCCTACCATTCGAGCCTCCCAGCATAGACAGAAGCGGCAAGTCGGGCCAACGCCATTGCGCACGGCCGCGCCGTGAACCCGCGGCTCAGTACGCCCAGTACAGTGGCGGTGTTTAGAGGCGCGCGGGACGCCAATCATCCACGACGTTGCGTCGGCTCGCCGGACGGTCGTGCGCGCACCCACACTGTGCCACGCCGTCGCCTTTTTTCGTGGCCCCGCACTTTTAACGCAACGCGAGCCGGGAGCGCCCGAACAGCTTTCACGTGCGCAGCTCGCGGTGAGCAGCGACGCAATCAGGAGCTGTTACGATGTCTTTCTCAGCAGTGGGTGGAGGCTTTCAGGGCGGCGATGCGCTGCTGGCGTTCGCGGCGATTCAACAAGGCCGCATGAACGAGCAGATGACCGAGTCGATGCGCGTCGCCGACTTGCGCTCGCAGATGGCGGGCGATTTGGCGGATATCAAGGCGCACTTGGAGCAGGCCAATCAAGATCCGAAGCGCTTCCCGGACATGGCCAAGGAGCTGCAGGCGTTCATGGACAAGTACGGCAGCGAGCCGGAGCTGCAAGACATCACGTCGACGGTCGGCTCCATCGCCGAAGACGTGAGCGGCCACGTGAGCCACATCACCGACGCAAACCAATGCATGCAGGAGAGCTATACGGAAAACCACGACCTTTGGGAAAAAACTGGCCGCGTCGGCGTGGAGCCCGAGCCGCCGGTCCTCCTAGAAATTTCCCGCTACGACGACAAAGAGATCCAAACCTGGCTCGACAATATCACTCAGAAGCTCGATGCCGCCGGCACGAACGACCAGCTGGCGATGATTCACATCAAGCAGCTGAACGACAACATCAACAACAGCTCCGGCATGGTGTCGGGCATCATCGACAGTCGTCAGAACGCCACAGCGTCAATCATCAACAACATCGCGTGAGGTTCCGATGCTTTCCTCCGTATCGTCATCGTCGGTCAGCCCTCCGGCAACTCACGCGCCCACGGCTGGCCCCCGCGGCGCCAGCCCCGAAGCGCGGCTCCTCGCGCTGATCGTCGAAAATCAGCTCGTTCAAGGTGAATCTGCTCAGACTTCGGTGCACCTCGGTGAAGAGCAGCTGAAGCAAGTCCGTGAAGACATCCGGCATGCTTTGGCGGCCGCTCGCGAAGCCAGCGAAGACGCTGGCTTTTGGGGCAAGCTCGGCGATGTGCTCGACGGCGACATCGCGACCTTGGCCGAGGTCGTGGTGATCGCGGCGGCTTCGGTAGTCAGCGGCGGCACCGCGGCTGTCGTGCTCGGCGCCATTGCCGTCGCGTGCACATTGGCCTCCAAATACGCCGATGAGCTGGGCATTCCCAAAGACCTGGCCATGGGGCTGGCCATCGCGGCGGCCGTCACGTCGGTGGCTAGCGGCAACATTGCCGCTAGTAGCCAAGCCGCAGCGCTAGCGGGCGCCACCAATGGCGCGGCCGCCGTGGGCAGCGGAGCCGCTCAGGTGAGCCGCGTCGTGCAGGTGGCGCAAGAGGTGAAGTTTTGGGCCGGCGTCGTCGCTCCGGCCGCGACCGCCGGCGGAGCGGGCCTGCACTTGGTCGAGGGTTACTACGCGAGTGAAGCCGCCGAGCACGGCGCGGACGCTCACGGTGCGCAGGCCAAAGAACAGCTAACGTCGCTCGACATCGACGCGGCCGTCGAGCTGCTCGGCCGGGCGCTCGATCGCCAACTGGACGCCATGTCCGAAGCGGGCCAAACGCTCGAAGCCAATCAACAGAGCAAGCAGCTCATCGTCCAGAGTTTTCGGGGGATAGCATGACGACCATCAACGGCTCGACGACGTTCGCTCAATCGGGCGTGGGGCTCGACATGGAGGGGCAACTGGCGCTCCTCATCTTGGAGAACCAAGACGCGCAGCACGACGCGGCCGGCGCCGATAAGCAGCTGGCGCGTGACCGCTTCATCGCCGCTTCCGACAGAGAGGTCGCAGCGATGAGGGAGGAAGCCGACGACATCTTGCTCGGCGCGGTGGCGCAAGCCGCGGTCAGCATCACCGCCGCCACCATTCAGCTCGCTGACGCGGCCGACGCGCCCGACGTAGACGCTTGCGGCAGGGAAATCCAAGAGTCTCCCTGCGCCCCGATCGCCGCCGCGACCTCCAACGCGCTGAGCCAACCTTTGGGCAAAGTCTTGGGCGACTCACCGGCGGCCAGCGATCGCGCCGATGCAAGGCGGGCTGGATCAGACGCGCAGCAGGCGAGGTGGCAACTGGACGACGCGAACGACGCCATCGGACGTGCCCAGGCGCGCCAAGACAAAGCCATGGATTGGCTGGCGGCCGAGACCGCAAACCAGGCCAGCACCGAAACCGGCATCATCGCGGGCTTCGCCTGAGCTCGACTCGGCTCGGTCAGCGAGAGCTTCGGGACCACGGCCGCCGTTCCCGTCACCAAACGGCAAAATCGTGGCGCCCAACATCGGGGGGGCGGGGGGCTGCAGCGGCGCGGGGGGGCCCGCACGGGGCGGCTGCAGAGGGGGCGGGGGAAGCGAGGGGGAGGCGCGGACGGGGTCGGCGGGCGTTGGGCAGACGCCCGCCGGCCCTCACGGCCTGCAAAAAACGTCGATAAAAGCGGGCCTTCGCGCATGCCAACCAAACGTTCAGTACCGACGCAAGCATTTTCGACGACGTGTCCTTGCGAGTACGGAGGGCATGGACTAGGTTCCGCCGCCCACACTCCCATGGCCTACGCAGTTATCCGCACTGGCGGTAAGCAGTACCGAGTTGCCGAAGGTGACACCGTTCAGGTGGAGCTTCTGGCTGGCAACCCCGGCGACAAAGTTAAGTTCGACGACGTGCTGATGATCGGCGGCGATGCCCCGAAGTTCGGCACCCCGAAGGTTGCAGGCGCTGCAGTCGAAGGCGAGATTGTGCAGCAGGGTCGTGGACCCAAGCTCGTCGTCTTCAAATTCCGCAAGCGCAAGCGCTCGCGCCGCAAGGCCGGCCACCGTCAGAGCTTCACCGCGGTGAAGATCACGGGAGTGAAGGGATAAAGCCATGGCTCATAAAAAAGGCGGCGGCTCAACGCGCAACGGTCGTGGTTCCAACGCGCAGTATCGCGGCGTCAAGGTGTACGGCGGCGAAGCCGTTCGCGCCGGCGGCATCCTGGTTCGCCAGGTTGGCCAGACGTTGAACCCCGGTCGCAACGTGGGCGTCGGCAAAGATTACACGTTGTTCGCGCTGATCGACGGCGTCGTGGCCTACGAGCACGAGTCGAAGACCAAGAAGCGCGTCTCCGTCTACCCGCCCGCTCCCGCGAGCCCGGCGAGCTGACGAAGCTCTTCGTTACCGATATCGACGGCACGCTGGTCGGCGCCGGTGGCGAGGTGCATCCTCGCGACGCCCGGGCCATCAAGGAGCTGCTGCGCAAGGGCGTGCCGGTCGCGCTGTGCACCGGCCGGATGTTCTCCGGCACTCGAGAGCTGGCGGCGACCTTTCGGCTCCAGGGGCCAGTGGCTTGCATCGACGGCAGCCACATTTTCGACCTGCATTCCCGCGGCGAGCTGAGCTGCTCGGCCATTTCGGCGGAGGCGGCCACGTACGTGCGCGACGCGCTGGGCATGTTTCGGCCGGCCGCCTTCATGTTCTCGGGCGATCGCGTGATTCACGATGGTCACGGCGAAAGGTACCTGAGCTACCTCAGCACGTGGTCGGACGTGCGGCACCGCGTCCACGACGTGGTCCACCCCGAAACCTGGGCCGGCGAGACCAACGTCGCGGCCTTGGTGCTGATGGGCGACGAAGAGCGCGTGATGGGCATGGACCGCGCGCTGCACGGCGTCCCCGGCCTGCAGCACATCGTGTTCGAGGTGCGGCGGCCCGATTTGGTGGGCTCGTGGGGCATGGTGCTGCGCGCTTCAGGCGTCGACAAGGGCACCGCGGTAGAGTGGTTGGCCAAGCACTATGGCGTGGCCGTGGCGGACGTGGTGGCGGTGGGCGACTGGTTGAACGACGTGCCCATGCTGCGGCGCGCGGGCGTGAGCTTCTCCATGGCGCAAGCGCCGGCCGAGGTGCAGGCGGCCGCCAAGTTCCAGCTGGAAGCCGATATTTGGAGCGGCGGCGGCGTGGCGGAAGCCGCAGAGCGCGCCGGCTTGATCTAGCGCCCGCTTGCGAAGCGGTCAGGCTGGATGATCGGAGTATAGTCGCGGCGCATGCAAGCGTCGCGCGTCGCCGTGCTGCCGGCCGAGTTGGCGAGCCAGATCGCGGCCGGCGAGGTGGTGGAGCGCCCTTCCAGCGCGGTGAAAGAGCTGATCGAGAACGCGCTCGACGCCCAGGCCTCGCGCATCGACGTCGAAATCGAGGGCGGTGGCATCACGCGCTTGTCGGTGGCCGACGACGGCTTCGGCATGAGCGAAGCCGACGCGCGGCTCGCGGTCGAGCGCCACGCCACCAGCAAGCTACGCGCGTTTGCCGATCTCACCCGGGTCGCGACGTTCGGCTTCCGGGGCGAGGCCTTGCCCACCATCGCCTCGGTGAGCCGCTTCAACCTGCGCACGCGCGAGCGCGGCAGCGACGTGGGCACGCGCGTCTCCATCGATGGCGGCAAGCTGGTATCGGCCGAGCCCGTGGGCATGCCGAGCGGCACGCAGGTGGACGTGACCGATCTGTTTTACAACGTGCCCGCGCGCAGAAAATTCTTGCGCTCTACCGGCACCGAGTCGGGCCATGTTACCGAAGTGGTGGAGCAGGCGGCGCTCTCGCGTCCCGACATCACGTTCACGTTGACGCGTGACGGGCGGAAGGTGCGGGAGCTGCTGCGCGCGGGCGAGCGAGCAGAACGTGTCCGGCAAGTCTGCGACTTGGACGACCTGGCTACGTGTCAGGGCGAACGAGGGCCGTTGCGGGTCGAAGCGTTTCTGTCGCGGCCCGAGCAAGCGCGCGCCGGCGCGGGCGGGCTCTCGATTTTGGTCAACGGCCGGCCGGTGAGAGACCGCGCGATCTTGGTGACCATCGCGCAGGCGTACGGCAGCGTGCTCGAGCGCGGACGCTATCCGCGCGGCGTGGTTTACGTGGATTTGGCGCCGGAGCTGGTCGACGTGAACGTGCACCCGCAAAAGGCCGAAATTCGCTTTGCCGACGCGCGCGCGGCCAGTGACGCGGTCTATCAAATCTTGTCCAAGGCCCTGGTGAGCGCGTTCTCGCTGCCTCCGGTTTCGCGAGCCTCGTGGGGGCGCGCCCCGGCGCGCGTGGCCGAGCCGGCTCCCACGCCTCGCGAAGAGCCCGTCTACCGCCCCGCGTCGAGCAACGCGCGCGAGCTACCGTTCGACGCGCTCATGGCCGCGGTCCAGCGCCCCGCGCCGGTGCCGCCCGCTCCCGATCCGGAGGGCGCCCTTGAGCCCTCGCTCGTGGCGGCGCGCGATCACGCGGCCGCGCCGATTCGGCCGCGCCCCGAGGTGCCTTGGTCCAGCCTGCGCTTCATCGCACAGCTGCGCATGACCTACTTGGTCTGCGAGGGCGAAGACGGCATCTACCTGCTCGACCAGCACGCGGCGGCCGAGCGCGTGACCTTCACGCGCCTGCGCCGCGAGTATCAAGCGCGTTCGGTGCCTTCTCAGGCGTTGTTGTTTCCGTTGGTGGTAGACGTCAGCCCCGCCGAGCTCGAGCTCGTAGAGGAGCGGCAGAAAGAAATCGCCGAAGTGGGGCTCGACGTGCGCGCGCGCGGCGCCTCTTCGCTGAGCGTTCACGCCGTCCCGCGGCTGCTTTCGCGAGCCAGCCCGGAGCGCCTCTTGCGCGACTTGTTGACGGAGGTCTCGCGGAGCGGGGGCCGCGGCTTCTCGGACGCGGTCGATCTGGCCATCGCGACCATGGCCTGCCACGGCTCGATTCGCGCCGGTGACGCGCTCTCGCCCAGCGAAGCCAAGGCTCTGCTCGTCGCGCTGGACGACGCTGATTTTGCTGGCCACTGCCCGCATGGCCGACCGGTGGTCACGTTTTTGAGCTACGTCGAGCTCGAGCGCAAAGTAGGGCGGCGTTGAGCGCGACAGAGGCCAGCCTGGTGTGTGTCGTCGGGCCCACCGCCTCGGGTAAGAGCGCGCTCGCGCTGCGGCTCGCCGGCGAGCTGGGGGGCGAGATCGTGAGCGCGGACAGCATGCAGATCTACCGCGGCTTCGACGTCGGCACTGGCAAGCCCAGCGCGGCCGAGCGCGCGGCCGTGCCGCACCATTTAATCGACGTCGCAGACCCGCTCGAAGCTTGGGACGCTGCGCGCTGGGCCGACGAGGCGGTGCGCTCGCTCGGCGAAATTCGCGCGCGCGGTCGGGTGCCAATCGTGTGCGGAGGCTCCTTTTTGTGGGTTCGCGCCCTGATTTATGGTCTGGCCGAGGCGCCTCGGGGCGACGACGAGCTGAGGGCCAGGCACCGCGCCTGGGCCGAGCGCGAAGGTCGCCCGGCGCTGTACGCCAAGCTGCTCGAAGTGGACCCCCAGACCGCCGCGCGCCTCTCACCGAACGATTTCGTGCGGGTGAGCCGGGCGCTGGAGGTGCATGAGCTGACCGGCAAGCCCATGAGCGCAGTGCAAGCCGCCCACGGATTTCGCGCGCCGCGCTTCGCGGCACGCTTAGTGGGCGTGGCGCGCGAGCGTGCCGAGCAAGACGCGCTGATCGCGTCGCGTGTGCGCAGTATGCTGGCGGCCGGATGGGTGAGGGAAGTGGAAGGGCTGCTGGCGGCCGGCTTTGGCCAGGCGCGCGTGATGTCGTCGGTGGGCTACCGGCAAGTCGCCGAGGCGTTGGCCGCCGGTAGCGTCAGCGACGAAGCGGCGCTGGCCGAAGCCATCGCGCGGGCGACCCGCGTGTTCGCCCGCCGACAGCGAACTTGGCTGCGCGATCAACCAGTCGAGTGGTTGCCCGCGGACGCGACGAAGCTGCCGTGATATGCGGTGTCTTCCAGGCTCTCGGCCAGCGCGCTGCGAGTGAGCGGCAGCGCGCAGTCGAGCATGACGGCCAGCTCGTCGGTCTGCTTGGAGCCGACGCTGGCTTCGTAGGCGCCGGGATGCGGGCCGTGCGGAATACCGCGCGGATGGTGCGAAATACTGCCCGGTCCGACGCCGCGCCGCGAGGTGAAATTACCGCGCGAATAAAAGAGCACCTCGTCGACGTCGACCGACGAGTGAGGGTACGGGCACGGCACCGCCTGCTCGTGAAAATCGAGCGGGCGCGGGACGAAGCTGCAGATCAAGACGCCTTTGGCTTCGAAGGTGGCGTGCGCGGGCGGCGGCAGGTGCACCTTGCCGACCTTTGGCTTGAACGCGTCGATCGAGAACGCAAAGGGATACAAGCTGCCGTCCCAACCGACCACGTCGAGCGGCGAGGCCGGGAGCTGGTACTTCTGCAGCGTGCCCTGCGTCTTCAGCCAGAAATCTCGCAGCCCTTCGTCGCGCGGGGCGCTCAGCGCGGGCGCGCGAAAATCGCGGTGGGAGTAGGGCGCGTCGAGGCGCAGCTGGCCCACGCCGTTGCGGTAGCCGCTCGGTAAACCTAGAGGGTGACGTAGCTCGAGCACCAGCCAGTGCTGCGAGCTACCCGCGTCGAGCACGAAGCGGTGCAGCAGCGAGCGAGGTACGTACACGTAGTCGCCAGTCTGGTACGCGACGTCGCCCAGCAGTGTGCGCAGGGTGCCGGAGCCAGCGTGGATGAAGTACAGCTCGTCGCCGTCGGCGTTGGCGAAATAGAATGGATCGCTGCGCGTGGGCATGGCCAGGCTGAGGGCCACGTCGGCGTTCTCCAGCAGACGCCCGCGATGTCGCGGAAACGGCTCTAGCTCGAGCGCGCTCTGCGGGCTCACGTAGTGACGCCTCAGCAGCCGCTCGGGGCTGCTGGCGGCGGGCGGGAGCGAAACGGGCGGCTCGGCCGCGGGCGAAGCTTCGTGCGGGCGGCGCTCGTGATAGGCAATCGTGTAGGGGCCGTCGAAGCCTTGACGGGTGATGCAGTGCTCGTACAGCAAGCGCCCACCCGCTCCTTCGAGACGAGTGTGAGGTGCGTCGGGAATACGCCCACGGCTCTGCCGCTCCAGCATGTCAGGCTCCTTGCTTGGGTCGAGCTTCTTGCTCGCGCTCGATGCTCTCGAACAACGCCCGGAAATTGCCCGCGCCGAAGCCTTGGTCGCCCTTGCGCTGAATCAGCTCGTAGAAGAAGGGGCCGGCGCCGGCGTCTTGGTACAACCCCGCTGAGTCCTTCAAGAAAATCTGCAGCATGTAGGAGCCCTTGCCGTGGCCGTCGACCAGAATTTCCAAGTCGCGCAGCTCCTTCAGGTCTTCGTCGAGGGCGCCGATGGCCAGCTCCTCGAGCCGGCGGGGCAGCGCTTCGTAGTAGGTGCCGGGCGTGCGCATGAACTCGACGCCGCGCGCCCGTAATCGCCGCACCGTCGTCAAAATATCCGGCACCTCGAGCGCCAGGTGCTGGATGCCGTCGCCGCGGTGCTGTTCGTGAAAGGTGTTGATCTGCGAGGCCTTGAAATTGGGGCGATACGGCTCGTTATTGGCAAATTTGACGGACGAGCGGGGATCCCACATCACGACGGAGCGGAGGCCGGAGCCGTCGCGTAGCTCGAAGCGCGCGACGTCGCGGGTGTGAAATTGTACGTCCCACAGGCGCTGAAATCCGAGCACGTACTCCAGCCACAAAAGCGCCGGCATCATGGTCTGGAAATTGGTCGTGATGTGATCGACGCGCAGAACACCGGACGAGTTTTGGCCGCCGCGCGGCGGGTCATGCATCACGTAGCCTGGCAAGAGCCCGGCGTAGCCCCGGCGCTCGATGAAGCGAAAGGTCGTGTCGCCGAACGGAGTCGTGATCGAGAAGGTAGCGAGGGTGCCGGAAGCGTCTTCGAAGCGCTCCAAGTCGCCAATCGGCGTGCCGCCGCGGCGCTCCAACAGCTCGAAGGTGCGGGCGGCGTCTTCGACCCGAAATGCCACGGTGCCGACGCCGTCCGGGTGGTGCTTCAAAAAGCGCTCAGCGCGCCCGCCCGCCCCCTCGGGCGTCGAGCAGATGACGACATAGTCGCCAGCCTGAAATGCCAGCGAGCGCTGGCGTCCAGCGGCCGTGAGTTGCGGCCCGCTCTCACCGATCTCGCTGAAATCCAGGTGCTCGACGTAAAACCGGCGGCTGCGCTCCAGGTCGCGCACGTAGTAGTGCACGCCTTCGATGCCGAGGATGCCGAGCGGTTCGACTTGGGGCATTGAGCCTTAGTCTCCCACCGCGGGCGCTCCTCCTCAAGGTTCGGCGTCGGGCTGAGCCTCGGGGCGTGCGCCCTGGAAGGCGGGGAGCGCCTGTGCGTTCGCCTCGGCGCGTGTGAGTGTGGCAAAGGCGTCGAGCGGCAGGCCGAAGCGACGCGCATTGTAGAGCTGCGGCACGAGATAGATGTCGGCGAGGGTCGGGTTATCGCCAAACAGGAAGGCGCCCGCTCGCGGCTGGGCCAGCTGCTCGAGCGCGGCCAGCCCCTTTGCGATGAAATGACGCGCCCACGCCTCGTGCTCCACGCCGTGCTTCTTGAGCTCGGCGAAGGTGCTGGTGTTCTGGAGTGGCTGAATTCCGGAATTTACCAGCTCAGCCAAGGCGCGCACCTGCGCGCGGTCCTGGGCCGAAGCAGGCAACAGCGGCGGGTCGGGGAAGCGCTCGTCGAGGTATTCGATGATGGCCATCGATTGGACGAGATGGACGATCTTTCCTTCGTCTTCGAGCTCCAGCACGGGCACTTGGCGCTGCGGATTCACGGCCTGAAATTCGGGCCGATGTTGTTGCCCGCCGTCGCGCAGCAGGTGGACGGCCGCGTACTCGAACGGCAGCCCCTTCAAGCCGAGCGCGATGCGCACGCGGTAGGCGCAGCTGCTGCGCCAGTAGCTCCACAATTTCATGTACCCACGACCTCCTGATCGATGCTGCCGAAGGGCGCCGTGCCGTCCGCAAGCCGAAATTCGATGTGGACGCGGCTACCGACTTTCAAGAAAGGCGTTTGCGGTGCGCCGCTGGCGATGGTCTCGAGCGCGCGCTGTTCTTGCAGGCACGAAATGCCGCGCGCCAAATCAGCGTTCGAAATGGTGCCGCTGCCGACGATGGTGCCCGCGCCGAAGCGCCGCGTCTTGCAGATGTGCTCGATCAGCCGAAAGAACGAGAAGTGCATCTCTGGGCCCGTCTCTGGCTCGCCGACGCGCTCACCGTCCACGGCGACGAACATGGTGCCCAGCACCTTGCCGTCCAGCCAAGCGCCGCCCAATTCGTCGGGCGTGATGGCGAACGGGGCAAAGCCGGTGGCGGGCTTGGAGTTGAAGAAGCCGAAGCCCTTGGCCAGCTCTTCGGGCACCAGGTTGCGGTACGTCCAGTCGTTGAGGCACACCAGCAGCTGCACGTGCTGGGCGGCCGTTTCGGCGCGCGTACCCTGCGGCGTGTCGCCCAGCACGACGCCCAGCTCGGCCTCGAAATCGAGGCCGTAGCGCGGATCGACGAGCGGAAACGGGGCGCGTGGCCCGAGCATGTCCGACGCGCCGCCCTGATACACGAGCGGATCGCTCTCCAGGGTTGCGGGCGGCGGCGCATTGCGCGCGCGCCGCACCAGACGCACGTGGTTCAAATATGCGGAGCCGTCGACCCATTCGGTGGCGCGCGGTAGGGGCGCGGCCAACGCCGCCACATCGAGCTCGAAAGCGGCCGGGCTCCCCTTGTCGAGCGCGCGCGACAGCTCCGCGAGCGAGGCAGAAGTGCGTGGCCAATCGTCGAGCGCAGCGCGCAGGCTGCCTGCCGCCGCGCGCGCGTCGATGCCGCGGCGACCGTCGGCGCTGACCACGAGCAGCCGGCCGTCGGGCGAGCCGTCGCGCAGCGTTGCCAGGCGCATGATTACTCGCCGCGCAGACCGAGCGAAGCGTCGAGCAGCTCCAAGAACGAGCTGGGCCGGAACGCCTCGCGGACGGCGCCGAACGACTCGGGGCTGCCGGTCGGGATGGGCCGCGCGATGACTTCGGGCCCCGCGGGCGCTGCTTGAACCGGCACGATTTCCGGCGCTGCCGCGTGCGGCTGAACCGAAGGATACTGCGCCAACGACTCGGGCGGCGGCGGGATGTCGTCGTCTTGCCGGCGCAGGTGGGCTTCGAGCTCGTCGCGCGCCTCGGGCGGCGGCTGCAGATTGTCGTCGTAGCCACCGACCAGGGTGGGCCCCGGCAAGGGCGCTTCCAGCTCTTCGATGGCGGCGGCGGCGGGCGCGTCGACGCGTTTCGGCTCGGCGAGCTCCAAGCTGGGGCCCCGCGCCTCTTCGAGCTCGATGGTTTGACCGAGCTGCTCGGGCGTCGGGCCTCGTGAAACGCTGAGCCCAGCGTCGGCGCGCGTCGGGATGTCGAGCTCACCGCCCAGCAGCGCGTCGACGTCGGGCGCGCTCGGCGAAGTCATGCCCGTGGGCATGGGCGCGGCTTGCGGACCAGACTCGGGCGGCGGGGTTTTGAGCGGAACTTCGCGCTCGCCCTCGAGCTGGTCGGCGGCGGCCGCGAGCGCCTCGTCCATGGTGGAGGCAACTCGCGAGCGATGCGACGACGCGGGCGGTTGCTCCTCGGTGTCGTCGAAGTCGATGTCGACGTCCGTCGCGGCCGGGAGCGGAGTGCCCTCCGTGACCTCGACCAAGTCGTCTTCCGAGAGCTCTTCGGTGCCGATGGGCTCGGCTTCGGCCGCGATGGCTTCCACCGTGACCTCGGGGGCCGGCTCGCGCGGCGCGACCGTGACCCGAACCTCCGAGACCTCGGATTCGAGCGCGAACGCGTCGTCGATGGGCGGCGGGGGCGCGGCTTGCGCGGCCGACAGCGACACCAACGGAATGGGCTCGGCGTCGGGCGCTTGCGAAGGCGACCCTTCAGCCACCGGCGGCGCGCTCTCGAGCGCCACGTCGATGTCGACGGGCAGGGGCGAGGGCTCGGGCGAAATGCCCAGCAGGTCATCGACCGCGTCGAAGCTGGCGGGCGCGGGCACCGCGAATGGCGACGGTGCGGGCCCGGCTTGCGCGGGAGCCACGGGCGGGCTGGCCACGAAGGAGCCGCGCGGGCGCGCGGCGTTCCGCTGAATGCGCTCCAACAAGCCCTGCAGCTTCGAGATCTGTTCTTGGGCGCTCACGACATCCCCGTGTTGTTTTGTAGGCGGGTGAGCGCGTCTCCGTAGCTCACGCCCGAGCCGAGCCACTCGCTCACTTTGCTGGCGCTGGTTGCGTTGGTAATCAAAAAGCGCACCTGGCGATCGTCGCGGACGAGCTTCACGGCGCGACCGTCGCGGCCGAACGCCCGCTGCAGGGCGCCCTCGAGCACGGCGGCCAGCAAGCGATCGAGCTGCTGGCCGAAGGGGCCGCCCTCGATGGTCAGAACCAGCGCGCGTCCCCAGCGCTCGAGCCCGAGCGAGCCGAAGCCCAGCACGGCCAGCTCCCCGCCGAGGTGGTCCAAGACGTCTTCGAGCGCTGCGCTGGTGGCGCTGTCGCCCAGGCGGTCGGAGACACGGCGGCCGACGGCGGTGCCGAGCCGGCGCCCGAAATCGGAGAGAGCCTCGTCTCCCGCTGCGCGGCACAGGTCGATGAGCGCATCGGCAGGGACGAGGACGTGCTCGCCCCCGCAATCCACTCGGCCTCGCACGAGGTCGAAGTTGACGGAACCAGAGGGGTTGAAGCGGGTCGCCATCTGTGGTCGTGCGGGACGGCGTGAGGGCCGCGCTCGCAGAGCCGTCAGTATAGGGCGCGACTCGTCCAAACTGTCAATTCTTGTGGGTTTTTCCGTGCGCGGGCCGCCGGGCAGTGGAAAGGTTCTGTCCCGCGCATGCCCGCCGCCAACGAGCCCTTTTCTCCCGAGCTACGCGCGGCGCTCTTGCGCGTCCAGGGGGCGACGGCGGCCCAAGTTCACCGGTTACAGCTGGCTTTTGCGCAGCTCCTGCTGGCGCATGCGCCGCCCGCGGCGGCCGAGCAGCTCGCGCTGGCAAGCGGTTTCCTCGAGGGGCGCGTTCCAGCCGGGGCGCTTCATGAAGCGCGGCAAGACTGTTGGACCTACGTTGGCTCACTTGCCTGTGGCTGCTCCGTGGCCGACTCGGCGTCGGCCCACGCCATCATGACGTGCCTCGAGACCGACGCCGCCGCGCATTCGCCCGCCGGTCTCGCCGAGCAGCTGGAGCGCGCGCTGCGCTGTGGCGCCACGGAGGCTGAGCTGCTCGGCGTCCTCCACGGCGCGCATTTGGATTAAGCTGCGCAGGTGATGAGCAGGCGGCGGACGCTCGGGGCCTCGCTCTTCGCGAGTGTCGTGCTTTCGAGCTTGGCCTGGCACGCCAGCGCTCGTCCGCCGAAGCGTGACCCGCCGCTGCTGTTCGGCGGCCCCGTCGCCAAGCCCAAGGTGAAGTTGGCGCTCGACCCGCGCCTGCCAACCGGCACGAGCCTGCCCGCAATCGAGCCACGCCCGGCCCCCGTGGCGTCGCTGTGCTCGTTTTCCCGGCCGGTTTGCGTGCACGCCGCGGCCGCGGCCCAGCAAGCCCTGCTGCCCGGCGCCTTGCGGGCTCTCGAGCAAGCGTACGAGCGGCTCGTGCTCTCGCTGCGCTTGCCGGCTCCGTTGGCCGACGCGGGAGCGGGCGGTACCGACGCTCTCGATTGGTACCTGTTGGGCGAGCCGGTCGAGCTCACGGCGAGCGCCGAGGCCTTGTTGCCTGGCCGGATGGATCGCGCCCCCGTGTTCTGCCAGAGCGGGGGCGAAAGCGGCGCGCTCCTGGAGCGCCAGGCCGCGTTGTGCGTCGGCGAGGCGCTGGCCAGCTCGCTGGACGTGGGCGAAACACCGGCGGCTCGCCACGGCTTCGCGCTCGAGCTTTGGTGGATCACCGGCCGCAAGACGGCGCTCGACGTTCAGGTCATCGACGACGCCCAGCGCAACCCCGAAGCGGCGCTAGCCGTCGATGGCGCGCCCGAGCAGAGCGCGGTGGGGCGCTTCGCGCTGCTGCTCGAGATGCTCGAAACCACCCGCAGCGCGGCTTCGCCCGGCATGCTGAGCGCCAGCATGTTGTCCGCAGCGGCCAGCCGCACGCCCGCTAGCGCGGCGTCTTTCGACAACGAGCCGGACGTGTTCGACGTGCTCCGCCACAGCCTCGACGAAGAGCCGCCTCGCTACGCCGATCTGATGGTCGACTTCGCGCTGCGCCGCGCCTTGGCGGGGGACCGCGACGACGGCACGCGGCTGCCATCGTTGCTGTTCGCTGGCAGCTTTGCTCGGCCGCATTTCGATTGGGTCATCCCATTTTCTTCGCTGCCGCGCCGCGTGCTTTCGGGGCGTCCCATCGCGCCCAGCGGCGCGGAGCTGATTTGGCTCGAGCTCGACGACGCGCCGATGGGAGCGGCCATCGGCTTTCGGGCGGAGTGGGACGCGCCGGTGGCGTTTCAATGGCGGCTGCTCGCCATCGACCGCGAGGGGCGCGACGTGCGCCGCATCGACGTGACCTTTCAGGAGCGGGGCCTGGCCGCCGACGCGCGCGTGCTGCGGCTGGACGGGGCCAAGGCCATCATCATTGCTGGCGTCAACATCGGGGGTATCGACATGTCTTACCCCTTCGACCCGGACATTCGCCCGTTCGAGCCGAGCGCCTGCACGGTGTACTTGGTCTCGATGTAGGCTGCGAAGGTCTAGCGCTTCGGTGGCGCTTGCGGCCGGCCAGCACGAGCAGCGCCGCCCACAGCCACTCGCCGTGACCTGCCCGCGGCGCTACGCCGCAGCCGCCGTGGGGGACCGGTGAGCCCTCGGCCAGCCAGCGATCGGTGCCGATGCGCACCTGACGAGTGGCCAGCACTCGGCCGTCGAAGGACAAGCTCAGCTCGAGCTCTTCGCCGCCGCTGCCTGCGGGCGCCGTGACCTCGAAGCCGTACAGGCCGGGGGCGACACGGGTGGCCGGCTTCGAAAGCGTGCCGCCGCGGGCGCTCAGCGCGAGCCGCCGTTCGTCGAAGCCGTCCGCGATTCGATCCTTCGGATCTCGCAGCTCCAGCAGCCCGTGGAGCGGCTGGCTGGGATCGGGGTGGATGAAAGAGGCGGCCAGAACGATGCGGCTCACGCGGCTGGGCTCGCGCTCAATGGGCGAGTCTTCGGCGATCAGCGCGGCCAAAGTTCCGCGCAAATCCAGCTCGCCCGGGCCCGTTTGCTGCTCGGCCAAAATGGCGCCGGTGGGCTGGCGCGCGCCGGCCTGCAAGAGCGCGCGCAGCTGGCCCTGGCTGAGCTCCGGGCGGCGTTGCAACAGCAGCGCGATGGCGCCGGCGACGAGCGGCGCCGACATGGACGTGCCGCTCGTCACCGCGTGCTTTCGATCGTCGATGACGAAGCACTCGTAGTCGGGCGTTCCGCAGCGACCCTGGCTCGCGAACACGCCGCTGCCGCCGTTGGAGCGCGGATCGGCCGCCGCCGACATGGCGCCGATGACGTACATGCCGGGCGCGACGATGTCCGGTTTCATCACGCCCAGGGCGTTGGGGCCCGCGGCGCTGAAGGTGGCGGTGCCGTCCAGCGCCAGCAGGTCGTCGCTGCCATCGTCTTGGCCGACCAAGAACGATTTTCCCTTCGAGTCGCGCCAGTGGTTGCGGTTCACGGTGGCGCCCACGGCGATCAAATCGGGGTGCGACGCGGGGATGTTGATGGTGCCCTGCTTTTCGCCCCGCGGCAGCAGGGCGCCCACGCTCGTGTCTTGCGAGGCGCCACCCGCAGACTGCACCCACAGGTTCACGGTGCCGTGCCCCGAGAGGCGCAGCGTGAACACGGTGCCGGGCCGGAAATCTCCGTCGATGACCAGGACGGCGTTGTGCGGCCCCACGTCGATGCTCGTCTCGTCGTCCGTGGGGCCGTTGAACACGGTGCCCTCGTAGCCGGAGCCCGAGTACGTGGTCGACTGGCCCGGCGCAATGTCCGGTATCCAACGCTCGCCGTCATGCTCGACGGCCAAAGAAACTTCGTCGCCCGGGCGAAAGCCGAGCCACACGTACACGGTGGCGCCGCGCTTGGCTCCGAGCGCCTCTGTCGGCGTCATGAGCGGAATCTCGACCGGGCTCTCGCGCGGGACGTGCACCTCGGTGTGAATCCCGAATGGCTCGGGTTGGCCCGTGCCGATGCCCGCGTAGAGGTTGCCGCTGTTACCGGCCGCGACCACGATGGCGCGCCCCGGGTGCTCGGGCCCGACGAAGCTTGCCAGCCCTTGCTCGAGCGGCGAGCTGCCATCGTGGGGGCCGAAATCGCTGCCCAGGCTCAGGTTCACCACGGCCGGCATGCCCAGCCGCTCGGCTTGCTCGAAGATGAAGCGGACGGCTTGCAGGATGTCGGCGTCGTGGATCGCGCCATCGCCGGCGCGGCTGACGCGCGCGCCGAACAGGGTCGCTTCGGGCGCCACGCCAACGTAGCGCGGCGTCTTCGATGCCAAGCCGTTGCCGGCCGCCAGCGAGGCTACGTGCGTGCCATGGCCGAACGTGTCCGTCGGCTCATCGCCGGTCAGCTCGTTGCTCGAGAGCTCGTCGAGATCTTCGTTGCTGTAGATGGCGCAGTCGGTGTCGCTGCTGCAGCCATATTCTTCTTCGAGCTCGGGCTGGCGATCGGCGGCCTTGCGCGAGAAATCTATCAGGTAACGCACGCGCGATTTACCGTCTTGGGTCCGCAAATCCGGATGGCTGACGTCGAGGCCGGTGTCGACGATGGCGACCACCACGCCCGAGCCCGTCAGGCCCGTTTCGTTGCGGAAGGCGCTGCCGCCGATCCATTTTTCGGCTTCGTCGACCAGCACGTGACGCGGCGGCGCCCAGTGCAAGCGCACCTCCGGGTGCTCGCGGCTGAACGCCGCAATCTCGCTCTGGGCGAGCCAGAGAGGGCGGTAGCGGCCCCCCACCAGAAGCTCGGAAAAAGCCGCGTCGGCGGGGTATTCGGCGAGCACGGCCACGCGGCTGCCGGGCGATCCCAACAGCGCCCGTGGCAAGGTCTTCGTGCCTTGGCGCTGGAGACTGCGCAGCGCGCTGCCCAGCTCGAGCTGGGCGAACACCGGGGTGGGCGCGCTCGCCAGCGCGAACCCCAGCGCGCCGAGCGCGAGGACCGAGCGCCGGCGAAGGCTACGGAAGGCATGCGCCGTCATGCGCTCACATGGGCGGCACGATGTGCTTCTTGGGCGGCCGCTCTTCGGAGCGCTGGGCGTACAGCTCGAACCGACGCGCCAGCTCGCCGCGCAAATCTGCGAACGGCACGATTTGATCGACCACCAGCTCGCTGGCGAGCTTCGTCAGGTTCACGTCTTCGCGATATTCGCTCCGCAGCTTTTCCACGAAGGCGTCACGCTCGGGGCCCGCCGGCACTTCTTGAATCTTGTTGTAGTAGACGGCGTTTACCGCCGCGGGCGCGCCCATCACCGCGATGGACGCGGTGGGCAAGGCCAAGCACGCGTCAGGCTCGAAGGCGGGCCCGCACATGGCGTACAGCCCCGCGCCGTACGCCTTGCGCACGATGACCGAAATCTTCGGCACCGTGGCCTCGCTCACCGCGGCGATCATCTTGGCGCCGGCGCGGATGATGCCCTGCCGCTCGACTTTCGTGCCGATCATGAAGCCGGGCACGTCGGCCAGGTACAACAGGGGCACGTTGAACGCGTCGCACAGCCAAATGAAGCGCGCCGCCTTGTCGGCGCTGTCGACGAACAGCACCCCGCCCAGGTGCTTGGGCTGGTTGGCCACGACCCCGACCACGCGCCCTTCGACGCGCGCAAAGCCGGTGATGAGCTCGCGCGCGAAGCGCGGCTTCAGCTCCAAGAAGCTCTGGTCGTCGACGACGGCGGCGATCACCTGCTTCATGTCGAAGGCCTTGTTCTCGTCCTTGACCACGACGTCGCCGATGGGCTTGGCGTCGGCGGCGATCGGCCGCGGCTCGGCCGCTGGCGGCGGGTCTGCGAAGCTCTGCGGCAGGTACGAGAGGTAGCGCTTCGCGAACGCGATGGCTTCGTCCTCCGTCTTCACCAGCAAGTCGCCGCAGCCGGACACCTCGGTGTGCATCTTGGCGCCGCCCAGCTCTTCGAGCGTCACCTTTTCGCCGATCACCATCTCGGCCATGCGGGGCGAGCCCAGGTACATGCTGGCGTTGCCGTCGACCATCACCACGACGTCGCAAAAGGCGGGAATGTAGGCGCCGCCCGCCGCCGAAGGCCCGAACAGCAGGCACACCTGCGGCACGCGCCCGCTGAGGGCGACTTGATTCTTGAAAATGCGCCCCGCGCCGCGGCGGCCCGGAAACATCTCCACCTGATCGGTGATGCGCGCGCCGGCTGAATCCACCAAGTAGAGCAAGGGGCAAGCCAGCCGCTGCGCGGTCTCTTGCACGCGCAGAATCTTCTCGACCGTGCGCGCGCCCCACGAGCCGGCTTTCACGGTCGAGTCATTGGCCATGATGGCGACGCTGCGTCCCGCAATCTTACCGACGCCGGTGACGACGCCGTCGGCCGGCAGCTCGTCGGCCTGCGTGTTTGCCAGCGTGGCGTCTTCGACGAAGCTACCGGCGTCGGTCAGCCGCGCAATGCGTTCACGCGCGAACAGCTTGCCTTGCTCGGCGTTCTTCTGATGGTACTTCGGGGCGCCGCCAGCGTGGGCCCGCTCGTGCAGCGCCCGGACGTCGGAATCATCCATGAAACGAGAGGGTAGCCCGAGCTTCAGCCTTCGGCGATCAGCTTTCGTACCAGCGCCTCGATCTCGCGCAGGCGTGGCGTGCTGTAGCCGATCAAGACGTCGCGCACGTTGCCTTGCTTGTCGATGACGAACAGCGTGGGCAGGGCGTAGGCCCGGTAGGCTTTCAGCATCTTTCCGCTGCCGTCGCTGGCCAAGGGGTAGCCCATGCCCAGCTGGCCCGCCGTGCGGCCCGCAACGTCTACCGGATCATTCGTGACGCCCAGCACCGTCAAGCCCTGCGCCGAGTAGCGATCGTTCCACTCGTTCAGCGTCGGCGCCATGACGTGGCACACGCCGCACCAGCTGGCCCAGAACTCCAGCACGACCACGCGCCCTTTCAGCGCCGGCAGGCTGGGCGTGATGCTGCCTTGCACGGCGTCGAGCGCGCCGAAGTCGGGCGCGCGCACGCCGACGTAGTTCTTGCGCATCAGCTCGTCGTCGTTGGGAGCCGCCTCCAGCTCGACCGCGAACAGCCGCGTATCGGCGCCGCGCAGCACCCCCAAGCTCACGCGTGAGCCGGCGAGCGCCTGCATGACCCTTTGACGTAGGTCGGTGGGCTGCGCCACGTTGTCGCCGTCCACGCTGAGCACGACATCGCCATCGACGATGCCCGCGCGCTCGGCGGGCGACCCGCGCATGACGCTGCGGATGAGCACGCCCGGCTCGCCGCTCTCGCGCTTGGCCAGCTCGACACCCAACCAGCCCGGGGCTCCCGGCTGCGGGGGCTCGTTGGCACTGCTCGCCGGCGCTGCCGCTGGTTCCGCGGCGGGCTGGGCCGGCGGTGGCGTCGCCGCTGGCTCGCGCGACGGGGCAGCTCCGGCCGCCGCTCCCGTCGCGCCCGAGCAGGCACTGAAGAGAAAGCAGAGGAGCGGTGCAAAGCGGAGCGTCATAGTGACCGAGCGCGGCGGCGATGAAGGCTGCCGTCGTGGTACCATGCACGCCTCGTGCGCGCAGCTCTGGTCCCCATTCGCGCTGTGATCGTCGGCGCTCTGCTGGCGGTGGTCAGCGGTTGTGGCGCCAAGCAACCCGGTACCCCCATCGGCATGTCCGACGCCGCACCGGAAAGAAGCGAGCCGGTAAAAGCGCAGGCGCCCCACGCGCCCTGGCCAGACTTCGCGGCGGCCCGCGCTTGGCCCGAAGCCTCTCCGCCGTCGGTCGCGCTTGGTCATCGCCGTGATGGAACGCTCGTACACGTTCGGGTAGAGCCGGCGGCCCTCACCGCCTACCGCGAGCTATCGACCGAGACCGCCATGCCCGAGGGCGCGCGTGTCGTGGCTTGGCACGAAACGCCAGGCGGTGCGCTGCTGGGCGGCTACCTGCTCGAAAAGCGGGCCGGCGTCTGGGCTGCTCTCGAGCTCGACGCGGGTGGGGCCCTAGTGCCCGGCGAGCACGCCCGCTGTGTGCGTTGTCACGACATGGCGCCGACCGACCACCTCTTCGGCGTTCGCTCCGTCCCGCCTCCAGCTCCCGCCGCCGCCCGGGAATCGAACGCCCCTATTCGCCGTTGACGTCCAAGCTTCTGGGGCTCACATTTGTCGGAGCTACAAAAGTGCGAAGACCCGGCGAGCAAGCTCGTCGGGTCTCAAGCACTCAGTCTAAATAAGCCAACTAAGAAGCTTCTAAGGAAGCATCAAGCGCAAGTAGTCGAAGCAAGGAAGCGCCCGCCGGAACGGGCTTGAGTAAGCAAAGTGACCGTTGGGGTGCAGCCCGAAGGTCGCCAGCCCCTTAAGCAGCCTCCGTGCCAGATCCTTCGCTCGATTGAAGTCGAGTCATTTCAATGACTTGGAAGCGAGGCGCCGTTTCGAGCCTACATTCGCGGCGTCGAGCCCTGGCTCGCGTGTCACGGCCCCTCCCGCTCTCGGAAAAGATTTCAGAGCTATTTCCATCGTAGCTGTATCTCGTCGACTCGATGTTTCGGCAGCTCGTCGCCCAGACCGGCCATTCGCCCCACACCATCGGCGCCAGCGCCCCGCCGTCGCGTAAGATCTCTAGCGTTTTCCTCTCGCATTTCCCGACGACGTGCTATCAACCGCGTCCCTCACGCACCCGTAGCTCAGCTGGATAGAGCATCGGACTACGAATCCGGGGGTCGGAAGTTCGAATCTTCCCGGGTGCGCCAAAGGACCTAAAAGCCAACGAAAGTTGGCTTTTTTGCTTTGGGGTGGAAGCGGTAGGGTCGACGGCGTGACGATTCGCAATGGTGGGTTCAGGGTGGTCGGTGCGAACAACCGGTGGTTCGTCTGGCTGTCGTGGGCGCTGCTAGCCGCCCCCCTAACTGCGCGTGC